>ENA-ORBV01003969-ORBV01003969.1-microbial-mat-metagenome-genome-assembly--contig:-NODE-3969-length-28985-cov-13.803515_pt1 | contig 28985 bp, 23 predicted proteins | sample MGYA00237777_ERZ505514 | MGnify/ENA primary metagenome ERZ505514 (study PRJEB26160, sample SAMN06269048) | microbial mat metagenome | isolation source: Oligotrophic lake microbial mat | place... | reverse complement strand
TTTTCAAGCAGAAGACGGCATACGAGATTCGCCTTAGTCTCGTGGGCTCGGAGATGTGTATAAGAGACAGCTGAACGGAGGGGTGAAAATTGCCATTGGCTGAGGCAGCGGGCGCGACCGACGACTCCATTGCCGCTGGGGTTATGTTCGTATTGTCAAGATCTTCCGCGGACAGGGCGTGGGCACCGGGGCGACCGAGTGCTCTCGAAGCCCCTACCTGCATCTCGACGACGATGCTGAAGACGAGGGGCACCAGAAGCAAGGTGAACACGGTGGAGACCAGCAGGCCGCCGAGAACGACCGCGCCCAGGCCCCGGTACATCTCGGAGCCAGCGCCCGGAGAGATGACCAGCGGGAGCATGCCGCCAAGCGTGGTGGCGGTCGTCATGAAGATGGGCCGGAATCGCGAGACCACGGAGGCGCGGATGGCCTCGAGGATCGGGAGCCGCTTGCCGGAGGAGCCGAAGCGCTCCGGGTTCTCGAAGTTGAGCGATTGTTCGACGATGAGGATGGCGCTGTTGACCACCGTGCCGATGAGGATGACGAAGCCGAGCATGGTGAGGACATCGAGTTGCTGCGGGGCGATGGTCGGATCAGCGAGTGTTGCCGCGTGCACGATGCTGAGGCCGGCGAAGCCACCGACCACCGCCAGCGGCACGCTGAACATGATGACAAGCGGGTAGACGAAGCTCTCGAAGACTGCGCACATCAGGAGATAGGTAACAAGCAGGGCCCAGATGAATCTCGCGGTCAGGAGCTGGGGCTGCCACGAGACCCCGGCGAGGAGGCCGCCGACAACCAAGCCAAGGAGCAGGATGCCGACCGCTCCGTAGAACACGCCGGCGCGGCGTGCGCGGCCCTTGTTGCTGATGATGCCCGCTCCGCGCGCAAAGGCGAAGAGTGCGCCGAGCACGCCGACCACGACCAAGACACCGGAGAAGGCGATCAGGCCGCGCTGCCAGCCCGCCAGCGGCTGGCCGACATTCGTCTTGCCAAAGAGCGCGCCTCGTACTTCATCGAGGCTCGCGGCCGTGCCTTCGAGGCGGACTCGCATGGAGGAATCAATAAGGCCGGACTGTGTCGCTTCGGCGAGGAATCCTTCCCGGACTCGCGTCATCACTTCATCGACGGTGACCCCCACAGGGGGCGTGATTCGAATCGTCACGGCGGCGAGTTCCTCGGCGCGCTGGATCGCCTGCGGGGCTTCTCGCTGCCGGAGTTCGACGACCGAATCCAGCGGAACAATGCGTCCGGAGGGAGTTGTCACCGGGATACTGGAGATCTGCTCCTTGTATTCGAGGCGTCCGCCGCGGGGGAGCACGACCATGTCCACGGTGTCGCCGCCGAGAATAAAGTCGTCGACGAATGCTCCGTCGAAGAGCCCTCGGACAGCGACTCCGACATCGCGAACGGTCAGGCCCAGCTCGCGTCCCTGCTGCGTGAGCACAACGTTAATCTCGGGCTGGCCGAGGGTGAAGTTGGCCGGTTCGGGCTGGACATTGCGGAAGGTGTAACCGCCCTGCTCTGGCTGAGCGCCGCCCTTCATGAAGATGAACTGGGCCGCGGCGACTACACGTGACAGGTCGGGGCCGGAGATCTCGACATCGACGGAGTTTCCGCCGCCGACGCCGCGACCGAAGATCGACGACTGGCGGGCCCCGCCGAAGGCGTCGGGGATGGTGTTCATGGCGTTTGTCAGCACTGCGCCGACGGGGATGACGATCTGCTCATCGGAGGAGGTCGCGCCGCAGAACATTCCACCATTGAACCCCGCGATGAAGAAGTTGTTGATGGCCACCGGGTCAAACGGAGCGGTGGGCGCCTCGAACCGGAAGATGGGCGGGAGGGCTGCGACGGCGGCGGAATCGGAGGGATCGACCTCGATGTACGGACGAATCTGCTCCTCGATGCGCGTGGCGATCGACTGCTGCTGCTCGACGGAATATCCGGGAGGGATGAGCAGGCCGCCAAAGACCAGGTTGCGATTGCCGGTGGGGAGATAGTCGAGTGGGGGCATGAGCGCGATGCTTCCCCACAAGCTCAGGACGGCCATGATGATGATCATTGCGGGGCGGAGCGTCCAGCCGCGCCAGCCGGTCATGAGCCAGAGCAGGCCGTCCCCGAGCTTCTCGACCAGTCGCTGCAGCAACGGGGCAATTCCGAAGAGGGAATCAAACACCCTGCGGAATCGCGAGCGCCTGGATTCCTCGATATGAGCCGAGAGAAGCCTTGCGCTGGCGGAGGGCACAACGGTGATGGAGATCACCATCGAGAGGAGCACGGCCGTCGCGATCGCGAGCGAGATATCGCGGAACAGCTGCCCCGCTTCTTCCTGGATCGTCAGCACGGGGATGAAGACGGCGACGGTGGTGAGCGTGGATGCGAGCACGGCGACCCAGACTTCCTTCGTGCCCCAATATGCCGCCTCTCGCGGCGCTTCGCCGGCGCGAACGCGGCGAACGATGTTCTCCAGCACCACGACCGCGTTGTCAACGACCATGCCGGTGGCGAATGCCAGCCCCGCGAGCGAGATGACGTTCAGCGTCCTGCCCAGTGCCACCATACCCAGAAACGTGCCGATGACCGAGATCGGGATGGCGATCGCGATGACGCCCGTGGCGGTGAAGCTGCGGAGGAACAGCAGCAGAACGCCTGTTGCGAGCAGACTGCCGAACCACAGATTGCCGGTGACGAGGCTGATCGCCGAATCGATGTACGTGGTCTCGTCGTAGACCTGCCTAATCCGGAGGTGGGGCCCGACCTCGGGCGCGAGTTTGGGGAGGATCTCTGCACGCACTTCATCGAGCCGCGCGCGGAGGTCTGTCATCACCTGAACAACGTTCGCGTTGGCCTGCCGGACGGCATTGACGGCGATGCAGGGCTGGCCGAGCGACCGGACAAATCCTCGCTGCTTCTGATACCCGAACTCGACCTCGGCGACATCTCGGACATACACCGGCTTGAGATTGGTGCCGGTGCCGTCCGCGGCGGCGCGATAGGCGATGATCGTGTCGAGCACATCCTGCTCGGTGACAAACTGCCCGAGCACCCGGACGCGGTAGTCACGCTTGCTCTCAGCGATTGAGCCTGCCGAGACGTTGCGGTTCTCGGCCTGCAGAGAGGAAATAATCTCGTTGAAGGTCAGGCTGCGCTGCGCGAGCTTGGCGGGATCGACAAGCACCCGGACTTCCCGTTCGCGGCCGCCGAAGATGTTCACTTCGGCGACACCGTCGATCCGCTCCAGGAAAGGCTTGACCTCCTTGTCGAGCGCATCGTACAGCGTGGTAATGTCATAGTCGGGGAAGCGGTCGCGAACCGTGGGGTCAAGGTCCACGATGATCCACGCAATCGCGTTCTCGCTCGCGCCGTCGGCAGCCTTGATGGTCGGTTCATCTACCTCCGCCGGATACGCGGGAACCTGACGAAGCGAGTCGGACACTTCCTGCAAGGCTCTCGCGATGTCCGCGCCGAGGTAGAACTCCAGCGTGATGGCCGACTGGCCTTCGCTTGAGTTGGAGACCATCCGCTTGAGGTTGGAAACATTCTTGAGGCGTTTCTCCTGCTCACGGGTGATGTTGTCGACGATCTCCTGAGGGCTTCGGCCTGGCCAGTTGGTCGTGATCTGGATCACCGGGCGGTCGACGGTGGGCGTGAGCTGGATGGGGATTGTGCCAAGACCGATCAGTCCGAACATGACCACGAGGATCACGCCGACGGCGACACTGACGGGCTTCTTGATTGACCAACGGATCGGGTCCATGGAATCGGGTCTCGCTGTTGTGCTGCGTGGAGAGCCGCCGAGGGCCTACGAAATGCCGGAAAGTTCGCAGCTCGGGCTCAACAACTGCCGGGGCGTTTGGGGAGAGAACACCAATGATCGGATCCGTGCGTGTCAGCGCGATGCGGGTGCAGGTGCGGGAGCAGGTGCAGGTGCGTTCTGGATCATCAGAGGCTGACCCGGGAACATGCGCTCGTTGCCTTCGATCACCACCTGAGCGCCTGGCCGGAGCGCGGCGGACTGGATCACCACACGATCCCCGATGGCATACTCGACCCGCACGGGGGCGATCGCGGCGACACCTCCACCGTTGAAGTACACAAAGGTGCCGGATTCATTCCGCATCAGCGCATCTTTGCTGATGGTCATCGCGATCTGCGGTTCTCCGGTGGGCACGAGGCCAACCACGGTCATGCCGGGCCGAAGCGGGCCGGGCTGGCGGACATCGTCGCTTGTGCCCTTGTTCTCCAGACGAACACGCACCGGGAACAGCCTCGACAGTGGGTCCGCAGAGGGAATAACGCTGGACACACGCGCCCGGAACTCGGGCTCGTTACCGATGGCTTTCAGCGAGGGCACGCGGAGGACGACTTCGGCCACGACCCCGTTGTGTGGCAGCAGCCTTGCGGCGAAGGCCTCGGGGACATCCAGCCACGCGTCGAGTGTATCGAGGGCAACAAGTTCAAGGACCGTGTCGCCCTCGCTGACCCACTGACCGACCTCGGTGCGTTTGGCGATGATGACTCCGGCGAAGGGGGCTTTGACAGTCATGTCGGCGAGCCGCTTCTCGGCGAGCTTGATATCCGCCTGCGCGGAGGCGAGTTCCGATCTTGCCTGAGCGAGCTTCGCATCGGTGCTCGCGACGGTTGTGCGGATCGTGTCGAGCTCGATCTGAGATGCGCCGCTGCGGGAATAGCTGTCCTCGATGCGCTGGAGGTCGCGCTTGGATTTGTCGAGCGTCACCGTCTGCTCGGTGATGGATGCCTCGCGCGTCCGGAACGTGGCCCTCGCCCGTTCAACCTCCAACTGCGCCAACTGATCATCCAGACGCGCGATCGTCTGGCCCTTCTCGACATAGTCACCGGGATCGATCGCGAACTCGATCACCTGGCCGGCCTGCTCCGCGGCGACAGTTGAACGGAGGACCGCCCGCAGTTCGCCCGTGACCTGGCGCCAACGCTCGACCGATTCTTCGCGAACCGCATCTACCCGCACCTTGGCGGGCGGGGGGCCTTGGGGAGGTCCGCCTCCACCTCTGCCGCCCGGGGCCGCGGCGTTGGGCTTGCCGGGAGCGGGTGCTTTGTCCTCGGTTTTCTGGACATCAACGCCTGGCTTACCTTCGTCGCCGGCCCCGCCGGGCTGGGAGACCAGACCAAGCGAGAGCGTTGCCGCCGCGGCACCGAACCAGAACCACCCCGCAATACCGCCATATGCCATGCACGAACTCCTGATGGTGCGACCGCGTTTGGCGATCGGCCGGGATCAGCGCCGGAGGGGCTTGGTTGCCTCGGTCGCTGCAGCGCGCTCAGCCGCTCACGCCCGCATCCCGGTCGTTGGGGCCATGGTAGGCAGAAGGTAGGTAGCTTTGTCGCCTCCACGGAACGCTGGATCGCAAAGTTTGAACGCGGGGTCGACATCACGCCGGCGGATGGGCGAGGGCCGACGCCCGCGCGGCCGCGCACCCCGCGAGGTAGCCGCTCGCCCATGCCCACTGAAAGTTGAAGCCGCCGATACGGCCATCGACATCGAGGATCTCGCCGCAGAGGTGAAGGCCCGGCCGAATCCGCGACTCCAGCGAATCGAGCCGTACCTCGCTGAGGGGTACGCCGCCGGCGGTGACCTCGGCGAACAGGTATCCCCGATCGCCCGTGACGGGGATCGTCATTGTTGTGAGCGCACGAGCAAGCGTGCGCCGGACATCGCGGGAGAGCTCGCGTGGGGGCGCGGAAGCATCAGCACCCGCGGAGTCGCACACCGCGCGCGCAAGGCGTTCGGGCATTGGTGGCAGGAACGCTCGCTCATCCTGCAGAATGCGCACAAGCGATCGCGTTCCGGACTCGGCTTTCACCAGCGCGGCATCGACGTCGTCGAAGCTTCGCCCCGGAAGCCAGTTCACCATCAGCCCCGCGCCACGATCCTCCCGTCTCGCGGCGGCGAGGTGCCGCGAGATGTCGAGCGCAGCAGGGCCCGACAAGCCGAAGTGCGTGCACAGCAACGAACCTGTGCTTGAGGCAAGTTTCCTTCCCGATGACGAGACGACGAAGACTTCTGCAACGTGCGCGATGCCCGATAGTTCGGGGACGAACGACCGCGTCTTGTCGACCAGAAGTGGAACGAGCGCCGGGAAGGTCTGGGTCACTGTGTGGCCGAGATCACGGGTAATTTCAAGGCCGCGGCCATCGGATCCGGTCTTTGGGAGGCTCTTGCCGCCAGTGGCAAGGATCACGCGGCGGGCGACAATTTCTCCGGTTGATCCGCGTACGGCGAAGCCCTGATCTACTGGCGCAACGGCCTCGACACGCCACGGGTTTCGCAGCTCCACTCCGGCGGTGGGCGTCGCGTTGAGTAGCGCGTTGAGTACGGTGTGCGCATCGTCGGTGACAGGGAAGAGTTTGCCTGTCTCCTCACGCTTCAACTCGACACCGAGTTCCGCGAAGAACTCGACGGTTCGTGCCGCGGGGAATGCCCGTAGCACATTGCGGACCGCATTGAGCGAGGAGCCAGGACCGGCGGCATAGTCCGACTCGCTGACCTCAAAGTGGGTGACGTTGCATCGGCCGCCGCCGGCGACGAGAATCTTCGCGCCGATGCGAACGGCTCCATCGAGGGCGAGGATGCGGAGGCGTGTGCGTTGCTGCTGCGCGGTCCGACCGGCCCAGATAGCCGCCATAAGGCCTGCCGCGCCCGAGCCGACCACCACGATGTCCGCTGTCTCGGTCATGATCTGAGTTCGTGGGGCAGATACCAGCGCGGATTACCATTGATCGTTCGGTTCGTAGCCAAGCTCGATCAGCCCTTGACCAGCCTCATCCTTGAAGATCGCCCTGTCCTCTTCGCGGAAGTGGTTCTTCCAGTCTCCTGCCACACCCTTGCGAAAGAAGTGACTGCGGTCTTCCTGACCCGGCGCACGGCCGCCCGAGAGTGCCTTGAAGGAAGCGGCGGCAACACAGTGCTGCAACGCTGTTTCGGAGTCGTCGACGGCGAGAACCGTCAGCGCGCGACGGATGCTCGACGGGTCCGCAAGCAGTTCCTCGTACCGGAATCGCATGTACCGATGCCCAAAGCAATCGCCAGCAATAGATGAACCGGTGATCGCTTCGGCCCACTCGCGGGCGGATCGTCTGAGCAGCCACTCATTGAAGAGGGGAACGCGTTCGCCGCGGCCTACGACATGAAACGCGCGTGCACGCTCAATGTGCTCACGATTGTGTTCTGGAAAGTGGGTCCCAAGGCCTTTGGCGAGGATCATGAAGACATCGGAGACTGCGGCGTCACGACCGTCGCGCACGATATCGATGAAGCTTGCTTCGGGGAACAACTCGTAGAGCCGGCCGGCAAAACGGGAGTAGGCGTACGCGCTCTTGTCGAGCACGACTCTGAAGCCGCGCTTGCCGGAGCGCGAGGCGGCGTCGCGCATCAACGCCTCGATCATCCCGCGTCGCGCGATTCGCAGCCCGTGCTCGGCATTGACCCCCTTCATCCAGGACCCGGCGACATCGTCGAGCGCGGCCCAGTTCCGGAAAACGCGTTCTTCGAGCGCGGGCGCGAGACCCCAGCCCAAAGTGCCGACGAAGAAGCCTTCGCCCATGGCCAGCAGTTCCGGGTGGGCGCCGAGCATTTTGAGAAGCCAGGTGGTGCCGCTCTTGCGGGCACCTCCGATGAATCCGAACCGGAGCACATCGCTTTTGGCGCACGCCGCGGCAGAACCGGGCGCGGCGGGCAGGTGCTGATCGGGACGGCGGGCCATGACGGGCTCTGGCTGGTCTGTGCGAGGGATTGAGCGGACAGAGTACGCCGCTGCAAAAACAGATGCGGCACGGGGAAATCCCGTGCCGCCTTCAAAGAGCCACCTCAGGGATTTGAACCCTGGACCTATGCTTTACGAAAGCATCGCTCTACCGCTGAGCTAAGGTGGCCTCGCCGCCGATGCGACAGGCCATGAGTATCGGCATGCCGAGGGGGGATTTCCAGCCCAGCGCCCGAGTGGCTCAGGCAGGGGTAGTAGAAGGCGAAGCGCCCGCCACCTTCAGCCGGCCGCCGGTGGTGGAGAGCAACTGATCCAGCTGGCGGGTACCGATCCGAACCCGCATTCTGACGTGCTGGCCGTCGTCGGCGTACTCGCGGGCGAGCACCTTGGCGCGAGTTTCCAGCCGCTGGATCGCCTTGCCTTCTGACACCGGTACGACGACATCCACTTCCTGCACACCCATCTGGGCAGCGGCACGGACCTTTTCCCGGAGTGCTTCGTGTCCGAGCCCGCCGGGTTCGATGGCTGCGATCGGGATGGCGCCTGGCACCTTGCTGAGCCAGACCAGGAGTTCGCGGTTATCTGTCAGCTTGTCCGCCTTGTTGAGCAGGACGAGCCGCTCGGGCGGAACCCAGCTCGCTTCGCCATCATCGTTTGCGCCGCGAGCACCCGCGGGGCCAGCAGCGCGCGCGTCGCGTGCCTGTTGCTCGGCGATCTCTGACTCGAGTGAGTCGAGTGTATGAATGACGGTCTGATACTGCATCTCTGAAGCGGGGTCGGAGACATCCAGCACGATGAGGATCAGGTCGGCGTGCGTGGCTTCTTCCAGCGTGGAGCGGAAGCTGGCGATCAGATGGTGGGGCAGATCTCTCACGAAGCCGACCGTGTCGGAAAGCATTACCGTCAGGCCGCCGCCCAGATCCCAGTCCCGTGTGCGGGTGACAAGGGTGGCAAACACGCGGTCATCCGCGTACGCCCCGCCAACGGTCAACCCGTTAAACAGCGTGCTCTTACCAGCGTTGGTATAGCCGACGATTCCGACAGTAAAGTGCGAGAGCTTGCGGTCGCGAACGGTCCGGCGTTTGCGCTCGTAGATGACGTCAAGCTCGGACTGGAGCTCGATCCTTCGCTTCTGGGCAAGCCGGCGGTCGATCTCGAGCTGCTGTTCACCCGGGCCGCGGGTGCCGATGCCCGCCATGCCGCCGGCGCCGACGATACGTTCAAGGTGGTCCCACATCGCGCGCAGGCGGGGGTAGGTGTACTCCATCTGCGCCAGCTCGACGGCCAGCTTGGCCTCGTGGGTGGTTGCGCGGCCAGCGAAGATGTCCAAGATCAGTTCCGAGCGATCGACCACCTTGATGGGTGTCATTCCCTTGGGCGAGAGGATCTCTTCGATATTGCGGATCTGCCGCGGCGACAGATCATGATCGAAGATGACCAGCGTGGCATCCAGGGCATCGCAGAGGTTGCGGAGTTCTTCAAGCTTTCCCGAGCCGATGAAGGTCGCGGCCTCGGGCTTGAGCTTTCGCTGCTCCATCTCGCCGACGATGATCGCGCCGGCCTGCTCTCCAAGGGAGCGGAGCTCGCCAAACGGATCGCGCGGGTCGTAGTTGGAACCGGGCAATCGAACCGCGGCCAAAACCGCTCGTTCCGACTGCACCTTGATAGACGTACGTTCTGTCGGTGCGGGCATCGAGGAGGAACTGTAGCCCGCTTGTTCGCCCTCCCGTACTTGACAGCGCCGCCGTGAAACTTACCTCATCCCTGCCGAGTGGCGTCCCCGCCTCATCTCCCTGCGAATAATCGGGACCAGGAGGCTTCCATGCCGTCTCTTTCCGCTTCAACGCTCGTGTCTTCATCCGCGCGTCCCGCACGCCGCACCTCGCGGCGGGTGCAACTCATGACGATCGCCCTGGCGTTCGTGCTCGGGATGTTCTCGGTGACGCGTGCACCTGAGCTCTATGCCCAGGTTCGCGGGCAGCCCAACTTCTTTGACCCGATCACCGACGTGTACCGTGCGCTGAACGCCGGCTACGTCGACAAGCCGGACTCCGAGAAGCTACAGAAGGGTGCCATCGACGGCATGCTCGAGGCGCTGGATGACCCGTACGCCGAGTACATTCCGCCGAAGGACTCGGAGAAGTTCGAGAAGCAGCTGACTGGAAACTTCTCCGGGATCGGCTGTCAGATCGAGATGCGGGACGGCTGGTTGACGGTGGTGACCCCGCTGGAGGATTCACCCGCGTTGGTCGCGGGCATCTTGTCGGGCGACAGGATCACGAGCATCGAAGGCAAGAGCACCTTCGGACTGACCAGCGACCAGTGCGTCGACCTGCTGACCGGGCCACCCAACAGCGAGGTGAGCTTCCTCATTCAGCGCGAAGGAGTCGAGAAGAAGTTCACGCTCACCCGCAAGGCGATCACCTATCGCGCGGTTCGCGGCCTGCGTCGGCTGCCGGGCGACAACGGGAAGTGGGACTACTTCCTCGACCCCGATCGGGGCATCGCGTATGTCCGGCTTGCACAGTTCACACCTTCCGCGCCCGATGAGTTTGAAGCGGCGATCGCGGCCGCCCGTGCTGCCGCGGCGACGGGGGGCCACCAGCTGACTTCACTCGTGCTGGACCTGCGGGGCAACCCCGGCGGCACACTTGAGGGCGCGCACCGCATCGCCGATGCGTTTCTTGATAAGGGTGTGATCGTCTCCATCAAGGGCCGCGCCGTGACGGATCAGACGCTCAGCGCAACCTCTGGTGGCGCGGTTGTCGGGCTTCCCGTGGCGGTGCTGATTGATGGGGGTTCTGCCTCGGCAAGCGAGATCGTCGCGGGGGCGCTGCAGGATCACGATACTGCGGTGGTGGTTGGGACGCGAACCTTCGGCAAGGGACTGGTTCAGACGGTGCTCTCGCTACCGCGACTCTCGGGCGCCAAGCTGAAGTTTACAACGCAAAGGTACTATCTGCCCTCGGGTCGATTGATCCAGCGGCAGGATGAATCGACGACGTGGGGCGTCGATCCGAGCCAGGGCTTCTATGTTCCGGTGAAGGATGAGGAAATCCTCGCGAGGTTCCTCCGCAGGCGTGACTTTGACGCGGTGCGAGGAGAGTCCATCGACCCGGAACCCACCGTCATCAAGCAGGACTGGGCCAACCCGGTTTGGATAGCCTCTGAAGCCAGCGACACGCAGCTTGCTGCCGCGCTCCGCGCCGTTCAGGGCCGGCTGGACACCGGAAGGTGGGCGGCGGTGAGCGACGCGAAAGATGCACACGCGGAGATCGCGGTGACCGAGCTTCGCAATCTTGAGCGGACAAGGGAACGGCTCGGGCTTGAGTCCGCGCGGATCGACAAACGCATCAACGCCCTTGAGACCGCCGCGGCCACGGGCGAAAGCAAGCCTGAACTGATCGACCTCTGGCCAGATAGCGCCAAGCTGACAGATGGGCATGTCGAAGTTCGCGATGTGGATGGCAAGGTCGTCGCGAAGCTCAAGATCACCGGCGAGGATGTTGAACGCTGGTTGCTGCAGGCCGACGTCCGGCCGGTCGAGCCCTCTGTGCCCGAGGCTTCTCCAGGTGAGTGATCCCATCGATCATCGCCTGGTGCTGGGGATCGAGTGTTCCTGCGACGAAACCGCCGCGGCCGTGGTTCGCGGCGGGCGCGAGGTTCTGTCGAACGTCATCGCCTCGCAGCACGATCTGCACGCGGAGTACCGGGGCGTTGTGCCGGAGATCGCCAGCCGCGCCCACGCAGAGCGCATCCTGCCAGTTCTTCGTCGCGCGGTCAGCGAAGCGGGTGTGGAGTTCGGCGCGTTGCACGCGATCGCGGTGGGGAATCGGCCGGGGCTGATTGGTTCTCTGCTTGTCGGAGTCGCCGCGGCAAAGGCACTTGCGCTGGGGCTGGACATCCCCGTGGTGGGTGTCGACCACGTGCAGGCGCATCTGGCCGCCGGGTGGATCGGCTCTGTCGGCAGCATCCCCCCGCTTCCCGCATGGCCCGCCATGGGATTGGTTGTCAGCGGCGGGCACTCGGCCATCTCTCTTTGTGAAGGGCCCACCGTCAGCCGGCGCATCGGCTCGACCATCGATGATGCGATCGGCGAGGCCTACGACAAGGTGGCGGCGATCCTCGGACTGGGGTTCCCCGGTGGACCAGAGGTTGATCGACTCGCGAAGACGGCCCAGCCGCAGAAGCCGGGATTCCCGATCTCTCGCATTTCGCCCGAGTCTCTCGACTTCTCGTTCTCCGGTTTGAAGACCGCGGCGTTGTACGCATTCCGGGGCGTGCCGGAGAGCCAGACCGCCCGCGCCCGGCGCGAGGCCCGGGGCCAGCCGCCCAGCAAGCCGTGGATGAGCGCTGCGCAGGTCGCCGCAACGTTTCAGCAGGCGGCGGTCGCGGCGGTGATCCTGAAGCTCGATCGCGCGTTTGAGCGACACCCCCAAAGCCGGACGCTGCTGGTGGGCGGGGGTGTGAGCGCGAACTCCGCGCTGCGCGAGAGGCTGACGGACTTGGGGGCTCGGCGCGGCATCGATGTTCGACTGCCAGCCATTGAGTACTGCCTGGATAACGGCGCGATGATCGCCGCGCTTGGGCATTGCACGCTCAATGAGCGAGGATGGCAGGGTGAGTCGTTGTCGTTCACGGCTTCGCCGAGCAGTGCCCGCACTCTGAGTTCCATCGCTGGAGTGGCGCGGTGACCGCGCCCGCTTTCGAACGCTGGTCGCACCCGGCATGCCTCGAAGAGGAGACGTTGCTCAAGCAGTGCACGATCAGCACGGGCCGCACCGGCGGACCGGGCGGGCAAAACCGGAACAAAGTCGAAACGCTTGTCGAGTTGCTGCACAAGCCCACCGGCATCGTGGCGCACGCGAGCGAACGACGCAGCCAGGGCGAGAACAAGCGGATGGCCACGAGGCGTCTGCGCCTTGCGCTTGCCGTCGCGGCGCGCATGCCGGTTCCGATCGGGGAGATCGGCTCGACGCTCTGGCGTTCAAGGGTGAAGGGCGGCCGCATCGCGTGCAGCCCGAGCCACGAAGATTATCCGGCGATGCTCGCCGAGGCCCTCGACGTTGTCGCTTCCTGCAACTGGGACCCCCGGAAAGCCGCGCTGCGTCTGAGCTGCTCGGCGAGTCAGCTCATCAAGCTGGCGAAGGACCACCCCCCCGCGATGCTGATGTGGAACCATCAGCGCGAGGAACGCGGCCTTCATCTGTTGAAATAGCGATCAGGCAGGGAAGGTCAACGGCGCGGAGAGCGGGTGTAGGTCTTCCGCTCCGGGATCATGACCTCAAGCGGCGCCGGGTCTGTCCGAATGACGCGGGTGGCATGCCAACCGCGATCGGTCAGTTCCGCGTCATAGGAAACGGCGGAGCCGTCCTTCAGAACGCGGAAGCCCTCGCCCTGAATTTTGGAGTAATGGACAAAGACATCCTGGCCTTCGGGTCCGACGATGAAGCCGAAGCCCTTCTTCGGGTCGAACCATTTGACGGCACCCTGGACGTCGATGATCTGCTTCGGACTACCTTCAGACATGGAAGAACCCGCTTGCCGTCGCCGCGTGAACCCACGGGGGATCAGCTACGGCCGTGTCGGCGCATCGGGGTGGGGCGGCGTCGAAGCCCCGGTCACAAACTACAACCACCGCGTGCACATTCGCAACACGTTGGGGCCGCCGCTCCAGCACCCGCAACTGCACAGACACAATAACCTCAGATTGACTGCCCGGCGGGAGAGGTCCCGCCACGGTTGAACACATGAAACTTCGCTCAGACTACCAAGACTTCACGATTCCGCAAAGACCCGTGAAGAAAGATGTGCATAACTTCTCAAACCGCGAAGTCCAATGTCTTGCGACGGCGCGGGTTCACCGAACCCAAAAACAGCACAAGTCCATGCAAAGCATGGACTTGTGCGTGAAGTCAATCTGTCTTCGCTGGTTTACCCAGCTTGAACGGTCTCTTCCGCCATGGCCGCCTTGCGGCTGAGCTTGATGCGACCCTGGTCATCCACGAGGATCACCTTCACCTTGATGACATCGCCGATCTTCACCACATCCGACACGTTCTTGACGTATCCCTCGGCAAGCTCGGAGATGTGGCACATGCCGTCGGTTCCCGGGGCGAGCTCGACGAACGCACCAAAGTCCTTGGTGGAGACGACCTTGCCGGTGTAGATCGTGCCAACCTTGATTTCTTCGCAGAGCGCCTCGATCTCGGAGCGCGCCAGGTCGATCGCGTCACCGTTGGGTGCGGCGATCATGACGGTGCCATCGTCCTCGACCTCGATGGTGACGCCGTACTTGTCCTGCAGGCCGCGGATCATCTTGCCGCCCGGCCCGATGAGCTTGCCGATCTTCTCGGGGTTGATGTGGAGGGTGACAAGGCGCGGGGCGCGCTTGCTGATCTCGGAGCGAGGCGCAGCAATCGTCTTCTCCATGAGATCGATAATCTCGAGGCGACCCTTGCGGGCCTGCTCGAAGATTCGTTCGATCTGTGAGAGCACCAGACCGCGGGCCTTGAGGTCGAGCTGGATGCCGGTGATGCCTTCGCGCGTACCGGCGACCTTGAAGTCCATGTCGCCGAAGAAATCTTCCTCGCCGATGATGTCGGTGACGAAGATCTCCTTCGTGTCTGCGTCATCGGAGAAGCGACCCACCGAGATGCCGGCGACGGTGGCCTTGATGGGCACACCGGCATCCATCAGGGCGAGGCAGCCGCCGCAGACCGACGCCATCGACGAGCTGCCGTTGGATTCGGTGATATCGGAAACTACGCGGATGGTGTAGGGGAACTCTTCCGGGGAGGGGAGAACGCCGAGCAGCGACCGCTCGGCCAGTGCGCCGTGGCCGATCTCGCGGCGGCCGGGGCCCATAATTCGCTTGGCCTCGCCGGTAGAGAACGGCGGGAAGTTGTAGTGGAGGGTGAACTTCTTGGAGTACTCCGGCAGCAGGCCGTCGATGATCTGCTCATCCTTGCCGGTGCCGAGGGTGACCGAGCAGAGCGACTGCGTCTCGCCGCGCTGGAAGAGCGAGGAGCCGTGCGTGTACTGGAAAACGTTGACCTCGGAGGTGATGGTCCGGAGCTGGGTGGGGCCGCGGCCGTCGGCGCGGGTACCGCTCTCGACAATCAACCTTCGGGTGATCTTCTCTTCAAGGCGCTTGAACGCCTCCTTCGCACCGTTGAAGCGCTTCTGGCTGGTGGCAAACTCCTCGTAGGTGCCGGTGGCCTTGAGCTGGAAGTGCGTTTCGAGCATCGCCTTGCGGATCGCATCAACGCGCTCGCCTCGTGCGGCCTTGCCGTTGATCTTGCGGGCCTCGGTGAGCTCGCCCTCGACCGCCTTGCGGACCTGCTCGATGACATCGGCCGGGGGCAGGGCGAGATCGCCCATGACCTTCTCCTTGCCGACCTTCTTCACGAGTTCGTCGATGAGGCTGAGGATGGGCTTGATGCCTTCCTCGATGCCGAACTCGATGGCGCCGAACACGCCCTTCTCGTCGACCTCGGCCGCGCCGACTTCGATCATGTTCACGCCGTCCTTGTGGCCGGCAAGCACCATGTCAAGATCGGAGTACTCAAGCTGGGTCACGGTGGGGTTCAGGACGTAGCGGAGGCCGTCATCGGTCACAACGCGGCCCACGCGCACAGTGGCGGTGGGGCCTTCAAACGGAGCGTTGGAGATGGCAAGCGCGGCCGACGCGGCGGTGCCGGCGAGCACATCGGTATCGTTCTCGCCATCGTGCGACATGACCCAGCACTGAACCTGGATCTCGTCGATAAAGCCATCGGGGAACAGCGGACGCATCGGACGATCGATCATCCGCATGGTGAGAATTTCTTTTTCGTTGGGAGCGCCCTCGCGCTTGCGGAAGCCGCCGGGAAACTTGCCCGCGGCGGACGCCTTCTCGCGGTAATCGACCGCGAGGGGGAAGAAATCCAGACCTTCGCGCGGCTTGGCGCGGACGACGGTCGCGAGCACTGTGCTGCCGCCGTAGTGCGCAATCACCGCGGCGTCGCACAGTTTGGCAACCTTGCCGGTTTCCATGATCAAGGTGCGCCCGGCGATCTCACGCTCAACTCTTACGTATGCCATGTCTTCTGTCTCCAGCTTCGGCTGCGCCGGGAATCCGCGCGCGGGCAGCCCGAACGGGGCTTTGGTCGCGGATCCTCGGCTTGACTCGCCGGCCCGACACCCAAATCGGAGGCAGAAGGCATGAGGCAGTCATTGACTGCACCGTGCCCACTGCCACCCGGGCCGTGGCCGACGCCCCACCCTTGCCCTTCTCAAAACATTGTTCGCAGACGCCCGGGCCGCGAAGGGCCACGTCCCGACGAGCGCCTGACCCTTCGCGGGCCGGAAACGACAAGCCCCCCGCTTTCGCGAGGGGCATGGTGGATTACTTGCGGAGGCCGAGGCGGCCGATGAGGGCGGTGTATCCGTCCTTGTCGGTCCTGGCGAGATACTTCAGGAGCCGGTTACGCCGGGCAACTTTCAGCGTCAGTCCACGCCGCGAACTGTTGTCCTTGCGGTGCGTCTGCAGGTGCTGCGAGAGGAAGTTGATGTCGTTGGTCAGCAATGAAACCTGGACTTCGGGAGACCCGGAGTCCGTGTCATGCCGGCGATTCGCCTGGACCGTCTGAGTGCGATACTGAGCCTCGTTCATTGCTGCCTTTGCCTCAAGCCGTTGGGGTTGTGTCAGATTGTGAGGATAGGCCTCAACCGGGGTTCACTTCAAGGACCAAACCGCGCCTCGTTGCCGGGAAAAATACCGAACGCCTTGCGACTATTGTGCCCGGCTCCAAGGGCCGCGGACCGCAATCGTGATCCCGGGGGTCTGAATGTTCACAAACAGGGTGCTCCCATCCGGGGAAAAGCACGAGCCGGCGAGTTCAGACTTGTTCAACGCGTTCCTCGCGAATGTGTGCATGCCGCCGCTGGGGCTCACCATCACCATCCGTTTGCTCTCCTCATCGCCGTCTTCGCACACGACAAGCCCTCCCCAGGGTGTGACGGCCAGGTTGTCCGCGTTTGCGATGACCGCAGAGTCGTTGGGCTCGGCGAACAACTCCAGCAGTCCAGCATCTTCCCGCTCCCGGTCCGTTCCTTCGTACGGGCTGGGCAAGTATCGCCAGAGTTGCCCCAGCCGGGCCATGCCGCCGTTGGTGCAGGCGAAGTAAACCCTCGCGCTTGATCGGAGAGAATCTTTCCGAGCACCCGGGCCGATTCCAAACCACATCCCCTCGCCCCGGGCGAACGCCGCAGCGCCGCGCTCAAACCCGCGATAGCGAAGGTCATCAACGCGAGGATCGACGTTGTCGACATCCAACCACTCGACCTGCAACGCGGCACCGACCGCGATGGGCTCCGCATCACCCCAGTTCTGCGTAAGGCGGCGTTTGTGCCCTTTGATTGCGAGGGCTTGCAGTCGTCCACCCTTGTGAAGATCGGCCCGGTCTTTGGGAAGGAATCTGTACAGCAGCCCGTCTGCCCGGTCCTCGGTCAGGTAGACGACGCCAGAGGCGGGATCGACCGCCACGGCCTCGTGATTGAACCGCCCCATGTCGCGAATCGGCTTGGGATTCATGGTGAGGCCGTCCGCGAGCGGCATGCACTCAAAGACATAGCCATGATCTTCGTCAAAGCCCATTCCCTTCGACTCGAAGCACTCCTCGCAGGTGAGCCATGTGTTCCAGGGCGTTGCGCCGCCAGCACAGTTTCGTACCGTTCCGATGAGCGTCAGGGTCCGCCGACGGACCTCCCCGGATTTCGTGTCGTAGATAATCGTGCTGCACCCCCCACGTGCGCGGGCGCCTCGGTCGTAGAACGCTGCGGGGGGGATGTTATCAAGCAGCTCAACGCTCCGGCCGAACGGCCCGATGGGCCCGATGCCGGGAATCTCGACTTCATGATTCACGACCAGCGCCGTGGTGCCATCGGGACGCGGGAAGGCCGCCATGGCATCCTGCATGCCGGGCACGATGAGCCCGTCGTCCATCGGGTCGCCACGCCGCGCCAGCACCTGATATGAGAATCCTGCCGGGAGATCAAGAAGTCCGGCGGGGTCGGCGATCAGCGGCCCGAACCCACCACCCTGGAGGGAGTGCTGCGCTGCACCGTAGGCAAGGCCCGCGCGAAGCCCCGCAAAGCCGACCCCGAACGCGGTGGCCCTTGCGAGAAAGTGTCTGCGGTCGATCATTTGGTGTCTCGCGGAAACCTCTCCCACTCCACGTACCACTTTACGGGTTTCACCAGCGTCGCGATGCGTTTCCGCGCAAAACATTGGTGAAGGGGCGACGATGTCCCCGGTGATGCGCAAGCTTCGCTTACGGCCCATATGCTCCGGCCATGAAGTTATCACACCGGGTCAGCGGACTGAAGGCTTCCTCGACGATCGCGGTGATGAACCGCGCCAAGGAGCTGGCGCGCCAAGGCGTCGATGTTCTGAGCTTTGCTGCGGGAGAACCCGACTTTGATACCCCGCAGCGGATCAAGCAGGGCGCGATCGATGCGTTGCTGGCAGGCCAGACCAAGTACATGGCCACCATGGGCGACCCGGATACACGCAAGGCAATCGCGGAAAAGGCGACAAGGGAGAACGGCATCCCCGGGGTCACGGCGGATCATGTTGGCATTTCCGCCGGCGGGAAGCACGCCCTCTACGTGATTTACCAGTGCCTGTTTGACGCACCCGAGGCCGGCGTCGCCCCCGGCGAGATGGTTCTGCCGGTTCCCGCCTGGGTGTCGTATGCGCCGCTTGCCGAACTGGCGGGCGCAAAGGTCATCGAAGTACCCACCACCGTTGAAACCTCGTTCAAAGTGAACCCCGAGCAGCTTCGGGCCGCGATCAACCCGCGAACGCGGGTGGTGATGCTCAACTCGCCGTCGAATCCGTGTGGCACCATGTACTCGGAGCAGGAGCTTCGGGAACTGGCAGCGGTCATCGCCCAGGCCGCGAAGACACTCGCGCCCGACATTGTCGTCATCTCTGATGAGATCTACGAGAAAATCACCTATGGGGGCATTCCCCACTTCTCGATCGGCTCGATACCGGAAATCGCCGAGCGTGTCATCACGGTGAATGGCCTTTCGAAGGCCTATGCGATGACCGGGTGGCGCATCGGCTACACCACGACGAGTGGCGCGTGGGGGCTGAGGTTCATGAAGGCGATGGCCACGATGCAGGGGCAGATGACCACGAACATCACGGCCTTTGTCTACCCCGCGATCGGCGTTGCGCTTCGGGAGTGCGCTGATGAAGTTGAGGTAATGCGCAAGGCGTTCGCCCGCCGGGCAGAACTCATCTATTCGCTGTCGCTCAAGATCCCCGGCCTGAAGGCTGCGCAACCCACCGGCGCGTTCTATCTGTTCCCCGACGTCTCAGCGCACTTCGGGAAGTCCGGTCCGGATGGAAAGAAGATCGCGTCGGCACTGGACTTCTGTGAGTCGCTTCTCGCGAGCCAGCGCGTCGCGTGCGTGCCGGGCGAAGACTTTGGCGGGTGCGGAAAAAAGCATATCCGGATGAGCTTCGCCTGCTCCGAGAAGCAGATCGAGCAGGGAATGGCAAGGCTGAGCGAGTTTGTGGCGTCGCTGAAGTAGCGCATCAGGCCTGTCACTGCCGGTGCAGCTTCACCGAGAAAGGTTCTCGTCCGTGCCCTCTCCCATCTGGTTTGACGCCCACCTCGACCTTGCCTGCCTGGCGGTGAACCGGCGCGATATGCTCGCTCCGCTGCCCGCCGACACGAGCGCGATCGGACCGTTTGCGCCGGCGAGCGTAACGCTGCCGGAACTGGCCGCGGGCAACGTGCGGTTCGCCCTGGCAACCGTGTTTACAGAACCCGATGGGAACGATGCGGTGGCGTATCCGGCAGGAGACGCATCGCGGGCTCATGCTGTTGGCCGTGCACAACTCGAGGTCTATCTCACCTGGCGGGATATGGGGCTCCTCTCAACGGACCTGCCCGCCTGTCTGCGGATCGAACCCGGCATCGGCGAGATCCGCGGCGGCATGGGAGTGGCTTCCGTCGTACCCGTGCCACTGGAACGTCGCATCGCTCGCCTCATCAGCACGCTGCACATCGGCATCCTGATCGAAGGTGCCGACCCGATCCGTACCCCTGATGAGCTTTCCTGGTGGAAGGAACGTGGGGCTTGCGCGGTGGGGCTCGCATGGGCGAAACAGTCTCGATATGCCGGCGGCAACACCACGGACCTTGGCATCACCGATCTTGGACGCGCACTGGTGCGGGAGATCGATCGGCTGGGACTTGTGCACGATGCCTCGCACCTGAGCGACCGAGCCTTCGGCGAACTGCTCGGCCTCACTGACCGCCGCATCATCGCGTCGCACTCAAACTGCCGCGCGATCGTCGATCCGTCTGGCGCAAACCAGCGGCACCTCACCGATGATCAGATCCAAGCCATCGTCGCTCGCGGCGGGATCATCGGCCTGAACCTGTTCAGCAAGTTCCTGCGCCCGCCCGGAAAAGACGGCCGCGCGACGATCGATGAAACCATCGCGCATGTCGAGCGCGTGTGTGACCTCGCGGGATCTCGCGCCCACATCGGCCTCGGCAGCGATGCTGATGGTGGATTCTCGATGCTTGCGCTGCCGGAGGGAATCGACCGGCCACGGCACTTTTCCAAGTTGACCGAGGCGCTCAGTTCACGCGGCTGGAGCGACGAAGAAGTCGCCGGGTTTGCCTGGAAAAACTGGGCGCAGTTCTGGTCGCAGCAGAACGGCAAACCAGTCGATCCGCCGAGAAGCAAATGAGCAGATACAGCAGCCACCCTTGCGCTCTCCGGCATCCGGCTCATTTCAATCTGATGCGCTGCCGCTTTGTGAATCGGCCGCTCTGATATTTCCTTACGTGCCGCTCAGCGAAGCTGCCGCCTTGCCTGACTGTGCTTCCAGCAGGCCCTTCCTCCACGTCCATCGCTTCAGCAGCAGATGGTGCTCGTACATCGTGCGCAGGATCACCGTCGCGAGCGGGCCATCAACGGCTCCCGCAGGGATCGTCGACATCGCCTCAAGCGACTTCCTGAGCCGATCCGCAAGCGTTTGCTCCCGCTTCACGAACTCGCGGCTGTACTCCTGCTCCTCGTGGCTCGTGATGTCGCGCCCGAAAATCTCCCGCGCACACTCCCCCGCGGCGGCCGCAAGCTGCAGCGCGGCCTTGCCCATGAGCCGTTCGCGCGCGAGGTAAGACTCCAGAGTGATCCGATGGTCATGATGCACGATGCACTCGGGACGGTACAGGACCGGCACCTGGCCATTGGAATGCACGCGCCGCGCGAACTCCAAATCTTCATAGCAGGCGAACGTCAGTCGCTGGTCAAACCCCCCCACTCGCTCAAAGTCCTGCCGCGGCAGGCTCAAGTTCAGCGTCCACGCGTGGCGGAATCCCCAGTCGTGTTCGGCACCCGCTTCTCCCCTCGCCATCGCCTCGTGCATTCGGTCATAGAAGAAAATCATCGACGTGTCACGAACGAGGCGATCAAAGAGCGTGTCCTCGCGCGCGCCGGGCACGGCCCATGGCGCAGCGCCGAGCACCATCGCCGATCGTCCGTCCCTGGATTGATGTGCGCGCAGGTGCGATGACAGCAGATTCTCTTCCGGCAGCACATCGTCGTTGAGCAGCAGGAGCAGTTTCCCATTGGCATGCTGAGCGAGCTTGTTTCGGGTTGCGCCCGGTCCGGCGTGGTCAAACTCATATACCACCGCCCGCATTGCGCCAGCGCTGGTCGAAGCCAGTGCATGAACGGCCTGCGCGGCCTCATCGTCGGGCTCGTTCGCCTCATCCTTCCCATCGACCCCAATCAACACCTCAAAGCGTTGATGGTTGAGGTCCTGACGGGACAACCGCGCCAGACACCGCGCAAGCTTCGCCGCGCGGCCGAACGTCGGGATGAGCACGCTGATCTCCACGCGGAGTGATAGGCCGGGCGAAGGCGGAATGTCACCCCGGCACAGCACAGCCAGGCGGTCCGCGGTAGGCTGCTGCGCGATGCTCGCCTGGACCTACATCCTCTTCATGGTCATCGCGCTCCCGATCTTGGCGATCCGCTCCGCCAGCGCCATCCGCTCGGGGCGTGTGCCGCTCCCGGCACGGGGCGCGGTCCACGCGAACACACTCATCACGCTCACGGTCCTTCTCGGCATCGCCGCGGTCGTGGCGCTTCGCGAGGATCTCCAGCTATTCCCAGTCTGGAGACCCGGTTGGATCGACATAGCCGCGATCGCGGGCTTCATGGTTGCCTCGCTGACCATGCTGGCCGGGCGGTCCAGAACGCTTGACGGGCCGGAGCGCATTCGGCTGGAAGCGATCACCATGTCCAACTGGCGAGACCCGCGACAGCTTCTTCCCTACACGCTCATCTGCATCATGGCGGGGCTGGCGGAGGAGGTCGCCTTCCGCGGCGTTCTTTCGCGTCTGCTGGAGCGGGAACTGGGCTCGAGCTTCGCGGCAACCGCGATTGCTTCCCTGGCGTTTGGCCTGGCCCATGCGATGCAGGGGTTCGCCGGTGCAGTTCTTGCGAGCCTGTTCGCGCTGGCGTTCCACATGATCGTGATCGCGACCGGCGATCTCTATTCTGCGATCATCGCGCACGCCGCCTATGACCTGATCGCGGGAGTCGTGGTCGCCCGGATGGCGATGAGTCGAAACCCTACGGGTTGATCGCCGGTACATCGGTCTGACGGGGCATGGTGATCCCGACCTTATAGATCCCCGCGGCGTCGCAGGCCGCGTGGACCCGCACGACATCCGCATAGGGGACTCGCGCCATCGGCTTGATCACGACTTCCAGTTCGCTGGTAGCCTGGCTTCGCGGAAACTGGGAAACGCGTGCGATGAACTCTTCGACGCTCGCGCGGTTGAGTTCCAGGAACGTGACCACCGTGCGACCATCGGCACCCGCATCCATCAGGACATCGAGCGGCTTGAGCGGGATTGCCAGGGGATCGTTGTTCTTGCTGAGGTTCGTGCCGCGACCGGCCTCGAACGGAATGGCCGCCTTCAGAAACCACTCGCTGCCCATGAACGCGGCGGTGGCCATGAAGAAAATCAGGATCACCATAACGATGTCCACCATGGGCGTCATGTTGGGTCCAAAGTGCATCGTGTAGTTGTGCAGCGCATCGCGCCGGCGAAGCACGGACTCTCGTTTGCGGCGGCGGGCGGTGCTCATGGCTCCTTCTCCGTCGCGAATCGCACACTCTTGGCCCCGGCCTGCCCGCAGGCCCGAAGCACCGGCTCGATCTGTCCGAACTGCAGGAACTTGTCGCCGCGAACCTGGATGGAGGTGTCGCGTGCCTCGCGCAGCTTGGCCCGGACAGCTGCCTCGAGGAAGGCGACATCGGGGCAGACTTCGCCATCGGCCTGAACGGTGATGCCCAGGCGATCCCAGATCGAGCCCGAGGTCTGGCGGCCATCGGCTCGCTGCGCGACCGTGACCACCAGAATCGACGCCGACGTTTCATCTTGCCCGACAGCGGAGCCCGGCAACGGCACGGCGTATCCACGGTCCGTCGCCAGCTTGCCCACGACGAGGAAGAAGATGATCAGGCACATGACGACATCGATGAGGGGCGTCGCGTTGATCCCCTCAAAGGTTGAATGTGTGCCGGTGATCTTGCGTCGTTTCATCCGCGTTCGCTTCCTGCGATGCCTATCCGTTGGGCCCCAGACGCGGTTGCATGGTACCGGATCGGGGGCCGGAAAGCAGTAGCCAGTGCGTTCCCGCCCATGCCAGCCGTAGGAACTAGCCGCCCAGCAAGCCGGCCATGCCGTCCATCCCGGGCAGGCCAAGGGCCTCGGCTTCCTTTGCCGCCTCACGCTGCGCGATTGCCTTGGCCTGATCCAGCGCGTTGTTCACGGCTTCGACGATCAGTTGCTCGGCCTGCTGTCGGCTTGAAGGGTCCGCCAGCCCGGCCGCGAGCGCGGGCTCGATCTGAATGGACACGATCTTCAGATCGCCGGTTGAGGTCGCCCGGACGGCTCCGCCCCCGGCAGCTCCACCGGCACGGACCTCTGCAAGGCGTGTACGGATTCGCTCGCCCGCGGCCTTGAGGCCCTCTTTGTTCTTCAGGAGTCCGGCCAGCGCACCCATCATTTTCATCTGCTCAAGCATCGCATCCCTCGCTTGTGTAACCCTCTTACTCACACGTTCGGCCGGCGGTGCTGCACATCTACGATTCTCGCCCCGAATAGTTCCATTGCTTCCTTCACCAGCGGATGATCCGCGGGCAGTATCGGCGACATTCTCGCCGCGGGTACGGACTTTGGCGCATCCACCGCGTTTGTTTCGTCTGCTTGGCTGACATCGCCGCCGGGCTCTGCCACGGAAGATTCTTCCTTCGCGGCCTGGGAGGCTGCGGCAACGTCTTCGCTTGGCTGCGAGTCATCCGACTGGATCTGCACGTCGATGGTGCGCCCCAACTCGCGTCTGCACACATCCACGATCTGCGCGTGCCGCCCACGGGCCGACTCGACATACCGGCCCGGGCCGGCGAGCACGATGCGTCCGGCCGTCAGGTCCACCGAAACTGGTCGCAGATACGTCATCAACGTTCGCAAGACCGTCGGAAGCCCCTGCGCCCGAAGCACCCGCGCCCACGCATCGCCAGACTCAAGCGGCCGCGCCACCAGAGGGGCCGGGGCCGCTGGCGACTGGATCATCTCCACTGGCTCAACACAACGGGGCTGCTCCGACTGGGTTGGTACAGAGCGCTCAAGGGCGGGTGTGGAAAAAGCCTCGGCGATCGAGCGCACAGGAGGGGCCGAGAGCGTCGCTCTGGCAGGTTGGGGCGGGGGATCCTCAATACGCGTCGCATCTGCCTGCGACTCGCTCACCACCTCCGCCCTGATCATTTTTTTCGCGAGGCACTCCCGCCGCCGGCGCCCGCCACCAGCGCGGCCACATCCGCGAGTTTGTCCGCCATCGACATCCGCACCACCGCGGCGTCCAGCAGCGCGCGGCTGCTGGCCGAATCGCGGCACGCGCGACGTACGCTGTCGCACACCGCGATCAGGTGCGTCAGCCCTGCGGCATCAAAGCCCGCCGCGGCCTTCACCGCTTGCTTGCGTGATTCATCCCCAAGCTCCACGAGATCAGTATCGGCTCCGCACGCGGCGATCACCATGAGATCCCGGAACCGGTCCGCGAGCGTGCCCAGCAACTGCTCGGGCGAGACGCCGCGCTGAAGCAGCGCATCAGCATTCCGCAGCGCGGTGGAGGCCTCGCCGCCGGCGATCGCATCAACAAGTGCGCCCACGAGTTGCCCGTCGGGCGTGCCAAGGAGCTGCTCCAGCAGCTTCACACTCAGCTTCTTCTCGCCCGCCGCGAGCAGGCGGTCCATCAGGCTCAGGGCATCGCGCATCGAACCATTGCCCAACCTCGCAACCATGTGCACAAGCTCGGGCTCGGCGGTGATCTTCTCCCCTTTGAGCACTTCCTTCAGGTGCTCGGCGATCTTCGAGGTCGCGATGTTCCGGAAATCAAACCGCTGGCACCGCGACTGGATCGTGGCGGGAACCTTGTGCGTCTCGGTTGTGCAGAGAATGAAAACCACATGCTCGGGCGGCTCTTCCATCGTCTTAAGCAGCGCATTGAACGCCGCCGTCGAGAGCATGTGCACTTCGTCGATGATGTAGACCTTGCGGCGGCCGCGGAGCGGGCGGTACACGCTGTTGGCGATCAGCTCGCGCGCGTTCTCCACCGAGTTGTTGCTGGCGGCGTCGATCTCAATGACGTCGGTATCCTGCCCGCGCATGATCGCCGCGGCGACATCCGCATTCTCCTTGCCCTTGTCATCAACGGCGTTGAGCGCTCGCGCAAAGAGCCTCGCCATCGAGGTCTTCCCGACACCGCGCGTGCCCGTGAAGAGGTACGCGTGTGCAACGCGGTTCTGATCGATCGCATTCCTGAGCGTCTGGGCGATGGCCTCCTGGCCAACGACCTCGTCAAAGGACTGCGAACGGTAACGCCGGGCAAGTACGGTGTAAGCCATGGAGGGCCAGTGTAGGTTCGGGACCTGCCAGTACGGGATGCGCCGATGTCCCGCCGGCCACCCGGTCCTATTCCGGCTGCCGGATGAGCTTCACCACCACTTCCCCATGCACACTGCCGCGGCGATAGGACACCTTCACCTCTTCCCCCACCAGTCGATCGCCAAGGACACGCGCGAAGTCATTCAGGTCCCGCACCGGCTCGGCATCAATCGCCGTGATCACGTCCCGCATTCGTAACCCCGATGCCCGCCCGGACTTGCCGCGAGGTGTGCTTTTCACCACGATGCCGTCGCCCGTCCCGGGCCCGATCTCAAACGGCAGGCTTGCCATCCCCGGCCGGATCTCCTCCGCCACTTCCGGCACATCCTTGAGCCATGCCCGAAAGTCCTTCTCCACCTCCGCTGTCGGCTTGGAGAAGGTTCGCTCAAAAGCAGCTGCACCCGTGGGGTCCTTTCTGAAGCCCTCGACATAGGCCCCGTACCAGTCCTGCAGCTTGCCCCGATCCGCGAGAAACATGAAGATTGCCCGGGCCTGCGCGTAGTACGCCAGAGGCTTGCTTCCGACAAACCGCTTCTGATCGAGTTCAAACAGCACATCCCAAGGCATCAGGCTCCCGCCCTTGCCCAGGCGCTTGGCCATGTTCGTACGCCAGCTCGGCAGAGCGCGGAATCCGCCTTCCGGGAGCGGCTGGATGTCCTCGACAAGACTGCACAGCCCTTCCATGACCCAGACGGGGTGTCGCTGGCCAAGTTGATCCATATGTCGCCAGTGCAAAACGTGCCAGTACTCGTGGCGAAGTGTTGACCCCAGGTCCATCGCGACCAGCCGCTTCTCATCGTGGCTATACGCCCCGCCCACGCTTTGGCCGGCGGAGCCGTACTTCGCCGCGGCCCATCGCAGGTAATCCGGCCGCGACGGAAGCACGACCATCACCCACGGTGGCTGCCGGCCAGGACGCGGCTTTGCGTCGTCGGTCTCCCCCTCGCGTGGCTGGTCCGGCATCGCAGATTCCGCCGCCGTTCCCGTGCGCCACGGTTCCTCAGTCGGCAGCACCAGTTCGTGCCACCACCTGGTCAGTTCCGCGAGTTCCGCCTTCGCCAGCCCGAAGATCTCCGGATCAAACGCGCTGATGTATGCCAGCCGCAACTGGGTGTCTTTCTCAAACAGATACGGTTTGCCGGGCGTGCCGCGGAAGAGCTTCTTCGCCGACTCAAGCTGCGCATCGACTCGGGAATCGACGATTCGATCCCATCCCTCGATGATCGCCGCATAGGTGTCCGTCCCGCGGAGGTGCCGCAGGTCGGGGTCGGTCATCAGCACTCGCAGATCGCTGAACCCTTCGATCACGGTTCGCTGCAGCGCGGCCTCCGCCTCGCCCAGCTTGCCGCGCATCGAGAGCACGCACGCAAAGTTGTACCAGGGCACGAAGTTCTGGCTATCGCCGGCGGTCCAGTCACGAAGAGATTGCTCAGCCCGATCGAGATCGCCGCGCCTCATCGCACTGAGAAACTCGGTTTCGTACTGCTCCCGCGACTTCGCCGGTTGCGCGGCACGCTCTTGGGTCGCAGGATCGGCCGCGCTCGGACCTTCGATCGGCGGCTGAGCATCAGCTGCGAAGATGAGCCAGAGACTCAGCGATGCGGCCAGCAACGTCGCCATACGGCCCGCCAAGTTGCTCGGCATTGCGTCGCTCCCCAGTCACCACATCTTCCGTCACGGCGCGGCGGGCCGTATGACCCCGCCCTCCACACTTACGCGGCCGGAAACCAGAAGTTCCAGCGCCCGCGGATACGCCACTTGCTCCGCCTCGAACACTCGGTCCGCCAGCGTCTTGGCCGTGTCATTGGGCCGGACCGGAACCCGCTCCTGGAGCACGATCGGCCCGCGGTCGTACTCGGAATCGCACAGGTGCACTGTGCACCCCGATACTTCCGCCCCGGAATCGATCACCGCCTGATGCACATTCAGGCCGTACATTCCCGTCCCGCCAAACGCCGGGAGAAGCGCGGGGTGAATGTTAACGACGCGGTTCTCAAATCCGGCAGGGATCGCAACCCGCCGGAGGTAGCCTGCAAGCACCACCCACCTGGCCCCGGAGGCCGCGAGCAGTTCGCCCAGTCTCGCCGCGGGGATGTCGCCGACCTCGACGACTGTTGGTACGCCTCTCCGCCGCGCAATCTCCGCACCAGGGCATTCGCGTGAGGCGATCACGAGCGAGATGCGTGCGTGCAACTTCCCAGCATCGATGCACTCAAGCAGGTTCGAGAGCGTCCGTCCTGAGCCGGAGAGCATGACCGCCAGCCGCACACGCTCGGCCGCGGCCCCATCTCTTGATGCTTCGTTCTTCGCCGCGAACATCATTTCACGCAGCCTCGAATGCGATTACATCACGGCCTTGAGCGCGGCGTTGTTGTCCGGGACGATCTTCAGCACTTTGTGCAGATGGGTGAGCTGCACGAGCTGCAAAAGCTCCGGCTTCATGCAGCAGATCACCAGGGCCCCGCCGCTGCCCTTGGCTTTCTTGTGCAGCGAAACAAGAAGCCCGAGGCCCATCGACGCGACCATCGTCACCTCGTTCATGTCGAGCACGATTCGCCACCCCCGTGCGGGCGCGAGTCCTTCAATCTCCTTCTCGAGAATCTGGGCTTCGCGCGCACCGATCTTCTCGCACTTTACTGTGCCCAGGAGCAGGCTCACATGGTCACCAACCGCGAGATAGGACGATTCGGACATGCCCGCATCGTAGCGGAAAACGTCGCCCGCGGCGGGCGGCGAGGCCGATGCACTCAGGCGGCCGGGTAGTGAATCGTGGGCGGAGACTTGAACGGCACAGGCCGTCCATCCGGCCCTACGCTCACCAGAGTCATCTGAGCTTCCGTCACGGGCACGACCTCACCGGTCTCGAAACGCTCGGCTTCCACTTCTACCTTTACTGTCACGCTGCTAGAGCCCTCCCGCACGGTCGTTGCGTAGAACGACACCACATCCCCGAGATGCACTGCCTTTTTGAACTCTACCCGGTCCATCGCCACGGTGACCCAGCGATGCATCCCGTGCCGCCGCACCTCCACGAAGCCTGCCTGATCGATATAACTGAGAATCACCCCGCCGAAGATTGTGCCGTAGGCGTTGGTGTCCTTGGGCATCGTCACCACACGCAGGGCAGGGCAGCAGCGGTCAATGGGCGTGGTCGCGGCGGGTTGGGTCGTCATACCGGAGCGTATCCAGCCTGTCTCTT
>ENA-ORBV01003967-ORBV01003967.1-microbial-mat-metagenome-genome-assembly--contig:-NODE-3967-length-28988-cov-12.908132_pt1 | contig 28988 bp, 27 predicted proteins | sample MGYA00237777_ERZ505514 | MGnify/ENA primary metagenome ERZ505514 (study PRJEB26160, sample SAMN06269048) | microbial mat metagenome | isolation source: Oligotrophic lake microbial mat | place... | reverse complement strand
GGGAAGCGGCTGAACACGAACGAGATCGGCATCATGCGGATCGACATGACGGACTCCTGCAGTCCGCGCGTGTTTCGCTCGAGCTGAGCAAGGCCGTTCAATAATTTCTCGTAAATCACCGGATCGACCGTCGACGCGGATTGAGCCAGCATGGCTTGCGTGATGACGAGTTCCCCGACGAGGTTGATCAACTGGTCGACTTTCTCGATGCTCACGCGGATCGACGAGGTCTCGGCCTGCGGCGCGGAAACGACCTTGTCGCCCGGACGGCGCCCGGCGACGGCCTCGGCCACGTTGGGGTTGTCGGTGGCGCGGCGGCCGTGGCTGCGCTCGGCCGCGGAAGCGGCGGCCAGAGGGGCGCCCGGAGCTTCCTCCACCGGCGGCTTGGGGTCCTCGAAAAAGCCGTAGCCGGAATCTTCCGCCGGTGCGGAGGCGACCGGCATGTCGAAGAACCCGAAACCCGGGTCCTCCTGCGGCTGCACCACCGCGGGTTCGACGACCGTGACCCTCACGCTCTCTGGGGCGGCGACGAATTCGAATTGCTCGCGCACTGCATCGATGCTCGCGGCGGTGGCGATCGTGAGCCGCCAGGGCTGCGCCACGCGCTTCTGGCCCTTGGCGGCCGCCTTTGCCGGCGCGGGCTTTTGCACCGAGTCGAGCGTGCCGATCGCGCCGAGGTTGGCGAGCAGGCCATCGAGCTTCATACGCGCGCTGGACGGGATGAATTCGATGTCCATCCTGATCGTAGGCAAGGCGGGCTGCGCGGACGCCTGCTTCGGAGCCTCACTGCCGGAGAGCACCTTGAGCACGCCTCGAATTTCCAGCGCCGCGGCCGGATCGGCCTCGCCCTCGCCGCGGTGGGCGGCTAGCTGCGCCTTGATGACGTCACCAGCGGCCAGAAAGGCATCGACCATCTCGCGCGTGAGTTGCATCTCCTGCTTGCGCAGACGGTCAAGGAGCGTTTCGAGCTCGTGGGTGACCTCAGTCATGTCGGTGAAGCCGAACGTCCCGCTGCTGCCCTTGATCGAGTGGGCGGCGCGGAAAATCGCGTTCAGGTCGTCCAGTGCCGGCGCGCCCACGTCCAGCGCGAGCAGCAGGTTTTCCATGCTCGCAAGGTGCTCCCCGGTTTCGTCGAAGAACACCTGGTAGAACTGGCTCATGTCGATGGTCATGGAAAGGCCCGTTGTTATTGAGGTTGTTAGCCGATGACTTTCTTGACGACTTCGAGCAGTTTCACCGGATCGAAGGGCTTCACCAGCCAGCCGGTCGCGCCCGCCGCCTTGCCCTGCGACTTCATCGCGTCGCCCGATTCGGTGGTGAGCATCAGGATCGGCACCGCCGCGTACGACGAAAGCGTGCGCAGCGATCGAATCAAAGTCAGGCCGTCCATCTTCGGCATGTTCTGGTCGGTCAGCACCAGGTTGACGGCGTTGGCCTTGGCCTTGGCCAGGCCGTCCTCGCCGTCCACCGCCTCGACGACGCCGTAGCCGGCCCCCTTCAGGGTGAAAGACACCATCTGGCGGATCGACGCCGAATCGTCCACTGTCAACACTGTCTTGGTCATGTATCTGTCCTCGCCTTCAGAAAAGTTCGACTGCGCCGGTATTCATCTGCAACTGGCGCACGGGGTTGCGCTCGCCGGTCTGGCGCAAGCGGCCGAGCGCCTCGTAGATCTCGCCCGAGCCTGCCCTGGCCGGAATCGCCTCGAGAAGGCTCAGGACCTCGTCGAGTGCGGCACCGCGCTTTTTCACGTGTTCGACGAGCTGCATGACCATGTCCTGGAACTGGAGCGAGGTGACCGCCTTGTTCACGTCGAGCTCCACACGGGCGGCGATCGCGCTGATCTCCTCCACGGTCCGGCCCAGGCCCGCGTTGACGGTTTCGACCTGGGCCATCGTGTCGGCCACCTTCTGTTTGGACTCAAGCGCGAACTGCATGTCCTGCGAGGCCATCGCATTGATCGCCGATTCGGTCGCCTTCACGGTTTCGCTGACGACCTCGACGTTGTCGCGAATCTTCTGGCTGAACTGCCTGGCGCGGTCCGACAGGCGCCGCACCTCGTCGGCCACGACCGCGAAACCGCGTCCCGCGTCGCCCGCGCGCGCCGCCTCGATGGCCGCATTGAGGGCAAGAAGGTTGGTCTGGCTCGAAATGCCGTCGATCTCCCCGAGGCTGCTCTTCACGGCCGCGAGCTGGCTGTTGATCGCCTCGACTTTTTTCACCAGGCTCTCGCCCACCCGGCTGTTCTCGACGATATTGGCAACGATGTTCTCGACGATGTACTTGAGCGTGGTCGAGGCATCGGCGACGAAGTTCCCCACCCCGGCGCTTCCTGTTGCGCCGCCCTCGCCGTGCGAAAGCTGCATCGCCAGTTTCTGCTGCGCGCTGCTTTGCGCGTTGATCCCCGAAAAGCTGGCCAGCAACCCGTCACTGGCGTCGCGCACGATGCTCTGCACCCGGGTCAGGTCTTCGCGCCCGGCATCGAGCTGGGCGCGGATTTCGGCCGTGCAGGAGGCGAGGATGCGATGGGTTTCCTCCAGGCGGGCGGCGTTATCCGCGACCCTCGGGTCGACCGGGATCTCGGCGCGTTGCGCCCGCGCGTGCCTCAGGGTGATGACCATCCAGCCCACGAAAAGGGCGCCGGAGACGAGCACGACCCCGGCGTTGAGGCCCGCGCCGAATCCTTCAGCCAGGAAAGCATGGCCGGTCACCGCGCCGGCCGTCAGGGCGAGTCCCTGGACGAAGAGCGTTCTGAATCCCGCGGGGTGTTGCATCGATGCGCCTCTGATCGTTTAAGTTCGCCTGGCCTGGGGAATAACGGCCTTGCGGCGCACTTCATTAGGGGGCTGAGCCAATGCGTGAATTGTCCGGATCGCCGCGCGATTGCATGGCCCGAAAAAGCGGGTATTGCCATCCCAATTCGACAATTTGCAGTTCCTCACAATCGCCCGCCCACCCGGTGGCTTACCATTGCCGACTGGTTATTTCCCGCGCAAACCCGTGCCCAACTCCCCCCTGCATCTCCTGGTCGTGGAGGACTCCGAGAGCGATTTCGAGCTGCTCTCGCTGCGTCTGGCCGGCCGGGCATTCGCGGCTGATCTTTCGCGCGTCGAGACCGAGGAGGAAATGCGCGCCGCGCTCCGGGTGCGTTTACCCGACCTCGTGATCTCGGACCACAGCCTGCCGCGCTTTTCTGTGGGCGGGGCGCTGCGGGTGTTGCGCGAGCACGATCCGGACACGCCGCTGATCGTCGTCTCCGGCGCGATCGGCGAGGAGGCCGCGGTCGACTCGATGATCGCGGGTGCCGAAGATTTCATCGTCAAAGGCAACCTCTCGCGCCTGGTTCCGGCGATCGTCCGGTCGATCGGCGCGGCCACCGCCCGCCGCCGCCAGCGCGAGGCCGAAGCGACGCTGCGCGAGCGCGACGCCATGCTCGGCTCGCTCGCGGCCAACCTCCCGGCCATGATGTTCCGTCTCGACTACGATCGGGTAATGCGGCGGTTCAACCTGCCTTACGCGGGCGAGGGCTCCACGCGCATGTTCGGCCTGGATCCGGCCAGCCTGCGCGCCGATCCCGTGGCGCTGCTGCGCCTGATCGACGCGGACGATCGCGCGCTGTTTTTCGACTGCCTCGCGAAAGCCGCGGAGTCCGGCGCGGAACTCACCTGGCAGGGAAAGATCAGCGTCGCCGGCGGCCGCTGGGTCCAATTGAGCGCCAAGCTGCGCGAGCCGGAGCTTGCGGACCGCGGCTCGAGCAGCACGCACGCCGTGTGGGACGGCATCCTGTATGACATCACCGACCTGAAACACGCCGAGGCCGAAATCCGGGGACTCACCGCGCACCTGCAGGAAGCCAAGGAGAAGGAGCGCGCCGAAGTCGCGCGCGAAATTCACGACGAGATCGGCGCGCTCTTCTTCGCCGTCAAAGTAGACCTCGCCTGGGTGAAAAAGCGCGTTTCACCGGAACCGACGATCCTCGAACGCCTGGATAGCATCGGCTCGCTGATCGATTCGGGCGTCCAGGCGAGCCAACGGATCGTCCGCGCGCTCAGGCCCGCGGTGCTCGACTTCGGCGTCGTCGGTGCGGCGGAATGGCTGGCGAGTGATTTCTCCAAGCGCACCGGCATCGCCTGTACGTTTACGAGCGAAGGCGGCGAACCGTCGCTGCGGCCGGAACTGGGCACCGCGGTTTTTCGCGTCATGCAGGAATCCCTGACCAACGTCTCCCGGCACTCGGGGGCGAGCGCCGTAGCCGTGCGTTTCGACCTCGGGCGAGAGGCAATGAGCCTCGAAGTCCTGGACAACGGTCGCGGCATCGGCCCCGATGACCTCGCCAAGAGCGCCTCCTTTGGCGTGCGCGGCATGCGCGAGCGCGCGCTGGAGCTCGGTGGGGCGCTCGAAATCGGCCCGGCGCCCCAAGGCGGCACGCGCCTCGCCCTCCGGCTGCCGATTCGTCCGGCCGTCGATGCGGCCCGGGCGCGCGCATGAAGATCCGCGTTTTCATCGCCGACGACCACTCCCTGGTCAGGCGGGGGCTGCGCCAGATCTTCGAGGAAACCGAAGACATCGAGGTCGTCGGCGAAGCGGCCGATTTCGGTCGCCTGAAAGCCGGGATAAGGCAGTGCGCCTTCGAGGTGCTCTTGCTGGACATTTCGATGCCCGGCAAGAACGGCATCGAAGCGCTCAAGGAATTGCTCAAGGACCGGCCGCAGTTGCGCGCGCTCGTCGTCAGCATGTATCCGGAAGATCAGTTCGCGCTGCGCGCGCTCAAGGCCGGTGCGCGCGGTTATCTCACCAAAACGTCGAACCCGGATAACCTGGTTCAGGCCGTCAGGGCGATCGCGGCGGGACGCAAGTTCCTCACGCCCGAGGTGGCGATCGCGCTGGCCGAGAATCTCGGCGTGGACGGCGACGGCCCGCGGCATGCCGCACTGACGGATCGCGAATTCCAGACGCTCAGGCTGATCGCCTCCGGGCGCAAGCTCTCCGAGATCGCCGCCGACATGACGCTGTCGGCAAAAACGGTCAGCGTCTACCGGGCGCGCGTGATGAAAAAAATGAGCCTGAAGACCAACGCCGATCTCACGCGCTATGCGCTGGAGCACCGGCTGCTGGAGTAGGCACCACCCGATCGGCAAGCGCCACGCGGTTCTTGCCCAGGCGCTTGGCCTCGTAGAGCGCTCGGTCGGCCCGGTCGATGACCGCCTCCCATTTCTCTCCCGGCGCGAACTGCGCCACTCCGGCGCTGAACGTGATCAGTTGCCGCTCGTTGTTGTGCAGGAAGAAGCGCCGCGTAAGGGCGCGCTGAACACGGACCGTGGCCGCCTCGGCGGCGAGGAGGTCCGTGTCGGGCAGCAGGATCACGAATTCCTCCCCGCCATACCGGCCGAGCACGTCGGTCGGCCGGATCACCTCGCGCACGACGTTGACCAGGTGGATCAGCGCGTAGTCGCCGGCCTGGTGGCCGAGCCGGTCGTTCAGGACCTTGAAATTGTCGACATCGAGCACGGCCACCGAAAGCGGCTGCCCGCCGCGCAAGCATCGCGCCGATTCCTTCTGCACCGCTTCTTCGAGGCCGCGGCGGTTGAGCGCGGAGGTGAGCGGATCCTCGCACACCAGGCCGCTCACGAGTTCGAGCTGCGATTCGAGGTCGCGGACCTTCGATTCGAAAGCCTCGGCGCGCCGCTGCGCGATCTGCAGATCGTCGCGGGTGCGGCCGATGTCGGTCTGCAAGCTCCGCGTGTCCGAAAGCAGCTCCCTCACGATCTCGGACAGGCCGGTGAGGTCGTCGGTGCCTTCGATGCGCTCGGCGTAGCCTTCGATCTTCACGTGGAAATCGCCGGTGTTGGCGCTCATCGCACCGAGCCGGTCGATGAAAACCGCGAGCATTTCCTTCAGCGCCTGGCAGGCCTCGTCGAGCGAGCGCTTGACCGTCCCCTGCCGGGCGATCACCTCCCGCATGCTTCGATGCGCATCGACGATCGCGGTGACGCTGATCGGGCCACTGACCAGTTGGCGGAGCTTCTCGACCTGGCCCTTCAGCCAGCGGTCGTCCGAGGTGAGGTCGGCGATGTTCGAAAGAAGAAGCTGCAGGAGCAATACGAGACCGGTCACGACCTCCTGACCGGCCTCGGTCGGCTGACTGCCCTCACTCGGCACCGACGCGGGCGGCTCGATTGCGCCTGTGGGGCCGGCCGGGCCGGACGCCAGCGCTTCGCCCCAGGACCGCACCAGGCGCCCCAGGCGCTTATGCAATTCGGCCGCGTCCGGACTTCGGCGCGCGAGCAGCCGGTCGATCATCTCGCGCTTGCGCGCCTGAGTGAGCCCGGGCGTGCGCAGCTCCCACCCACGCAGGAACTCGCGCAGCGTTTCGGACCACTCGGCCGCACCCGGTGCCTTCGGCATCGCGGCAGGCGCACGCTCCTCCACCCCGGCGACCTCGCCATAGAGCCGCGCATAGTTGTCCGGCGTGGGCGGCATTCTGCGCAGCGCGAGCTGGCGAATCGCCTCCTTGGCGATCTCCGGGGGGTCGGAAAGAGCGGCTGTCGTCATGGTGGTCACCGTTTTTCTGGCGCTTCCGGGAAAGACCCGGCGCGTTGCGATCGATCGATTGAATGCCTATATCGGCCGCGATTGCGTCGGGCAGTAGGTGTCAGGTTCACGAACGATGCGCCGATAAGGGAGCGAACACTCCGGAGGCTGGACCATGAATCTTGCAATTGTGCCGTGCGGTGCCGACGCTCACCCCGGGATCGACGTCGACTACCGGGAAAAGCACATCGATATGCGGGCCGAGCTGCACGCCCGCGAACTGCAGTTGCTCGCGCACCTGCGCCAGGCGGCCGAGGTCCGGGATCCGGCCAGCGCAAGCCACATGCTGCGCATGGCGCAGTACGCGCGGCTGATCGCGCGCGGACTGGGCCTCGCCTACGAAGATCAGGAAACGGTGCTTGCGGCCGCCGCGCTGCACGACATCGGCAAGCTCGGGATCCCCGACGCGATCCTCAGGAAACGCGGACCGCTCGAGCCTTTCGAGGCGGCGATCGCTCGGCGGCACGTCTTGCACGGACACGCGATCCTGCGCCATGGAACCTCGCCTCTGGTGCGCGCGGCGGCGGAGATCGCGCTGCGCCACCACGAAAACGTGGACGGCACGGGCTATCCCGACGGCCTGCGCGGCAACGACATCCCGCTCTTCGCGCGCATCGCCGCCGTGGCCGATGTGTTCGACGCGCTCACATCGGACCGCCCCCACCGCGGGGCGATCGCGGCCGGGATGGCTTTCGAATATGTGATCACGCGCAGCGGGGTGCATTTCGATCCGGAGTGTGTCGAGGCCTTCGTGACCGAGGAGCGGCGCGTGTGCGATATCCGCGAACGCTATCGCGACTCGACCGAATCCGGCGTCACAGATAATTGAACAAGGACAATCCAGTGATGCGCAGGTAGGATTGCTGCGCCGCCTGCAGCGACGTCTGCTGCTGGGTGAGGCTGCTGATCGCCGCGGCGTAGTCCAGATCGGTCAGCCGCGAGAGTTCCTCCTGGTAGTGCAGCTTCTGGTCGGCCGCCTGCGAGCCTAGCGAGTCGAGCTCGCGCAGCCGGGCGCCCAGGCCGGTGCGCACCGATAGCACCTGGTCGCTTGCCTGGTCGAGGCTGGCGATCCCGGCGGTCAGGGCCGTCTGGAAGGCGCCGTCTTTCAGCGCGCGGGACGCACTCGATTCGAGCGCCGTGGCCAGGTCGTCGAGCGTCTTGAACACGCTCTGGCGCGTGCTCGGCGCGACCGAAAATACATCGCCGTTGGCCGGTGCGCCGGACACGGCGAACTGCATTCCGGCAAAGCCGATGGCCCCGCCCGCCTTGTAGGCCGCCCCGGTGGTGACATTCGTCCCCGCCGCCGTATCCACCACGTCGTAGGTGGTCACGCCGCCCAGCACGCGGAAAACCACTTGGTAGGCACGCCCGGTGAGCGCGGCCTGATCGGTCACTGCGCCGGCATCGGCCATCCCGCTGCCCGTGTTCAAAGCCGCCGCCGCTACGGTGAAGCGGCCGTTGCCGGCATGCGCGCCTTCGAAGATGCTGGCGCCGCTCGCGCTGACTTCCATCGTCCGCTGGGCCGCGACCTGCACTGCGCGGCTGCCCTGGTCACCCTGGTAAACCGTTCCGGCGGTCGTCCTGGCAAACGGCTGGATGCCTTCCTGGTATCCCGAAAAAAGATATCCCCTGGCGCCATCGCGCGTGTTGGCGAGACCAAGGAGCGCATCGATCTTGCCGCGCAGCTCGATCGCGAGCGATCCTCGGTCGCCCGCGCTGAGCGAACCGTTGCCCGCGGAGATCGCGAGCACCCGGATGTCCTGCAATGCTTCCCCCACTTGCGCAAGCGTCGACTCGGCCAGGCCGAGCGTTCCCTTCGCAACGTCCTGGTTCTGCCCATACTGCTGGGCCAGCGCAAGCGACTGTTGCGTGGTCAGCGCGTTGGCCGCGGCGATCGGATCGTCCGAGGGAACCATGACGCGCTTGCCCGAGGAGAGCTGCTGCTGCGTTTGCAGCAGCTCCGAGTGCTTGCGGGTGATCGCCTGCGCGCCGCTCGAATACATCCAGGAAGTGCTGACCCGCATGGAAGATCTCCTATCGGCCCAGGCCGAGGATGGTGTCGAAAAGGGTGCCCGCGATGCCCATCATCTTGCCCGCGGCCTGGTAGGCCTGCTGATAGCGCAGGAGGTCCGCCGCCTCCTCGTCGAGATTCACGCCGGACACCGACTCGCGCGCGGCCTGCACCTGGGTCAACAGGCCCGTCTGAGCGCCGGTGGCCACCTGCATCTCGCGCGCCTTGTTGCCGACCTGGCTCGTGAGTTGCCCGTAGGCCTGCTGGAACGTGGCGCCGCCCAGCGCTGCCCCGGTCTGGAGCGCGGCAAGGGCGAGTGCGTTTCGGTTGTCGCCGCTTGCGTTGGTGTTCGGCACGACCGAGAACGCGTCTCCATCGGCGGGCAGGCCCGAAACCTGCAGCTGAATTCCGTTCCAGGCGATCGTGGCGCCCGACGCATAGGGCACCGGCGCGCCGGCGGCGTAGGTTGTCGACGCCCCGTTCAGCGTGACGCTCACCGGCGACGCGGGCGGGAATCCCGTCAGAACATTGGTTGCGGCCGAATACGTGATCGACAACGCCCCGCCGAGCGGGGTTGCGGGGTAGGCCGAATCGACGCTCCCGGCGCTGATCCTCGCACCGCCTGTATTGGCAAAGCTGGTGGCTGTGCGGATCGGCGCCGCCGCGGCCAGCAGGCCGGTATCGCCCGTGAGCACGCCGATCCTCGCCGCGCCATCGCGCACCGGCCGGATCAGGAAACTATCGTTCGCCGCGGGCGCGGGCAACGGCGGGTTGAGATCGTACGTGACACCATCGACCGTCTGCGGGAAAGAGACGATGCTTGTCTGGGTTCCGTCGGCCAGTCGCGTAAGCGTGTAGCCGGTGCCGTCGAACTTGAGCCTGTAGTCGCTCGCCGCGAGCGCGGAATAGTCCGCGATCGTGGCCGTCAGGGTGGCCGCGCTTTGGGATGAGACCTGCGGAGCGCTCAGCGCGAAAAAGTCGGCGCCCGGGGCGCCGTTGCGATCGAGCCCGAGCTTTTGCTGTGCGTTGAACGCGGCGCCCAGCGCCAACGCGACCCGCCCGATCGAATCCTGCACCCCGCCCAGCGTCTCGTCGCGAAACGCGAGCAGCCCGCCGAGCGTTCCGCCGGCCAGGTCTTTCGACCGATACGCCACCAGCGACGCGCCAGTCTGCAGGCCCACCCGCAGGTTTTCCGGGCCGAGCGGATCCGGCCTCGCGCTGATCGTGAAGGACTTGTCCCCCAGGACCAGTGCCTGTCCGCTGCCAAGGAACACGTCGTAGGCGCCGCTGTCGGCGACCACAATCGTTGCGTTCACCTGCCGGGCGAGGCCGAGGGCGAGCGCGTCGCGCTTGTCGAGCAGGTCGTTCGGCGGTTGCGATCCGCCGCGCCCGGCCACATCGATCTGCCGGTTCAACTGCGCCAGTTGCGTGCCTATCGAATTGACTTCGCCCACGCTTGCGGCGATCCGCTCGTTGGTGCTGCGGCGCAGAGTCGTGAGCTGGTTGGCCATCTCGTTGAAACGCGAGGCCATCGCCTGCGCCGAGGACAAGAGATTCTGCCGGGCCGAGGCGTCCCCCGGGCTGGACGCCATGTCGTGCACGCCGGAGAAGAAATCGTCGATCGCCGGGGACACGCCCGAAGCCGGGTCGGAGAGCAGCGAATCGATCCGCGCGAGCTGGTCGGAATAGGCCTGCGAATGGCTCGCCTGGGATTGCGCGGTTCGGAATTCCGCCCCGAGAAGCGCATCGTACGCGCGCTGCACCGTCTCGAGGTGGACGCCCTGGCCGACGAATCCGCCCCCCGAAAAGAGCGGCGTGTTCGGCGCTTGCTCGATCCTCTGCCGGCTGTAGTTCGGGGTGTTCGCGTTGGCAATATTGTGGCCCGCGGTGAGCAGGCCGGCCTGCGCGGTGGCCATCGCGCTTACGCCCAGACCGAAAAGATTGGTTGCCATGCGTGTCCTTATCGGCGCGCGCCGGCGCCGCCTTTATGCCTGCCCGCGCTGGGCAAGCAGGTTCGAATTGATGACCCGCGTGAGCTTGGCTGCGTAGTCCGGGTCGGTCGCGTACCCGCCGCGGGCCAGACCGCGTGCAAACCCGGCCGCGTCGTTGCCGGGCCGCACCGCCGCCGCGTAACGCGGATTGTTCGCAATCAGACGCGCATAGTCCGTGAATCCCTCGGTGTAGGAGGCATAGGCGCGGAATTTCTCCACCTGCTTGCGCGGCTGCCCGTTCACATACTCGGTGGTCGTCACGCTCATTGTCTTGCCGTTCCAGTTCGGACTGGCCTTGATGCCGAACAGGTTGAAGCTCTGCTCGCCGCCGGCTCCGCGGATCTCGCTCTTGCCCCAGCCCGATTCGAGCGCGGCCTGGCCCAGGATGAACCGCGCCGGGACGCCCGACGCGGTGCCCGCCTCGATCGCATACGGCAGCATCGAATCGACGAATTTCTGCGGAGCCGTCGCATCGCTCTTCGCGCTCGAGGTCGCGCGTTCGACTTTCTCGAGCGCGGCGCCCGGCACCCGGGCGGGATCCCGGGGCTGCTGCGAGCGCTGCAGCTGCTTCATCATGAGGTCCGCGAGGCCCAGCCCCTTGCCGGGCGTCGCTTGCGAGGTCAGCGACTGCGAGAGCTGCTGGTCGAGCAGGCCGGTGTACATGCGCCCCGCGTCCGAGTTCGCCGGGTCGTATTGTGGCGTCGCATCGCGCATGCTTTTGAGCAGCATCTGCATGAACAGCGCCTCGAACTGCGTCGCGGCGGCTTTGAGCGCCTTGTCCGGATCGGACTTGGCCTGCGCGCGCAGCGCGTCGAGCGATCGGGTGTCGGCGGCGAGCGAGGCGGCAGCGGGATCCATCAGATGATCTCCAGTTCGGCGCGCAACGCGCCCGAAGCCTTCATCGCTTGCAGGATCGCGAGCAGGTCCTGCGGCGTGGCGCCGATGGCGTTCAGCGCTTTGACGACTTCGGCGAGGTTGGCGCCCCGCTCGAGCAGAAGCACCTGCCCGGCGTCGGACTTGAGCTGGATGTCCGCCCGCTCGCCGACCACGGTCTGCCCGCCGCTCGAGAAAGCATTCGGCTGGCTGATCACCGGCACGGTGCTGATGGTGACCGAGAGATTGCCATGGGCCACGGCAACCGGGTCGAGCGTCACCGACTGGTTCATCACCACGGACCCGGTGCGCGCGTTGACGATCACGCGCGCCGCCGCGAGCGGAACGTCCACCGGCAGGTTTTCGATCTGCGCCATGAAGCTGACGCGCTCGTCCGCGGCGTGCGGCGCGCGCACTTCCACGATCCGGCCGTCGACCGCCTGTGCCGCGCCGCTGCCGAAATGCCGGTTGATCGCCTCGGCCACGCGCTGCGCGGTCCCGAAATCGCCGGTACTCAATTCCAGGCGCACCGGTCCCCCAGCCGCGAACGAGGAGGCCACCGCACGCTCGACCGTCGCACCACCCGGCACGCGCCCGACATTCAGGTGGTTGATCTGCACTTTGCTGCCGGCCGCCGCGGCGCCCGCGCCGCCGACCAAGATATTGCCCTGCGCCATGGCATAGATCTGCCCATCCGCGCCTTTGAGCGGCGTGAACATGAGCGTGCCGCCGCGCAGGCTTTTCGCGTTGCCCATCGACGAGACGGTCACGTCGAGCAACTGGCCGGGGTTGGCGAACGCCGGCAACGTGGCGGTCACTATCACCGAGGCGACGTTTTTCAGCTGAAGGTTGGTGCCGGGCGGCAGGTTGACGCCCATCTGGCCCAGCATGGTGGTGATGCTCTGCACGGTGAACGGCGTCTGGGTCGTCTGGTCTCCGGTTCCATCGAGGCCGACCACCAGGCCATACCCGGCCAGCTGGTTGGGCCGCACGCCCTGGACGCTCGCAAGGTCCTTGATGCGCTCGGCGCGCGCTGACTCGAGCGGAGCGTAGAGCGCGATCCCGATCAGCGCGGCGACGAGGATTTGCTCGATGAATTCCCGGAATTTCATCGCGCGTCCTAGCGGAAAGGCAGGAACGAGAGGAAGAACCGGCCGAGGAAGCCCACGACCTGCTCGGCTTCGACGCGGCTGTGCGACGCGACCACGATCCGTGCGTCGGCCACGTTGGTCGAGGCGACCTGGTTGCCGCTGACGATATGCATCGGGTTCACCACGCCCGAAAAGCGCAGCTTCTCGATTTCGTTGTTGATGCCGACCTGCTTTTCGCCCGAAATCACGAGGTTGCCATTGTGCAGCACGTCGACGACAGTCACCGAGAGACTGCCGACAAAGAGATTGTTGGCCGCAGTGGCTTCCTTGCTCGCCAGCTTGCTGCTGGCGGTGGCCTCGAGGTTGGTGCCCTGCAGGGTCTTGAGCGGCACGCCCTGTACGATGGGAACCGAGAGGGCGAGGTTCGCGTCGCGGCTGGCCGAGGCGTTGGCGTCCTTGCTTGCGGCGGTCTTTTCGTTGATCGTCACTGTCAAGGTGTCCCCTACGTAGCGCGCGCGGCGGTCCTCGAACAGCGGCCGGAAGCTCACCCCACCCTGGAAGATCGCGCCGTTCTGCTGCGGCGCGTGCGCCACCACAACCGGCTTCGCCGTGGTCGGCTCGTGAACTTTCACGCCACTCGCGCATCCCGCGGCGAGTCCGGCGACGGCCGCAATATAGATTGCTTTGATCATGGTTTTCATACCGTCCATCAGAGCTGGGTCAGGCGCTGCAGCATCTGGTCGGAAGTGGTGATCGCCTTGGAATTGATTTCGTAGGCGCGCTGGGTCTGGATCATCGAGACCAGTTCCTCCACCACGTTGACGTTCGAGGTTTCCACATAGCCCTGACTGAGCGTCCCCATGCCGTTGGTGCCCGGCGTGTTGACCTGCGGGGTGCCGGAGGCCGCGGTTTCCGCGTAAAGGTTCTGGCCGAGCGCCTGCATGCCGGCCGGGTTGATGAAATTGGCCAGCTGGATGGTCCCGACGTTGTTCGCGGCAGCCGACCCGGGTTGCTGGACGCTGACCACGCCGTCCGAACCGATCGTGATCTTTTGCGCGTTGGCAGGAATCGTAAGGGCCGGTTGCAGGTGGTTGCCGTTCGAGGTCACGACTTGGCCCTGGGCGTCGACATGAAGCGACCCGTCGCGCGTGTAGGCGAGCGTGCCGTCGGGCATCTGCACCTGGAGAAAACCCGGGCCGTTGATCGCGACGTCCAGATTGTTGCCGGTTTGCTGCAGGTTGCCCTGCGTGAAGATGCGCTCGGTGGCCACCGGCCGCACGCCGGTGCCGACCTGCAGGCCGGTGGGAAGCTGCGTCTGCTGCGAGCTTTGCGCGCCAGGCTGGCGGACCGTCTGGTAAAGGAGATCTTCGAAGACCGCGCGCGAGCGCTTGAAGCCGTTCGAACTGACGTTCGCGAGGTTGTTCGCGATCACGTCGAGGTTGGTCTGCTGGGCATCGAGCCCGGTCTTGGAAATCCAGAGCGATCTGATCATGGCGTCTGCCGGTGGGTGTGGGGTGGGTGACTGTTATCGATGACTGCGGTCGATGACTGCGGTCGGTGACTGCGGTCGGGAAATCAACCGTTGCTGGAAAGGAGCCGGGTTGCCTGGCGGGCGTTTTCCTCGGCGTTGGAAAGCATCTTCATCTGCATCTCGAACTGGCGGGCCACTGCGATCATGCTGACCATCGCCTCGACCGTGTTCACGTTGCTGCCTTCGAGCGACTTCGCGTTGAGGCGCACCGCCGGATCGACCGGTGCTTCGCCGCTTTTCGAACGGAACAGCCCGTCCCCGCCGCGCGAGAGGTCGGCCTCCTCTGGATTCACGAGCTTGATGCGACCGAGAGCATTCACCGCGGTGGCCGGCCCGGCGACGGAAACCGCCGAGACCGTGCCGTCTTCCGCAATCGTGAGACGCGAGTCAGGCGGGACATTGATCGGACCGCCTCCATCGGAGAGCACCGCGAGGCCAGTCCGTGTCTGCAGCACGCCTTCGGCGCTGACCTCCAGTCCGCCGAAACGCGTGTACGCCTCGTTGCCGTCATTGCCCTGGACCGCGATCCAGCCCTTGCCGCTGATCGCAATATCCAGGTCCCGGCCGGTGGCCTGCACCGGGCCCGGCGTGAAATCGGTGCCGATCGTGGAGTCGATCGCGAAAATCCGCGTTGCCGCCCCGTCGCCGTCGACCGGCACGGCGCGAAACCCGTCGATCTGGGCGCGATAGCCCTGGGTGCTCGCCTGCGCCAGGTTCTGCGCGATGGTGTCCTGCCGGGCCATCAGGTACTTGGCCCCGGTCATCGCGGTGTAGATCAGCTTGTCCATCGGTCCCTTTGGCTGTTTGCAGCCCGGTTATTTCATGTTGAGCATGGTTTGCAGCACTTCGTCCTGCGACTTGATCGTCTGGGCATTCGCCTGGTAGACGCGCTGGGCGGTGATCATTTCGACCAGCGCGGCGGTGAGGTCGACGTTCGAGTTCTCCAGCGCGCCGGATTGCAGCACGCCGAGGTCGGAGCTTCCGGGCGGCCCGGGCAGCGGCTGACCCGAGGCGGCGGTTTCCACCCACAAGTTGCTGCCGAGTTGGGTCAATCCGCCGGGGTTCTTGAAGTTTGCGAGCACGACCTGGCCCTGCTGGCGCGTCTGACCATTGGTATAGCGCGCGACCATCGTTCCGTCCGGGCTCACCGAGTACCCCGCGACACCGCCTGAGGTATAGCCGTCCTGCGTCAACTGATTGACGCTGAATGCATTGCCGAACTGGGTCGTGTCGGCAAAATCGACGTTGACCGCGATCGGCCCCCCGGCGCCCGGACTCGACGGCACGTTCACCACGGCGGGAAACGTCGATGCGGCCGTGTCCAGAGCGCCGTCCGCGGCGAAGACCAGGGTTCCCGCCGAGCCGGCGCCAATCTGTGCGCCGTCCCCGGCGGCGAACACGTCCCAGGTGCTCGCCGCGCTCTTCAAGAAATAGAGCGACAGCGTGTGTTCGTTGCCTAGCGAATCGAACACCGACAGCGACGTCGCGTCGCTGTAGGTCGACGGATCGCTCGGGTCGAAGGTGGCGGCGGATAATATCGGCCGCTGTGCATTCAAGTTCACCGACACGTCGCCCTTCGAGGTCGCCGCCGCCGGGACCTGCGCCTTCGAGACGCGCAACTTGGCGAAGCTCGCGGTATCGACCACGCCGCTCGGCCCGGCCGCGTAGCCGGTCAGGTTGTCGCCTTTGGAATTGACCATGTACCCGTCCTTGTCGAGCGTGTACTGGCCGTTGCGCGTGTACGAGATCACGCCTTTCGTGTCGAGGCGGAAGAAGCCTTGCCCGTTGATCGCGAGATCCAGCGGGTTGTTGCTGACGTTGACGTTGCCTTGCGCGAAATTGGTTTTCACGGCCGTGATCGAAGTGCCGATACCGACCTGGGTCTTGTCGCCGCCGACACTGCTCGCGAACACGTCGGCAAATTCGGCCGTCGCCGCCTTGAACCCCACGGTGTTTGCGTTGGCGACGTTGTTGCCGATGATGTCGAGGTTCTTGGTGGCCGCATTCAGCCCCGAAAGCCCTTGCTGGAAACTCATGTGGCGCTCCTTAGAGTATGTGCTTGACGCTGGCGATGGCCACTTCGCCAAAGCCGCGCAACGTGAGCTTCGCGCCATCCGCGGCCGGCGTGACGCCGTCCACCTGGCCGAGCATCAGGGTCTTTGCGGCCGCCGACGCACCGCCGACGCGCGCGCTGATCTCGAACGTGTACAGGCCCGGCGCGGCCTGCGCGCCGTTCGAGGCCACGCCATCCCATTTGAACGTGTGGATCCCGGCGTCCTGGCGCCCGAGGTCGCTCGAATAGACCGCGACGCCGGAGGCGCTCTTGACCGTCAACTTGAGTGAGTCGGCCGCCGCGTCGAGCGAGTAGCCGCCCTGCGCCTGCCCTCCCGCGAGGTTGAGCGAGTTGCCCTCGGCGAGCACCTGGCGGCCCACCAGGGTCGACGCCTGCAGCGATTCGTTCGCGTTGAACGCCATCGACATGGTGGAAAGCGTCGCGTTGAGCTTGTTGATCCCCTCCACCATGTTGATCTGCGCCATCTGGGAGGTCACGGCCGAGTTGTCCATCGGATTGAGCGGATCCTGGTTCTTGAGCTGGGTGACCAGCAGCTTGAGAAAGCGGTCCGCGCTGTCCTGGGCGTTGGACTTCGTCGCGGCAGAAGCGGCGTTCGCCGAAGCGAGCATCGCGGCTGGATCGGTTGCGGATTGAACGGTCATGGGGAATCCGGTCTGTTCGTTGTGGGAAGGTCAGCTGCCGAGCGACAGCGTCTTGAGCAGCAGGTTCTTGGTGGTGTTCATCACCTCGAGGTTCGACTGGTACGAACGCGAAGCCGAAAGCATGTTCACCATCTCTTCGGCCACGTTCACGTTCGGCAACGTGACGTACCCGGTGTCGTCGGCGAGCGGGTGGCGGGGATCGTGCACGCGGCGCGGCACGGAAGCGTCCTCGATCACGCCCTGCACCTTCACCCCCTGCACGCGCCCGTCTTTCGGGTCGAGCTGCGCGGTCTGGAACACGACCTGGCGCGCCTGGTAGGCCTTGCCGCCGGGCCCGGCGGCCGAATCCGCGTTGGCGAGATTGCTCGCCGTCGCATTCAGCCTCTGGCTCTGCGCGGTAACGCCGCTTGCGGCGATTTCGAATGCCTTGAAAAGCGACACGGCGTTATCCCTGGATTGCGCTCAAGAGCGTCTTGATCTTGCCGTTAAGAAACTTGAGCGCGGCTTCGTACTTGACCGAGTTTTCGGCGAAGCGGGCGCGCTCGAGGTCCATGTCGACGCTGTTGGCGTCGGCCGACGGCTGGGCGGGCGTGCGATAGAGGGTGCGGTAGTCGGTCGACAAGCCGGCGTAGGCGCTGCGCGAGCCGGTTTGGTGGCCGGGCGCGGTCAGCGAGGGCTCGACGGCCGCTGGCGTCACCGCGCGCGCGGACGAGTCGCCGGTCGCCGCGCGCAGCGCTTTGGAGAAATCGAAATCCACCGCCTTGTAGCCCGGTGTGTCCGCGTTGGCGATGTTGGAGGCGATCAGCTGCACGCGTTGCATGCGCAGCACAAGGGCCGCGCTCTGGACGCCCAGTTCCTTGTCGAGCTTGCCGGCGGTGATGGGAGTCATGGCGCTTTTTCGAGGCGTCCGGTACGGTATGCGGCGAATTATGAGAAGCCTCGCGTCGATGTCATCGCGCGAATAGCGCGGGTATTGGCACGCAATTCATGGCGTGAGGGGCCGCCGCCAAGAAACACCAACGAGACAACCCGCCTTGAAATTCAGGGAACTGTCTTCGGAAACTCGGGCTGCCGGGCGAAGTTAAGAAGTTGGTTTAGGTGCGATGACCCTTCTTTGCAATCGTTTCGCGGTGGACCCTCGTTTTGCGGCAAATTGTCGATACCCTCTCCCAATCGACTTTCACCCGCTGAAGCGAATCGAAGTGCGCGTACTTGTAGTCGACGATCATCCGGTGATCCAAGAGGTGTTGCGGGCGGTGCTTGCCCGCGCATTTCAACCGGTGTTCGTCACAAGCGAATCCGAACTCCGGCCCGCCTTGAGGCGTCCATCCGTCGAATTTGACCTGGCCATCCTCGATCTCGGGTTGCCGGGTTACTCGGACATTGAAGCCTTGCTGGAATTTCGTCGCGCGCTTCCGGATGTTCCCGTGATCATATTTTCCTCGTTGGAAGACGTGAGGATCATGCGAGCGGCGTCTCGCGCGGGGGCCAGCGCTTACGTCCCGAAGACGTGCGGTACCGAAGCAATGATTGCTGCCGTGGCCGCTGTCGCCTCGGGCAAGACGTGGTTTGTTCCGGCGATGCGCGATGCCGAGCCACGCACCAACGCTTCGAGCGCTGACGGCGGACTGAGCGGCCGCCTGACGGACAGGCAACTCGCGGTTCTCCAGAAGATTGCGCTTGGCTTGAGCAATCGTGAAATCGCGCACGAACTTGCGATCGCCGAGAACACGGTCAAGCATCACGCCAAAGCCGTGTTCCATGTGCTTGGAGTATCGAGCCGGGCCGCCGCGATGGTGGCCGCGGCCAGGCGCGGCATGGCATTGGGCTGAATTGCTCCGCAGGCCTTGCCTGGCCGTTGACCGTTGTCGCTAACACGTTCGAGTGATGTCCTCCATCCTGCTTCCATAGCAAGATAGTCACGGTTCCGCGTCGTCCGGATATCCGGACGACGGCCCTGGCACCATGCGGGGAGACTCTCTATGCCACCAGGCGCTTTACTGTTCGGTCGATTGATTTCGGGCACGCCCCCGCGCCCCCGGGGAACCACCTCGCCTCCCGTGGAAAGACCTGCGCGCCGAGTCCAGTTTCACCTGGTCACACTGCAATTCCTGAGCGTTGGCTACGCAGTCAACGCAGTTTTCATCGTCCTGTTCTTCGGGGAGGTCCCCGCGATAGTTGCGCCGGCTTACGCGTTCTGCGGTGTTCTCGTCAATTGCGGGTTTTACGCGGCCTCGCGCCGCGGCTGGTTCAAGCACGCCCGCGACTCTTTTGCGATTCCATGGCAGATCCTCGCGAACGCGAGCCTACAGATTGCGTTTGCCATTGCCGTGCCCGAGTTGGCTTTGCTGTTCGCCGTGGAGATGCTTGTCGTTTGCGGATACGGTTCGCTGCTTCTCGAGCGGATCTCGTTCGTCCTGGTTTGGGTGTTCGTCGCAGTGTGCTCGGGGTCCGTGATACTCGCCGGCGAACCCCGGATCGGCTTGCTTGCCGCGACGTTTCCGGACCGGCTGCTGTTCTGGCTCTATGGCGTTCTTGCAATCGGCCGTATCTTGGTCGTGGCCAGTTTCACCCGCCGTATCGCCCTGATCCTGCAGCAACGAATCGCCGCCCTCGAAAAGAGCGAGCGCCGGTACCGTGTCCTGACCTCGCTTTCTACCGACTGGTTCTGGGAGCTCGACGCCGGCCTGCGCTTCTCGGCGTACTCGACCCGGTTTCGCGATCGCACCGGGGTCGCCGCCCGCGTGCTCGGCAAGCAGCCGTGGGAATTGCCCTCGGGAAGCGTCGGCAGTGGGCAATGGGCGCCATTGCGCGCTAAATTCGAGCAAAGAGCCTCGTTCCGGGACTTCGTGGTCTGCATTGCCGGTCCTACCGGACACAACCACTGGATGATGGTCAGCGGCGAACCGATCTTCAAGCCGGACGGCCGATTCGCGGGCTATCACGGCGTCACGCGGGACGTTACGAAGCGCATGGCAGTCGAGAACGCACTGCGCCTGGCAAACCACAGCCTGGAGAAGACGATAGGCGAACGCGACGCAGCCCTTCAAAAGACGGATGCCGGACTGCGTGCAAGCGAGGCACGCCTTCGGAAGGTGCTCGACCTCGCGCCCTTTCACATCTTTGTCAAGGACCGTGACGGCAAGTGCCTTCTGTCGAACGCCGCCGCCGCGGCGGTCTTCGGAAAGGCGCCGGAGGCGCTGGTCGGTAAGACCATCGTCCAGATGGGCGTTCGCGCCGAAGATGCGATCGTGGTCGAACGCGCGGATCGCGAGGTCCGCGAAACCGGGCATCAGGTCCTGCTCCCCGAATTCTGGATGCGCGACCCCTCCGGGCGTCGGCGCGTGTTCACCAGTACCAGGATTGCCTTCGACTATTCCGACGAGCACCCCGACGCGATCCTGGTGATGTCGGCGGAAATCACCGCACTGAAGGAAGCGGACGAAGAGATTCGCGGCTTGAATGCCGATCTCGAGGCGCGCGTACAGGCACGCACGGTGGAACTGTCGGCGGCGAACCGGGAGATGGAGGCGTTCGCCTGTTCGATATCGCACGACCTCGGCGCGCCGGTGCGGGCGATCGAGGGATTCTCGCGCGAGCTTCTCGACATTCACGCGGGCGGCCTCGATCCGGGTGCGCGAAAACTGATCGAACGCATCGAGGCTGCGGGCCGGCGCATGGGAACCATGATCGCCGGCTTGCTGGCGCTTGCTCGGACCGGCCGCGCGCCGATCCGCGAGACGAGCCTCGATCTTTCCGCGATGGCGAAGGCCATCTGGGCCGACGTCATCGCGGCCGAACCAGGCCGCCAGGTGGAGTTCGTGCTCGCGCATGGGCTCCAGGCCCGAGGCGACGGAGCATTGACCGGCAGCCTGCTGCAAAACCTATTGTGCAATGCGTTCAAGTATTCCCGGCACACCCGGAATGCGCGGGTGGAATTCGGTTCGCTCTCGCGGAACGGCGAACCGGTGTTCTTCGTGCGCGACAATGGCGCCGGATTCGACGCCGCCTACGCGAGCAGACTTTTCGGGGTGTTCCAGCGCCTCCACAGCGAAAAGGAGTTCGAAGGCACCGGGATCGGCCTTGCCACGGTGCAGCGAATTGCACAGCGCCACGGCGGGCGCGTATGGGCCGAGACGGGCCCCGGCGCGGGGGCCACGTTCTTCTTCACTCTGGAGCCCCGCGCGACACCGGAGGCCGTCGAATAACGGCCGATTCGCCCCCCTATTCGGCACTCTACGCGCCAGGCAACGGCATACAGTAGGCGCATCAGAAACTCCACCGAGCCGCCTCCGATGAAACCTCCGTACGCCCCTATTTCGTTCCTGGTTGCAGCCGCCATCGGCTGTGCCGGCAACGCCGCGGCGCAATCCGGCGCGCCCGAGAACTTGCGCCTGTTCCTCGAGCAGGAGACTTCCGGCTTCGCCGGCCGCGTCGAGGTGAGCATAGGCACCCCCGGATCGAATCTGCACTTGGCCGCATGCGCCAACATGCAGCCGTTCATCCCGACCGGCGCGCGCCTGTGGGGCCGCACCACGCTCGGCGTGCGCTGCACGCAGGGGGCCGCCTGGCAGGTTTTCCTCCCGGTCAACATCAAGGTCTTCGGCCCGGCGCCGGTCGCCGCACGCGCGCTGAACACCGGCGACGAAATCTCGGAGGCCGACCTGCGGCTCGAAGAGATCGAACTGACGCGCTTTGCGGCCGGCGCCATTGCCGACCCAGCCCAACTAGCGGACAAGCAGCTTGCGCGGCCGCTCGCAGCGGGCCAGCCTCTCTTGCGCGACCAGTTCCGAGTGCGCCAGGTGGTGGCGCAGGGCGATACGGTCAAGCTCGTCTATTCCGGGCACGGGTTCGCGGTTTCCACATCGGCGCGCGCGCTGGGCGGAGCCAGTGCAGGACAAAGTGTGCGTGTGGTCACCGACAACGGCCGCACCTTGTCCGGGATTGCCCGAGCCGGCCGCGTGGTCGAAGTAAAGAGTTGAAGACAAAGGACAAAAAAGCCTAAAGTCGGCCGCTTACTGGTCGATAAAGACTGCATCCAGCGGTCCGCGATGCCCGCCCCGAGATTTCAGGAGGATCCGAACGTGAAAATCACCGACTCCAAGAGTATTGGCCTCCCGCCGGACATACCGGCGGGCAAGCCCGGCCCGAAAAACGGTGCCGCCGCGGCGCCGCCCACAGGCGAGCCGATTCGCCTGAGCGCCCTATCCAGCCAGCTCTCGCAACTCGAGACCCAGCTATCGGCCGCCCCCGAGTTCGATGCCGGCAAGGTCGATGCGATCAAGCAGGCGATCCGCGACGGGCGCCTCACGATCAACGCCGAGGCGATTGCCGACAAGCTGCTGGTGAGCGTCGAGGAATTCCTGAAAAAGCCGCACTAGACATGGAAAGTTCAGACGGCGCGCTCGCCACGGTGCGCGATTTCGAAGACGAGGCGCGGGCGCTGTCGGCTTTCATCGAGATCCTGGAAAGCGAGCAAACCGCGCTCGCGGAGAACCGCATCGACGAGGTCAACGGACTTGCCGGCGCGAAGGCTCGCCATCTCGCCGTCCTTACCCGTCACTCCGAAAAGCGCGCCGCGCGTCTCGAAGCTGCCGGGATCAGCCCGGATGCCGAGGGCGCGCGCGCCTGGCTGGCCGGCTTGCCCGAAAATTCCGGAGCGAGCGCCGCATGGGAGCGCGTTACAGAACTCGCGCGCAGGGCGCGCGACCTGAACCAGGCCAACGGCTGGGTCGTATCCCTGCAGATGCAGCGCATCCGGCGCCAGCTCGCGTTCCTCGCCAAGGCATCGAGCAATCATCCGGTGTATTCGGCCGATGGCGTCGCGCGCCTCGCCATGCGCAGCCGGTCGCTCGGGGAAGCCTGAGGATTCTCGGACCGGGCCTCGGCCGCCCCCGGGCGGCTCGCTACGACCAGTCCTTCATCTTGGTGCGCAGGCGCGCCACCGCCTGGGTGTGGAGCTGGCAGATGCGCGATTCGGTCACGCCCATGACGGCGGCGATCTCGCGAAAATTCAGGTCCTTCTCGTAGTAGAGCGACATCAGCAGCTTTTCGCGCTCGGGCAGTTTCTCGATCGCGGCGACCAGCGCCTTGCGAAACCGCTCGTCGTGCAGCGAAGCGAGCGGATCGCTTTCGGGCCGCGTGGTGTTCCTTTCCAGGAAACCGCCTTCGCGATCCTCGTCGTTGAAGTCCTCGATGTAGAGGAGCTGGCAGCCGCGCGCTTCCTGTAGAAGCGTCTGGTACTCCTCCAGCGTCACGCCCATTTCGGCGGCCACCTCGCGCTCCTTCGGACTGCGGCCGAATTTTTGCTCCAGCGCGCGCAGGGCGGTCTCGATCTTCCTCTGCGAGCGGCGCACGCCGCGCGGCAGCCAATCGTTGCTGCGCAGCTCGTCGAGCATGGCGCCACGGATGCGCTGGGTCGCGTAGGTCTCGAACTTGACGCCCTGCTCCTCCTCGTAGCGGTTGATAGCGTCCATCAGGCCGATCAGGCCCGCCTGGATAATGTCGTCGAGCTGCACCGAGGCTGGCAGCTTGGACATCATATGGTGCGCAATGCGCTTGACCAGCGGCGCATATTCCTTGATGGAGTCGGGTTTGCGCAGCGTTCCGGTCGATGTGTACATGGCGTGGCTCCTACGCGATTGCCCGCGGGCTGAACGCGCCCGCGGGGCAGGGAAATTCGGGCAGGCTCCAGCCCGCGATCCGGCCGGCGACAGAGAGATACGCGGCCGGCTCGTGGCGCGGCAGCACGCCGCCGCCGAGCAGCTCCGCTCCGAGGAACCGGCGCGCGGCCGCGGTCATCCGCTCGCAAAGCGGCGCCGGGTCGAATCCGGGCGGAGCGTCGGCGAACAGCAGGCGAAAGCGCCACTGCCCGTCGGCACGCAACGCGGCCTTGATGAGCGCATAGGCGGCGGTCACCCCCTCGGGACTGGAATCGAGCGCGAGGATCACCTCGTGGCCTTCGTGCGCCGCGCGGCAAGCGGCGTGCGCCTCGCCGGGCATGCAATTGAGCAACAGGTGGTCGGGAGGATCGGACAACGCGGAGAACGCGCCGAACAGTTCCCGCCAACCGGCGTCATCGGCGTTCGCCATCGATTGGATGCCGCGCGCGGCGGGAACCAGACGCACGCCTCCAGGCGTGTCGAGCACGACGTCGCGGAATTGCTTCTCGCCTTGCAGCAGCTGGAGCAGTTCGAAGCGCGGCCCCAGGCCGAGCGCCGCGGCCACGTCGCCGCGCGATGCGTCGAGGATCAGCGTGCGATGGCCGAGTTGCGCGAGCGCGGTTGCGAGCCCGAGGCACAGCGAGGCCTGCTCCGGGCGCGGTAGCACGGACACGATCGGCAACACGCGCATGCCCGGCCGCACGAGCATGCGCCGCAGTCCGGCCGCCTGGTCGTGGGCGTGGCTCAGGGTTCTCAAAGTCGCCTCGCCGCGCCGGCGCCGGGCAGCAGCATGAGTTCGTCGTCCTCCAGCGCAAAAGGTGACTCGGCGGCGCCCTCGAGCGCGCGCTCGACGAGCTTGGCGGCCACCGGCACGCGCAGGTCTTCCGGGACGCGCTGCCCGTCGGTGACGAAGGCAACCTTGAGTTTGTGGCGCATGGCCGCGTCGAGCGCGCTGCCCGGGCGCCGGGACTCGTCGAGCTTGGTGAGTATCGCGCCCGCGAGCGGCGCGCCCCCCTGCGGGGCGGGGACGCCCTTGTAGACGTTGATTACGTCCTCCAGCGTTTCCAGTTGGCAGGTGGCGTTGAGCAGCAGGATGCGGTTGATCCTCCTGCCACCGACCAGCGCCAGTTGCTCGGCCAGCCGCGTGTCGCGCTGGCCCATGCCGACCGTGTCGATCAGCACCATGTGGCGCTCGCCGAGCGACTCGAGGATGCGTTGCAGGCCGCTTGCATCCTGCGCCACGTGCACCTGCACACCGAGGATGTTTGCGTAGATCGCGAGCTGGTCCCGGGCCCCGATGCGGTAGCTGTCGGTCGAGACGAGCGCAAGCTTTTGCGCCCCGAAACGCACCACGCAGCGCGCGGCGATCTTGGCCACCGTAGTGGTCTTGCCGACGCCGGTCGGGCCGACCAGCGCGTACACGCCTCCACGGCGCACGATGTTGTCGAGATCGGTGTCGCAGCGCAGATTCTTCGCCAGCACGGTTCGCAGCCAATTGCGTGCCTGCGATTCGCTGTAGTCGTCGGGCAGATTGGCCGCAACCTTGCGACCCAAGGGTGCCGAGAACCCGGCGGCGACGAGTTCGCGCATGAGCCGGGCGCGCATCGGTCTGCGGCGCAGGCCTTCGTTCCATGCGAGGCTCTCGATCTGGCGCTCGAAGTCCCCGCGCATGGCCTTGATTTCGGCGTACAGCCTTACGCTGTCGGCCGATGGGGCGGCGGCAGCCGGCGTCGCGGCTGGCGGCACCGCCACCGGCGCCACTTGGGGTGCGAGGAGCTCGGGGGGGGCGGGGAGCACAGGCTTCGTCGCGACGACGACGGCCGGAGGAGCGGCCGCCGGCTGCGCGGGTGCAGCCACCTTCGGCGCGGGTGCAGCCACCTTCGGCGCGGGTGCAGCCACCTTCGGCGCGGGTGCAGCCACCTTCGGCGCGGGAGCAGCCACATGCCGCACTGGCGCATCGATGCGCGCGGCGAACTCCTTCAGCGTGCGGACCTCGCGCGACGCGGTGCCGACACGCCGGAAATCCGGACGACGCTTGGCGAACGCCGGTTGCGCCGGGTAATCGGTTTTCGGTTCGTCCAAGGGCGACACGAGGCCGGCGACGTCGGCCTGCGCCAGCGCCAGAAGTTCGACCCCGCCCGGGACCGGCCGGTTCGAGAGGATGATCGCCTCCGGCCCAAGCTCGCTCTTGACCAGGGCAAGGGCCTCGCGCGAACTGGCGGCGACATAGCGTTTCACTTTCATGTTCTGGCTCCGACTATGGAACTCACACGGATGGTTCTCGAATCAGGAATCTCCGCGTGCGCGAGGACGCGCAATTGCGGAAGAACGCGCTTGAGCATGCGTGCGAGCGGCATGCGCAGGCGATCGGGTACCAGCAGCACCTGCGGCTGGCCAAGGGTTTCCTGGTGCCTGGCGGCTTGCGCGGATTCGCGCAGGAAGGTCTCGGCGAGGCCCGGCTCGAGCGCCGCCGCCTCGCCACCCGTGAAGGCCTGCCCCAGCAGCTTTTCCAGCTCCGGATCGAGCGCAATGACCGGCAACTCGTCGCCCTGGCCGAAGATCTGCTGGACGATGGCGCGCCCGAGGGACTTGCGCACGGCGGCGCAAAGCTCCTGCGGGTCGGTCGTGCGCGGCGCCGTTTCGGCCAGCACTTCGATGATCGTATGCAGGTCGCGAACCGGCACGCCCTCCTCGAGCAGGCCCTGCAGCACGCGCTGCAGGACGGGGATCGTCACCACCTTGGGCACGAGATCCTCGATCAGCTTCGGGTAGATCTTGTTGGCGTGCTCGACCAGGCTCTGCACCTCCTGCCGGCCGAGCAGCGCCGCCGCATGCGTAAGAAGCAATTGCGAAAGATGGGTCGCGGCGACCGTGCCCGAATCGACCACCGTATAGCCCAGGCTCTGCGCCTCCTCGCGCGCCGTCGCCTCGACCCACACGGCAGGCAGCCCGAACGCGGGTTCCTTCGTGGCGGTGCCCGGCAACACCGCCGCCACGCGCCCCGGATTGATCGCGAGGAGCTTGCCGGAGAAGGTCTCGCCTTCGCCGATCACGACCCCTTTGAGCGTGATGCGATACCCGTTGGGTTTCAGTTCGAGGTTGTCGCGGATATGCACCGCCGGCGGCAGGAACCCGATTTCCTGGGCGAATTTCTTCCTGAGCGCCTTGATGCGCTTGAGCAACTCGCCGTCCTGCGCGGCGTCGACCAGCGGGATCAGGCGGTAGCCCACCTCGAAGCCGAGCACGTCGACGGCGGCCACGTCGTCCCAGCTCGCATCCATGTTCGGCGCGACGATGGCGGGCGGCGTTTCGGCCGGGGGGCGGTTCGCCTGCCGGCGCAGCCACCAGCCGAGTGCGCCAATGCCGCTGGCGAGCAGCAGGAACGCCAGATGCGGCATGCCCGGGATCAACCCCAGAGCCCCGATGATCGCCCCCGAAATCAGCATCGTGTTGGCATTGCCGAACACCTGAACGCGCAGCTGCTCGCCTATGTTCTCCCCATCGCCCACGCGCGAGACGATGAGGCCCGCGGCGGTGGAGATCACCAGCGCGGGGATCTGCGCCACCAGTCCGTCGCCGATCGCGAGCAGGACATAGTTGTTGGCCGCCTGCGCGAACGTGAGATTGTGCTGGGTGATGCCGATGATCAGGCCGCCGATGATATTGATGAACAGGATCAGGATCCCGGCGATCGCATCGCCGCGCACGAATTTGGAAGCCCCGTCCATCGAACCGAAGAACTCCGCCTCCTGGCCCACTTCCCGCCGCCTGCGGCGCGCTTCGGATTCGTTGATGAGGCCGGCGTTCAGGTCGGCATCGATCGCCATCTGCTTGCCGGGCATCGCGTCGAGCGTGAATCGCGCGGTCACTTCCGCGATCCGCCCGGCGCCCTTGGTGATCACGACGAAGTTGATCACCACGAGGATGATGAACACGACGATGCCGACGGCGTAGTTGCCGCCGACGAGAAAATGGCCGAACGCCTCGATCACCTTGCCGGCCGCGTCCGGTCCGGTGTGGCCGTTCAACAGGACGACCCGCGTGGAGGCGACGTTGAGGGAAAGCCTCAGCAGCGTCGTCAGCAGCAAGACGGTCGGGAACGCGGAGAACTCCAGCGGCCGGGTGGTCTGCATCGCCGCGAGCAGCACCATCATGGACAGCGCGATATTGAAGGTGAACAGGAGATCGAGCAGGATCACCGGCAGGGGCAACACCATCATCGCGAGGATCAGCACGATGACCAGCGGCGCGGCGAGCTGGGTGAGCTGCTTGCCCCCGAAAGGCGTTGCGACGGCGGCCTCGCTCATGCGGCCACGCCGGGATCGAGTTCGGCGGGCACCGGCAGGTGGACCGGCTCAGGCGGCTGCGGCCGGCCCGCGGCGCGGCTTGCGCGAAGGCCGTACACCCAGGCGAGCACTTGCGCCACGGCGCCATACAACGCCGCCGGGATCTCGGCGCCGATCTCGGCATGCTTGTGCAGTGCGCGCGCGAGACTCGGCGCCTCGAGCACCGGCACGCCGTGCGCCTGGGCGAGCTCGCGGATGCGCGCGGCGACCAGGTCGCCGCCTTTGGCGAGCACGCGCGGAGCGCGCATGGCGCCTTCGTTCCAGGCCAGAGCCACCGCAAAGTGCGTCGGGTTGGTGACCACCACGTCGGCTTTGGGAACTTCGCTCATCATCCGGCGGCGCGCCATTTCGCGCTGCTGCGCCCGGATGCGCTGCTTGATGTGCGGGTCGCCCTCGGTTTCCTTCATTTCGCGGCGCACCTCTTCGGTACTCATGCGCAATCCGCGGTGGTGCTGCCATAGCTGCGAGGGGACGTCGATCGCGGCGATCAGCAGCATCGCGGCCGCCGCCGCCAGGAATCCCTGTCCGCAAAGCCGGGCAGCGTGATCGATCGCCCCGGAGGCCGCTGCGGAAAGCAGAACTGCGATGTCCTCGCGGCTGTGCCAGAGCATGACGAGCGCGGCGCCGACGATCAGGCCGGCCTTGCCCACCGACTTCAAGAGTTCCGTCGCGCCGTGCATCGACACGAGCTGCCCGGCCCAGCGCGCCGGGGACAGGCGGGAAAAATTCGGCGCAAGCGGCTTGGTCGAAAAGAGCCAGCCGCCCAGCGCGAGTGGCGCGAGCAGCGCAACGGCGGCGAGCACCCCGAGCATCGGCAGCATCAGCACGAACGCATCCAGCGTCAGCGCGCCGGCTCGATCGAGCGCCGTCGGGGCTTCGAATGCGGCCTTGCGATCCAGGGTCAGCCCGCGCGCGAGGATCGACGCGAACCAGCCGGCCATGACCTGCCCGCCCCAGAGACCGCCCCCGGCGGCCGCCAGCAGCAGCGCGGCGCTGGTGAGTTCGCGCGACCGTGGCGCCCGGCCCTCTTCGCGCGCCTGCTCGAGGCGCCGCGGTGTGGCGGGGAGCGTTCGTTCCTGATCGTTTTCTTCGGCCATCGCTGCCACTTGCCTTTTGGATGGCAGCGATTATTCGCGGGCGGCCTCGGGCCCAGTGCGGCAAACAGACGCGCTTTTGG
>ENA-ORBV01003965-ORBV01003965.1-microbial-mat-metagenome-genome-assembly--contig:-NODE-3965-length-28992-cov-35.093170_pt1 | contig 28992 bp, 10 predicted proteins | sample MGYA00237777_ERZ505514 | MGnify/ENA primary metagenome ERZ505514 (study PRJEB26160, sample SAMN06269048) | microbial mat metagenome | isolation source: Oligotrophic lake microbial mat | place... | reverse complement strand
GCCTGCGAACCGCTAATGGAAGAACGGAGCCAACGCTCGATCCGAAGTTGGCCGCCAACGCTGTGAAATCGTTTAAGTTGACCGCTGCGTCGTAGTTGCTGTCGCCTCGAACCCAACTGTTGCCAGTGCCGAAGCTTGCCGCCAGCGCGGTAAAGTCGTCGAGGTTGACCTGTTGATTGAGGTCGGCGTCGCCGTCGAGCGTGTAACGCAGCAGCGTGTCACCCGGCGCGATGGTGAACCCGGCGATGCTTGTCGGTGCGATTTCTGAACCCAAGCCGTAGCCGATGCCGTCGCTTTGCGATGACCCGCCGGCGAGCGAGGAGTTGATCGCGCCGCCGGCGGCGCCGGCGACGCCGTTCCAGGCACCACCGTTGTGACCGCGGGTTAGAAGTGTGCGAAAGTCGGGCGTGTTCCCGCCGCCGCGCCACAGCAGTGCCCCGCCGCCTAAGTCGATCGTACCGGACACGCCCGATCCGAAATCCAAGAAGGAGGGAGTAACCCGGGTGAGCACGGCGTTGTTGGCGAGGCGCAGGATGCTGGCCGCGACCACCGAAAGGGTCAACACGGTGTCGCTTTGCGCAACGACAACCGAAGCCGGGAAGGTGGAAACGAAGCCGATGTTGAGCAAGTCGCCTGCGCGGAAACCGAAGGGGACGTCCTGCTCCGGGCCGGTGTCGACCGTCACCGGCACGGTGCTGGCCGACACTGTTACGGCGTCATTGCCCGTGCCACTAAGGATGCTCAGGGGGATTGAAGCGGTGCTAACATCAATCGTGTCCGGGCCGAGGCCGCTGCGCAAAGTCGCCTGTTCCAGCCCGCTGAACGTGATGAACTTGCCGGTGCTCGTATCGCCGAATCGAAACTGGTTGAATGCGGGGAACGCGTAAGTGTTGACGCCGCCGTCGTTCTGGCCGAGCAGGTTCATACTGTCATTCCCGCCGCCGCCGTTGACGGCGATGTTTGCGCCCAGCGCCAAGGCGAGGCTGCCGTTGCCGATGGTGAACGCATCGTTGCCCGCGCCGCCGGTGAGCTCTGCTGCGACGGCCAAAGAGTTGACCGCCAGAGCCGACCCTCCCGGGCCGGCAGAGAACCGGACCAAGTCCATCCCGGTGTATGTGTGGGTCACTACGTCGGTAAAGGTGGTGGACGTGAGCGTGTGCGCGGACGGGGAAGCGTCCAGCGAGTTGATGAAGTTTACATCGTCGGTGCCAGTGGCGCCGTTGAGGGTCACTGGCCCGAGCAGGAAGTCGCTGAAGTTCCCACCGCCAAGGAAAAAGTGATCGTTGCCGGAGTTCGCGTTGACGATAAGTGATAACCCCGCAGGAACGCCGCGAACGTTGATTGAATCGGGCACGCTCGCCGAGTCCCGAGTATTGAGCACGATCTGCGTCACGCCGCTGTAGTTGATCGTCTGACCGGTGCTGGTCTTTCGGACTTGGGAATTGTTCACCTCATAGCTGCTGGTGGCTCCGGATGAAAGTTGGTCGCTGACGGTGAAGCGGTCCAGGAACCCGCCGTTGAGGTTCACGTTGATGATGCCGCTGAGGTTGATCAGGTCGCCGTTGCCCACGTTGACGATGCAACTGCGCGACGGACCGCCGACGATGGTTGTGCTGTTCAGGAATCCGCTGATCGAGTTAAGGTTCACTGACGGGACGGTGTTGAGCTGTCCAACAATTATCCCGTCGGCGGCGAGCAGCGTCTGGTTTTCGAAAGTGCTGTAAACCAGGATCAGTGCGCCCTTGGCCAGGCTCAGGTTGCCGAAGGTATAGTTTTCGGTTTCGCCGGCGGCGTCGCGGTCGAGGCGGTCGTCGAAGACAATGCTGTCGTTCCCCGTGCCGCCCGACAGGGTGATGCCGGATTGGAAGAATCCATTGCTGTCGAGGTCTCCGCCGCCGATGGTAAATGTGTCGTCCCCGCCGTTGCCGGTGATGGAAAGTTGCATGCCAGCGGGCCTGCCCAGCACGAACGTAGTGCCATTGGCGGCGTTCTCGTCGACCGCGAAACTCTCCATTGTGTTGTAGGTGATGGTCCCGCGGGGCCCGGCGGCGTCGGCATACGCGAAGCTGGTGGAGTTGAAGCTGTATTGTCGGAGGGATTGGAAAGCGGGATTGTCGTCGGCCACGCTGAACGAATCGGTACCGCTCCCGCCGATGAGGTTGGTGATGCCTCGGCAATCCTGAAGCTCGGTGCCGGCGACAATGCCGAACGTGTCGCTGCCGAGTCCGCCGTTGAGCGTCACCAGTTGCGTGTTCGCGGTCTGAAACGTGATCGCGTTGTTGTCGGCGTCGGCGACGACGCTGACGCGTTCGGTCGTGGCGCCGTCGAGCAGGATGATCGACCCGCTGCCGGGACCTTTGCTGACCGAATTGGATCGCACGAAATAATTCTCGTCGTTGTCCCCCACCTGATCGGCCGAGTCGTTCAGGTTCACCAGATCAAGACCGGCCTCCCCGCTGAAGCGCAGCGTTCCGGCGACGTGGATTTCGTCCCAGTCGTTCAGGTGCCCGTTGTCGTTCGTGCTGTAAAGGGAGTCGTCGCCGGCGCCGGCGAAGATCTCGATGTTTGCAGCGGAGAAATTCTGTTCGTCCCAGCTAATACCTCCGATGCCGAAGCTGTCGTTTGTCGATCCTGCATGCAGAGTCAGGTCTCCCTGTAACAGATCGTCGGCAAACGCGATGTGAAAGTTTCCCTTGGCCAGATGCTGCTGCAACCGGTTGCTTGTCGTGTAGAAGCGGAACGGATTTGCCGACACGTCGGCGTCCTGATCGTAAACGTGGACGCCGCTCCACCCATGGTGGTCGAACTTGACATCCAGATCATAGTTGTCCAGGTCGATTGGCTCGCTCTCGGTTCCGAAATACGTGCTCCTGCCGAACAAAACCACCCCTGCGAGCGAGACGCTCTGTGAAACGGGAAAACCGGTGAATTCGGTCTTGCTCGGCAGGTTGGAGTTGCGCGGCTGTACGATGAGGTCCTCGAAATCGAAGAGCACCTGGTTCATCGCGGCGACGTCGGTAAACAGGAAGTCACGCCGGATGTCGCTGGGCCCGCCGCTGTCATCGAAGTTGACGGTGTCGGTGCCGGCGTCGCCTATCAGCAGAGTTTGCGGAAGGTCGCCGAAGATGTCGCGGCTCGGGCCGCCGTAGGTCACGCGGTCGTTCCCCGCACCGCAATTGATGACGATCCCGGGGTGGACGTAATCCATGAGGACGAAATCATTCCCCCCCAGCGCGCTGATGTTGATCGCCGAATCGGTCGTCGCGAAGTCGTTGTTGTTGATATTGACATGTGTGAAACTGCCCACGCGGGTGATGCGGATGGTGTCCGAGTTTTCAGTCCCCGCAAAGACGGCGAGCAGCCGCCGGGGTTCCAAGGCATCGATCATCGACGGGAGCGAGACGCGCGTGGGTGTACTGCGTTGTTGTGGCGAGTTCAGTTTCATTGCAGTTGCCCTTCCAGTTGGAATTCGTGAGTCATCGTTAGTTCAACGAATCATCGAGGCTGAGAATCAAGCGGCTGCCAAACGGCGATCGAGTCGCTTGCCCCTGGTTCGCCCCCGGCAACGCGGCCGGCAGCACCTGTCCGAAGCTCCCCGCGAGGGCCGTGAAGTCGTCGAGGTTGGTGAACCCGTTGTAGTTAAAATCGCCGCGCGTCCACGCGTTGGTGGCGGTTCCGAAGCCGACGGCCAGACGGGTGAAATCGTCGAGGTTGACCTGCTGATTGAGGTCGGCGTCGCCGTCGAGCGTGTAACGCAGCAGCGTGTCGCCGGCGGTGATTGTGAACGGGCCGATGGTGGTGAGGGCGATCTCGGAGCCCAGCCCGTAGCCGACGCCGTCGCTCAGTGCCGATCCGGCGGCGAGGGAGGAATTGATCGCGCCGTTGCTGGTTCCGTTCCACGCGCCGTTGTTGCGGCCGACGATGATCTTGTCGCGCGCTACCTGTGGGGTGATCGGACCACCGGCGCGGCTCAGGAACGCGCCGCCGGCCAGATCCAGCACGCCGGTAAGGGTCAGGAATCCTGTCAACGGTTCGTTGCGCGTCTTGACCAGAACCGCCCCGGCGCCCACGCGGAGGGTGTTGCCACCGCCGATGGTCAGATTCTCCACGTCGTCGCTCTGTTCGATCACCACCGTGCCGGCGTTGGCGCTCATTCGCAAATGATCCGCGTCACCCAGACCGGTGTTCACGATGACCGGCGATGCGGCATGAACGACCCCAACGTCATCGCTGCCCCCGTTGCCGTTGATGCGCAGCGGCGTGATCACATCAGTTACGGTGATGCTGCTGGGTGTAAGGAACGCGGCCGGTTCGTTGCTTGCATCCAGCGTTGCGCGGTTGATGCCGAACCAGGCGATGACGTGGTCAATGCCTCCAGCACGTTTGATGAGCAGATCGGCGCCGAAGAGACGCTGGAATTCGTAACTGTCGATTCCCGTGTCGTTAAGATCGTTGAACCGGATCGAATCATCGCCACCCAATCCTTCGATGATCACAGAAGCAGCTCCGCCGGTGGTCGCGGGAATGTTGGTATCGAGGTCACCTCCACCGATGTCGAAGCTCTCATTGCCGGCGCCGCCGGTGAAGTAGGTTGTGGTGACCACCGAATTGACAGTCATGTTCGTGCCGCCAGTGCCCAGGGTGACGCGCAATTCTTCGGCTCCGGTGAACGAATAGGTTCGTGGACCGTCGGTGAGGCTCAAGCCGTTGAGCGTGAGCGCTTCCAGGGATGTGTCGCTGCCATTGGAGAACCCGGCGAAGTCAAAGCCTGCACCGGCATTGATTGTCACGGGTCCGAGCAGGTTGGCATCGATATTACCACCGCCCATGGACACGTTGTCGTTGCCGGCGTTTGCATTCACGATCACGGTTGTTCCTGCCGGAGTGGACCGGACGTTGATGACATCGGCAATCGTTGACGAGTTACGCGTGTTGAGTGTGATTTGGCCGACATTGGTGTAATTAATTGTCTGGGCCGTGCTGGTCTTCCTCACCTGGGAATTGTTAATCTCAAAACTGCTGGTGGCGCCAAAGGTCTGGCCGGCGTCATTGACAGTCAGCGACGTGAGGTTGCTGACGTTGACGATTCCGGCGATGCTGCTCAGGCTGGTCGCACCAACGTTGACGATGCAACCGCGATTGACACCACCGACGATCGTGGTCTGGTCGTACGCCGCCGCGATTCCGTTGAGGTTTACGACGGGAACAGCTTCGATCTGTAACGGAGCAGCGAAATTGGCGGCGAGAAGGGTCTGGAAATCGAACGCGCCATAAAGCAGCGTGGGGGTGCCCTTGGCGATTGAGTTGTTGGTCATCGTGATTACCGACGTTGTGCCGTCGTTGGACGAATCGAGACGGTCGTCGAAGATGATGCTGTCATTGCCGGTTCCGCCGCCGAGCGTGATGTTCGACGAGAGCAACCCGCTGCTATCGAGGTCCCCGCCGCCGACGGTGACAGTGTCGTCGCCGGCGCCAGCGTTCAGAATCAGGGCGGTGCTGCCTAGTCGGCTGACCAGATTTGTCGTTGCGCTTGCGTCGTTCTCGGTGAGAGTGAAGCTCTCAATCGCTCCGTCGGCACTGATGTTTCCCAGCGGACCATTGGCGTCGGCGTAGCTGAGGTTCCCGCCGGCGAGCGTGTACTGGCGAATCTCCTGGAACGAGGGGTTGGTATCCGAAATTGTGAGCGAGTCGGCGCCGGAGCCGCCCTTGAGCGTTACCGTTCCTCGAGACTGTTGAAGCTCGAAGTCGTCGTGGAGCCGGAACGTGTCGCTCCCGATCCCACCGTCGATCGTCATCTGCTGGCCGACACCGCTGGCGAATGAGATGGTGTTGTTGTCGGCGTCGGCCTTGAGGGTGATGAGTTCTGTCGTCTGACCGAAATAGAATAGTCGAAGACGGCCGCCGGCGGGCCCCTTGTCGAGGATCTCATCTGTCAGGAAATAGTCCTGATCGTTGTCGCCGACCTGATCATTCGAATCGTCCAGGTCTACGAGGTCGAGCCCGTCTTCTCCGAGGAAGGTGAGGCTTCCGATGTTGCCTACTGCCAGGAACGGAAACACGTCGTCAAGATCATTGTCGTGTCCGTTGTCATTGTTCGTAAACAACACGTCGTTCCCCGCGCCACCGTAGATGGCCAATTGCAGGTGCCCAAGGATGCCGCCGATGCCGAACTGATCGGCGGTGGTTCCGCCGTGAAGGTCGATGCTTCGGAAACCGGTGAGATCGAAACCGCCCTTGGCGATATGCTGGGTGTTTCCGCCGCTGGTGTAGATGTGAAAAGGCTGGGCGGAGAGGTCGAAATCCTGGTCGAAGACCTCGATGTTGGTCGAGGTGTCGACGTCGTGGACGAACGTCAGATTGTAACGGTCGAGGTCGATGGGGTTGGCGGCGGTTCCAATCTGCATTTCGTTGCTGTTGATGCCGTCACCGGTGACGGTGATTCTTTGCGAAACGACGAAGCCGTCGGTGAAACGGATCTGGTTGTCACCAACCTCCGTCCCGCCGCGCGTTCGCAGTTCGAGGTTCTCGAAATCGAGCAGGATCTGGTTCATCGCCCGCTCGTCGTCAAAGAGATAATCGCGGCGGGGTTGCTGCGGCCCGCCGCTGTCGTCGAAGTTGACGGTGTCGATGCCGGCGCCGCCGACGAGTAGCGTTTCGGGCAGGTTGCCGAAGATGTCGTGCGTCTGCCCGCCGTACGTCACGCGGTCGTTGCCCGCGCCGAGATTGACAACGATGTTGGGATGCACGTAGTCCATCAAGACGAAGTCGTTGCCGCCCAGCGCGCTGATGTTGATCGCCGAATCGGTCGTCGCGAAGTCGTTGTTGTTGATATTGACATGTGTGAAACTGCCCACGCGGGTGATGCGGATGGTGTCCGAGTTTTCAGTCCCCGCAAAGACGGCGAGCAGCCGCCGGGGTTCCAAGGCATCGATCATCGACGGGAGCGAGACGCGCGTGGGTGTACTGCGTTGTTGTGGCGAGTTCAGTTTCATTGCAGTTGCCCTTCCAGTTGGAATTCGTGAGTCATCGTTAGTTCAACGAATCATCGAGGCTGAGAATCAAGCGGCTGCCAAACGGCGATCGAGTCGCTTGCCCCTGGTTCGCCCCCGGCAACGCGGCCGGCAGCACCTGTCCGAAGCTCCCCGCGAGGGCCGTGAAGTCGTCGAGGTTGGTGAACCCGTTGTAGTTAAAATCGCCGCGCGTCCACGCGTTGGTGGCGGTTCCGAAGCCGACGGCCAGACGGGTGAAATCGTCGAGGTTGACCTGCTGATTGAGGTCGGCGTCGCCGTCGAGCGTGTAACGCAGCAGCGTGTCGCCGGCGGTGATTGTGAACGGGCCGATGGTGGTGAGGGCGATCTCGGAGCCCAGCCCGTAGCCGACGCCGTCGCTCAGTGCCGATCCGGCGGCGAGGGAGGAATTGATCGCGCCGTTGCTGGTTCCGTTCCACGCGCCGTTGTTGCGGCCGACGATGATCTTGTCGCGCGCTACCTGTGGGGTGATCGGACCACCGGCGCGGCTCAGGAACGCGCCGCCGGCCAGATCCAGCACGCCGGTAAGGGTCAGGAATCCTGTCAACGGTTCGTTGCGCGTCTTGACCAGAACCGCCCCGGCGCCCACGCGGAGGGTGTTGCCACCGCCGATGGTCAGATTCTCCACGTCGTCGCTCTGTTCGATCACCACCGTGCCGGCGTTGGCGCTCATTCGCAAATGATCCGCGTCACCCAGACCGGTGTTCACGATGACCGGCGATGCGGCATGAACGACCCCAACGTCATCGCTGCCCCCGTTGCCGTTGATGCGCAGCGGCGTGATCACATCAGTTACGGTGATGCTGCTGGGTGTAAGGAACGCGGCCGGTTCGTTGCTTGCATCCAGCGTTGCGCGGTTGATGCCGAACCAGGCGATGACGTGGTCAATGCCTCCAGCACGTTTGATGAGCAGATCGGCGCCGAAGAGACGCTGGAATTCGTAACTGTCGATTCCCGTGTCGTTAAGATCGTTGAACCGGATCGAATCATCGCCACCCAATCCTTCGATGATCACAGAAGCAGCTCCGCCGGTGGTCGCGGGAATGTTGGTATCGAGGTCACCTCCACCGATGTCGAAGCTCTCATTGCCGGCGCCGCCGGTGAAGTAGGTTGTGGTGACCACCGAATTGACAGTCATGTTCGTGCCGCCAGTGCCCAGGGTGACGCGCAATTCTTCGGCTCCGGTGAACGAATAGGTTCGTGGACCGTCGGTGAGGCTCAAGCCGTTGAGCGTGAGCGCTTCCAGGGATGTGTCGCTGCCATTGGAGAACCCGGCGAAGTCAAAGCCTGCACCGGCATTGATTGTCACGGGTCCGAGCAGGTTGGCATCGATATTACCACCGCCCATGGACACGTTGTCGTTGCCGGCGTTTGCATTCACGATCACGGTTGTTCCTGCCGGAGTGGACCGGACGTCGATGAAATCGGCAATCGTTGACGAGTTACGCGTGTTGAGTGTGATTTGGCCGACATTGGTGTAATTAATTGTCTGGGCTGTGCTGGTCTTTCTCACTTGGGAGTTGTTGATCTCAAAGCTGCTGGTGGCACCAAAGGTTTGGCCGGAATCATTGACCGTCAGCGACGTTAGCGTGTTGACGTTGACGACGCCCGAGATGTTGTTCAGGTCGTTCACGCCGACGTTGACGATGCAACCGCGGTTCACTCCGCCGTTGATCGTGGTTGTGTTGAGGAATCCGCTGATCGAGTTGAGGTTGACGACCGGCGTGATGGACAACTGCCCGGCGGTGACCCCGTCGGCCACGAGCAGCGTCTGGTTTTCAAACGTGCTGTACAGCAGCGTGAGCGCGCCCTTGGCAATGCTCAGATTACCGAAGGTGTAGCTTTCGGTTTCCCCGCCGCCGTCGCGGTCGAGGTGGTCGTCGAAAATGATGCTGTCGTTGCCGGCTCCGGCAGACAGCAGCGCGCCCGCGCTGAAAAATCCATTGCTGTCGAGGTCGCCGCCGCCGATCGAGAATGTGTCGTCACCAATCCCGGATACAACATTGAGCTCAGTCACCGCCGGTCGTCGGTTTATCAGAATGGAGTCAGCATTGTCGCCGGTGGTCAAATCCAGCGTTGAGATGCTGTCGAATGCAACCGTTCGAATGGTCGTACTCACCCGCCATTGAAAAGCCGCAACGTCGAGCGTGTAGTCTGGCGTCGAGCTGAACAGTGTGGCATCGGAATCGCTGAGTGTGAGGGTATCGCTCCCGGTTCCGCCGAGGAAAGTAGTGTTGTCCGCCAAATTTGAAACGAGCTGATTGGGCTTCGAAGACCCCGTGTTGCGCACCCTGAACTCATCCGCGCCGCCGTTGCCGAAGATGTTCACGGTGTCAAAATCGCTCAAGTCCAGATCGGCAAAGTTTGGATCGTTGTTGAATCGAAGCGAAAGGTTCTCGGCGTCGAAGTATTCGACAAAGGATTCTGTGAAACCGCTGGTGCCGTCCGTTGACACGATCAGCGTCTCGGCCACCAGATAGTCGTCAAAATCGCCGGTTTGGTCGCCGGAGTCATCTAGATCCACCGTGTCGGTGCCTGCTCCACCGTTGAACGACAATCGGCTCTGGTCGAACACGTTGTCCAGGTCCTTGGTCGTGCCCATGACGATCCGGTCGTTGCCATTCCCGCCGTTGAGCGTTACGTTCCAAATGGGCATATCCTGTATGGTGAAGACATCGTTGCCGTTGGTGCTGCTCAGTGTGAGGTTCAGGATTCCGGCGGATGCGACGTCCAGTACCCCAGTTACCGAGTTGAAGTGCAGCCCCGTGTCGTCGAACAGCCAGGGACGCGAAGCCGTCGTCGGCTGATCAAACATCTGCACATCGTTGTTCGGCCCGACGCCCAGGTCGAAGAAGAACCTTTCTGCGTAAAGCGGCAGAAATGCTTCGAAGCCCGGCTCGCCGATCTGAACAACATCCGGCCCTGCGGCACCGACGACGGTCACGAAGGGTGCGACGCACGTATTGCCCCTGAACGTGACCATCTCCGCTTCGCCGTTCGCCAGTTGATGTGTCTTGACCGTCAGCGCAAAGAAGTTGTCCAAGGCTGGCCCGCCCACCAATCCTGTGTCATCAAACGTGATCGAACTGCGACTGCTCAGCACATTGGAATCGTCGGCAATAAGCGTATCCTGTCCCGAAAGTCCGCCGTCGATGCTGCAGCTTGTCGGCAACGTCGTCGAGATTCGGTTGCTTTCTCCCCCGAGCCGCACAATGTCGTTGCCCGCGCCCATGTCCACATGCGTGTTCGGAGACAGTTGTTCGACGAACAACTCGTTGTCTCCGTTGCCGCCGTTTAACGTGATCTGATCGCCGGGGGAACCGTTGCCGAGTTGGATGCTGACGGGCACAACATTGCGATACGTAAACAAAACACCATCGAACTGATAGTCGGTGCCGACACCGCTTGTGTCGTTGATCAAAAACGTGTTACTACCGGCAGTGGCTCCACTGTCCTGGATGTTCACGAACCGACGAATGTCAGCGGCAAGATTACCGCGCCCGATCGTATAGCTGTCGTTTCCGCTGTTACCCGACACCTCCCAACTCAAGGTGCCGGTGTTCTGCAGCAGGATCGAATCGTTGCCTCCCAGCCCGTTCACTTCGGCAATGCCGTCTCCAGGCGCAGCGATCGATTGCGGCACGCCGTTGAACAGCAGCGAAACGGAATTATTGCTTTCCACGGTGATGATAAACGTATCATCGGAGTTAGTGCCGTTGATGACTGCCGCAAGCAGCCTGCGCGGTTCGAGCGAGTCGATCAGCCCGGAAGGACGGGGGGACGGATGTAAGCGACGTTGACGTTTCTTGATATGCATGACAATCACCTCTCGGTTTGAAGCTAGTGGACGGACGGCGGTCATCGGTTCGCGCAGGTCGGTCTTTGAACGCATGGAACCAGCGTCGCGATGAGAATCGCGATGATCGCGATCACAACGAGGCCCGGTGGGCGGTTGGCTGCGTCGGCAAAGCGGCCGGTGCTCTGCGCGACCTCGCCGTCGCTGAAGCTCACCGAATCGCGCCAGGAAAAGCTCAGGTCACTGTGGCGCATGTCACCGCCGGCGTCAACCTCCCAATGAACCAATCCGACGAGCCTGTCCCCGTTTGCCGCGCGGAACGCGACGACTCCCGTGCCAAGCATCGCGCCGTCGTTGCCATCAGGCTCGAAGAACACTTCACCGTCGGCGGAGAACAGCCCCAGATGACTTGCTGTGCCATCCATTGTGAATGTGGCAAAGTCGGCATCCTCGAAATCGATGGTGCCGCCCCAACGCTGGAGCTGGATCGCGGGTGCGGCCATCGCAGGGTTGGTGCTCGCGAGCAGTGCGATCGACAGCAGGACAGCCAGGAATCGGCGCATGAGATTCGTGCTAAACATGAGGTTCTCCTAAATAAAACCGGTTTCCACTGATGAATGCCCGAAGCGCGGCCGCGAGCGATCATTTTTTATGGAATGCAAGATTTGGAGGCCGCTGGGGCAGTTACGAAGGGCTGGTGGCTGGGACCGTGGCAGGTTTCGTAGCCGGCTGACTTGACGGCGGGGGAATTTTGAACTCGCGCCGAACCGCGGCGGCTTCGTCGATTCGTCCCAACGCATCAAGGCACTTGGAGTGCTGTTCCGCCAGTTGCTTGGTTTGCTGATGCGTCGGCCCCAGCGAGGCGCTGGCCGTCGCCTTGGCCAGTGCCTGCCTCGCCAGCGATTCAGCCTCCATCACCCGGCCCAGCGCCAGCAAGGCCATGGCGTGGTTCCCCTGCGAGCTGAGTGTGCTCGGGTGATTTGCGCCCAGGACACGGACGGATCGTTCACACAATTGCCGAAGTGCCGGTTCCGCCTCGGCGGCGCGCCCGAGTATGATAAGCATGATGGCGTGGTCATTCTGTGCCATCTGCGTGTTGGGATGATCATCACCAAATAGCCGACGATTCTGCTCCAGAGCCTTTCGGGCCATCGGCTCGGCTTCGGCCGTTCGACCAAATTCATGCAGCGCGCCGGCGTATTGCTGCAGGGCGTAGATCGTCTCAAGGTGATCCTCGCCCAAAACTCGCCGGCGCTGCTCGAGCACCTGCTGATAAAGTGGCTCGGCTTCGGCGACGCGGCCGAGTTTTCGCAGTGCAAACGCATAGTTGGCCAGCGCCATGATCGCGGCAGGATGATCAACGCCGAGCACCCGACGGTAGCCTTCCAGCGCCTGCTTGAGCAGTCGCTCGGCTTCGGCGGGACGATCCAGGCGGGTTTGCACATCGGCATAGTTGTTCAGCGCCAGAAGCGTGAGTGGATGATCTTCGCCGTTGATGCGCCGGCGTCGCTTGAGCGCTTCGTCGTACAGCGGCTCAGATTCCGCAACGCGCCCGAGCGATAAAATAATGTGCGCGTAATTGTTCAGCGACATGATCGTGCTTGGGTTGTCGTCGCCTAGAGTTCGGCGACGCCGCTCCAGCGCTTCCTTAAACAGCGGCTCGGCGTCGCTTAGCCGGCCGAGTCGCTCCAGAATTCCCGCGTAATTGTTCAGCGACGAGATCGCGTCGGGGTGATCGGCCCCGAGCACGCGCTGTCGAAGCTTGAGCGCCTCGCCGTAGACCGGTTCGGCTTCGGAAAACCGCCCGAGTGCCCGCAAAACGCGACCATAATCGTTCATCGACTGCATCGTGTCCCCGTGGTCGTTGCCCAGCAACCGGCGGCGAATCGATAGCGCCGCCTCGATGTGCGGCAATGCCAGATCTGCCCGCCCTATCTCGCGGAGCACGGTCTGGATGGCATCACGGACGCTTGCCTCGGCAAGCGGGCGATCTTTGAACGATTCACCAACACGCAGGGCCGCGGGTGTTATCATCGCTTTGACGATTTGATCGCGCACCTTCGCATCTGGAATGTTTTCCGGTGTGGCGCCAGATAGCACATCGTCGGTTAAAAAATCAAGCGTTGCTTTGGCATTGTCGCGCTCCTCAACTGCCCTGGCCTCGGCGCGCCGGGCGCGAATCGTCTGAAGCGAAGTCGCGACGATCCCCGCGATCAAGAGTAGGGCAATGATCACGACCGTGGCCACGCCGGCCCGGTGGCGATGCAGAAACTTGCGCAGCACGTAACGGGCGGATTCGGGTCCGGCGATCAGCGGTCGCCCTTCGAGGTAGTTGTGAATGTCGTCGGCGAGTTCGGCGGCGCTGCGGTAGCGCTCTTCACGATCCTTGCGCATCGCCTTGAGCGGGATCCATTCCAGTTCGTCGTGCAACTGACGAACCAGAGCCGCCATGCGCACGCCGCGCTGCTCGGCGACGGCGGCGGCGTCCTGGCCGCCGAGCGTGCTCAAACGGGTGCTCGGCTTGTCGGGCTCGGTTTCGCAGATGATGCGCCGAACCTGTTCGTAGCTGCCGCTGCTAAGAATGTCGGATGGGATCGGTTGCACCCCCGCCAGCAACTCGTACAGCAGCACGCCGAGCGAGTAAACATCTGAGCGCGTATCGATATCGATTGCGCCGCGCTCGGCCTGCTCCGGGCTCATGTACTCCGGTGTGCCGATGATCTGGCCGTGCTCGGTGAACAGCGTGCGCTCGGCCCGATTCGTGATGAGGACTTTCGCGACACCAAAGTCAATCACCTTGGGCATCGCGCGGCCGTCCACTTCTGTCACCAGCACATTGGAACTCTTCAAATCGCGATGGATGATCCCCTTGCGGTGGGCATGCTCAACGGCTTCGCAGACGGGGATGAACAGTTCCAGCCGCTCTCGAACCGTCAGTTTTCGCGCATCACACCATTCCAGAATCCGCTCGCCCGCGACGTACTCCATCACGAAATACGGCCGCCCGGTATCGGTCGAGCCGGCGTCGTACACCTGCGCCACGTTGGGATGATCCATCATCGCCAGCGCCTGACGCTCCGACTCGAACCGCGCCACGAACTGCCGCGTGTCCATCCCCAGCTTGATCAGTTTCACCGCAACGATTCGCTTGACCGGCTGATGCTGCTGGGCCTTGTAGACGACGGCCATGCCGCCTTCGCCGATAGGCCCGAGAAGTTCATACGGGCCGATACGATCCGGGTCGGGCTGGATAATCTGCTGGGAAGCGTCGTCGAACGCGGCGGAGGCACGCTCGGCGCAGGAGAGCAATTCCTGCACCTCGCGGCGGAGGTCGGATTGACCCGCGCAGGTGGAATCCAAAAACGCTTCTCGACTGGAGGGCGCAACCTCCATCGCTTCGGCGAGGATGCTCATGACACGGTCGTGATCGAGTCGGCCCATGACCTACCTTCCCCTGACTCATTGCCGCAACTGCGGCGACAACCGATCATTTTTTCTGCTTCATCGTCCGGTAAAGCCAGATTCGCGCCGTCGCCCAGTCGCGCCGAACGGTTATTTCGCTGATTTCGAGCATCTCGGCGATCTCGGCTTCCGTTCGTCCGGTGAAAAACCGCAGCATCACCACCTGGTGCTGACGCGGCGAGGCCTGCTCCAACTGCTTCAGCGCTTCGTCAAGCTCCTGCCAGTCCATTGGAGGCGGCGAATCATCGACAGGGTCGAGGTCGTCGAGATTGACGCGTTCGTGCCCGCCGCCGCGTTTTAGGGTGCCTCGGCGGACGGCGTGGTCGACCAGAATCCGCCTCATTGCCAGCGCTGCGGCGTTGAAGAAGTGAACTCGACTTTGAAAACTCAACTCCCCGCCGGAGAGTTTGAGGTAGGCCTCGTGAACCAACGCCGTCCGCTGGAGTGTATGGTTCCGCCGCTCACTGCCGAGCAACTTCCCCGCGCGCGACCGCAATTCTTCATAAACAAGCGGCAAAAGTGCCTCGGCAGCGCCGCCTTCGCCGCGGTCGATCGCGTTAAGCAACTTCGTTACCCGATTGGTTACGTCGGCCATCATAGAAGCCGTTGTTACGGCCTCACTTTTGTCGGCGCGGGCGGGCCAGTTGTCAAGCGGCGGCGGCCGTCGGATCTTCAATCGAGTCGATCATTCGATGGCGGTCGTCGTGCGCGCTTGTCACCTGGCCAATTCTTCGACTGCCGAAAATCGATGACCCATTCGCGTTATTAACGCCGGCCCGCGGCAGGTCGATCGGCAGGTTTGCACCGAAGTTGGCCGCCAATGCGGTAAAATCGTTCAAATTAACCGTAGAACTGTAATCAAAATCACCCTTTACCCAGCTACTGCCGATGCCGAACGACGATGCCAACGCGGTGAAGTCATCAAGGTTGACCTGTTGATTCAGGTTCGTGTCGCCGTTGAGCGTGTACCGCACCAGCACGGCCGTCGAATCGACGGCGCGACCGGCGAACGTCGCGGGGAAGGCGGAGAAGACCGCGGCCGACTCCGCGTAGCCCAACGCGCGGCCCGGGGTGGCGGCGGCAACAGAACTGCTGATGCCGTTGCCGTTCCACGCGCCGCCGTTGTAGCCACTGCTCAGCAGCGCCTTGATGCTGTTCAGCGGAGAGGCGCCGACGTAATCGAGGATCAGGGCGTTGTCGTTCAACTCCAGCTTTCCGGTGGGGGCGACGGTCAATACGTCCGTCTCCATCACTTTTGCGCCCCCTTGCGAAAAATAGGAGGCCGTTCCACCGTTGAAGATGTTCAGTTCGCTGAGTGTCGTTGAGAACTCGAAGCGGACGCTGGCGGCGCCGGTGCCGTCGGTGTTCACGTTCACGCGTTCGAAGCCGAAGAAATCGCTTTGACCGTTCACGAGCACCGGGCTGCCCGGCGCGTTGTCCAGCACGTCAACGGTGTCGGAGCCAGTGAAGCCGGAGAGGGAGAGCGGTGCGGCCGCCGAAGTCGAGAGCACCGTAACGCCGTCGTTGCCGCTTCCGCCAAAGAACGAGACGGCCTCGACGGTCCCGTAGGCGACATTGGCCATCGACCCGCCGCTGGTCACGAGGTTGCTGCTGAACGAGTAAGTGCGCGCGATCGACTCTTGCTGGTCGTCGAGGTGCAGGGTGTCGGTGCCGGCGTCGCCGTTGATCGTCACGGGTCCGTCGATGCCGTCCAGTTTGTAGCCGAAGAAGTGGGCCAGCACGAAGCCGTCATTGCCGCCGCCGCCGCTGAACGAATAGTTCACACCCAAGGCGGTGCTTTGGATCCAGTAGGTGTGCGGACTGGGCGTGCCCAGGACGTTGACGTTCTCGTAGCCGCCGTAGTTCCAGATCGGACCGCTGGCATCGACGTCAAAGTGAGTGAGGTACGTCGAGGTGCCGGCGGTAGGCGTGACGTTCATCGTGTCGGTGTCATTGCCACCGAGGAAGATCATGGAGTTGTGGTTGACGTTGGGGTCGTAGTTGACCGAGTCGAGCGAGAGCGTGTCGTTGCCGGCGTTGGTGAAGACCGTCATCGGAATCGATCCGGTGCCGGTGGCCATGATGACGCCATCAGCCCCGCTGCCGCCGTTGAGGGTGAACGACTCCATCGTGATGTAGGTGGTAGAGCCGGCGCCGGTGCGAAGGACCTGCGTGTTGCTTACCGTGTAAGTCGTCGTCAGCGGGTTGGTCTGGTCGTTGTAACTCAGCGCGTCGGTGCCCTCCTCGCCGAAAAGCTCAAGCACCCCGTCGATCAGGTCGGCGTTGCCGCCGGCCAGGCCGACGTTAAACGTGTCGTTGCCGAGGTGGCCGGCGAGTTTCCAGGTTGTGCCGGCGTTGACGCTGGCGACATTGAAGGCGTTGGCGCCGTCCGCGCCGTAAAGCTCGCGGCGCTCGGTGTTCGAGATCGTCCACGCGCCGGCACCCGGACGAGTCAGGCCGCCGGCACTGACGGCGTAGGCGTGGGAGTTGGGGGAGTTGAAGTCGCGGAAGATGACCGTGTCGGCGCCGGCGCCGCCGTCAACGCTCATCGGCGCGGCAATGGTGTCGAGGTTGGACGCCACCTGTGAAAACTGGATGACGTCGTTGCCCAGCCCGCCGCGGATCGTAGCGTCGGCAAAGAACGGCAGCGATTCGATGTTGATGATGTCGTTGCCGTCGCCGGCGTCCAGAACGATTTCCGTTACGCCGATGGCGAGAAAATCAGTGACGAACGGCGGCAGGTTTCCCGCGCCCGCCAGCGCGCCGGTTCCGGGGGTGTCGTTGCCGATGTCCACGCTGACGCGGATGGTGTTTCCGTTGACGAACGCGACGGCGATGTTGTCGTTGCTGACCGTCGAGCCGGTGGCCCCGCGGATGGTCAACCGGCCGCTGGTTTCGTCGATGATCGCGTACATCGTGCCGAACTCCATCGGCTCACGGATCGTGTATCCGTACGCGTCGGCGAGAATGTGCGTGGTGGCAAAGCTTGGGAGATACCGTTGCGGGCCGTACAGCGCATTGCCCGGATCGACGCTCCCGCGGTACTGAAGCCCGTTGAATGTAGTGTCCGCCGTCGGCCCGGCGGTGTGGATGACGTTCCCCCAGCTATTCACGCCCCCGCTGCCGCTGTTGAAGCTGGTCATCAGGTGGTTGATCGTCGCCCCGTTGAAGACACGATACGTGCCGTTCCCGCCTCCCTGAGCAATGTCAGGGACTGCGGTGTTGGTGACGAAATCTTCCAGCCGGTAGTTTTCGAACCCGCCGCCGGCGTTGTTTGCATCGCTGATGATGCCCAGGACGTGCGCCAACTCGATCGTCACGAGCGAGAAGAAGTCCATCCCCCCGGTGGTGGTCACGCCCGTGTACGCATTGATGATCTCTCCCATGAACTCTGCGTTGTCGTAGGGGTCGGGGTCGACAAACCAGCCATTGCCGTCGTTCGGGTCGGCGGAGTTATTCCCGCCGCCGAGCGAGACGCTGCCGGTGCGTGGTTTTCCGTCGGCGGGTGCGTTGCCGGGACTGGCGGAGCCCCCGAAATTCGTGCCCGGCGCCTGCACGGTTATGGTGACTTGAAGCGAGACCGAGCCGTCCGAACGGTTCCAGTTGGTGATCACGCGCTGCCACGCGAAAAGGGCCGCGTCGACGATGTTCCGCATCGTCTCTGCGCTGGTGCCGAAGGTGGTCGCGAAGTTGTCGTTCGCCAGGCCGCGGTTCGTCCAGTCGATGATCGTCGCCTCGGGCCCGCTGCGCTGCGCAACTTCGGCTTTGCCAGCGGCTTCGATCGCGTCGCTCCACTTCGGCGCGGGCGCGAGTTGGTCCAGCATGTGCGAATCGCACATGAGCGCGCGCTGCTCGAGCGGTTCAATGGCGGAGCGGACGGCACGAGAAAGCGACGGTTTGGCGAGTCTGCGCATGGGGTATCTCCTTGGGTTTCTATTTGAGATAGGGAAGATGCTCCGGTTAAGTAACCTGGAATCTCAAAATTTCGTTTTCGACAGCGAAAAAGCCGGCGGCATCAATCGTCGAGCCGGAGTTTAACACTACAGCGCGGGGTTGATCGTAAGTCCTTGTGAGCCATTGGTCCAACCCCGTTTTCTGAGCTAAAAACGCGGACACTGCGCTGTAGTGTCCATACGGCGGTGGGTCGCCGGGTTGATCGCGCCTGCATTGGTGTTCCCGCGGCGCTCTGATTGATATTCGCCGCAATATAAGCGAAATCGGCGATGTTGGCCGTGTCATTGTAGTTGAAGCCTTTCAAAACCCATTCGACCTACGCCACGATTTGCTCTTCAATGGATTCGATCATTCGATGGCGGTCGTCGTGCCCGTCGATCCCTTCGCCAATTCTCCGACTTCCGAAAACCGGCGTTGTCGTCGCATGGCTAACGCCTGTCCGCGGCAGATCGATTGGGACGCTCGATCCGAAGTTGGCCGCCAACGCGGTGAAATCGTTCAAATTAACCGTAGAACTGTAATCAAAATCACCCTTCACCCAGCTATTGCCGATGCCGAACGACGATGCCAACGCGGTGAAGTCGTCAAGGTTCACCGTCTGGTTGAGGTCGGCGTCGCCGTCGAGCGTGTAGCGCAGCAGCGTCTGGTTGCCGAAAGGATGGAACGCGAATCCGCCGATCGAGGTAATGCCAAGCTGCGACGGCTGGCCGATGCCCGGCGTCTGTCCATAGCCGATGCTGTCGCTTAACGCCGACGAATTGGAGCGGAGCGAGTGGATGGCTCCGTTGGGGTTGGTTCCGTTCCACAGGCCATTGTTCCGGCCGTTGCGGACCCACGCGGTCACCGTTGCCGAAGACGCCGCACCCGGGTTGATCAGCATGTTCCCACCGAGATCGACGGTGCCCTGGTTAACGAAGAGGTCTTGTACGTGGGCTGTAATCTCACCTTCGATAATCAACTTTCCGCCGGCGCGGATCGTCAGCTCGCCAACTATGTCGTTGGCGACGAGCCGCACCGTCGCGGGAAGATCGCCGGCACCGAAGTCAGAATTCACCACCACCGTGTCATAGCGAGGCGTAATCGCCGAGAGAAGTTCTGAACCTGTATCGACATTTACCACGCTCGAAGGATCGGCCACCGTCACCGCATCGTTGCCGGCGTTCATGTAGAGACTTAGCGGTGCACTGAATTCTTCGACATTCGCGGTATTGCTGGCATCGCTGGCTTGCAGAACGATGCTGTTGGGAAGAACGCCCGGCGCAGTGATCAGCGGTGAGAGCGCTCCTCCGAAGAGGGTTTTCTGAAACGAGTTGGTCGGCCCGCCGAAGAAGCGGTAGTGATCGCCGTTGATGCTGTTATCGAGTCGATCGTCGATGGTCACTGAATCGGGCACGTCCGCGCCGTTGACGCTGATTTGTCCGAGCACATTGGCATCGAGATTGCCGTTGCCGATCAGGACGGTATCGGTCCCAATGGCGTTAAACACTTCGTGCAGCGCCGCCGGCACCTGGTTCAGCCGCAGCGTGCCGCCGCCCGGTCCTGCAAGATATCGCACAATTTCGGCCGAGTAAGTGTGCGTGCGGACGTCGGTAAAGGTGGAGTTAGCGAAGGTTGCCGATCCGGCCACGCCGTCTTGCGCGTTGTCGTAAACGACGCGATCAAAGCCCCCGTCGCCGTTGGCGGCGACGGAGCTGGCGAGATTTGTGCCGAGATTTCCACCGCCGAGGGTGAAGATGTCGTCGCCGTTGTTGCCATTGAGCACCACGCCACCGGAGGTACTGCCGACGAATATCGAGTTCGTCCGCGTGTTCGCCTGAAGCGTGAACACGCCGACGTTGGAGTAATTCAGTGTGACATTTTGACCCGGCTTGGTGAGTTGCGTTGCGGTCAGCGAGTAGCTGTCGGAGCCGACGGAGATGTTGTCGTTCACGATCAAACTGACCGGCCGGGCGGCTGCGCCAGTGATGGTGATGGCGGGCATGCTCGGGAGCGTAGTGATCAGATCAATGATTCCCGGCAACGCCGGCCCCCCACCGCCGCCGGATGCGAAGATTTGCTGGGCTTCGAACTGGGTGAAATCAACGCGGGCGTTACCCTTGGTCACCTCAGCCGGCCGAACGGAGAGGGTTTCGGTTTCGCTGAAGCTGTAAGAGTCGTTGCGGTCGTCGATGACGATCGTGTCGGTTCCCGCGCCGCCGGCGAGGGTGGTCAGCGCCCAGTTGTTGGAGTCGAAATCTCCGCCGCCGACGTTGATGACGTCATTGCCGCCGGCCGCCTCGATCACCACCCCCATCGTCGACGGTTTGCTCACGAGATTCGTGGTGCTATTTTCGAAGCTTTGATAGAGATAGAACGTCTCGAAGCCGTCATAGACCGCCTCGCCCGTAAAAAAGTTGACGTATGAAAAGGTGTTCGAGGTCAGTGTGTAAAGGTCTGCACCGGGAACAGCCGCATACTCATCGCGGAACGCAAGCACATCCGCTCCCGCTCCACCGGAAAGTGTGGCGAGCCCGGCAAGATCGGAGTTCAAACCACTCAAGAAGTCCTCGCCATTGCCGATTGTGTCGTTTCCGCCGCTGCCGTTGATGGTCATTCGCTGAGCTTCATCGACGCGAAAATCGATGTTGGTGCTGTCGTTATTGGCAAACACTGCGATCTGCTCGACGTCCTGGGAGTAATTTAACCTAAAGGCGGATGAGTTGTTTTGCGGCTGATTCACTAAGCCGCCGATGAAGAAATTCGGCGATGGGTTCGCCGGGCTGGCCGAGTCGTCCAATTCAATGTAGTCGTTGCCGGGCCCGCCGTAGAAGTAAAAGCCGTTGGTGAAGATTGCGCCCAGATCGGTCGCCATATTCGGGCCGCCGGGAATGACTTGATCGTCGCCGCCGTTTCCTCGGAACGCGATTATCTGGTTGAACTGCTTCTGAACGTACAACACGTCATTGGTGGATCCGCATTGGATCTCTACCTTATCGACGTCGTCGATGATGTCGATCAAGAAAGTGCCCTTGCTCAGTCGCTGCACACCGGCCGACGCTTCAAAGAGATTCCAGCTGGAAGCGCTGTTGTTCGCGTCCTGATCGAAGAGCGAAACATCTCCCCTGATATCGACTTCCAGCCGAAGAGCAAACTGGTCAAGATCGAGTCGCGAGGCGGCCGTTCCGAAGGTGAAGTCGATCGCATCATCAGAGTAGATGCCGATGAACGAGGACACCGTGGCGTTGCCGGTAAAGACGATCGAACTGCGAACATCGCCGTTGCGGTTTCGGCAGTACAATTCCGCCGTCTCAATGCCAGTAAGCGTTTGATTGAGGATGCTGGTCGCGTTGGCATCGTAATCGCGCGGTACGTTCGCATCACCGCCGCGATCATCAAACGTGATGCGATCGGTCCCGCCGCCGCCGATCACGGTCATCGGCAGCACAAACCCGTTGAGCTGGCTGCTCGGCCCGCCGTATTGAATCAAGTCATTCCCGTTGCCGAGATTGATGGTCACGCCCTCAACCGGCGCGTCGATGAATGTGGTTTCCGCCAGCGCCGACTGCAGGATCACTTTTGCTTCGACGTTAGTATTGAAGTTCACGCGCGCATCGAACGTGGCGAATTCGTCGGCGTATATGTAACCCGTGCCCACGTGCCATGCATTAGGGTTCGGCGCGGCAGCGTCTTCGATCGTCAAATCGTCCTGCCCGGCGTTGGCGTTCTCCTCGAAAACGACCGTGCCGTCGATTCGGCCGGAGAAATCGCCGCCTGCCACGAACAGATCATCATCTCCCAATCCCCCGCGGAATCGTACGGTTTCTGCTCCGCCGGTGCTTACGACGCGGCAGAAATCGTTGCCGCCAAGCGCTTCGATGATAATTTCCGAATCGTTAACGCCGCTGGTGGTAAGCACACCGTTCACCGTAATGTTGTAAGACACCCCATTATGGCTCACGGCGATGACGTCGTTGCCGGAAGTGCCGTTAACCGTCAGCGTGCTCAGCAATCGCCGCGGCTCAAGCGCTTCGATCATTGAGGGGCGTTGCGGCGTTTCAAACAACCCTCGGATTCGTCTCTTTGACGCGCCGGGCTGCACCTGGAAGACGTCATGGCCGGGTGTTCCGAAGACGGTATAGGTGAGTAACTGTCGGGTTTCCAAGGCTTCACAGGGGTTTACATGGCTTCGTTTCTTCACGGTCTGCCTTCCTTTCATCAAGTGCGATGGACCATGTGGCCGCTGCTAACGGTAGGTAGCGATCAAATTGCCGCGACCTCTCATGGCCATCGTTACTGATGTATTCAAAGATGCATAGGCGTGAACCGCTGGGAACCTAACCTGAATTAACCATCGGCACCTAATTTAAATCCACAATTTCGATCATTCGCCCGCTGAATAATGACGCGAACGGAAAAACCGGGCCATCGCCGGGTTGTGGCGATGGCCTGCGAACCGCTAATGGAAGAACGGAGCCAACGCTCGATCCGAAGTTGGCCGCCAACGCTGTGAAATCGTTTAAGCTGATGGCCGAATCGTAGTCGCTGTCGCCTCGAACCCAACTGTTGCCAGTGCCGAAACTTGCTGCCAGTGCGGTAAAGTCGTCGAGGTTGACCTGTTGATTGAGGTTGGCATCGCCGTTGAGCGTGTGGCGGATGAGCGTGTCGCCGGCGGCGATGGCGAACCCGCCGATCGTCGTCACCGCAATCTGCGAACCCAGGCCATACCCCACGCCGTCGCTGAGCAGACTTGTGGCGGCGAGCGAACTATTGATCGCCCCGGCGGCGTTGGTGCCGTTCCAAGCCCCTCCGTTGCGCCCGGCGGTGAGCGCCGCGCGGAATTGCGGCAGCGTCGGCCCAGTTGCCGCGGCACGTTTGAGCAGGCTTCCGCCGGCAAGGTCGATCGTGCCGTTGAGCACTAGTGCGCCGGTAATATCGCCGGTAGCCCCGGTGGGCACGCGGAACGTTCCGCCGGCGTTGACGATCAATATGTGGATCGTGTCGGACGCCAGAAGCTGTGCGGCGGCGCCGATAGAGTCGCCGTTTGTATTCACGGAAACCACGTCGCCGAACAGCGGTCCCACGCTGGTTTGTTCCGCACCGGTGTCGACGCTTACGGTCTGCACGGTAAAAATGAATTGCGAGTCATGAACTTGAATCTCATCGTTCCCGCCATTGCCGAATATCTTCACCCGGCTGTCTCCCTGATTCACGGAAATCAGGTTATGGCCATCGTTTGCCTGGAGGATGGCGGAAACGATGTTTCCGCCGAACTCGACCTCACGGGCGCCGGCGGTGGTCTTGCGCCAACCTGCGGCTTCAACGATGTATCCGTCGTTGCCGGTATCCAGCCTGTCGTCCAGCGTCACCTGCCCGCCGGAGTAGATCTGTACATCGGCCAGCAGGTTCGCATCAAGGTTGCCGTTTCCGATGTTGACAAAGCCGTCGGTCCTTGCCGAGACGAGGGTCAGCGCGGTCACGCGTTGAAGGTCCAGCACCGTTCCCGCCCCGCCGCCGGCCGTGATGATGACCGTCTCCGCGCCGCTCATCGTGTGGGCAAAACCGTCGGTAAACGTTGCGCCATTCAGTGTCAGCAGCTCCACCGTCGTGTCGAGCGAGTTATCGAACACAATTTCGTCCGTCCCAAACCCGCCGTTGAGGAACATCGGCGCCAGGATGCTAGCGTCGATGTTGCCGGAATCGACGCGAATGCTGTCGTTGCCCGGTCCGGCGTTGATCGTCAGCGTCGTGTTGGCCGTCACACCGCGGATAAAGATGTTGTTTCCATCATGATTTGCATCGAGCCGGAACTGACTCACGCCGCTAAAATCGATGATCTGGCTGGCAACGAACGGGTTCTTCTCCAGCCGTCCGGCCGTGAAAAGGTAGTTGTCGTTGCCGCTGTCGTTCCCGTCGTAGACGTTGACGGAGCTGCTGGCACCGCTCAATGAAAAGTCGAACGTGCCGTATAGCTGACCTAAGTCGCCGGTGCCAAGACTGACGGCACAGTTCTGACCGGTCACCTTCGAATTCGTAATAGAGGACATCGTGTTGAAGAACACCTCGCTGGAGGGGGCGGCGTTGATCGTTACATCTTCAATGGTGAAATAGCTGAAACCGAAGGCGCCCCCCTTCGTGAGCGCGAACGTTTCGTGAACGTATTGCCCGCCACCCGCGTAGCGATCTTCGAACGCGATCGTGTCATCGCCCGCCCCGCCGGTGAGCCGGGCACTGCCGAGAACCCAGCCGTTCTGCGAAAAGTTGACGGCGATCTCAGGAGTGCCCCAACCGGACGGCTGGTAGTACCCGCCGGAGAAGTAATCGTTTCCGCCTTGGCCATTGACCGTCACATGCAGCCCCGGGAGCTTGCCTTCGAGGTAAAAACTATCGCCGGCGGCGGAGCCGTCGATGGTGAGGTTCTCCATCGTCGTGCCGTACTTGAACTCGGGCTTGGGAATCAGGAAATGGGACGTGGGGCCAAGTGTAATGATCGAGTCGAGCGAGTTGCTCTTAAAGTCGTAGATCGAGTATCGCCCGCCGTCGGTGTTGTCCAGCGAAAGCGTATCGGTTCCGTCGCCACCGATGACGTAGACGCCCACCTCGATGTCGTTGAACGAGGCGAGCCCGCTCAAGACGTTGTAATTCGTCGCGTAATCGTTGCCGGCGCCCATATCGACCGTTATATTTTTCGGAGTCGTGTTCTGGTTCTGCTTCAGACCCGGAAAGTACACGGTGTCATTCCCGCCCAGCGCGTTGACCAGCACGTTGAGGTCGCTGGTGGTCTGCGGCGAGGCGCCGTTGATTGAGACGAAGACGGTGCCGGTCGTAGCGGTGGTGATGCGGATCACGTCGTCCCCTTCCGTACCGTTAAAAACGGCCATCATGCGGCGGGATTCCAGCCGATCGATGCAGGACGAGCGGAACATTTTTGAGTGACGACGCGTCATGGCGGTCTCCTTGGGCGCGAACGAACATCCCCCATGAGCAGTAGCGGCTGATAACGTCGGCGCAAACCTCCGGCAGGAAGATTATTTCGCCGTTAACCTGGGTCGTTAGTTGTTTGCGCCCCGTCAATATTGGATGAAACGATGAAGGATGCCCTTTGTAATTTTAAGCACGCGCTCTCCTTCAATTAGCCCGTTTGAACACCCGGCCTAACGTCAAATGTTAGGAATTCACACATTTCTTCAGGTTGGAAACGATGCCATCGACGCTTCGAATGATCGGGGCTTGCGGCCGCTCAATTCGGTTGCGATGCGGCGGGCACGTTCACACGAAGCGTGGCGAGATAGGCTTTCCACCGGTCGGCTACGTCTGGGCGGTTGGATCGCTCAAGTATTGTGATGACGTCGCGAATGACTTCCCTGGTCGCCTCGCTGGCGCTTGTTCCTAATTTCGCCAATCGTGGCAAGGCCTCTGCAAGCACGGTTTCGGCGCGTTGAATCTCGCCCACATGGAGCAGACAGCGGCCGTATCGCAGCATCACCAACGCCGCAACATCGTCGGTCAACAACGCCAGGCGATCGGGCTGACACACAATCTCAAATAGCTGCCTGGCCTCGGCGAAGCGCTGTTGCATTTCGTAGACGTTGGCCAGCCCGGCGGTCGACCCGATGGTAAACGCGTGGTTTTCGCCCAGAACGATGCGGCGCTTCTCGACCGCTTTTTTTAATAGCTGTTCGGCTTCATCATACTTGCCCATCAGCACAAGCGTTCGGCCCAGGTTGTGGAGCGATTGCAGCGTGTCGCGGTCGTCTTCGCCCAACACGCGCGTCCGCCGCGCCAGCGCCTCGCGATTCAGGCCTTCGGCCTGCTCGAATTTTTTCTGATCCGCATAGATGAACGCCAGATCATTCATGCTCAGCAACGTCGACGGATGATCCTCTTTCAACACGCGCCGCCGGCTGTTTAATACTTCAAGCATCAGCGATTCGGCTTCGGCCAATCGACCGCGGCGCTGCGCCAGTTTGCTGAGATTGGAAAGCGTGGTGAGAACGTAGGTAGAATCGGCGCCGTGCCGGCGGCGAATCTCCAGGGCTTCGCGATAGAGCGGCTCGGCTTCGTCATCGCGACCGGCGTCGGCGAGCAGAACCGCCAGGCTGTTCAGCGAATTGGCAACTTCATCCGTTCCCGGACCATAGCGCCCTCGGTCGATCGCCAGCGACCGGCGATACAACGGCTCGGCCTCGGCGAAGCGGCGTTGTCGACGCAGCACGGTCCCCAATTCTGCGACCGATGAAGAGGTGACTTCGCTGTCTGCGGGAAGGAATCGATCACACTTTGCAACGGTATCCCGCAACAGCGACTCGGCCTCAACCAGGCGATTCAAACGAGTCAATTCCCTGCCGGTGACGCGCATAGCGTTTAGCGTCAGTGCGTCGTTGGGTCCGCGTTCGCGCGATTGAATGGTGCCCGCCGATTGAGCATGCCCCAACGCCCGGTCGTACAACCCCAGCGAATCGTAGGTGTCGGCCAGAATGCCGTGAACGGCGGCCTCGGTAAGCGGGCGATCCTTGAACCGCTGCGCGACCGTTTCGGCGGCCACATCGACGGCTTGCCGCACCGTCATCTCGCGGCCGCGCGTCACCTCCGGCGCCGCAGACGCCAGCAAGTCTTCGGTTAGAAAGTGATTCACCTCTTTGACATTGTCGGCGGCCACTTCGGCGTTTCGCCGCTGCGCGTCAGCCTCGACCTTTTCCGCCCGCGCGATTCGTTCGGCGCGGGTCGCGCGGATAGCCTGCGAAGTGGTCGCGACGATTCCGACGATCAGCAACGCCAGCATGCTCGCCGAAGCCAGCACGCCGCGCTTGTTGCGCCGCATGAACTTCCTCGCCCGATACGCCTTGGACTCCGGCGCGGCGGTCAGCGGACGATCGGCCAGGTAATTGCTGATGTCGTGCGATAGCTCCGAGGCGGTCGAGTACCGATGCGCTCGCTCTTTTCGCATCGCTTTAAGCGGGATCAATTCCAGTTCACTCTTCAACTGGCTCTCCAGCGTACGAAGCGGCAACTGCCGGCACCGCGCCACCTCTTCCCCGCCGCGCCCCAGCGATGACAATCGCGTGCTCGGCCTCGGGGGATCGACCTCGCGAATGATCCGCTGAATCTCGTCGTAGCCCGCGCTGCGCAGGCTCTTGCCGTCAAACGGCAGCACCCCGCTCAGCAATTCGTAAAGCACCACGCCGAGTGAATACACGTCCGACCGCGTATCCACATCGCGTCCCGACGCTTGCGCCTGTTCCGGCGACATGTACTCCGGCGTGCCCACGAAACGGCCCAGTTCCGTGAAGAGCGATTTTTCCGTCAGCCGCTGATCGATCGCTTTGGCCACGCCGAAATCGATCACTTTCACGCGCGGGCCTAAGTCGTCCTGCATCACCAGAATGTTGGAAGGCTTCAAGTCGCGATGGATGATCGCCTTCTGGTGCGCGTGCTGCACCGCGTCGCACGCCTGCATGAACAGTTCCAGCCGCTGACGGACGGTGAGCTGGCGCCGGTCGGCGAAGGTGGTGATCGGTTCGCCGTCGACGTACTCCATCACAAAATAAGGCCGGCCGGTGTCGGTCGCGCCGGCATCCAGCACGCGAGCCACGTTGGGATGATTCATCATCGCCAGCGCCTGCCGCTCCGATTCAAACCGCGCGATTACATCCCGGGTATCCATCCCCAGCTTGATGACCTTCAGCGCCACCGTCCGCTTGATCGGCTGCTGCTGATCGGCCTTGTAGACCGTGCCCATGCCCCCTTCGCCGATCACACTCAGGATCGCGTACGGACCGATTTCGGTCGGATGATCGAGCGCGCGCACGGCGGCCACCACGTTGGCGAACGCCCCGCTCGGATAGGGGTCGCGCCGGGGGGAAGGATCGTTCGGATCAAAGGTTTGCATTAGTCAATAACCATCGCATCCATCGTGCAGAAGGTAACCGTAACGCCCGCCGCCCGGGCAGGCAAAGACATTTCAGACGCTTTCACGTTTGTTGATCAACGCTTCTTCGCTATCTATCCATAGCCGCCGACTCATCCGTTACAATCGTCGGCCAATGAAGAAGGAGCAACCCATGACCGGCGTCGCGTTCGATACGACCACCAACCCCACGATCTTCCTGCGCCTGCGCCAGTCTGACTCGGCCCCGCGCGAAATGGCGTGGGACCAGTTCTCGATCCGTTACGCCTCGGTCATTCAGGCCTTCGCCCGGCGGTTCGGCGCGCGCCCGCAGGATGTGGATGATGTGGTGCAGGATGTAATGCTTGGTTTCTTCCTCAAATCGCCCACATTCCTCTACGACCCGGCCAAGGGCAAATTCCGCGGATATTTGAAGGTTTGCGCCTATCGCGCCTTAAGCAAACGCCTGGGCCGCGAGGCAAAACTGCAAGGCAAACCGCTCGACGACGTAGACCCGCAGGAGATGAGCGTCGAGCAGTTATGGAACGACGTGTGGGAGCAAGACCAGCTCCGCCGATCGCTCGAACTCGTTCGGCAGACCATGGGCGAAACTAAGACATTCCGCGCATTCGAGCTATACGTGGTGTTCGACCAGCCCGCCGACACCGTCGCCGAAAAACTTGATATGCATATCAACAGCGTCTATCGCGCCAAAGAACAAGTCACCCGGCTGCTGCAGGAAAAGGTAGCTTCGTTGAAGGACGAGGATTGATTTTTCGTCCCGTCCGCGACAACGGGAATGCATTGTCCCACTGCGGAAGTATAGAATCGCGGCCCTGAAAGGGCCAAGCGATGAAGAAGCGATTTACCGAAGAGCAGATTGTCGGGAT
>ENA-ORBV01003963-ORBV01003963.1-microbial-mat-metagenome-genome-assembly--contig:-NODE-3963-length-29008-cov-10.374235_pt1 | contig 29008 bp, 26 predicted proteins | sample MGYA00237777_ERZ505514 | MGnify/ENA primary metagenome ERZ505514 (study PRJEB26160, sample SAMN06269048) | microbial mat metagenome | isolation source: Oligotrophic lake microbial mat | place... | reverse complement strand
GGACTTTGCCGCCCTGGCGCGCTTCTCGCCCTTGATCGAGAGAAACATCGGGCGATGACGCTGTCCGCCGGGTCAAGACTGGGACCGTATGCAGCTACCACCAGACACCGCTTTCAGCGGAGTCCGCGGACGAGATACAGGTCTGAGAGTAGCTGCTGATAGCTGTAGGCGAAGGCGGAGCCGTCCGGCGTCGGCACGGCGTCCGCGACGCCATAGACCCCGGCCGAGTCGCGCGGGGTGATGGTGTGCACCAGCGTGCGCTGCCCGGTCTCGATATTCAATGCCGAGATGCGGGCGGGTATCGCACTCTTGTCGAGAACGTAGACCTTCTTCGGATCGAGGGTCCACTGAATGGGCACCTCGCCGAGCCGGACGCCTTTCACGGGGCGAGCCTTCGACCCGTCGAGGGGCAGCAAGGCCATTCCACCGTCGGCCAGGCTCACCAGGGCGACACGCCCGTCAGGCGATATGACGAGTGGCTGCCGGTCGCTGGAAGCGGCGTAGTCAAATTCCTCGGTGGCAGGCTGGGGCGGCGCCGAGTCGGCGAGGCTCATCGTGTACAAACGGGTGCGGCCCCCTTCTTTGCCGCGGCCGGCGATCGTCACGCGCGGTCCGTCATCGAGGTAGCGGGCGGCCGTGACCGAGCCGAGGCCGGTGTCCCGCGAAATCTGAAGGCCCGAACCCACCGGCATCGCGATCACCGAAGCGCCCTGAATCGCGAGCGCCCATTTGCCGTCGCGGGAGAGCTGCTCGGCACTCGCATACCCGAGGCGCACCGGGGCCGCGCCCTGCATGTCGCGAAGAAATACCGCGGAGTCTGTCCCGCCTGACGTTCCGAGGCCTCGCGCAGGAGCACCAGGCGGCCATCGCGCGAGATGTCGGCGACGTCCGTGAACTCGAGCCACGACAGCTTGCGCTCCGGCCCGCTCGCTCCATGGCCGAACACGTGGTTTCGATTGGAGACGCGCGCCACCAGAGCCCGGCCGTCAGGCGCGATGTCGTGAATCTCCAGAGTCCCCGGCGCGTTCATCAGCTCGCGCACATTGCCTTCCAGGTCGACGGCGTAAAGGCCCGCTGCGGCGCCCGCCTTCGCCGCGCCGAACCACACTTCCCGTCCATTGGGGGCCCAGGCGAGGTTCCACCAGTCCGCCCAGCCCGCCGAAAGCACGCTCCGCTTCCCGCTGGCGTCAAACCCCACCACCGCCCAGTCGTCGCCGACCTGCTCGAACACGGCGATCCGGTCGCCTCCGGGCGAAACGCGCAGCCAGGTCATGCGCGCGGTTTCGTAGAGCCTGGTGCCGAGAGGGTACTCGAGCGAGAGGAGACCGCCGGACTCCCGGACCAGGGCGCCCTTTCCGCTGCCGTCGGGCGACCAGTCGGCGTAAGCGACACCATCGACGAGCTCGCGGGGAGTACCTCCGCTCGCGGAAACAAATGCCAGAGTTCCCCGCTCGCGATAAGGGTTAGTGCTGCCCAGCCTGGGAAGAAGAAGCGCCAGTTCTCCGGCCGGCGAAACCGAGAGCAGGTTCGCTCCAGCGAAACCGAGCGACAGTTCGCCGGCCTGCGGGCGCGACTGGTAAACCTCGCGCGGGTGGCCGTCCCAGGCCGCGGCGTAGAAGACGGTCTGCCCATCGGGCGCGAAGCGCGCGTTCGTGAAGTGCCCGGGACGGAAGGTCAGGCGCTCGAAGGTGATGGGACCCGGCGCGCCGCGCCCCGAGCGGCCCGCGAAGAAGCCAATCGCCAGTCCGGTTGCGAGAAGGGCCAGCATGGCCAGAGACCGGTTTCGCCACGACCCTCGCCCGCCCGCGGCGCCGGCCAGGGGCGTACTCGCGGCGATCTCCTCGCCCTGCCCGCGGAGAACGGCTTCGCAGGCGATGCGGGCATCTCCGATGTCGCGGAGGCGTTGCTTCGGATCGCGGGCCAGGCACTGCTTGAGAAGCCGGGTGACGCCGCGCGGCGTGCCCTCGGGGAGATTGCCCCAGGGAACCTCCTCGCGCAGCACCGCGGCAAGAGTGTCGCTCACCGTCTCCCCGCGGAAGAGTCTCTGGCCGGCCAGCATCTCGAAGAGCACCACGCCGAAAGCCCAGATGTCAGTCCGCTTGTCGACGGTCTTGCCCCGCGCCTGCTCGGGACTCATGTAGGCCGCGGTGCCCATGATCATTCCGGCTTCGGTCATGTGCCGCGACAGGGTGGGCGAATGAGAGAGCTGGCTCGAGCCGCTCGTGGTGGTGGCGTCGCTGTCGAAGGCCTTGGCGAGGCCGAAGTCGAGGACCTTCACCTTGCCGTCGGGCGTGACCTTGATGTTCGCGGGTTTGAGATCGCGATGGATGATGCCGTGCTCGTGGGCCTCTTCGAGAGCTTCGGCGATCTGTTTCGCGATGGCGAGAGCTTCATCCGGGGGAATAGCGCCGCGGGTCAGGCGCTGTGAGAGATCTTCGCCTTCGACCAGCTCCATGGCGAGGAAGTGCACGGTCGACGCATCGGGAAGAGTGGCGCCCTCGAAGCCTTAGACGTGCGCGATGTTGCTGTGATTGAGGGAGGCGAGGAGTTTCGCCTCGCGCTCGAAACGGGCCAGGCGCTCACGGTCCTGCGCGAAGGCAGCGGGGAGAACCTTGATGGCGACGATGCGGTCGAGCCTGGTGTCACGGGCACGAAACACCTCGCCCATGCCGCCCGCGCCGAGCGCAGACACGACCTCATATGGCCCGAAATGCGCGCCCGGGGAAACCGCCATGGAGTCTTCGACTATACGTTGCGGTGAGCCCGGCGCGGCTTGGAGGAGCCCTGACTCTGGTTCGCTGCTTCACGATCCTGATCGTCGCCCCGGTGGATCCGACGTCGAGGGTACTTGTCGTTCTCAACTGGACGGCTGAAGTGCGACGTCGGCTGGGCGCGCGGGGCGTCAGGCCCTGACGACCACCAGGCGGGCGGACCGAGCGTAGGCATCGACGTGCTTCTGCCGACTGTCGTTGCCATCGCAACGTCCGAGTTCGTTGACACGGAATACGTGGCCACGTAAGCTGTGTGCCATGAATGTCACTCTTTCTATTGATGATAAGGTCATCAAGCGCGCTCGAAAGGCAGCCGAAGGCATGGGCATGACCCTGAACCAGGCGGTTCGCCAGTTCCTGGATCAGCTCGCTGGCGGCCGCCCGGCCGACACCGATCTACGTGAGATGGAGGAGCTTTCGGAACTCTCCGAGGGCAGGTCTCGTGGATGGCGCTTCAACCGCGAGGAGCTCCATGAAAGGCCGTAGCTTTCTGGATACCAACGTTCTCGTCTACACGGACGATCGGGATTCACCGGAGAAAAAGCGCCGTGCTCTGGACCTCTTCGCTGAGTGCCGGCGGAACCGCAATGGGGTTGTCTCCACCCAGATTCTCCAGGAGTATTTCTCGACCGCGACGAAGAAACTCGGGGTCGACACGATCGTCGCGAGGCGCAAGACCGAGATCTTCGCGCGCCTGGATGTCGTGCCTCTGAGTGTCGACGACATCCTGGGTGCGATCGATCTCGTGCGCCTGCACACATTGTCGTTCTGGGGCGCGTTGGTGGTGCGCGCCGCTTTGACCTCGGGCTGCTCGCGCCTGTGGAGCGAAGACCTCCAGACCGGACGTCGATTCGAGGGCCTCGAGGTCGTCAACCCTTTCGTCTAGTCCGGTGGCCGCGTACCCCATAGACGGTCATCCATGTCACTGGCGCCTGGATCGCGTATTGGGCCCTACGAAATCACCGTCGCCATCGGCGCGAGCGGGATGGGCGAGGTGTTTCGCGCGCGCGACACGAAGCTCAATCGCGAGGTCGCGATCAAGGTGCTGCCTGCGGCCTTCGCTCAGGATCATGAACGGGTCGCGCGGTTCAAGCGGGAGGCGCAGGTCCTCGCGTCGCTGAATCATCCCAACATTGCGGCGATTTATGGATTGGAGGAGGTAGGGGCGAGGCATGCCTCGCCCGATGCGGGTGCGGGACGTGCCACATCCGGGGGAAACGGGCCGGGCATGTCCGGCCCCTACGGTTCGATCATCGCCCTGGTGTTGGAGCTGGTGGAGGGGGAGGATCTCTCTGCTCACATCGCCCGCGGAGCCCTGCCTCTCGCCGAGGTCCTTCCCATCGCTCGCCAGATCGCGGAGGCTCTCGAAGCGGCGCACGAGAAGGGCATCATCCACCGCGACCTCAAACCCGCGAATATCAAGGTGCGCGCTGACGGCACGGTCAAGGTTCTGGACTTTGGTCTGGCCAAGGCGTTCGAGAACGAGGCCTTGGGCAGCGGCGCATCCGCCCAGATCTCTCAGTCGCCGACGATGTCACGCCACGCGACCGAGGCCGGGACGATCATGGGCACCGCGGCGTACATGAGCCCGGAACAGGCGCGAGGAAAGAAGGTCGACAAGCGCGCGGACATCTGGTCGTTCGGGGTGGTTTTCTACGAGATGCTCTCCGGTGCGGGCCTCTTCGCCGGCGAGTCCGTGAGCGACACTCTCGCGGCGGTGCTGACCCGCGACCCGGACTGGACGGGGCTGCCCGCGGAGACGCCGGACGCGCTTCGCGTCCTCCTGCGGCGCTGCCTGGAGCGCGACTCCAGAAAGCGCCTGCACGACATCGCCGATGCGCGCATCACCCTCGACGACCCGCTCGCCATGCGCTCCGCCGAGTCCGGAGCCGGGCGATGGAACCAATGGACGGTCGGGCTGGGGACGGTGGCGCTCCTGGCGACCGCCTTTGCTGCGTGGGCTTGGGTCCGGCCGCGACCATCGCCCGACGGACCCACTGCGCGGTTTGCGCTGCCGTACTCGAGCGACGCTTCGATACAAGACGAACATGGTTCGCCCGTGGCGCTGTCGCCGGACGGCACATCGGTGATCTCCGTCGGGAGACAACAACTCTATTTGCGGCGGCTTGACCAGATCGACGCGGTTCCGATTCCCAACACCGGTGACGGTACCCAGCCGTTCTTCTCCCCGGACGGCCAGTCACTTGGGTTTCATGCGCAAGGAAAGCTGAAGCGCGTCGCGCTCAACGGCGGTCCCGCCACGACGATTTGTCAGGCGGACGGAATTGTGAGAGGCGCCAGTTGGGGAGCGGGGAACGCCATCGTCTTCTCCATGGATTCGGTGCTTCTTCAAGTACCGGCCACCGGCGGCGTTCCCGTCGCAGTAGCGCGCCCCGATTCGAAGCACGGAGACGCCTATCGCTGGCCGTCGTTCCTCCCCGCCGGACGACGCGTGCTGCTGACGATCTGGAAAGGCTCTACCGACAGCTCGGTCATCGGCGTGCTGGACCTCTCGTCCGGCCTTGTCAGCTCAATAACCGATGCCGGGACAAACCCGCGATTCGTCGAGCCCGGCTGGTTGGCCTACGCTACGGGCGATGGAACGGTCTTCGCCGCACCGTTCGACCTGAGCGCCGCGCGCGTCACCGATACCGCGCGTCCAGTTCTTGAGAACGTCCGTGTGGGGGCGGGGGGTGCCGCCAAGCTTGGCCTTTCCAGCCGCGGCTGGGCAGCCTATCTGTCGAGATCCGGCGTCGCGCAGCTGGTTCTGGTCGATCGGCAAGGCGCGGCACGCGCTGTACCGGGCGAGGCTCGCCCTTTCGGTGCCCCTCGCTTCTCTCCGGACGGTCGGAAGGTCGCCGTGTCGGTCCGCCCTCCGGGACCAGTCGGCGACGTCTGGGTGGTCGACCCGCAGCAGGGGACGCAATCCCGCCTGACGTTTGAAGCCGACAACCAAAACCCGGAATGGTCCCCCGACGGCCAGCGGGTGCTTTTCGCCTCCAACCGCAGCGGCCCTTTCGGGCTCTTCTGGACGCTCGTTGGTGGTGGCGCCGCTGAGTCGTTGCTGGTAAAGGCGGGCAAGGGCATTCACGAGGGCATGCTCTCTCGCGACGCTCGCACGCTTATTTACCGTGAACGTCCCGAGCCGAACGCCGACGTGTACTACAAGCCAGTGGGCACTGCCGAGTCGCGGCCGTTTCTCGCCTCGGCCTTCAATGAACGAGCCCCGACACTCTCGCCCAACGGAGGCTGGTTAGCCTATGTGTCAAACGAGTCGGGCCAGGACGAGGTCCATGTGCGCCCCTTTCCCGAGGGCGCTGGACGCTGGCAGATCTCAGTAGGCACCGGACGAGAGCCCCGCTGGGCCTCGAACGGTCGGGAGCTTTTCTATCGCCAGGCCGACACTCTCATCGCCGTAGAGGTCCGCACCGAGTCCGGGTTCTCGGTTGGTGGACGGGCACCCCTGTTCACCGGCCACTTCCTCTCCAGCACCGGCCACGCCGCCTACGACGTTCACCCGAGTGGCTCGCATTTCATCTTCGTCGCGGCCAGCGCGGGATCTCAGGATCTGGTCTTTGTACAGAACGTGTTCTCGTCCGGGCCGCCAGGCCAAGGTGGCGCTGTGCAGCGCTGACTTTACGAATGGCGTTCAGACGCCGGTAATGCCGTGCGACTGCAGATCAGACGATCGGCTTGACGACCGTCCGGTCGTACGCGATGAACACCATGAGGAGGCCCAGCACGCCGCTCATGATCAAGGGTGTGGTCTCGCGGTACCTGACGTGCACCCCGATGAACACGAGGCTGTCGAATCGAAGCACCTATGCTGCCCGTTGACGGAGGTTGCCCCTCCTGCCAGGGGCGGATGAGGCTGCTCGCCGTGGTGAAGAACCCGCTGAGCATTGCCCGCTACCTGGCTGCGGCGGGCGAGCTGACCGACGGCGCGAAGCCTCCCCTTGGGGGATGCCGAGCCGCTCGCCTGGTCGCGGTCCGCCCTACTGGAAGAGCCGCGTACTCCGTCTTCAGGCGCAGGGTGACGAGAGCGAGCGCGAAGCCTGGCCTCGGGCCACGGCAGGGACCACGGCAGCAAGGGCGAGCGCGCAGCCTGGCCTTGGGCCACGAGGCGGCGTAAAAACGCAGGGCGCACCGCGGGGCGGCGGAGCTTGCGCGCCGCAACGGTTTGGCGCGTTGGACGCCTCCGAGGAGGGCGCCGCCGACGTGCCTACGGGCGGCCGGAGCGAGCCGATCGCGCGCCAGGGCCCGACGCGGGCGCGCGGGCTGGTTGGCAAATCGCGCTTGTTTCACTTACGCTCGTGCGAAATCCACCACGTGTTGCGATAGCTCCAGCCGGGCAGGCTTTTGTAGCCGGCCTTCGCGAAATCGTCCTTCGAGGCCCCGCGTCGAATGTCCGCGATTACTGAGGCGGGAACCACCTGCTGCCCGTTGAAGCGGCCGTCGGCCCGCATCATTTCGCAGAAGCGACCGAGGTCCCTGAGGGTGAGGTTAAGTCCGCCGGCCGCCAGGGGCGTGCGGCTCGTGTCAATTTGCAGGTAGCCATCCCGCTCCATTCCGAGGGGCTGCCAGAGTCGCTCGCTCAGGATTTGTTCGAGAGGCTTACCGGTGACCCGGCGCAGGAGCCAGCCCACCACTTCGGTGTTGGGTGACTTGTAGGAGAAGGCCTGGCCGTGGCCGCCCTGTTTCGCGATCATCTTGAGATAGTCGTACGACGTGCCCGGGCCGTCGTAGCCCGGGGGCCTCGGCAGCAGACTCGCGGCCAGAGTCCACTTCCAGACGTCGGCGTTGGGATCGGCGTAGGTCTCGTCGAACTTGAGCGCGGTCGTCATATCGAGCACTTGCCGGACCGTCGCGTCTAGAAAGGCGCGGCCCGCGAGTTCGGGGATGTATTTCACCACCAGAGCTCCCGCGTCAAGCTGGCCCTCGGCGACGAGCATCGAGGCGATGGTGCCCACCAGCGACTTCGTCACCGAGTGCGCGATGTGCTGGCCTTCGGGTTTGAGCGCGCCGAAATATTTCTCGTAGACGATCCGGCCCTTGTGGAAGACCAGGATGCCGTCGGTGTAGTTGGCGGCCAGCGATTGGGCCCAGGTCATGGGTTCGCTGGCGCCCAACGGCGTAAAGGTCACTCCATCGAGGTCCGTACGCTCGGCCCGCAGCAGTACGCTCGACGGGCCGGTCCCGCGCGGAACCTCCACCGTGGCGAATAATTCCCTCCAGTGCGAGAAGCTCCATCGCAGCTGGGGAAACTTCACAAAGCTGGAATCGGCGAAGCTGATGATGCGGTCGGCAGGCGGCGGCGCGCCAACCATCCATCCGAGCGCGATCGGATCGCTCGCCCTGGCGTCAGGAACCCCCTGGGGAGCCTGCGCCCCCACCGGGCCCGCCATCAGACTCACGAAAACCGCCAACGCCAGACTGGTTCTTTGCATGAAAGATCTCCGAGCGCAGAAGAAGGAATCGAGAGACTACCGTGTCCTCGGACAACCCCTTCGGGCCCGGGCGCGCTCTCGGAGCCCCTGCCATGGGCCGCGAATGGCCACGGTCAGCCCCGGCTCTTTGTGGATGTTGGCGAACCGCGTGTCGCCATCGGGCGAGCAGGATCCGCTCCACTTGGGGCCCTCGGGGGTGAGGCCAACCAGGAAGCGCTGAGTCAGATCGTTGTCTTCGCACACGATCAGGGCACCCCATCGTCATTCCGAACCCATGATTTGACCGGCGGCTCAAAGGGCCACAGAATCCGCTCGGCCTGCGATCGCCGATCGTAGTGCGGGCGACGCACCCTTCCTCGCAACCTGGAGACCCACATGAACCTTGCCCGACTCGCAGGAATCGCGACGCTGTCGCTCCTGCTCACCGCTTCCCTCGCGAGCGCCCAGAAGAAGCCCGCGAAGGCCGTCGCGACGCCTGCGCCTTCGTCCCTCGCCGCGCTCAAGGCCGAGCACTTCAAGGCCGCGGAGTTCCGGAACATCGGCCCCGCCAACATGGGCGGACGCGTCGATGACCTCGCAGTCGTCGAATCGAACCCGACCACCTTCTACGTCGGCCTGGCTTCTGCGGGAATCCTCAAGACGACCAACGGAGGAACCACGTTCGAAACGATCTTCACCGACGAAGCGGTCTCGTCCATCGGCGACGTGACCCTGGCGCCCTCTGATCCCTCGGTCCTCTACGTGGGTACGGGCGAGCCGAACAACCGCCAGTCGACGTCGTGGGGCGGCGGGGTCTACAAGAGCACCGACGCGGGCAAGACCTTCCAGTACCTGGGCCTCAAGGAGACCCAGTACATCGGCCGCATCGTCGTCCATCCCACGAACCCTGACGTCGCCTATGTCGCCGCCCTCGGACGGCTCTACGGCCCCAACAAGGAGCGCGGGGTCTACAAGACCACGGACGGCGGCAAGACCTGGGCGAATGTGAAGTTCCTCGATGAGGACACCGGGATGATCGACATCGCCATGGATCCCGAGAGCCCGAACACGCTCTACGCGGGCTCCTATCAGCGACGGCGCACGCCGTTTGGATACAACGGCGGCGGGCCCGGCGGCGGCCTCTTCAAGACCACCGACGGCGGCGCCACCTGGAAGAAGCTGGCCAACGGTCTCCCCAGCGAGGGCGACATGGGCCGTATCGGCGTCACCGTCTACCGCGGCGATCCGCGCATCGTCATGGCTCTCATCGAACATCGCACCGAGTTCGGCATCTACCGCTCGGAGGACAAGGGCGAAACCTGGGTGAAACTCTCGAACAGCAACCCGCGCCCGTCCTACTACAGCAAGATCCACATCGACCCCAACAACGACCAGCGGATCTGGGTGCTCGGCGCGAACATGTACAACTCGGAGGATGGCGGCAAGACCTGGCGCACCAACCTCGTGCAACGCATCCACGGCGACTACCACGCGCTGTGGATCAACCCCGCAAACTCCAATCACGTCATCAACGGCTCGGACGGCGGCATCCATCAAAGCTACGACCGCGGGCGATCCTGGGAGCATCTGAACGGCGTTCCCCTCGGCCAGTTCTACGAGGTCAACGCCGACAACCAGAAGCCTTACAACGTCTGCGGCGGCCTGCAGGACAACGGCACCTGGATCGGCCCCTCGCGCACCCTGGTGCGCGAAGGAATTCAGCTCGGCGACTGGAGAACCATCGGCGGAGGCGACGGCTTCCACTGCGTGATCGATCCGGTCGACCCGACCACGGTCTACACCGAAAGTCAGGACGGAAATATCGCGCGGGTGAACCTCAAGAACCTCGAGCGGAAACTGATCCGACCCACTCCTGCGAATCCGGATGAGCGCTATCGCTTCAACTGGAACTCCCCCATCCTGGTCTCGGCTTTCGATCACAACACCGTCTTCTACGGCGGCAACAAAGTCTTCATGTCGAAAGACCGGGGCGACTCGTGGACTGAGCTCTCGGGCGACCTCACCAACAACGAGAAGCGCGACGAAAAGGCGATCTTCGGCAAGACCGCGAAAGAGTTCATGTCGCGCAACGACGGGGTCGTTCACTGGGGCACCGCCACCACCATCGCCCAGTCGCCCTTGAAGGCCGAGGTGCTCTGGTATGGCGCCGATGACGGCAACCTCCACGTCACCCAGGACCTGGGCAAGACCTGGACGAAGCTCACCGAGAAGGTCCCTGACGTTCCGAAGGGGACGTACGTGAGCCGGATCGAACCCAGCCGGACTAACGCGGGTGCGGCCTATGTCACCTTCGACGGCCACCGCGCCGACGACTTCAAGGCCTACGCCTTCTTCACCGCCGACTTCGGCGCCACCTGGAAGAGCGTCACCGCGAATCTGCCGGAAGGCGGAACGGTGAGCGTGCTTCGCGAGCACCCGAAAAACCCCGATTCCCTCTTCGTCGGAACCGAGATGGGTCTGTGGGCCTCGTTCAACCGCGGCGGGTCGTGGCTCAAGGTCAAGAGCGGCCTCCCCACGGTTCCCGTGGACGACATCTTCATCCACCCCACCGAGAACGACCTCATTCTCGCCACCCACGGCCGCAGCGTCTGGATCCTCGACAACCTCGCGGCGCTTTCCGGAATGAGCGAGACCGTGGCGAGCAAGCCCCTGCATCTCTTCGAGAACAAGACGGGCATTCAGTGGCGGATCGCGGGGGTTGGCGCAGGTAACGGTCACAAACCCTTCTACGGTCCGAATCCGGCGGACGGCTCCGCCATCCAGTACTGGCTGAAGGACGCGGCCGGTGAGAAGGACACCGTGACCATCACGATCAGCGATGCGGCCGGAGCGAAAGTGCGCGACCTCGTCGGTACGAAGACCGCGGGCGTCAATCGCGTGACGTGGGATCTGCGGCACCAGCCTCCCCCGGCCCCCGAGGGCGGCGGTGGTCCCGGCGGTGGCGGCGGCGGTGGGGGCTTTGGCGGCGCGCCGCGCGGACCCCTCGTACCTCCCGGCTCGTACACCGTCAAGGTCACGGCGGGCTCGTTGACCGCAGATGCGCAGCCGATCACGGTTGAAGAGGATCCCCGCATTCAGATAAACGAGGCCGACCGAAAGGCCTGGTACGACATGCAGATGGCGATGACCCGCCTCGCCCCGCAACTGCAGATGGGCACGCGAACTATCACCCAGCTCGGGACGCAGCTTCGCGAAGTGAAGACCCAGATTGGCCGCAATCCGCGCACCCCCGAGGCGCTCACCAAGGCCTTGCAGGCCCTGCTCGACAAGGTCGAAGGTCTGGGCGGACGCGAGCCCGCGAACGAACCTCCGGGCTTTGCGGGCGCGCCTCTGGCCGATGCGCCGCAGGCGATCCAGCAGCGGATCGGCTTCGGCTTCGGCGGTTTCGGCGGGGGCATGACCGAAGCGCCTACCCCCGAGCAGAAGGCGGCGTTCGAGCGAGGCCAGAAGATCCTGGCCGAGTTCTCTGAAACCGTGCGCGGGATCGTAATGACCGAGCTGCCGGCACTGAACAAGATGCTGCTCGACGCGGGCATCGGCCGGATCAGTGTGCAGGGTGCGGGGCCCGGCGGCGGAGGCAGGCGTCCGCCCGAAGACGAACAGCAGTAGACGCGACCCCCGTCAGAACGCAAGGCCGGACTCGGGCGCAATTTGGCGCGTCGGGTCCGGCTTCTTGTTTCCGGGGATAGGATCCGAACCGCTGATGACTCCCGGCCTCGACGACGTCACGCTCAACCTCGATGCCAGCGCGCGATCGGGACTGTCGTTCATCCTTGCGTTGATGATGTTCAGCGTGGGGCTCGGACTCAAGGTGGACGACTTCCGCCGCGTCCTCCGCCGCCCGGGAGTCATCCTGTTCGGCACCGCCTTGCAGGTGATCGCCCTGCCCGCTCTGACTTTCCTGTTGACCTTTGCCATCGCCCCCACCGCGAGTATCGCCCTCGGCATGATGGTGGTGGCGGCGTGCCCCGGCGGCAACGCCTCGAACGTCCTCACCCAGGCGGCCCGGGGCGACGCCGCGCTCTCCGTTTCACTCACCGCCCTCTCGAGCGCTCTTGCCGTCTTGACCACACCCTTCAACATCGTCTTCTGGGCCGGCCTGCACCCGCGGACCTCGCCTCTGCTTTCCACCATCGGCCTCGACCGGTGGGCTTTCCTTTCCGAGACCATGATGACGCTCGGCCTTCCCCTGGCCCTGGGTCTCCTTCTCTCCGAACAGCGGGCGCGCATCGCGGCGAGAATCCGCAAACCCCTTCACGCTTTTTCCCTGCTTGCACTCGGCGGTTTCATCATCGGCGCGCTGATCACCAATGGCAGCCCGCTCGCCCAGGCCGGCTGGTTCATCTTCCCCGTGCTGGTGATCCAGGACGCCATGGCCCTGGCCCTTGGCTATCTCGGCGCGCGGCTCGCCGGTCTGCCCGACGATGCCCGCCGCGCCTTCACTTTCGAAACCGGCATCCGGAACTCGGGACTCGGCCTCGTCATCCTGCTCGGCCATTTCAAAGGGCTCGGCGGGGCCGCCCTGATCACCGCGGGATGGGGGGTGTGGCATCTCATCTCGGGCGGAGCGCTCGCCGCGTGGTGGTCGCAAAGGCCCCCCGCTCGGTCCATCCCCGGTCCGGCCGCGACCATCATCGAAACGGAGCCTTTGACATGACCTGGGATTTGAAGATCGTGGGCGGAAGTGTGGTCGACGGAACGGGCGCTCCGGCGTTCTCCGCGAACCTGGCGGTGAAGGACGGACGGATCGTCGAGATCGGACGATGCGACGAGGCCGCCACCACCGTCATCGATGCCAGCGGAGCGATCGTGACTCCCGGTTTCGTCGACATCCACACCCACTACGACGGACAGGCGACGTGGGATCAGGACATGCTGCCTTCGGCCCAGCACGGCGTCACCACCGCGATCATGGGCAACTGCGGCGTCGGCTTCGCGCCGGTTCACGACCACGACCATGAGCGCCTCATCGGCCTCATGGAGGGCGTCGAGGACATCCCGGGCGCCGCACTCGCCGAGGGCCTGCGCTGGGGCTGGCGGAGTTTCCCCGACTATCTCGACGCGCTCGAATCGATGCCGCGCACCATCGACGTGGGCGCCCAACTTCCCCACGACGCCCTGCGTCTGCACGTCATGGGCGAGCGCGGTGCGGCGCAGCAGGAAGCCTCGTCGGACGACGTCGCGGCCATGCGCGACTTGTGCCGCGAAGCGCTCGAAGCCGGAGCGGTCGGCTTCTCGACCGGTCGCACCGACAATCACCGGACCATCGAAGGCAAATGGACGCCGTCGTCCGAATCCGGCATCGCCGAGCTTCAGGCCATTGCCTCGGCCTTCGACGGCCTGGGCCACGGGGTCATCCAGGCCGTTTCCGACTTCGACATGCTCCGCGATCCTGCGCGTTTCGACGCCGAGTTCGACGTGCTCGAGTCGATGGCCGCGGCTTCGGGCGGCCGGCCCATGTCGATCTCGCTCATGGAACGCGACCAGGCCCCGAACCAGTGGCGTCAGATCCTGGCCCGAGCCTCCGCGGCCCAGGCGAAGGGAGTCGACATGAAGGTGCAGGTCGCGGCGCGGCCGATCGGCCTGCTGCTCGGCCTCGACGCAACGTTCCACCCCTTCATGGGCTTCCCAAGCTACAAGGCCATCGCCCATCTCCCCCTCGCCGAACGCGCGCGGCGTCTCCAGGACCCCGCGGTCCGGAAGCAACTGCTTTCCGAGAAGTCCGATCGGATGGCGGGCGACGGTTCACCTATACCTCCGCTCGCCGACCTGCTGCTCGCCCAGATCGGCATGCTCAGCCGTCGTCTTTTTCCTCTGGGCGAGCGGCCCGACTACGAGCCCACGCCCGAGTCGTCGTTGTTCGCAATCGCTGCCGCGCGTGGCATCTCGCCCCTCGAGGCCATCCTCGAAGCACTGGTTGCTGACGACGGCCGGGCCCTCCTCTACTTCCCTCTATTCAACTATCAGGGCGGCGACCTCGAACATCTGCGCGAGATGATCGAACATCCGCTCGCCCTTGCCGGGCTCGGTGACGGCGGCGCTCATGTCGGCACGACCTGCGATGCCAGCTTCCCCACCACCATGCTCGCCCACTGGACCCGCGACCGTTCGCGCGGGCCGCGCCTGCCCATCGAGAAAGTGGTGGCGATGTTGACCCTGCGTAACGCGGAGTTCCTCGGACTCAAAGACCGCGGACGCATCGCGTCTGGACTGAAGGCCGATTTGAACGTGATCGATGTCGCGAAACTGGGCCTCGATCGCCCGGGTCTCGTCCGCGACCTGCCCGCGGGAGGGAAGCGCTTCCTCCAGTCCGCCCACGGCTACCGTGCCACCGTGGTCTCGGGAGCGGTCATGCTGAAGGACGATGAACTCACGGGCGAGCGTCCCGGCAGGCTGATCCGCGCCGGGAACTGAGATTTTTTACGAGTTTCCGCTGCTGATCGACGAGAGGGCCCTTCGTGATGACCAGCAACTGGTGCGATTGCGCCAGTGCGGAGAGCGTCTCGGTGACGCCATCCATCAACTCCACCGGATGCGCGAGCATCTCCCGGCCAAGTTCGATCAGCGTCACGCGCGCTTGCGGCCCTCGGTTTAGCATCCTTGCCCGAAACAACTATGAGCGCACGTGAAACCCTTCGAATCCCTGGCCCATAGCGCGGGACGCGTAAGGGGTGGCCGCTTCGCCTGCATAGCGTCGGGCCTTCTCGCCCTGGTCATCCTCCTTCCGAGTCTCCCTCGGGGGCTCTGGATGGCGCGGCTCGCGCTCGTGGAGTTGTCTCTCATCCTCGTGAGTCCCCTCGCCCTCGGCGGTCTGGTGGCCCTTGGACGCCGACCACACCAAGGGTGGTTTCGGCTCGTTGGGCTTGGCGCACTCGCAGTGAGTCTTCTTCCCCTTGTAACCATACTGCCTCAGTATCGAGTTCACGGCCGGGAATTCAGCGTCCGCGAGTACTTCACCTGGGGACCGTCGCCTGCTCCGGTGGAACGTCAGACCGACCTCGTGCTCGAACCAGCTCGCGCGGATCTCCGTCTCGATTTCTACCGGGGGCACGGAGTTGGGCCGCGCCCGCTTCTTGTTCTTGTTCACGGTGGAAGCTTCAGCGGAGGCGACAAGGGTGAAAACCAAACCGCTTCCGAGATCTTCGCGGCGGCCGGATATTCGGTGGCCGATGTTCAGTACCGGCTCGCACCAGCCGCCCCATTTCCTGCGGCCGTGCAGGACGTCAAGTGCCTGGCCAACCACCTGCGCGAGCGGGCCGCGGAATTCGGCATTGACGGCGACATGGTGGCCTATCTCGGCCGATCAGCAGGAGGCGCCATCGCGATCATCGCGGCGTACTCGGCCGGAGATGCGCGTTTGCCCCCTTCCTGCAATGTTCCAGATCGTCCGATCTCAGCGATGGTGTCCTTGTACGGTCCGCTCGATCTGGCCTGGGGCTGGGCGCAAAGACCCGTCCCCGATGCCATAGTCGGCTACCGGTCCCTCGAGCGCTACACCGGAGGAACGCCCGCGACTCACCCCGAGGCGTACCGGCTCGCCTCGGCGGTATCGTGGGTCGGCGCGACAACTCCGAAGACCCTTCTCATTCACGGAACGAGGGATTCGCTGGTGTCTCCCTATCACGTCGAGCTCCTGACGGAGGCCTTTAAGCGTCAGGGCCTCGTGCCGCCCGAAAGGCTTCTGATTCCTTTCGCCGACCATGGTTTCGACTACCACCCTGGAGGCCTTCGCGAGCAGCTCGCCCGCGCCGAGATTCTGGAGTTCCTCGCCAAGGTGTTCTCCGCTTCTCGATAGGCTGCCGCCTCGTCCTGCCGCGCGCGTCCGCCGGTCTTCCGTGCGGACGTCAAAATGCGCCCCCTGGAGGGTAGGATCCCCGCCATGATAACGACCCTCGCCCTCGTGCTGAGCCTGGCTCCGGCACCGCCTCAGCCCGCAACTCTGACCGCTGCAGAGCGCGCACTGGTCGCCTTTGTCGATTCCGACAATGGCCGCGCTCTGAGCCTTCTTGAGCGGATCGTCAACATCAACAGCGGGACGATGAACCTCGCCGGGGTGCGGGAAGTCGGGGCGGCGTTGCGACCCGAGTTCGACGCCCTGGGCTTCAAGACGGAATGGGTGGATGGCGCGTCGTTCGGCCGGGCCGGCCACCTCGTCGCGGATCATGCCGGGCAGGGACCGCGCATCCTTCTGATCGGGCATCTCGACACCGTCTTCGAACCCGACAGTCCCTTCCAGAAGTTCGAGCGGCTGAGCCCGACTCAGGCGAAAGGCCCGGGGACCACCGACATGAAGGGCGGCAACGTGGTCATGCTCCACGCGCTCCGAGCCCTTCACTCGACCGGGGCGCTCAAGTCCATGAACATCGTGGTTGTGCTCACGGGCGATGAGGAAGCGGCCGGCCGGCCCCTCGAGGCCTCGCGCGCGGCTCTGGTCAAAGCCGCGCAAGGCGCTTCGGTCGCGATCGGCTTCGAGGACGGCGACGGAAATCCCGCAACCGCGGTCATCGGCCGCCGCGGCACATCGAACTGGGAAATCCGCGTCAAGGGCAAACCCGCTCACTCGTCCCAGATCTTCAACGCGGAGAACGGCTATGGCGCGATATTCGAGGCCGCCCGGATCCTCAATGCATTTCGCGAGAAGCTCGCCGGAGAGCCCCACCTGACCTTCAATCCCGGCGTGATCGTGGGCGGAACCTCGGTCGAGTATGACGGGGCCGCGACGCGCGGCCATGGCTTTGGCAAAAGCAACGTCATCGCCGAACACACCGTGGTCACGGGAGACGTCCGGGCTCTCTCTCCCGAACAGTTCGAAGCCGCCAAGAAAGCGATGCAGGAGATCGTGGCCGCCTCCCTGCCGCGGCCACCCTCACCTTTGACGACGGCTACCCGGCCCTCTCACCCACCGAAGGCAACGAACGGCTGCTCGCGCTTTACAGCCGGGCCAGCCAGGACGTGGGCGGCGGGGTGGTCATCGCCGTCGATCCCGACAAGGCCGGGGCCGCGGATGTTTCGTTCGTAGCCGGACATGCACGGATGATCCTCGACGGCGTGGGTCTCATGGGCTCGGGCGGACACACCGTTCACGAAACCGCCGACCTCACCACGCTGCCGATCATGACCAAGCGCATGGCCGTGCTCCTCTCGCGGCTGCACCGCGACGGAGCGAAGTAGTGACCGAACGCCTCTACTACACCGACTCCTATCTCACCGAGTTCGAATCGGTGGTCACGGCGTGCGTCCGCTCTGCCGAACAGTTCGAAGTCTCGCTCGCCGCCACCGCCTTCTACCCGACGGGCGGCGGACAGCCGAATGACCTTGGGGTTCTCGGAGGGCGGAACGTCCTCGACGTCATCGATCGCGAGGACGGCGGCGTGGCGCACATTCTCGACGGCCCCCTCGAACCCGGCGCGCGCGTCAAGGGAGCCATCTCCTGGCCGCGACGCTTCGATCACATGCAGCAACACTCCGGTCAGCACATTCTCTCCGCGGCTTTCGAGGCGGTCGGGAAGGCCCGCACGGAGAGCTTCCACCTCGGGACGGCGTCCTGCACCATCGACCTCGATCGTTTCATGTCCCCCGTGGAAATCGCCGCGGCCGAAGACGAGGCGAACCGTGTGGTCTGGCTGGATCGCGAGGTGCGCATTTGCTTCGCCTCGGCGGACACCGCCCCGGAACTGGCCCTTCGGAAGGAGCCGACGCGCATCGGAACCCTCCGGCTCATCGAGGTGACCGACTTCGACCGCTCGGCGTGCGGGGGCACCCACGTCGCGCGAACCGGAGCGGTCGGAATCATCGCGATCACCGGCTGGGAGAAGTTCAAGGGCGGCACGCGCATCGAGTTCCTCTGCGGCAGACGGGCGCTTGGGCGTCTTCGCGAGTGGCGCGATGTCTTTTCGGCCACGAGCCGCGTGCTTTCGGTGCTGCCCGAAGCCCTGGCCCCGGCGATCGAGCGTCTTCAGGGTGAAAACAAGGCGCTCGGTCGAACGGTCCGCGAACTCCAGGATCAACTCGCCGTGCATAAGGCTGCCGAGCTGGTCGCGGCGGCGGGTCCGGCGGCTAATGGCCGCATCGTGATCGCTCGCGCACTCGAGGGGTGGGACGCGACCGGACTCAAGGGGATCGCCACGGCCGCCGCCGCATCGCCGGGGGTGTGCATCGCAGTGTTCTCGACAGCTCGTCCCGCCCTCGTCGTCGTGGCCCGTGCCCCCGATGCCGGTATCGACGCCTCGGCCGTGCTCAAGGGCCTGGTCGGCCGCTTTGGCGGCAAGGGCGGCGGAAAGCCGGAGTTCGCCCAGGGCGGCGGCCTCCTGGGAGAGGTTGACCATTTCGTCGATCTCGCTCGGCAGCTCCTGAGCACCTGAACCGCCGACCTACTCCTCAAGTCGTTCTGTGCCATAGGTTTCCGCAGCTGGACTTGTCATGTCCCCAAGGTCCTGACGGACATACTGGACTTTTTAGTACAGATTCCCTTAGAATCGCTGTCCCTCACGATATGACCCAAACGATCTCCGCTCCCCGCACTGAGTCCAACCGCCTGCTCGCCGACCTGACGAGTGCCGAATACGCGGCTGGTTTCGTCACGGATATCGCCTCCGACGCAATCCCGGCCGGCTTGTCGGAGGACGTGGTGCGGCTTATTTCGGCCAAGAAGGGCGAGCCCGAATGGCTCCTCGACTTCCGGCTCAAGGCGTTCCGGCACTGGCAGACCATGCCGGTCCCGATCTGGGCCCGGGTGCACTACCCTCCGATCGACTTCCAGTCCATCGTTTATTACTCCGCGCCGAAGCAGAAGCTCGACGGGCCGAAGAGCCTGGCCGAGGTCGACCCCAAGCTCCTCGAGACCTACGAAAAGCTCGGCGTCCCTCTTCACGAGCGCGCCGCCCTCGCGGGTGTCGCGGTGGACGCGGTTTTCGACTCGGTATCCGTCGCCACCACGTTCAAGGACAAACTCCATGAAGTCGGCGTGATCTTCGGATCGTTCTCCGAGGCCGTGCGCGAACACCCGGAACTCGTGAAGAAGTACCTCGGCTCGGTCGTCCCCTACTCCGACAACTTCTACGCCGCGCTCAACTCCGCGGTCTTCTCCGACGGGTCGTTCTGCTACATCCCAAAGGGCGTCAAGTGCCCGATGGAGCTTTCGACCTACTTCCGGATCAACGCCAAGAACACGGGCCAGTTCGAGCGAACCCTGATCATCGCGGACGATGATGCGGCCGTCAGCTATCTCGAAGGCTGCACCGCGCCGATGCGCGATGAAAACCAGCTTCACGCGGCGGTCGTGGAACTCGTAGCCCACGAGAACGCGAAGATCAAGTATTCCACCGTCCAGAACTGGTACCCGGGCGACAAGGACGGCAAGGGCGGGATTTACAACTTCGTCACCAAGCGTGGCGCGTGCCGCGGCAACAACTCGAAGATTTCGTGGACCCAGGTCGAGACGGGCTCCGCCATCACCTGGAAGTATCCGAGCTGCATTCTCCAGGGCGACAACTCGGTGGGCGAGTTCTACTCGGTGGCCCTCGCGAACAATCGGCAGCAGGCCGACACCGGAACCAAGATGATCCACATCGGGAAGAACACCCGGTCAACGATCGTCTCTAAGGGCATCTCGGCCGGCCACGGCCAGAATACCTACCGAGGCCTGGTGAAGATCGGGAAGAACGCCGAAGGCGCCCGCAACTACTCACAGTGCGATTCCCTCCTGCTCGGCTCCAACTGCGGGGCCCACACCTTCCCCTACATCGACGTGCAGAACCCGACCGCTCAGATGGAGCACGAAGCGACCACGTCGAAGATCAGCGACGATCAGATTTTCTACTTCCAGAGCCGGGGCCTCGCAACCGAGGACGCGGTGTCGATGATCGTGAACGGCTTCTGCAAGGAAGTCATCAAGGAATTGCCGATGGAGTTCGCGGTTGAAGCGCAGAAGCTCCTGGGCCTCAGTCTAGAAGGATCCGTTGGCTAACTCGCGCGCAACTCCATCCATGCTTCGAATCACCGACCTCCACGCCAACGCCGGCGACAAGCCCATCCTGAAGGGGCTCACCCTCAACGTGAATGGCGGCGAAGTCCACGCCATCATGGGGCCGAACGGCTCGGGCAAGAGCACACTCGCCCACGTCCTTGCGGGGCGCCCCGGGTACACCGTCACCGGCGGCGAGGTCCTTTACAAAAGTTCGCCGCTCTTCGACCTCGCTCCCGAAGTGCGCGCCCGCGAAGGCGTGTTCCTGGCCTACCAGTATCCCGTCGAGTTGCCGGGCGTGTCGAATCTCTACTTCCTCCGGTCAGCCCTCAACGCGATCCGCAAGCACCGCGGCGAGCCCGACATCGACGCCATCGACTTCCTCGCCATCGCGAAGGAAAAGGCCAAGCTCGTCGACATGGACGAGGCGCTCGTGAAACGGAACGTCAACGAAGGCTTCTCGGGCGGCGAGAAGAAGCGCAACGAAATTTTCCAGATGGCGGTTCTCGAGCCGTCACTCGCGATTCTCGACGAGACCGACTCCGGGCTCGACATCGACGCCCTGCGCACCGTAGCCAGGGGTGTGAACAAGCTTCGGTCCGAGGATCGCGCGATGATCGTGGTCACCCATTACCAGCGCCTCCTCGAGTACATCGTTCCCGACTTCGTGCATGTCCTGATCGACGGGAAGATCGCGCTCTCCGGGGGCAAGGAACTCGCACTCGAACTCGAGTCGAAGGGCTACGAGTGGCTCGAGAAGGAGCCGGCAGGGGCCCACTGATGTCCGCCGTCATCGCGCCGTTCTCCCAGATCGCTTCCGCGGTGAAGACGTGGTCGGGGCCCGCCTGGCTCACCGATGCCCGCAACGCGGCGATCGACCGGTTCGTCTCGGCCGGGCTTCCGACCACGCGTCTTGAAACGTGGCGGACCACTCCCCTGCCCGACCTCGGATCGAGTGCGCTCTTCCCCGGGTTCGCTTCCACCGCCAACAAGGCGAAGGCCGTGGTCGCACCCTTCACGGCGAGCGACGTGGTGACTCTGGTGTTCGTCGATGGCTTCCACTCGGTGACCCTGTCGTCTTCCGAGGCGTCCTGGCCCAAGGGGGTGCGCCTCGCTCCGATGTCGCGGCTGCTGGCCGTGAAGCCTGAGGAGATTCGCCCCTGGTTTGTGGGGGCCGACGACGCCCCTGGCGCGATGCACGATCTCAATACCGCTGCCTTCAGGGATGGGGCGTCCATCGTGGTCGAGGACGGGGTTCAGGTGCAAGTCGAAGTGCGCCTGATCGTGGTCGCCACCTCGATCGAGCAGCCCATAGCCCAGCACATCCGCAACCTCGTTCATGTGGGTCGCGGCTCGAGCCTCCGCCTGATGGTGGCGGTGATCGGCGGCCCAGGCGCCCTGGGCTTCACTAACGACCACACCGAGATCTCGATGGCCGAGCGGGCGCACCTCGACCTGATTCGCGTCCACGAATCGCCGGTGGGTGTGCCCCACTTCGACGTACTGAGGGCGACCCTCGGCGCGCACTCGGTGTTGAACGACACCCTCCTTCAAACCGGGCCTTCCTGGACCCGGTCGGAAATCGACATCGTCCTCAATGGCGAACGGGCCACCGTGGACCTGGGCGGCGTTTTTCTCGCTCGGGGCACTCAGATAAGCGATATCCACACCGTCGTCTCCCATGAGGCGCCCGGAGTCACGAGCCGCCAGAACTATCGCGGCCTCGCCGCCGACGAGGCGCGCGGGGTCTTTCACGGCCAGATCAAAGTGGAGGCCGAGGCTCGCGGCGCGGACGCCACCCAGAACAACAAGAACATGCTTCTTTCGAAGCGCGCGCAGGTCCATTCGACTCCGGCGCTCGAGATCCTCACCGACGACGTCAAGTGCAAACACGGCAGCGCCACCGGCCAGATCGACCAGGGCCAGCTCTTCTATCTCCGCTCCCGGGGCCTCGGCCTCGATGAGGCCACCCGCATTCTGACCCGCGCTTTCGCGGGGGAGATCCTCTCGCGGGTCAGCGCCGCCGACACCCGGTCGCTCGTGGAGTCCCAGATCTCGCCCAGCCTTGACGGCCTTGGAGTCGCGGCGTGAAGACCCTGACCGCCGCCGTGGTGAGAGACCCCGCCGTTGCACCCGCGCCGTCCGCGGGCAGCGCCGCCGTCCCCGCCTTCGACGTGAACGCGGTGCGCTCGGATTTCCCCATCCTGGCCACCCACGTTCACGGCAAACCGCTCGTGTACCTCGACTCCGCCGCCTCGGCCCAGAAGCCCCGCGTGGTCATCGACGCTGAGCGGCAGGTCTACGAAGAGATGTACGCGAACGTCCACCGGGGCGTTCACGACCTCTCGATGCGCGCCAGCGAGGCCTACGAAGCGGTTCGCGGCAAAGTGGCCCGGTTCACCGGGGCTCCGTCCGCTAAGGAGATTGTTTTCCTTCGCGGGACCACCGAAGCCATCAATCTCGTGGCCCAGACCTATGGCCGGGTCAACGTGAAGGAGGGCGATGAGATCCTGATAACCGCCCTCGAACACCACGCGAACATCGTGCCCTGGCAGATGCTCTGCGAGGAGAAGCAGGCGAAGCTCGTCGTGGCCCCGATCAACGACGCGGGCGAAGTGGAGATGGACGCATTCGAGAAGCTCCTCTCCGCACGCACCAGGATCGTCGCGGCCGCCCACGTCAGCAATGCCCTCGGCACCATCGTCGACGTGGAGCGGCTCACCGCCCTCACTCACGAATATGCTGGAAACGCCGTGGTCCTGATCGACGGAGCGCAGGGCGTTCCGCACATGGCCGTCGACGTGAAGGCGATCGGGTGTGACTTCTATTGCTTCTCCGCTCACAAGATGTACGGCCCTTCGGGTATGGGCGCTTTGTGGGGCCGCAAAGCCCTGCTCGACGCCATGCCTCCGTGGCAGGGTGGCGGCGACATGATCCTCTCGGTCAGCTTCGAGAAGACCACCTACAACGAAACGCCCTTCAAGTTCGAGGCGGGCACGCCCAATATCGCGGGCACCATCGCATTCGGGGCGGCCGTCGATTATCTGACCGGCCTCGGCCTCCCCGCCGTGGCCGCGGCTGAGCACGATCTCCTCAACTACGGAACCGGCGCTCTCTCCTCCATCCCCGGCGTTCGGCTGATCGGAACCGCCGCGCAGAAGGCCTCGGTGCTCTCGTTCGTGATCGAGGGCGTCCACCCCCACGACGCCGGTTCGATCCTCGACTACGAGGGCGTGGCGGTGCGCACGGGCCATCACTGCGCGCAGCCGGTGATGGACCGCTTCAAGGTCCCCGCCACCATTCGCGCGTCGCTCGGCGTCTACAACACTCGCGAGGACATCGACGTACTCGTGCGCGGCATCCGCAAAGTGCAGGAGATGTTCGCGTGACCTCCGACCTGCGGGATCTCTATCAGGATGTCATCCTCGATCACGGCAAAAAGCCGCGAAATGCCCGGGTGATCGACGGCGCCACGTTCACGCAGCCCGCGTATAACCCGCTGTGCGGAGACAAAGGAACGCTCTACGTCGCCATGGATCCCTCGGGTGAGAAGATCGCCGATGCCGCATACGTGGGCCAGGGCTGTTCGATCTCCACCGCCTCGGCGTCGATCATGACGGACTTCGTGAAGGGCAAGACGTGCGACGAAGCCCTTGTCACGTTCGGCCTCTTCCACGACATGATTACCGCACCGCCCGATCAAGCCTCGCACCGGCCGGTCACAGACCTTGGGAAGCTCTCGGTGTTCTCGGGCGTCGCTGAGTTCCCGGCCAGGGTGAAGTGCGCCACTCTGGCCTGGCACGCGCTTAAGGCCGCATTGACCGAGGCCTCCGGCGAAGCTCCACGTCCGGTGAGCACCGAGTAATCACGATGCGCGAACCACGAACCGTCTCCCGCGATATTTTTGGAGCGCTCGTTCCTTACGGGACGCCGCACGAGCTGAAGGCCGGCGAAACGGTCTACCTGACCCAGTCCCTCGGCGGGTCTCACACCTGCGTCACCGAGATGGGCTACATGGTCCGGATTGACGCGGGGGACGCGGATGCCATCGGCGAAAAGGTCGACGTCGCCCCCACGGCCGAGGAAATCGGCGAAAAACCTCTCGACCAGGTCGTCTGGGATCGCCTGAAGACCTGTTACGACCCTGAAATACCAGTGAATATTGTGGATCTGGGCCTGGTGTATTCGGTCAAAGTCACCGACGTCGGCTCGGAGGACGGGCTGCCGGAGGGTAAGAAGATAAGCGTTCGGTTCGCCCTTACCGCTCCAGGCTGCGGAATGGGCGACGTGCTGAAGCAGGACATCATCCGCAAAGTCAATGAGTTGCCTCGTGTGGTTCAGGCCGACGTCGATGTCACGTTCGACCCGCCCTGGACCCAGGACCTGATGAGCGATGCCGCGCGCCTGCAACTCGGCTTGATGTGAGGAGGGAACGATGAAACTCTCCGCTCAGGAAGAATACGGGCTCCGATGCCTGCTGACCCTCGCTCGAGTCTCTCCGGGGACGTCTCTGACGATCCCCCAGATCGCTGAAGCCGAGCGAATATCCGGCCCCAATGTCGCAAAGCTTCTGAGGGCGCTGCGAAAGGGGGGCTTCGTTGTCGCCTCCCGAGGTCAGGCGGGCGGCTATGCGCTCGCCCGGCCGGCGGCGGAAGTCAATGTAGGCGGGGCGCTTGCCTGCCTCGGCGGACGCATCTTCGACGCTGGTTTTTGTGGCCGTCACTCGAGCGCAACCCGGGGTTGTGGTCATAACTCGGACTGTTCCGTCCGTTCCGTGTGGAGGCTCGTCCAAAGCGCTGTGGACGACGTTCTAAGCCGACTCAGCCTTGCCGATCTCCTCGTGGAGGAGTCCGGGGTCAGCGTGCCCGCGCGAACCCGGCGCGTCTCCTTTCCAGTCGTTCAGGTTTTCTGACCCTGTATGGATCCGGAAGCCATCCAAAGCCGTAGACCCAGGGAGACCGTTGCCCATCCCGATCCTATGGCATCTATTTTGCTAGAATTCGCGCGAGGATGACCTGGCGGATCCGTACATCCTCCGAGCGTGTCTCGCATGACACGCCTGCCGCCAACTGAATAAGGAGTACTCACCCATGCCCGTTAGCGTTCGCCCAGCATTTTTATCCGACGGTGTCGGCATCCTGACCCTTCTGGAGCAGAAGGGGTATTTCCCCGAGCCCCTCGGCTTCGCCAATACGTTCCGCAAGACTCTGAACGATCCCGATTTCCTGGTCCGCGTGGCCGAATCCGAGGGCAAACTGGTGGGCCTCGCCGCCCTCTCCTTCCGCCCGCAGTTGGGCCTTGGGGGGACGCTCGCGAGCCTTGACGAATTCATCGTGACCGAGGGCTCCCACCGTCGCGCTGCGGAAAGGGCCCTCCTCAAGGCGACCGCCCGGAAGGCGCGGGCCATGGGTGCGCGTAAGGTTGTGCTCCAGCCCACCGAGACGAAGCCTCAGCCCAAAAACGCCAGCCAGTTCTACATTCGGAACGCCGCCTAACCTTTCCCCCAGGCTGCGCGAGTCCCCCCTTCAGAGTCCGCCGCCCCGGTAGTCCCCGCCATCATGTCGGTCGCATGACACGGGGTTTTCCGGGGCGTCGCTTTTTTGTTTGATAACCTCCGCTCCCATGCAAACGGTTCGGTACTGCCCGGTGTGCGACGACGAGTTTCGCCCGGAGATCAAGATTTGCTCCGACTGCGGCGGCGTGCTCGTCCTCCAGAAGGAGGGCCTTGGCGCAAAGGGCCCCGCGGTCCAGGGCGTCGAGCCCGTCTCGGATGACGCCTGGCGCACCGCGCTTGACGCGCTTCCCGCCTCGACCCTGGTTCCGGTCCGGACCTTCGACTCGCTGGCCGATCTCGAACCTGCGGTGGCGGCATTCGCCGACCGCAGGCTGCCCTCCCGCGTGCTGGTCCAGAACGGCCGCTACATCCTGCTGATCCGCCCCGAATCCCTCGCCGAGGCTCAGGCCGCCATCCATGCGGCCGCCGTCGATGTCGACGATTCCCCGGACCCCACTTTCGATCCGACGGCTGGCCGCTACTCGAGCTGTCCGGCCTGCAACACGCGCCTGCCTGACACGTTCGATGGAACCTGTCCGGAGTGCGGTCTCGAGTTGAGCGGCCCAGGCGGCGCCGTGGTCGTCCCGGAGGGCGAGTGACGCCTGGCCCGGGGGCGCCGCCCCGCCGCCAATGAGCAGTTTCAAAGAGACCGAGACCTTCGACTTTCAGGGTCCGGCGGGAAGGATCGAGGCGATTCTCAACCGGCCCCCTGAAGGCGTCGCCATGCGGGCCGCCGCGGTGCTCTGCCACGCCCATCCCCTTCATGGCGGCTTGATGCACTTCAAGGTGATCTTCCGGGCGGCAAAGGCGTTGCAGAACCAGGGCATCGCAGCCCTGCGCTTCAACTTCCGGGGCGTCGGACGAAGCGAGGGAGCCCACGACCGCGGGATCGGCGAGCAGGACGACGCGCGCGCCGCCCTCACCGAGATGGAACGGCTGGCGCCGGGAGTTCCCCTGATCCTTGGAGGTTTCTCCTTTGGATCGGCCATGGCCGCGAAGGTGGCGATCGAGGACTCCCGGGTTGGAGCGGTGCTGATCCTCGGCTTTCCCATCACCCGGCTCGATTCAACCGCCGACCTCGCCCGGTTGCGCAAGTCGCGCCTGTTCGTCCAGGGGAGCGAGGATGAGTTTGGGCCGGGGCACGCCATCCGAAGACTCGTGGCGAGCCTGCCCGAGCCCAAAAGGCTCGAGGTGATCGAAGGTGCGGACCACTTCTTTACCGGACGCCTCGACGACCTTCAAGCCCCCATCGAAGCCTGGGCCGCGAGCGCTCCGTGGGCGACCCCATGAGTCTTCCCCACCTCGATCCGGAGGACACCGCCGTCATCGTTGTGGACATGCAGGAGCGACTCCTCCCCGCGATCCACGAGTCCGATCGCGTGATCGCGAACACACGTCTCGTGCTTCGGGCGGCCAAGGCGCTCAATCTGCCGGTGATCCTTACCACCCAGTATGTGAAGGGCCTTGGACCCACGCACGCAGACGTTCTGGAACTGGCCCCGGCCACCGCACCCTTCGACAAGCTCACGTTCAGCTGCTTCGGCTCACCCGAGTTCAAACAGGCCCTCGCGGCGACCCGGAGGAACAAGGTCGTGCTCTGCGGCGTGGAGGCGCACATCTGCGTGCTGCAGACCGGCCTCGATGCGCTTGAGGCGGGCTACGAGGTCCACGTCGCCACGGACGCGACCGGATCACGCGCCGCGCACCACGCCGCGCTGGGGCACCGGCGCCTCGAGAACGCGGGCGCCGTTCTCTCCTGCGCCGAGATGGCCGTCTACGAATTGCTCGGGGCGTCCGGCACCCCGGCCTTCAAGGCCATGTTGCCGCACTTCAAGTAGCGAGTCGCCAAACCAGGCACCCTTCCCGCTAATCTCTGAGCGATCATGACCACGACCACCGCCCTCGACCTCGACGCCTTCTGGATGCCGTTCACCGCGAACCGCCAGTTCAAGCAGACGCCCCGCATGCTGGTGAAGGCTTCAGGCATGCACTACACCTCCGACGACGGACGGACGGTTCTCGATGGCACCGCCGGCCTGTGGTGCGTCAACGCGGGCCACTGCCGGCCGAAGATCGTCGAGGCGGTCAGGCGGCAGGTCGGCGAACTCGACTATGCGCCGCCGTTCCAGATGGGTCACCCGAAGGCGTTTGAACTCGCGAACCGCGTGGCCGAGATCCTTCCCCCCTCGCACCGGCACATCTTCTTCGTGAACTCGGGCTCCGAGGGCGTCGACACCGCTCTCAAGATCGCCCTCGCCTACCACCGCACCAGGGGGGAGGGCGCCCGGCAGCGCCTCATCGGCCGTGAGCGCGGCTACCACGGCGTAGGTTTCGGAGGGATCTCCGTGGGCGGGATGGTCAACAACCGAAAGACGTTCGGATCGATGCTCACCGGCGTCGACCACCTGCGCCACACTCATGACCTCGCCCGGAATGCCTTCAGCAAAGGGCAACCCGAGTTTGGCGTCGAACTCGCCGAAGACCTCGAACGCCTCGTCGCCCTTCATGACGCGTCCACGATCGCCGCGGTGATCGTGGAGCCCATGGCGGGATCCACGGGCGTTCTTCTGCCTCCCAGGGGTTACCTGCAGAGGCTTCGCGAGATCTGCGACAAGCACGGGATCCTGCTCATCTTCGACGAAGTCATCTCGGGTTTCGGCCGCCTCGGCGCCCCCTTCGCCTTCGACAAGTTCGGCGTCACCCCGGACATGGTGGTCGTGGCGAAGGGCCTCACCAACGGAACCGTGCCGATGGGCGCCGTATTCGCGAGCGACAAGGTCCACGATGCGTTCATGACCGGTCCAGAGGGCGCCGTAGAACTTTTCCACGGCTACACCTACTCGGGACATCCGGTGGCCGCGGCCGCGGGCATCGCCACGATGGACGTCTATCGCGAGGAGAAGCTCTTTGAGCGCGCGAATGAGATGGCGCCGTACTGGGAAGAGACCATACATTCCCTTCGCGGATTGCCGAACGTGATCGACATTCGCAATCTCGGCCTCGTGGCGGGCATCGAGCTTCAGTCGATCCCGGGCAAGGTCGGGGCGCGCGCCTACGACGTCTTCGTGCGGGCCTTCGGCAAGGGCCTCCTCGTCCGGACCACCGGAGACATCGTCGCCCTCTCCCCGCCCCTCATCATCGAGAAGGCGCAGATCGCCGAGATCGCGAACAAACTCTCGGAGTCGATCCGCGAAGCGGCCTAGCAGCCCGTGGTGAAAGTCCCTCCGCGTCGAAAGCGGATCTTTTCCGCAGAGCTCCGCGTTGCCAAACCTTG
>ENA-ORBV01003961-ORBV01003961.1-microbial-mat-metagenome-genome-assembly--contig:-NODE-3961-length-29022-cov-4.330973_pt1 | contig 29022 bp, 24 predicted proteins | sample MGYA00237777_ERZ505514 | MGnify/ENA primary metagenome ERZ505514 (study PRJEB26160, sample SAMN06269048) | microbial mat metagenome | isolation source: Oligotrophic lake microbial mat | place... | reverse complement strand
CATCAGCGCAACCCTGGCGAACCCCGTTCTGGCCAAACCTGATCCCAAAGCACTGCGGCTGGTCCATCCGCTGCTGATCAACGGCAGCGCGCAGGTACGGCGCCAGGGACGTGAAGCGGCCAGTGTGGCCGACCAGCGGCTGGTGCCCGGTGATGAGGTGCGAGTCAGCGGTGATGGTGCCGATCTAACCGACGAACGCGGTATGACGTGGTGGTGCAGTCCGGACACGCGCCTAACGCTGCCCCTGCCGCGCGTAGTCGATGTCGTACGACAACCGCTGCACGTGACGCTCGGCACGGTTCACGTCACTGCGGCCATGGGCCTGCGCCCGCTGATCACCACCCCACACCTGCGCATCGACGCTGAAGAAGCCGATGTGTGGCTGACCGTCACTACTCAGGGCACACGCGTGGAAACCATCGCCGGCTCCGTGCACATCGCGATCGCCAGTACTAGCGTCGTGCGCCCCGGCACCGCGCTGACGCGCCCAGGCACCAAGACCGTACGTCCGCTCGCTCCAGGATTCTATGCCCTGTCCCATCCTGGTCAGGCGTTGGAGATCCATCCCTCCGGTCAGAATCGCTTCTCGGTCATTGGGGGGCGTTTCGCCCGCGATGGCGACTTGCTGATTCCACGCATTCTGCGCGGCGTGTCCGCCACCATCGCCGCTGACCTGGGCGGCACGGCGCTGGTCGCACCGCTGGGTGATGGCGCGTGGTTGGACCAAGCCGCTTACCGCCACCTCATTGCGCTGGTCGAACTGCCACCCACCACGCCAGCGCCGCGTTTCTTCAAACATCCGGCGCTCAGCGCCTGGATCGCCACCAACGATACCCGCGCCGCCAACGCCATGCGCCGGGCCGATCCGCTGCGCCCCATTCATCTCGCTGGCCCAGCACCGGCGAAGTTACCCGCGTGGGCCTCCAGCAGTGAACTGCCGAGCACGGGTGATGCTCCCGCCGCGCGCGCCACCTTGGCAGTGGTCGCAGTCGATGACCAGGTCCAGTCTAACTCCTGGGACGCGTTGATCCGTGGAGCGCAGGGCCTGATCTGGTCGGTGGGTGAGCATGATCCGGCGGAAGCGTTGCGTCCGCTGATCGCGGCGCTGGATGCAACGCAAGGCCTGCTGACCGACGGCTCGCGCGTGCGGCTCGACCTCGGTGGCGATATTGTCGCAGCGCAGTGGAATCGTCCCGGTCGGCGACTGGTGGTGGTCGTCAATCGCCGTGGCGAGCCCGTCACGGTCGAGGTCCCGCACACGCGTGGGTTGGAAGCGTTCGGCGCGGATGAATCTTACGCGGTTACCACAACGGGCGACCTGACCACCGCCATGCTGCCCGCGGGTGGCGTGCTGATCATGCAGGGTGCTTTACCGTGACGTTATGGGGACAAGGGGCTGCTGCCCGCATTGTAGACACGGTGGTCACTCCTGTGCGAACACCATTCCTACGATTAACACTGGTGACCCTCACCGGCCTGGTTGGCCAAGCAACGGCAGCGGACCCACACGCGGAGTTCTTCGAGAAACGCATCCGCCCGGTACTGGTCGAGCATTGTTATAAATGTTACTCGTTGGAGTCCGGCAAGGACAAGGGGGGGGCTGCGCGTCGATTCGCACGAATCGCTGGTGCATGGCGGTGGCTCAGGAGCGGCGGTAGTGCCAGGAGCAGCGGAAAAAAGCCTGCTGTTGGCCGCGATCAAACAAGGCGATGCTGGCACCGCGATGCCACCCCAAGGCGATCCTCTACCGCCGGCAGTGATCAAGGATTTCGAAAGCTGAATCAATCACGGGGCGGTGTTCCCGGCAGCGCTCGCGGCGATGAAACGTGATCCGAAGGAGCACTGGGCGTATAAGCCGGTCGCCGTCGCCGATGTGCCGCGTCCGGTCGACCGCGCCTGGGCGCGCAGCGATGTCGACCGCTTCATCCGTGCGGCGCAATAAACCGCCACGCTGTCGCCGGGGGCGGACGCAAGCCCCTCAGTCCTGGCGCGCCGATTATCGCTGCTGTTGACCGGCCTTCCGCCAACCCTGGCCGACCAAGAGCGCGTGACCTCCTCCGCCGTGCTCACTGGGTATGTCGACCAATTGTAGGCATCACCGGCTTTCGGTGAGCGTTGGGCGCGCCACTGGATGGATCTGGTGCGCTACGCCGAAGGCACCGGCAATGAGTTTGACTACGAATACCAGGGCAGTTGGCAGTACCGCGACTATCTGGTGCGCGCGTTCAATGCCGATCTGCCGTACGATCGTTTTGTGCGCGAACTGATCGCCGGCGACCTGCTACCGCCACGGGTGGATGCCGAGGGCCGCAACGAAGCGCTGATCGCCACCACGTGGTGGAACTTGGGCGAAGCGGCGACCTCGCCAGTCGATATCGCCAACGACGAGGCTGAACGCCTCGACAACCGCAGCGATGTGCTCGGCAAAACTTTCAACGCGCTGACGCTGGGCTGCGCCCGCTGCCATGACCACAAGTTTGATCCGGTGTCGATGCGTGAGTACTACGGACTCTACGGCATAATCGCCGCCAGTCCGACGACCCGCCGGTGGAGCAACCAGGCGGTATTCGCCGACACGGCGAAAAAAACTCGCCGCTGGGCGCACGCAGGTGTTCGCCGACACACCCAAACGTCCGGCCGTGGCCATTGAGCCCTTGGCGCTCGCTGGCCAGGACGTGTTCGCTGATTTCACCAGTGGCTCCATGCCAGTCGGCTGGCACATCGACGGACATGTCGAATTGGTCGATAGCAGTTTGGCCTCCCACGTCGGGGTCGCCCCAGGACTGTGGAGCGGGACGCTGTCGACTCGGCTGCCGGCGCAGGTGATCCCAAGCCACGACTGACGGCGGATCACGGCAAGCCGTTCCCGATGACCATCGAGCCGACGCAGGGCGATTCCAATGGGCCCGTGCTGAAATCTCCGTGGGAGTTCAAACAATACGGCCAGAGCGGCGTCGCCATCAGCGACTTGTTCCCGCACCTAGCCAAACAGGCGGACCGGCTGGCGGTGATCCGCTCGATGGTCAACGAGAGCGCGGTGCACGCCAACGCCAGTTACTGGATGAACACCGGCTGGGGCTTGATGGGTCACCCACGCGTCGGCTCGTGGGTGAATTACGGCCTCGGTAGCGAGGCTGACAACCTGCCTGGCTACGTCGTGCTTAATGGTGGGCTGATGCCGGTCGGCGGCATCGACAATTTCAGGAACGGCTTCTTGCCCGCGTCGTATGGTCTAACGCTGTTCGAGCGCAGCGATCCGGCGGTGCCTAACCTGACCCCAGGTGATGCCGCGCGCCAACCGGCGCAGTTGGGTTTGATCAACACCCTCGACGGTGAATTTTCGGCCAGCCTCGGCAATCCCGATGCGGTAGAGTCGGCTATCCGCAACCATGAACTCGCGGCCAAACTCCAATCATCGGCGCCTGGGCTGCTTGATCTGGATGGCGGGAGCGCGGCGACCAAGGATCTCTATGGCATCAACCATCCGTTCGAACACACCCGCACGTATGCCCGGCAATGTTTGTTGGCGCGACGGCTGGTGGAGCGCGGCGTTCGTTTCGTCGCGCTGACCATGCCGCGCGTCCAAGGCGACATCCGTTGGGACGCCCACGGCGCCCTGAGCAAAAACCACAGCGAACACGCGCTGACCGTCGACCAGCCGATTGCCGCACTCCTGGCCGACCTGGCCGGACATGGGCTGCTGGAAGATACCGTGGTGGCCTGCGTCACCGAATTCGGCCGCACGCCTTTTTCGCAAGGTGGCGATGGTCGCGATCACAGCCAGTTCGGCTTCAGCGTGTGGCTGGCCGGCGGCGGCGTGAAAGGCGGCACGGTCTACGGCGCCACCGATGAATACGGTTACAAAGTCGTCGACGGCAAGATGCAGATCCACGATCTGCATGCGACGTTGCTGCACCTGCTGGGCGTCGACCACACCAAGCAGACCTACCGTTTCAGCGGTCGAGATTTCCGCCTGACTGATGTCCATGGGCGTGTAGTGCGCGAGCTGCTGGCGTGAACCAGAACACCGCACCGGAACAGCGATGAGGGCACCACGTCGCTGACCTGCCGGTGGACAAATCGTCCGAATAACCTGAGGCGGTCTACAGTCCTGACACGGAAGTAGTTGTTCGCTCTCGACGACTACGCCACCCACGCCACCCACGCCACCCACGCCACCCACAAGACGCCTGCCGTGAAACGCTGGCATGCGCGGCATCCTCGCTTCCAGGTCCACGACACCCCGACCAGCGGCCCCTGGCGGACACTGGCAGCTCCTGGCGATCTACCCTTGCCGCAGAGTACAGTGCGCGGATCGTCCCACGCCCATGCCGGTGATTCTGCATCCGCACAGCGACTTCGACCAGGTGATGGTCAAACACCCCGACGGCTTCGAGGTCATCCTGGTCAAGCTCGATGGCGTGGTCCATGCCTACCGCAATTCCTGCCCGCATATCGGCATCGGCCTCGACTATGGCGATGGCCACTGCAAACACGGCGACCAGCAATTGATCTGCAACATGCACGGTGCGCTGTTCGACGCCGACACTGGTTACTGCACCGATGGCCCGTGTTCGGGCGATTCGCTGACGCGGGTGGCAGTGCAGATCGATCCAGCAGGGAGGGTGGTATGCGCATGAAGGTCCGATGTCCGAGGTCCGATGTCCGAGGTCTGATGTCTGATGTCCGATGTCCGATGTCCGATGTCCGATGTCTGGTGACACCACCATCGCGACTCCCCATCCAGTTAGGCTTGACCGGGAGGACCATTCATCGTCGCACACCAGACATCGGACATCGGACATCGGACATCGGACGGAGCACCCATGCTCGGTCCTGATCACGTCGTCGGTCGCGCTGATCTTCCCAGCCCGGTACCACCACATCCGCTCGACTCGTTGGTGACGGATAAACGGGCACGCAAATACCGCCAAGTGTTGGCGCGTCGAACCGAGCGCCTCATCATTGTGGTGGAAGACTGCTTCGATCCGCACAACGCCACCGCCATTGTGCGCACCTGCGATGCGTTTGGCCTGCAACGCGTGGTCGTCACTACTGGACGCAATCATTTCAAGGTCAACCGCAAGGTCTCGCAAGGCAGCCATCTCTACATGGATCTTCAAGTGTTCCCGGAGATCACCGCGGCCTATGCGTCGCTGCGCGCTGAGGGCTATCGCATCCTGGTCACGGACCTCGCCGCTGGCGCCGTGCAGAGTCCCGATCTCCTGCGCCCATTGTTGGAAGAACGTCCCTTGGCGCTGGTGTTCGGCAACGAAGGCAGCGGCGTTACACCCGCGGCCTCGTCACAGGCAGACGGTCACTTCCTTATCCCGATGGCGGGATTTCCGCAGAGTCTGAACCTCTCGGTGTCGGTTGCTGCAACGTTGTGGTCACTGCGTGGACGTGAACTGACCGCGGATCAGCAAGGTGACCTTCCCGCCGAACGGCAAGTGGCACTCTACGATCATTGGATTCGCACCCACAAGGGTGATGTGGCTGATGCGGCGCTGCGGCACAGCGCGGCGAACGACGAGGTCGGAAAAAACGGCGCGGAACTCGATACGTTCTGTGGGTGAATCCTGGCTTCACCCGGTCTCGCTCCTAGACTGAAGTCATGTCCCGTTCATCTCGATGGTTGGTGTTGAGCAGTATTTTTGTCGGACTGCTAGTGATCTATGTCTTGGTGGTGCCCTATCGGAGGTGGGAGTTCTCCATCAACCGTCAGAGTGGAAAATGGAGTTCGACCGTGGTCTGGTATGGTGTCGTCAGGACTCAACAACCGGTATCGAATGCGACCTGGAGCGATCCGGCGATTCCAGCGATGTTCACCGCCGATGCTCGGGAGATCCCTGGTATGCTCAAATCCATCGAGTGCCGGTCGCCGGCATCGCGTTGTGCGGTGCGGTGCTGATACTCGTTTCCGCTGTCGGAGAGCACGTGACGTCCCTTGGGGCTTTGACCCCGTCCCGTAGATCGTGCCTCTTGCTGCGTGGGACCATGTCTGTCTGGGCATCTTTGGCCATCGAGCCCGTATTCACCAGGTTGCGACTCGTCTCATGTTCAGCAGGAGCTCCGGTGGCTTTGTCCGTACCACCCTATTCATCAGGAGATCTGTTATGTCCGAAGTCATTGCCATCGGCGGCGACGTGAGCAAAGGCCGTGTCGATGTAGTGTTCCTCAATCAATCCGGAACTGTGTTGTCCGGCAGCGGAGCGTATGACGATACGCATGCCGGTCATGAGCGTTTGCGTACGCACCTGCGTGCGTTGGAAGAAGCGCATCCCGCGGCGGAAATCCGTGTCGCCGTGGAGTCGACGGGTGGTTATGAGCGCAATTGGTTGGCGTTGTTTCGCGATGAGCGTCGTCGTGGGAAGCGAATTGATTTTTGGCGATTGAATCCGTTGGCGGTGAAGAAGTGGTTGGACAGCGATCTGCATCGCTCAGTCACGGATGCGCACGCAGCGCGCGGGATCGCCGCGTATCTGTTGGCCCGTCGTCCGTCCTTCAGCGAGGCGGAGCCAACGCCACATCAGATGTTGTACCGTTTGGTGCGCTCTGCGCGTGCTGATCGCGGTGTGTTGGAGCAGCAGCTCCAATTATCACTAGGCCAGGTTCATCCCGAACTGGTGCAGTATTGCCGCCGCGGCTGTCCGCAGTGGTTGCTCACACTTTTGGTCACGTATCCCACTGCCGCCAAGGTCGCCCATGCCACTCCAGAACGCTTGGCGAAGATTCCTTATCTCACCGCCGAACGCGCGAGTGCACTCAAAGCACGGGCAATCACCAGTGTGGCGAGCTTCGTCGGCGAGGCTGCGGAATTGAGCGTCGGTCTGTTGGTGGAGCGCATCACCGCTGTCGATGCCACCATCGAGCGCTACACTAAACCGCTGCTCGCCGCACTGGCCAATGACCCGCGCGTCGCTCACCTCGACAGCATCACCGGCATCGGTGCCTGGACCGCCACCTGTCTGTTGTTGGAGATCGGCGACGTCACCCGCTTTGCCTCCTGTCGCCAACTCATTGCGTGGGCGGGACTAGATGCGCACGATGACCTCAGTGGCGATGGCGTCATCCGCCGCGGCATCAGCAAACGCGGAAACGCCTACGTCCGTGCGCTCCTCTACATGCCCACCGTCTCCGCCACCGCCAGCAATCCCGTCATCAAAACCTTCTACCAGCGCCTTTGTGCCCGTGGAAAACGCAGCGATGTCGCCCTCGTCGCCGCCATGGCCAAGATCCTACGCATCGCCTACGCCCTCCTCGTGCGCGGCGTCGACTTCGACCCCGCCTACGAAACCAATCGCGGAGAACGAAACCAACGCGTACGCCAACCCGCACCCGATCAGACCATCCCGAGCCAGACCACTCCCCCAGCAACCACCGACAATGACCTCACCGCGCCCATCAGCAGCCGCGAAGCCGCACGTCGTCGCCGCGCACGAACCGACCAACAAAAAGCGGCGGCCCCGATCACCCCATACACGGGATCAAAGTCCCAAAAGGCAACCGGAACCGACCGCAACCACAGCCTGCCCACCGATCATGAACGTGCCACCGACCAGTCCGCGCCTCGACTCGCTGGGGGGCGGCACGCGGACGCGATACCACCGACCAAGGACGCGAGCGAAGGCCCCCTAAAAGGGCCGAAGCGGTGCCGCCCACCAGCGAGTCGAGGCGCGGACGACCACACACGGAAGGCAGGTTTTGTGACTTGAATACAACCTGGCATCTATGGGTCTACGATTCCAAAGATTCCCCTGGTCCGATATGAGTCTGTTGCGGCCCGAGCGAGGCGCTTGGCATGCCGAAGCATTTTTCCAGATGTTCTATGCCATGGGGTTGCCGAAAGTAACACTGACGCAAGAACAGCGAGAAGCACTCATTCGGACACGTATACCACGCTGGAACTCAAACGAACTGGATCGTGATCCTCAGGCGGTCGTTGAGGAGATTCGTGCCGAGAATCGACGAATCCTTGGTCGGGATACGCCATACGCGGTCATTCCCTAGGGCCGGTGTTTTGGATCCCATCAGGTAGAAATCGTCGATGTCGATGACGGCGTGGTTGTCTCATCCTCAACCGCTGGCTCCGTCGGCTTCCCTGGAAAAATTCGCCGCACCACCACATAAAACACCGGCACCAGGAACACCGCCAGCACCGTCGCGCTGATCATGCCGCCCATCACCGCGGAACCGATGGCGCGTTGGCTGGCGGAACCCGCACCGTCGGCGATGGCGAGGGGGAGCACGCCCAAGATGAACGCCAGCGAGGTCATCAGGATCGGACGAAAGCGTAGGTGCACCGCTTCGATCACTGCGTCGATCGCGCTGCGACCTTGCGCCTGGAGTTCGCGAGCGAATTCGATGATCAGGATCGCGTTCTTTGCCGACAGGCCGATGATCGCCACCAGGCCGACCTTGAAGTACACGTCGTTGGGTAACTCGCGCAGCGTGCTGCCGAGTAACGCGCCCAGGATGCCGAGCGGCACCACCAGCATCACCGCGGCGGGTATCGACCAGCTTTCATAGAGCGCAGCGAGGCAGAGGAACACCACCAGGAACGACAGCGCGAACAGCGCCGGGGCCTGCGCGCCCGAGGCTTTTTCTTCGGCGGACGTACCGGTCCATTCGTAACCGAAACCGAGTGGCAGTTGTGCGGCGAGTCGTTCCATCTCCGTGATCGCTTCACCGGTGCTGTACCCAGGCGCGGTGTCGCCAGAGATACGCACCGCTGGGTAACCATTGTAACGCACCGCCTGCACCGGGCCGTCGACCCAGCGCATGGTGGTGAAGGCCGCGAGCGGCACGAGGTCGCCGCGCTGGCTGCGGACGGGCAGCGAGGCGAGATCCTCCGGGTTCATGCGGTCCATCGCATCCGCTTGGACGATGACGCGTTGCAAGCGTCCGCGATTGGGGAAATCGTTGACGTAGGTTTCGCCCAGCGACGCACCGAGCGCGGCGTTGATGTTGCTGAAGGGTACGCCCAGCGCGTTGGCCTTCAGACGGTCGAGCGACAGTTCGAGTTGCGGCGAGTCCTCAAGTCCCTCTGGCCGCATGGCGGTCAGCAGCGGACTTTTTCCCGCGGCGGCGAGCAGATCGTTGCGCGCCTGAAGCAGCGCCTTGCGGCCGAGGCCGCCGCGATCCTGCAAGCGGAATGAAAATCCGGTTGCTCGTCCCAGGTCTCGGATCGGCGGCGGATTGACGGTGAACACGCGTGCATCGCGAATGGCAGCAAAACGACCGTTGGATTCTGCGGCAACCGCCAGCGCCGACTGGGTGTCGTCGCGCACGCTCCAGTCCTTGAGCGAGGCGAACACCAAGCCGGCGTTCTGGCCGTTGCCGGAAAAACTGAAACCGCTCACCGCGATGATCTGGTCCACCGCGGGATGGTTGACGTAGAACTCCTCAACCTGCTCCAGAACCCGGCTAGTGCGGTGGGCACTCGCCCCAGGCGGCAATTGGATGTTGGTAATCAGAAAGCCCTGGTCCTCTGATGGCAGGAATGAGGTCGGCAAGCGTGCATAAAGTACGCCAACGCACGCCAGGATCGCGCCGTACAGCAACAGGCAGCGACCGGTGCGACGTACCAGCCAACCGACACTCTGTTGGTAGCTGGCGGCCGTGGTGGCGAAGCCGCGGTTGAACCAGCCGAGTGGACCACGGCGGGTGACGTGATGGCCCTTCGCTACGGGCTTCAGCAACGTCGCACACAGCGCCGGCGCGAGCGTCAGCGCCATGACGGTCGAAAACACCATCGACGCCACCAGTACGAGCGAGAACTGGCGGTAGATCCCGCCGACCGCACCGCTGAAAAACGCCATGGGGATGAACACCGCGGTGAGCACCAGCGACATGCCGATGATCGCGCCGGTGATCTGCCCCATCGCTTTGCGCGTGGCGTCACGCGGCGACAGGCCTTCTTCACTCATGATGCGTTCGACGTTCTCGACCACCACGATGGCGTCGTCGACCAGGATACCGATCGCCAGCACCAGGCCGAACATCGTCAGCACATTGATGGAGAAACCGAACGCCAACATCGTGGCGAACGAACCGAGCAGCGCGACCGGCACGACGATGGTGGGAATGAGCGTCGCGCGCAGGTTCTGCAGAAAGAGGTACATCACCAAGAAGACCAGGATCACGGCTTCGACCAGGGTTTTGAATACTTCGTAGATCGAGATTTCGACGAACTTCGAGCTGTCGTAGGGAATGGTGTAGGACATCCCGGCGGGGAAGAATTTTGCCAGTTCATCCAATTTGGCGCGCACCAGCTTGGCGGTGGCCAAGGCATTGGAGGTTGGAGTGAGCTGGATCGCCACCGCCGACGTGGCCTTGCCCATCAGACGTGCGCGGCGGTCGTAGCCCTGGGCACCAAGTTCGATGCGTGCGACGTCACGCAGACGTACGGTGGAACCATCGACGTTGGCGCGCAGCACGATGTCGCCGAATTCCTCCGGCGTGCCGAGTTGACCGATCACCACCACGCTGGCGGTGGTCTGCTGTTCGTCGGGGCTCGGCATGAGGCCGATGCCGCCGGACGAGACCTGAGCATTCTGCGCTTCGATCGCGGCGGTGACTTCATCAGGCGAGAGGTTGAAACCGACCAGCTTAGCCGGATCGACCCACACGCGCATCGCGCGCTCAGTGCCGAAGAAAATCGCCTGGCCGACGCCGGGTATGCGCTTGAGCTCTTCGATGACGTTGCGCGCAATGTAGTCGCCCAACTCGATCGGGCCCATGCGCGGATCAGTCGAGGTCAGCGAGGTGAACAGCAGGAAGTTGCTGCGCGCCTTGCTTACCTGCACGCCTTCTTGGCGCACCGCCTGCGGCAGACGGCTTTCAATGCGCTTCAGGCGGTTCTGCACGTCGACTTGCGCCAGATCGGGATTGGTCCCTGGGCGGAAGGTCGCAGTGACCTGCGCCTCACCGTTGGCCTGCGATTGCGACTCGACGTAGTAGAGACCTTCTGCGCCGTTGAGCTCCTGCTCGATCAGGCTGGTGACGCTCTGGTCGACCACCGCGGCGGTGGCGCCTGGGTAGTTCGCCGTGACGACGATGGCAGGCGGTGCGATCAGCGGGTACTGTGCGACCGGCAACTGGGTGATGGAGATCCCACCAATCACCGCGATCAACAGCGCGATGACCCAGGCGAAGACCGGGCGGTCGATAAAGAAACGTGCCATGGGTCGGACTCAGTTCGCTGCCGCGGTGCGGGCGCTGGCCGCCGGATCGCCGGTTTTCGGCGGCTCCCACGTCACCGCCTTCACCGTCGCGCCTGGGCGGATCTTCTGCAGGCCATCGACCACTACGCGTTCGCCGACCTTCAGGCCGTCGCCGATGACGTAGCCGTTGCCGTGGCTGCCGTCGACGCGCACGCCACGTTCGCTGACCTTGCCGTCGTCACCGACCACCAGCAGCGTCGCGCCCTCCGGTCGGCGGGTCACCGATTGTTGCGGTACCACGATGGCCTCTGGCGCCTCGCCGATGGTGAGTCGCGCGCGCAGGTACATCCCGGGCAGCAGCAGCAGGCCTGGGTTGGGGACCTCGGCGCGCACCGTCACACCATCAGTGGTGCGATCGACCTGCGCGTCGGTGAACACCAGCGTGCCGGGTTGCGGCAGTGGACGGCCATCGGCTGCCAGCAGCACTACCGGCGCATCGCCTACCGCACGCAGACGACCGCTGGCGAGATCATTCTGCTGGCGCAGTAGGTCGGCACTCGGACGCGAGAGGTCGACGTGCACCGGATCGAGTTGCTGGATGATGGCGAGTGGCGTGGCTTCATCTTCCCCGACCAGCGCGCCCTCAGTCATCAGCGCGCGACCGATACGCCCGGAGATCGGCGCGGTCACCACGGTGTAGTCGAGGTTGAGTTTGGCGGTCATCAGCGCGGCGTTGGCAGCGGCAACCTCGGCCACGCCCTGGTCGCGTGCGGCAATCGCGTCGTCGTAGGATTGCTGGCTGACGATGTTGCTTTCACGCAAATTATCGAAGCGATCGACCTTCACCTGCGCCGCGCGGCGCGTAGCTTCGACGCGCGCGACATTCGCTTCGGCAGAACGCAGCGCGGCTTGCATCGGCGCGGGATCAATGCGGAACAACACCTCGCCGGCTTTCACATCAGCACCCTCGGTGAACTCGCGTTTGAGCAGGATGCCCGCCGCACGCGCGCGCACTTCGGCGACGCGCGGCGAACTGACACGACCGGGCAGTTCGACCGTCACCGTCACCACGCGGGTCGCGACGGTAATGACGCCGACTTCGGGTGGCGCTGGTGTGGTGGTGCTGGCGGCGTTTTTGCCGCATCCGACGAGCACGAGGGCGAACAGGCCGACGAGGGGGGCACAAAGGTGCGGCATGGTCATAGGTCGTTCCAACAATGTGGGATGATCAACGGAGCAGGTCGGCGCGGCGGTGCAGTTCGTCGAGTACGGCCGTGCGTTCAGTAGCGGAAAGCTTCACGGTGCCGAGCGCTTCGCTGACGATCAGGCCGGTGCTGGCCAACGTGAGCAACAGCGCATCGACGAAATGTTTGGGGTCAGTACGCAGACGCGCCATCATCGCGGCGCTTTCCGCCTGCGGTCGTTTGAGCAACTTCGGTTCGAGCGCCAACACGCCGAGCAACGGTAGCGCTGCTGGCGCGGTCTCGGGCATGCGCACCACATCGATGCGCGCGTGCATCAGATCGGCGATGCCGGTCCCGGTCTGGTGTTGCTCCATCCAGGTCTTGCGCCGATCAAGATGCCGATCGAGCACGCCCCGCAGCAGCGATTCTTTATCGGGGAAGTGGTAAAGCAGTCCTCCCTTGCTGACGTCGGCCGCCACCGCCACCGCATCGAGCGTCATGCGGCAAGCCCCGGACTTGCCGATGACTTGGAGAGCTGCATCTAAGAGGCGATCACGAGTGAGGTTAGGATCCATACCGTCTGGACGGTACAGTAGATATGGGACGACTTCGGCAACCCGTCACTCCGATTGGATTCAAAACCGCGCGCGGCAGGAAATCAACCTCGCCGAAGGAGACGAACGCGATGCAGCGTCACCTCGACGCCCGGCGGACCCCATCGGTCACACAAGATCGTTCCATACGCATGTGCGTCTCGTCTGGTGTGGGCCAGCAGCAGTTTCTCCCGCAAACGGACTACACCAAATCCGGCAGCATCTTCGTGCCGTCGCCGAATTTATCGACCTGGCAGCCCATGCGCGCGGAGACGCCCATCAGCAGATCGCTGAAATTGCCCTTCACCGATTTGACGTAGCGGCCCTGGGTAACGGTGCCGCCGCCTTTGCCGCACACCAGGGTCGGCAGGTTGCGGTGGTCGTGGCGGTCGCCGTCGCCCATGCCGGAGCCGTAGAGTACCAAGCAGTTGTCGAGCAGGCTGCCTTTGCCCTCGTTGAGTGACTTCATGCGTTGTAGAAAATAGCTGAGCTGCTCGATGTGGAAGGTGTTGATCTTGCGGATGCGCTCCAGCTTGACCGGGTCCTTGCCGTGGTGCGAACACTCGTGGTGGTTTTCCGGCACGCCGCATTCTGGGTAGCTGCGGCCGAACGCCTGTGAGAACATCAACGTGGCAATGCGCGTGGTGTCGCTCTGGAACGCGAGGGTGATGAGGTCGAGCATCAACTTGGCGTGCTCACTGAACTTTTCTGGGATCGATCCGGGTGGGTTGACCTCGATCAGCGGCGACTGCTTGAAGCCTTTTTTCGATTCCTTGCTTGCGGCCTGATCGGCGCCTTGGCGTTCGATCGCTTGGATGCGTTTTTCCAGTTCGCGCGTGCCGTCGAGGTATTCGTCAAGCTTGCGCTGATCGTTGCCGCTGATGCGGCCGCGCAGCGACTTGGCGTGTTGCAGCACCAGATCGAGCATGCTCTGGTCGAGCGACGGGCCTTCTGCCTGGGCTGCGTTTGCACCGAACGTAGCGGCGTCGACCGCCGGGCCGCTGCCCTTCTTGGTCGGCTTGCCTTTGCGCGACTGGAACATGCGGTCGAATACCGCGCGTGGCGCACGTTCTTTGGGATTGGGCTGGGTTGGTGAACGCCAGCTGATGTGGCCGTGGTAGGCGCACGAGTAGCCCTTGTCGCAATTGCCGGCGGTGCGGCTTTCCTGAAGTCCCAACTCAAGCGACGGCAGCACGGTGTAGGCGCCGATCTTCTGCGCCATCACCTGATCGATCGAAATATTGTTCTCGATGGTGTCACGTTTCGATGGGAAGCCAGTCAGCCACACGGCGGTTTCACGCGCGTGGTGGGCGTCACCGTCGCCGTCCATCATGGGATGATGCAGTCCACCCAGGATCAGGCAGTCGCCGATTACCGGACGCAGCGGTTCGAGGATCGACGGCAACGAAGCGTTCTGCCCAGCCTTGCCGTCCTCGGGCCAGAAATGGTCGTTATGCACGCCATGCGGGACGTAGATGGCGCAGAAGCGCACTGGCGGTTTATAGACGCCGCCGGCCTTGGGCGTTTCAGCCCAGCCCATGGTTTCCAACAGCGGCAACGAGAGCGCCACGCCAAGGCCCTTGAGGGCGGTACGGCGGGAGATGAGCCAGTGCTTCGTGGTCATGGCAGTCCTCGTTCAGCGCGCCAGGCGCCGGTATTGGAAGGGATACGATTGAGCGATGGTCACCACCAAACGGTCCAGACGGTAACCGTCCTTGATCGTCGCCGTGGTGATGGCGTCGATGGCATCCTGATCGTTGAAGCCGGTTTTCCGACCGAGGGCGTAGACCAGCATTTTTTCGGCGAGGGTGCGGCAGAAATCGTCGCGTCGGGTGAGGAAAAGTTGCTTGAGTTGCGACGGACTGCTGAACTTCTGGTTGCCCGGCAGTTCGCCAGAGGTGTCCACCAGAACACCGGCATCGGCATCTTTGTCGCGCCAACGGCCGATAGCATCGAAGTTCTCCAGGCCGAAACCGATCGCATCCATCACCACGTGGCAGGACGCACAGGTGGGATCCTGACGGTGGCGTTCCATGCGTTGGCGCAGGGTCATGCTGGCGGTGGCGGTGTCGCCTTCCTTATCGAGCGCTTCGACCATCGGCGGCGGCGGCGGTGGCGGTGTGCCGAGGATTTCCTCCATCACCCATTTGCCGCGTTTCACCGGACTGGTGCGCGTCGGATTGGAGGTGACGGTGAGCACGCTGCCCATGGTGATGATGCCGCCACGGTTGCGGTCGGTCAGCGTGACCTTGCGCATGGCCGGGCCGCTGACGCCGCTGATGCCGTAGTGCTTCGCGAGGCGTTCATTGAGGAAGGTGAAGTCAGTGTCGATGAAATCGACGATGCTCCGGCCTTCACGCAGGATGGCGTCGAACACCAGGGCGCCTTCCTCATACATCGCTTGGCGCAGATCGCTGGTCATCTCCGGGTATTTCTTCTCGTCCGGCGTGACTTCAAAGATGGTACGCAGGCGCAGCCACTGGCCGCCGAAGTTATCCACCAGCGCGCGCGTCTTGGGATTGGCGATCATGCGGCGGACCTGGAATTCCTGGACCTTGGGGTCAAGCAGCGAGCCGTCTTTTGCTGTGGCGAACAACTCGTCATCAGGCATCGACGACCACAAAAAGTACGACAGGCGCGAGGCGAGCTCCCAGGCGTCGAGGCGGTAGACGCCGTCGGCGTCGGATTTGCGGTCCTCTTCGATGCGGAAGTAAAACTCCGGCGAAATCAGCGCGGCCTTGACCATCAGCTTCACCGATTCGCTGAACGTTTCGCCCTGTGAGTCCGCCAGGTCGAAGACTTTCATCAGCAGGTCGAGTTGTTCTTTGTTCGCCGGACGGCGGAACGCGCGCGCAGCGAACTGCTCAGCGATCTTGGTCGCGGCATCGCGCGCCGAGAGGTCCTTGCCCGGCACGGCGACGAACAGGCGCTTGTGCAGGTCGGTGACACGTTCACCAGGGGGGCCGGTGACTTCGATTTCTTCGATGGTGACGGAGCGTGTGCGCGGAGCCGGGGGATCCTTGGGTTTTCCCGCCACCGGTTTCGGCGCTTTCGGATCGACTGGTTTGACTTCTGGCGGTGGATCGGTGAAGGGATTGAGGAAGATCAGCGACAGGCGTTTGGCGCCTGGGGGCAACGTGGCGCTGCAGGTCAGTTGCCCTGGGGATTTGGCTTTGGCGGTGACTTTCAACTCGCCGACCACCTGGCCATCAATCTTCACCGCCAGTCGCGCCGGTTCGTTGCCGGCCTGTTCAGCGCCAGCGCGGATCTTGATGGTGAACTTGCCTTCCTTGAGCACCGAAAACTGGGTGAAGATTTCCCCAGGAACTGCCAACGTGCGGCAACGTGCTTCGCGCTGGGCTTCCTTGTCGGCGGTCGGGTCAAGCTTCAGCGGTTTGCCCGCGTCGTTTTTGCCATCGATGATCGCCGGCAGTTCGCGGTAATTCGCGCGCTGGACAACGGTGCGCGTCGTCACGTCGATGCCGCCCGCGCGGACGGCGCGAATGCCATACAGCACCAGATCGAACGCATCGACGCCGCGAATCGCGGCATAGGTCGCCGCCGTGCCGCCGTCCAGACTGACGACGACTTCATCGACTGACGCGATCACGTCGTCCGCCTGCTTTTTGAGAAACAGCCCATTGGTGAGCAGGATCACGCGCGCGCCCTCCGCGCGCAATTTGCGCGCAATCGCCGCCCATGCGGGATGCTGCATCGCCTCGCCGCCGCTGAGGACGACCCAGCGCACGCCCAACGGACGGATCTGTGCGGCGAGCGCTTCGACCCGTTCCATGCGCATGTTGCGGCGCGGATTGCGCCAGATATCGCACGTGACACAGCGCGAGTTGCAACCGTCGGTCAGGTACAGGATCAGCATCGGCAGCGTGCGCAACGTGTCGGACGTAAGGTTGAGCAGGTGTTTGACAGTCATAAGGGTGAGTATAGCGCACTTGCCGCCAGCGGCAACGCGCTTTCCAAAAAATTTGATCCGCTGACGCGGAATGGAGAAGGGCAAAGTGAATCAGAATTCAGAAATCAGAAGGACAGAAATCAAAAATTAAGAGATGACACAGCGGAACCCGAAACTGATGTCCCAGTTGTCAGGCGAGTTCCTGCCCCGATTCGCCGCGCGGACGCCGTTATCAGTAGGGTCCCACGAGCCGCCACGCTGCACGCGCGGATTATTAATATATTGTATATCTTCACGTTCATCGACAGCGCGATACGGATAAGCTGCATCGATTGAACTCGTCCACTCCCACACATTGCCGCTCATGTCCAGCGCCCCCACCCACGATGCGCCGCCTCGACGGTTGCCGACGTTCGCCGTTTGATTGCCAGAATTGCCGCCATATACAACATTTTCTGCGATAAACTCATTGTCCCACGGATAAATCAAATGATCGACGCCGCGCGCTGCATATTCCCATTGGGCTTCTGTCGGCAATCTCACATCACCCGGACGTTTGTTCTCGCAGTAATCGCGCGCCTCGAACCACGTGATGCTCTCGACCGGACGCTGGTCGCCGCTAAACCCATTTGCGTCCGCTTTCACACCGCCGAAATCGCGGAACTGCGCTTGGCTCACTTCGTAACGGTCAATCCAGAACGGATCATCGAAACATTGTTGATGCACAGGTTGTTCGTCGCCATCGCCGTTATTGCTGCCCATCATGAAGCAGCCCGCCGGAACACGCGCCATCTCTACGCCGTCGAATGTCTGAAACTGGGGCGTCCAATCGACATTCCGTTCCACTGCCTTACTGTCGCGCACAAATTCTATAATTGCTGCTGTTCCGCCCAAAACGAGCGTCAGAACCAATAACTTCAGTATTCCGCGCCCGATCCATCGTGGCGTCGCGCGTTGGTGTCGCACAACCCTCGGCTGCGGCATCTCAACGATCAGAGCGTCGATCTCCGTCTGCTCTGTATAGCCGACATGGTTACGCGCCGCCAGCAGCAGCGCCACGAGCGCAGATTTGCCCGGTGCGACCTCCCCATAACGGCGCAAATATGTCAGCAGGTTGGTAAGGAAGACGCGCGCGACTCCGCTGAAATCGAGTTCATAGAGCAGCGGCGTGTCCAAGCCGAACGCTTCGGCGATCAACGCGCGGCGTTCCGCGTCGCTGCCGCATAAGGGCTGCAAGATTCGCATCAGATCGGAAAACAGGGAGTTGGGCTGTATGGCGTCGCTGGCTAGTCGGTCAACGGTGTGAATATTACCGCGTCGCAGCGCAGATCGGCAACCCGATTTGACGCGCGAATGTTAAATATCCGTTCGATCCCCTGCCCGATTTCCCAAAACATGCTACAATACCCGCTCAGATTTGGGATATCGCACGGGCGCGCAGCAACCTTTATGTTAAATCCAGAATTTTTGAAGAACGGACCGGGTCCCCGTCTCGCGTTCCTCGACAAGCCCGACCCGAAAGTGATCGCCGAAACGCTCGTCGCCTTCGCCAACAGCGAGGGCGGCACGCTCGTCGTCGGGATGCAGCAGGACAGCGAGAGCGCCAATGGCGCAGATGCCAACGGCGCAGCGCCCAAGATCGAGAACGAGGCGCTGTCGAAGGCGATCAAAGAGGCAGACGCGCTGTGCAGCCCGTCGGTCGTCACGGGCAGTTGGGAACCCGTCGAGACTGACAAGGGTAACACCGTATTCGCGCTCCGCGTCCCGCGCAGCATCGAACTGCACGCCCTCAGCGACGGGCGCGTGCTGATCCGCACCGAACTGCTCAATCGTCCGCTCGGCGGGCAGGAAATTCTCAAGCTCGCCAGCGCCAAAAGCACGGGCGACTACGAGTCCGAACCCGTTCCCGGCGCGAGCAAAGACGATTTCAGCCGCAAGATGATCGATGAGTACCTCGCCAAGCGCGCGGAACGCTCCAAGCGCCCGTACAACGGCAAGATCGACGATCTGCTGCGCGAAATCGGCGCGATTGACACGGCGGATCGCCCCACCGTCAGCGGCATTCTGCTGTTCAGCGAGTATCCACAGCATTGGCTGCCGCAGTCGGGCGTTGTGTTCGCCAAGTTCGTCGGCAAGACGCCGCGCGGCGAGAACGGACTCGCGGGCTACTCGCGCCGCGAAGAACTGACGGGCCCCCTGCCACGCCTGATCGAAGCGTCATGGAACATGATCTGGAGCGAAATGGCGGTCAGCGCCGTCGTCAAGGGCTTGGAGCGCGAAGAAACGACCGAGTATCCGCAGTTCGCCGTCCGCGAAGCCATCGTCAACGCCGTCTGTCACCGCGATTATCGGCTGAAAGGGCGGCGCATCGAGATTCGCATGTACTCGGATCGCCTCGAAGTCATCTCGCCCGGCGGCTTGCCCGGCTTCATCACGGTTGAAAACATCGTCGATGAGCATTTCAGCCGCAACCCGCGCATCGTCAGCAACCTGTTTCAATGGGGTTACATCGAAGAACTCGGCTTGGGCATTGACCGCATGATGGAAGTGATGGAGCAAGCGGGGCATCTGCCGCCGAACTTCGACGCGCGCCCGTACAGCTTCGCGGTCACGCTGCAAAACAGCCGCGAGAAACAGAACGTGCCAGATTGGGTACGCAACACCAATCATCGGCAGGCGCGGGCGCTGCAATACATCCGCGATCACGGCTCGATCACGAACCGCGAATATCGTTCACTGTGTCAGGGCGTGAGCGCCGAAACGCTGCGTTTGGACTTGGCGGACATGGTGGAGCGCGGGATTTTGCTCAAAGTCGGGTCGAAGAAAGGGACGTATTACATCCTGAAGTAGCGCGTTCTGAGGCTGAGTGTAGAACCATCTATTCCTCAGTCCTCAGTCCTTTTCCCTCACGCCTACATTTTATCTTCGTTCCGCGTGTTCCTGCGCCGCCGCCACAAACGCCGCGAATAGCTTGCGCATCGGTTCGCGTTCGGGGTAATCGCCATTGTACATATCTTCGGGATGCCACTGGACGGTCAGCGCAAAGCGCCGATCCGCGATCTCCAGCGCCTCTACGATTTCATCCGGCGACAATGCCGTCACGCGCACGCCGGGCGCGGGCGCTTCGACCGCCTGATGATGCAAACTGTTGACCTTGATCTGCGTGACGCCCAAAATCGCCGCCAGCTTGCTCGACGGATCGATGCGCACATCGTGCAGCAGCGTCGAGCGCGGATCGCCGTCGGGGATATCGTGCGCCAGCGGATTGCTCACTTGCGACGGAATATCTTGCAGCAGCGTCCCGCCGAGCGCCACGTTGACGACCTGATGCCCGCGACAAATGCCGAACAGCGGACGATCATCCTTGACCGCCCACCGTGCGAGGGTGATTTCGGTCTTGTCGCGTTCATCGTCGATCCCGTAGGTCGTCGGATGAACCTCAGTCACGCCGTACAACGACGGACGCACATCCGCGCCGCCCGGCAGCAGCACCGCGTCCAAGCGTTCGTACAGTCCGCGCAGCGTATCTTCGTCCAAGCGCGTCGGAATGTAGACAGGCAAGCCGCCCGCGTCCGCCAAATCGAGCGCGGGCATGGCATAGATGCGATTGTAGGGATTGCCGGTTTCGCTGGTGTGCGATGAGGTGACAATGCCGATCAGAGGGCGCATAGCTGCTCCAAAATGCGTAACACGGTGAGAAACGAGGATGGGTGGAATTCCAAAAACAAAAATCAAAGCATGTCGGGGCGTCTGATTGGGACGCCCGCCCCGTCAGCATTCAGATGTGATTTCAGTTGAGTGGGCGTCTGAAATTGCCCTTACTCAGTCCCCAGCACTTTCAACTGTGTTTTAGCGGCGTTCTTTCAAACGCGCTGCCTTGCCCTTCGCATCGCGCAGATAGTACAACTGTGCGCGGCGCACTTTGGCGTGGCGGACGACTTCGATCTTGTCCACGCGCGGGCTTTTCAGCAAAAAGGTACGCTCGACGCCGACGCCATGCGTAGCGATGCGGCGCACGGTGAAGTTTTCATCGTTGCCACCGCCGCGATAGCGAATGACGACGCCCTGAAAAATTTGCACGCGCTCTTTGTCACCTTCGACGACGCGCACATGCACTTTCACGGTATCGCCCGCTTCGACCTTCGGGTGATTGCGTTCCGGCTGTTCGACGGCTTGCAACAGCGGGTGTTTGCCGTTGTTGGATAGGGGCGCGGTGCTGATCGCGGCGTTCGCGCTCGCGCCCTGTGTGTTCTTCGGTTCGTTGACCGACATGAGATTGGTTCCTTCCAAAACCCAAAACAAACGCGCTTGAACAACTTTCCGTAACGGAAAGTCGTGCGCGCATCTGAAGATTTTCACAATGAGTGTATGAGTTTAACAGAAAACCGCCGACTTCCTCAAGGGGCGATTGGACACACATGGGGTAAACATCGAGGAATGCTGGAGTATGACATTTTACGCACCATGTGAGTAAATATTGATGAGCGCTGATCATGTTCGGCTGCGGCGTGCAAGGAACATGGCATTCTAGCCCCCATGTGGGTCAGTATCTTTACACGCCGCGCATCCGCGCCACCCGCAGCAAGCCCGCGATACTCTTGCCATCCACAATGTCGCCGCGCTCGATCATCGCTACCGCGTCGCGCAATGGCACGCGATCCACCTCGATGAATTCGTCCGCGTCCGCGTCCAAGCGCGATTCGTGCAGTTCCGTCGCCAAGAATAAGTGGATGTATTCGGTCGTATAGCCAGGCGCAACATACAACCCGCCCATCGCCTCGATCTTGCCCGGACGATAGCCTGTTTCCTCTTGCAGTTCGCGTTCAGCACAGATCAGCGGCGCTTCACCCGGTTCGAGCGTCCCCGCCGGAATTTCGCACAAGACCTTGCCCGCTGCGATCCGAAATTGGCGCACAAGCAAGACGTTTTGTTCCGCGTCCAGCGCAACGATGGCGACCGCGCCGGGATGGCGCACCAATTCGCGCTTGCTGTGCTTGCCGTCGGGCAGTTCCACATCCAAGAGGGCGAGCTTGACCACTCGCCCTTCATAGATCGACTGCGTTTTGATCACCTTCTCGTTCACGGGATGCAGATTTCCTGATCGATATAAATCAGGTTCACATTGTTGATTTGCGGATTTGCCGCTGACAGCGCCGCGACCGTTGTGCTGTAGGTCACGGAGATGCGGAACAGCGTATCGTTTTGGTTCACGCGATAGTAGGACGCACAACCACCGGGCGGAGGCGGCGCAAATGTCACTGTGTAGGGCGGAACGGTCGTGCCACCGCAGTTCGGGATGTAAATGCGCTGCCCGACGACGATCAAGTTGATGTTGGTGATGCTGCTGATGGCGGCGATCTCGTAGGCAGTCGTGTTGAAGCGCAGCGAGATACGGAACAAGTTATCGCCGTTCTGCACAATGTATTCGCACGTCCCGCTCGGTGCAGGGACGAATGATGTTGCGGTGGCGAATTGATTGCCGCCCGCGCCGGCGGCTGCGTTCGCGGCTTCTGCGGTCTGCGTGAAGGGGAAGAAATCGAACGTCGGCGCAGCCGTCAATTGCTGTCCGAAGATTGCTTCCATCGTCTGCGTTTGGAACAGCGCCGCCTCGGCGGTTGCGGTTGCGATCACCGCTGTTGCCGTTTGAAAACCGGGATCGTCCACCTGTCCCGACGTATCAAACGGTTGCACATCAGCGGGATTGCCACCAAGCGCCAAGATCGAGAGCGCCGTCGCCGTCAGCGAGAAGTCATCTTGCGCGGCGTTCGGGTTCGCTAGTGCCGCATCTGCGACTTGCGTCCCCACGAAATCGGGCGTCTCTGTTGGCATCAACGTATCCGTGGGGAGGAACGCACGCGCCGTCACTGTCAGCGCGATGTTGGTCGCTTCGGCGTTCAGAGTCTCCAGCATATTCGGCGTTGCTGTGAACAGGAATGCCGTTTGCGTCGCCGCCAGCTCGGTGGAGAGCGCGTTGAGCGTCGCCAGCTCATCGGGAGTCGGCGTCTCGCTCGGCACTTGCGCAACCGCGATGATTTCGAGCGTAGCAACATCAATGGGGAGCAAATCCGGCGTCGGCGTCTCGCTCGGTACGATCTCAAACAACGTGGGTTCGACGGGCGCAGACTGCGCGTCAAAGGCAACGGGCGACGCTTCGAGAACCGCGCCCGCTTGTTGGAAACAACCTGACGTGAGCGCCATGATTGCCAGAGCAGCAATCAGCGCGAACCAGCGCGAAGCGATTTTGTGCATCCGGCGATACCTCCAAGCGACGCGGGACAGGGACAACAACATCATCCCATTATACTGACGTTTGAGCGCGGCGCTACAAATTGCTGCACAGGTTCAATGAACTTTTGATGTGACGATCTGTTTCGGTGAATCCGATGGGGTGCGCACATCGCGGCGCAGCAGCACGCGAACGCTTGTCCAAACGCCCGGATCACTTTCGATCCTCAAATCGCCATCATACAAATCTGCCAAGCGTTTGCAGATAATCAAGCCCAAACCCGATCCTTGCTGTTCGTAGATTTTACGGTCGAACTGCATATACGCACCAATGCTTGCCCGCTGTTCAATCGTCATACCACGCCCGGCATCTCGGACGGTCAAGTTGTAATAATCACCCTTGATCTGCCCAGAAATGGAGACCGACGTCCCTGCCTCCGAGAATTTAAAGGCATTATCAGTCAATTCCTCGACGATCCAGCGTAAATGATCATCCGAAATATTGATCATCTCGACATCCTCGATTTGCAGCATCAAATCATTGGCTCTGCCAGCGGGCGTCTTCACGGAGACTGCACGCTCGATGCTCGACTTCGGATAGTGCGTGACGTTGAGTTTGAGCGCATGAAGTTGTTCGGCATCATGTGGGATCAGTTCAGTTTGTACGTAGATCAGAAAGATTTCTACGAGCCGCATCAGGCGACGTGCCGACGTATTGACATGGGTTGACATATCCACAATGCGGGACGGCGTGACGCTATCAGCGTCCAAAATCAGCAAATCCGAAAAGCCCAGAATGATGTTGAGCGGCGTGCGCAGTTCATGGGGAAGCGCCATGATAATATTGCGGCGTATCTGTTCGGCATTTTCATTCGCCTTCTCTTTGACCATGCGCCGTTTCCCCAAGACCGTGCGCACCGTGCGCAGTAGTTCTTGGGCGGTGAATGGCTTCGGTAGATAATCATCCGCGCCAAGGTTCATGCCCTCGCGCTGATCATCGCGTCCCGTGCGCGCGGTCAAGAAGATGAATGGAATATCTTGTGTCCCCCGCGTCGCTTGAAGTTCCTTGATGACCTGCAATCCATCCATGCCTGGCATCATAATGTCACAAACGATCAAGTCAGGCAGCATTTCACGCGCGCGCTGCAACCCAACAATTCCGTTCTCTGCTCCGAGTGCTTCATAGCCCTCGAAATTAAGCATTTCCACAATATCTTTTCGCAGCGATTGTGCATCTTCAACGACGAGAATTCTTATCATCGGCTTCACCTAAAGCTTCAACCGTTTGCATAAACGAGAGAAGCATCCCTTCGCATTATATTTCATTGTAATGGAGAGCAAGATATTTTGCGTTAGGATTATTCCAAAACCTTACAATCAAGTCAGCGTCCACTGAAATACAATAGCAAGTAACAAGATAATTGCGCCCGCGACAATCCGATAGATGCCAAACGCCCTAAATGTGTGTTGGGCGACATAACGCAGCAGCCACCCAATCGACAGCCACGCCACAATACCCGCAACCATCGTTCCGATGAGCAGATACACCAAATCATTGGTTTGAATCTCGTCCAAGCTAAAGAGCAAATCCAAGATTGTCGCGCCGCCCAAGGTTGGAATGGCGAGGTAGAACGAAAAGCGCGTCGCCGTCGTTCGACTCAAACCAACGCCCATCCCACCAATAATCGACGCCGCCGACCGTGAAACGCCGGGAATGAGCGCAATCACCTGTGCCAACCCGACCAAGAGGGCTTGACGCGGCGTCACAGCATATAGATCATCGTCCGGTTGATTTTCGGTCAAAGAAGTCGTAGCGGATGTGGACACAACCGCTGTGCGTTTGCCAAGACGCTGCTCTGCGATGATCAGCGCCACGCCGCCGATGATCAACGCAAATGCCACGACAATCGGATTGAACAAAACTGTTTTGATGAAATCGCGCAGCAGCAAGCCCGCAATTCCCGCCGGAAGCGTGGCAATCACAATACCGAACCAGAAGCGCCGCGCTGCCGCTTCGCGCGGGATGGCACGCACACGCATCCACAGATCGCGCCAATAGTAGATCACGACCGCGATCACCGCGCCTAACTGGATAAAAATCTCGAACGTGTTGTTCAGTGCAGGGCTGAACGCGGGTTGCAGCAGCGCCGTCGCTACGATCAAGTGTCCAGTTGACGAAATTGGCAGAAATTCGGTGATGCCCTCCACAATGCCAAGCACGACCACTTTTAGCAGTTCGATCACGAGTTTTCCACATTTCCATCAGATATTAAGCGTTCATGATATGACGGGGAGCGCGCATGTGTCAAGCGGACTGTTCGATGGTACAGCAGATGGTTTAGGCGGCATCGGTTATACTAATGTGAATTTATTCGCTCACCCGATTGCAGCATGGCATGACCCCATACATTCGTTTACTGCGCGCCAACCGCGGCTATTCATTTCTCTGGCTCGCACAAGTGATCAGCCTCGCCGGTGATTGGTTCAACACCATCGCCCTATCGGCGCTGGTTGTGGCTTACAGTCCCGGACGCGAGGGACTGGCGATCAGCGGCTTCTTGCTGGCGCGCTTCGTGCCGCCGATGCTGATCAGCCCCTTCACAGGCGTGCTGATTGACCGCTTCGACCGGAAGAAATTGTTGATTTGGAGCAATCTCTTACGCGCGGTCATCGTCTTTGGCTTTCTGCTGACGACGCAAGGCGCAGAGTGGCTGCCTGTGATTTACGTTTTGACTGTCGTTCAATTCTCATTGTCAGCGGTCTTTGAGCCGGGACAATCCGCGTATCTGCCGTCGCTGCTGCGCGCCGATGATCTGGTGACGGGCAATACGCTCGTCAGCGTCACGTGGTCGGTGATGCTGGCAATTGGCGCGATGTTGGGCGGCGTGGTCTCCAGTTTGTTCGGCGCAAATATCGCGCTGGTTATTGATGGGTTCTCGTTTCTCATCGCGGCGCTCCTGATCACGCCCGTCATGCCGAATCCCGACTCGTCCTCCAGCCAACAGCGCGCGCAAACGAACCATCCAGTCGTGCGCGTCACCTTCGTCGATGGTTTGCGCTTTTTGCGTACCCATCCAGAGGTATCGAGTACGCTGATGGTGAAGTTTGGCAACAGCATCGGCAACGTCGATACGCTGATGGTCATCTATGCGACCCAGTTGTTCGTGTTAGGCACGGACGGACAGCTTTCGCTCGGCATCATGTACGGCATCTTCGGCGTTGGCGCGTTCATCAGCCCGTTCATCGCCAATCGACTGGGCGATGGCAGCGTGCGCGCGCTGCGACGCTACATCCTCGTCGGCTTAATCTGCTGTACATTGGGTTGGGCGTTATTGGGCATCGCAGGATCGCTGATCGGCGTTTGCGTCGCGCTGTTTGTCCGCGCGATGGGCGGATCGCTGAATTGGACGTACAGCAATGTGATTTACCAGAAAACGACACCCGATGCGTATTTGGGGCGCGTGTTCTCGCTGGATATCGCCGGTTTCTATCTGGCGACCGTAATTAGCACGGTGGCACACGGCGCGATCATCGACCGTGTGGGCGCGGCGAACATCGGCTGGGTCGCATTGGGGACGGGGATCGTCAGTTTCGTGCCAGTCATCGCGTGGAGGCTGATCATCCGCTGGTTTGAACGCGCGCCTCGCTCCGCTTATGCTGGCGATTGAAGCCCACATCATTTGACCGTGTAGGGGCGCGCCGTTGGCACGCCCGCCTTTCGAGGAATCATTCATGTCCAATCTCCCGCAGTTCAGCCACCCCAAGCGCGAAACCGTTGAAATGTTCATCGCGCGTGCGTTGACCAACGACCGTTTGTCCCCCAAATCTGCGCTGCATACCCTCATCGCCTTTGATGACGGGCATTTTCGCGCGCTGTTCAACCCGTCTTATTTCGCGCTGACAGAAGGCGAAACCGCGCCGACCAAATCGCAGTGGAGTACGCTCAAGAAGCATTTGAAGCGGCTCGATCCGCGCCTGTTCATCTTCAAGGAACATGGCGCAACGCAACAGGACGGCGAAGCCCTGTTGTATCTCGATTTCGGCTTCTTCGCCCACGAAAGATAGGCAGTTGCGGCTGGCAACCCTCAAATGCGTGGGCGTCTCAGCGCGACACCCCAACCGTTATAGTCGCAGCACGCTTTGAATGATGCCTGCATAGCCGCGCGCCGCCGCGATCAGCGCATCAATACGGATATTTTCGTCAATCACATGCGCGTCGCCTTCGGTCGAGGGTCCAAACCCAATCGTCGGCACACCCGCGATGCCCGCGCTGTAGGCTGCATTGGTGCAGAAGCGATAGGCGGACAACTGGGGCGCGAGTCCGGCGGCGCGTAATCCGTTCAGCGCCCAATCGATGTACCAATGATCGGCGGACAATTTCCACGCCGGGAAGAACTTATCGCCGCGCACCACCACGCCCGTATAGGTGCGATGTTCGCCGCGCGCAATCTGAGCCTCGATACGTTCCATATTTGGAAGCGTCAGCAGCGCGGACAGCACCGATTGAGGCGTTTCGCCCGGCAGCAAACGGCGATCATACGTGACGCGGCATTCGCTCGGAAGGACGGAGTACGCCGGATATGGCTCTGAAATGATATCGGTCAGCGCCATGATCCCGTCGCCCAACAGCGGATCGGACGGCGCGGACAGCGCCTCGATCTTTTGGATCGCCGCGATCATGAGATGCACAGCGTTGATGCCTAACGAGGGTGACGAACTGTGTGCAGGCTTGCCGGTCGCTTTCAAATGGATTTCGGCACGTCCGCGTCCGCCATGTGCGAGGTTGAGATCAGTCGATTCGCCAATCACGACGTAATCCGGGCGTACTACGTCCATGACGGTATGCAGTGCAACGCCCTCCATTACCTCTTCGAGGACACTCGCGCTGACGACGATTCGCCCCGCCAACGCCGCGCGATCCAACGACGCTGCCGCATACAGCATCGCCGCCAGCGCGCCTTTCATATCCGATGTGCCACGCCCATACATCCGCCCGTCTTCGATGTGCGCGCCAAACGGCTCATGCGTCCACGCGGCGGCGGACGCGATGCCGACCGTATCCACGTGCGCGTCCAACAGGATCGTCGCGCCGGGCGCTCCGCCTTCGATGATGCCAACCACGCTCCCATTCTCATCGGTAAAGATGCGGTCAAAACGCAGCGCGTGCATTTCCGCTTCGGTCAGCGCAATTGCGGGCGCTTCGTCGCCGGATAGCGTTTGTACGCGAATTAGCGATGCCAAAAAAGCGATCATTTGGTCGGTATTGATCATGATTTGTGTCCTGTTTTCAAATTGAACGTCCCCCTACCGACCTATTTTATGGGACAATGAGATATAAACATATGTAGCGAGGTGGCATATGCAGCAGGATGGTTGGGATGTGTGGTCGGATCGCGGCTTGTTGATCAATCCTGACCCCATCGTCAAGACACCCGAACTCGCGGACGACATTCAGCACGCTGCCAGCACTATCCCCGACTTGATCGCCGCCGGGACGCTGCGCACAACGCTCGACCGCTTGCCCGTTCAAATGCTGCCCAACACAGATTACGTCCCGATGCTCGAAAGTTGGTATCGGACGTTCGCGTTTCTGGCGACCGTCTACGTCCACACGCCAGAACAGCCGCCCGCACGCCACATCCCCGCCGGAATCGCGCTGCCACTGGTGGATGTTGCCGCGCGTTTGGAACGCCCGCCGATCTTATCCTACTGCGGCTTCAGCCTGAACAACTGGCGGCGGCGCGATCCGGCGGGCGATCTCGCCATCGAAAATCTCGACCCGATTTTGCGCTTCACCCACAGCGCCGATGAAGCGTGGTTCACGCTGATTCACGTTGCCATCGAAGCGCAAGCCGCGTGCGCGCTGGAAGGCATCTGTCTCTTATACACATCTCCGAGCCCACGAGACTAAGGCGAATCTCGTATGCCGTCTTCTGCTTGAAAAA
>ENA-ORBV01003958-ORBV01003958.1-microbial-mat-metagenome-genome-assembly--contig:-NODE-3958-length-29032-cov-5.460611_pt1 | contig 29032 bp, 15 predicted proteins | sample MGYA00237777_ERZ505514 | MGnify/ENA primary metagenome ERZ505514 (study PRJEB26160, sample SAMN06269048) | microbial mat metagenome | isolation source: Oligotrophic lake microbial mat | place... | reverse complement strand
GCGATGGAAGAAAAGCAGGTCACGGCCGAGGGCGAGACCCGCGCCCTGCCGGTGCCGTTCTTTGTCATCGCGACGCAAAATCCGCACGACCAGCTGGGCACCTATGCGCTGCCCGAGTCGCAGCTCGACCGCTTCCTGATGCGCATCTCGCTGGGTTACCCGGATCGTGCCGCCGAGCGTGGCCTGTTGACCGGCCAGGACCGGCGCGACCTCGTCGAGTCGATGGACCGGCTGATGTCACCGCAAGACCTGCTGGATGCGCAACGGCTGGTGCTGCAGGTGCATGCGTCCGATGCGCTGCTCGATTATGTGCAGGACCTGATCGCCGCCACCCGCTGCGGCCAGTGGTTTTTGCAAGGGCTGAGCCCGCGTGCCGGCATCGCGGTGATCCGGGCCGCCAAGGCGCAGGCTCTGCTCAGCGGGCGCGACTACGTGGCGCCCGACGACGTGCAGGCCATCTTGCCGCAATCGATCGGGCACCGCCTGATCCCGGTCGGCGATGCCGGCCGAGGGCCCGTGGAGCAGGTGCGCGCCATGGTGCAGTCGGTCCCGCTGGCCTGAAGGCGCTTGTCTGCATGGACCTGGCGCAGCCCCTGCCCCACCCGCTGCGGCGTCCGGTCGCGCATGTCCGGGCCCGGTTTCGCCACTGGTGGCAATCGCGCCTGCCACTGCGCGATGTCACGCTGCTGACCCAGCGCAATGTCTACATCCTGCCGACCCGGGCCGGCTTCATGCTGGCAGCCACGCTGCTGGTGCTGCTGGTGGCATCCATCAACTACCAGCTCAACCTGGGTTATCTGCTGACCTTTTTGCTCGCGGGCAGTGCCCTGGTCGGCATGCACCTGTGCCATGGAACGCTGCGCGGCCTGACGCTGCAGCTGCAGCCAGTCGAGGCCGGCTTCATGGGCGGCAACACCACGATCGCCATCGATCTGGTGAGCACCCGTCGGCGCGTGCGCCACGGCATCGGCCTGAGCCTGCTGGGCAGCGGCCACTGGACCTGGACCGACGTGCCGGGCCAGGGCCGCGCGACCGTCCATGTCGCGTTCAAACCGCATCGCCGTGGCCTGCAGCCGATACCGGCACTGACCGCCGAGACACGGTTTCCGCTCGGCACGTTCCGGGTCTGGACGATCTGGCGACCCGCATCCCGGGTGCTGGTCTACCCCGCCCCCGAGACCTGGCCGCCACCGTTGCCCGAAGGCGAACCGCGCGCCGGCAGCGCGGCCACGGCGCCTATGCGGCGCGCCAGTGGCGAATTCGACGGCGTGCGCAGCTACCAGCGAGGCGATCCGCTCAAGCTGGTGATGTGGAAGAAACTGGCCAAGGCGGATGAACTGGTGAGCCGCGATACCCAGCAGGCGCAGCGCCACCTGTTGTGGCTGGACCTGGCCAACACCGGCGTAGCACTGGCGCATCAGGGATCGGGCACGCAACTCGAGCGCGCCATCTCGCGCCTGTGTGCCTGGGTGCTGGCCGCCGACAAGCAGGACCTGGAATACGGTCTGCGGCTGGGCGGGCGCCAGATCCCGCCGGCCAGCGGTGAGGCGCACAAGCGGCGCTGCCTGGAAGCACTGGCCGTCTACGGCTCGGCCCAAGATGCGCCGTCGCCCCAGCCGCACGGCCACTGAAAGGGTGACAGGCCATGCTGGAGCGACTGCGCCACCTGCCACGGGACACCCGGGACACCTTGTTCCTGCTGCTGGTCATCGGCTGGGTGCTGGTGCCCCAGCTGGGCCGGCTGCCGCTGTGGTGCTCGGCGCTGGCGCTGGCGGTGCTGGCATGGCGCGGCGTGCTGGCCTGGAAAGCGCAGCCGCTGCCCTCGCGCTGGTGGCTGTTGGGCCTGCTGGTGCTGACCATCGCGGCGACACTGCTGACCCACCGCACGTTGCTGGGCCGCGATGCGGGTGTGACCCTGCTGGTCGTGCTGCTCACGCTCAAGACGCTGGAGTTGCGCGCGCGGCGCGACGCCTTCGTGGTGTTTTTTCTCGGCTTCTTCACGATGCTGACCCATTTCTTCTTTTCCCAGACGCTGGCCATCGCCGCGGCGATGCTGATCGCACTGCTGGGCCTGCTGACGGCGCTGGTCAATACCCACATGCCGGTGGGCAAACCGCCGCTGCGCGAGGCAGCTGTCACCGCACTGACCATGGCAGCGCTGGGCGCACCCATCATGCTGGTGTTGTTCATGCTGTTTCCGCGCCTGGCCCCGCTGTGGGGTATGCCGGGCGATGCGATGACCGGACGCAGCGGGCTGTCGTCCACGATGGAGGTGGGCACCATCGCCGAACTGGCGCTGGACGACAGCATCGCGATGCGGATCCGCTTCGACAGCCCGATACCGCGTCAGTCCGAGCTGTATTTCCGCGGTCCGGTGTTGTCGACCCTGCAAGGGCGTCAGTGGCTGCCGCTGCGCTCCAGTTTTCCCGAACGCATGCAGGATATGCCGGAGCTGCAAACGCGCGGCGAACCGGTTCGTTACCAGGTCACGCTCGAACCCCACAACCGGCCCTGGATCCTCGTGCTCGACGCTGCGCTGGACAAGCCAGACGTCAACGGCATGGAGCTGCGCATGACGCGCGAGCTGCAATGGTTGACAGATCAACCAGTGGCCAACCTGTTGCGGTATTCCGCCCGGAGCCACACCGAGTACAGCCATGGCCCGATGCGCCGCACCGTCGCGTTGCAGGATTACCTGGAACTGCCGCCCGGACTCAATCCCCGCACACTGCAGTGGGCCAGCGAATTGCGCCGCGACGCGCAACGGGTCGAGGATGCGCCCCGACTGGTCGATGCAGTGCTGCAGCGCCTGCGCACCGGAGGCTACACCTATACGCTGGAGCCCGGTGTCTACGGCGACAACACCGCCGACGAATTCTGGTTCGACCGGCGCACCGGTTTTTGCGAACACATCGCATCGTCGTTCGTGATCATGATGCGCGCGCTCGACATTCCGGCGCGTATCGTCACTGGCTACCAGGGGGGCGAGATCAATGCCCTGGACGGCTACTGGATCTTGCGCCAGAGCGACGCGCACGCCTGGACCGAGGTCTGGCTGGCCGGCCGTGGCTGGGTGCGGGTCGACCCGACTGCGGCGGTCGCACCCGGCCGCATCGGATCGTTGCAGCGGCTGACAGCACCGCGCAACGCCATCGCCAGCGCCGTGGAGGCGGTCAGCCCGGCGATCTGGTTCAACCTGCGCGCAACCTGGGAGGCAGTCAACAACCGCTGGAACCAATGGGTGCTGAACTACAGCCAGGCCACGCAACTCGACCTGCTCAAGCACATCGGTTTCTCATCGCCGAGCTGGGAGGACCTGGGCTACGTGCTGCTGGCGCTGATCGTGGTGTCGAGCCTGCTTGGCGCGGCATGGACATTATGGGAGCGCAGCCGGCACGACCCCTGGCTGCGTTTGCTCGAGGGCGCGGCCCGCAAGCTCGGCACAGCCAGCGCGCCGCTGGCGCCGAGCATGCCGCCGCGCACCCTGGCCGGCCTGGTGCGCGAGCGCTGGGGGGCGCACGATGTCCGCGCGCAAGCGATCTGTGGTTGGTTGTTGCGGCTGGAAGCCACCCGGTATGCTCCGCAGGGCCGAAGCGGCGCGCATTTGGCGGCGTTACGGCGGGAATTCAAACAGTTACCATGGCCGCGCCGATGACCCACGCCCGCTTGCGCATCTTCCTGGTCCTGTGCACGATCCTGTGCCTGGGCCTGTCCAGCGGCTGGGCCGCCAAGCCGACCAGCAAACGCAAGGCGGGCACTGGCGGCGACTCCGTGCTGTATGCCAGCCGCGCCGATGCGATGCGTATCGCCGATGAAATCGCCGGACGTCGCGACCTGGATCGCGCCTGGGTGCGCCAGGCCGTCGGCCAGGCCAGGCTGCTGCCGCAGGTCACCCGCTGGGTGTTGCCCGCGCCCAGGGGCACCGCCAAGAACTGGCGGGTCTACCGCAGCCGCTTCATCGACCCGGTGCGCATCCAGGCCGGGGTCGCCTTCTGGCAGGCCAACCAGGCCGAACTCGAGCGCGCCGAGCGTACGTTCGGCGTGCCAGCCGAGATCATTGTCGGCATCATTGGGGTGGAGACCATCTATGGCCGCAACGTCGGCAGTTTGCGGGTCATCGACGCTCTGGCCACGCTGAGTTTCGACTTTCCCCAAGCCCATCCGCGCGCGGCCGAGCGACGGGCGTTCTTCCTCGGTGAACTCGAACAACTGCTGTCGCTGGCGCAACGCTCGGGCATCGATCCGCTGAGCCTGCGCGGCAGTTATGCCGGCGCCATGGGCATGCCGCAGTTCATGCCCTCGAGCTGGGTCCGGTACGCGATCGACTTCAACGGCGATGGCCGAATCGACCTGTTCCAGAGCCCGTCCGACGTGATCGGTTCGGTGGCCAACTACTTCGTCGCGTTCGGCTGGAAACAGGACATGGCCACGCATTACCCGGCGCGTTTCGATGCCGCCACACTGGACCTGGACCGACTGCTGGCACCCGACATCCTGCCCACCTTCAGCGCCGCGTCGATGACGGCCAGCGGCGTTCTGCTCGACGACACGGCGCTGCGGCACAGCGGCCCGTTGGCCCTGGTGGAGTTGCAGAACGGCCCGGAGGCTGCGAGTTACGTGGTGGGCACCGAAAACTTCTACGTCATCACGCGCTACAACTGGAGCAGCTACTACGCCATGGCGGTGATCGAGCTCGGCCGCGCGGTGGCCGAGGCACGCGGCCGCTGAACACCATCGGGGCGTCGCGCCCGCACGGCGTTCAGGCTGCGCGTTCGCGCAACCAGTCGATCAGCACGTCGCAGGGCATCGGGCGGGCGATCAGGAAGCCCTGCACGTCGTCAAAACCAATTTCGCGCACCAGCGCCAGTTCGGCATCTGTCTCCACGCCTTCGGCAACGGTTCGCAGGGCCAGTTTGGTGGCCATCGCCATGCTGCTCTCCAGGATCGCCCGCGCGGCCGAATCGCGTCCACCCCGGTTGACGAAGCTGCGATCGAGCTTCATTTCGGTAAACGGAATACGCCCGAGTTGCTCGAACGATGAATAACCGATGCCGAAATCGTCGATCGACAGGCCAAATCCTTTCAGCCGCAGCCGTGACAACACATCGAGCGCGGTCGCGATGTCCTTCGTGACGCCGGTCTCGGTCACCTCCAGGTTGATGTCCGATGGCTGCAATCCCTGTCCCTGCGCGGTCTGCAGCAACAGGTCGGGCAGTTGCAGGTCGTCGAGCCACAACGCCGACAGATTGAGCGAGATCGTCAGCGGGAATCCGGCACGGTGCAGCCGGGCGCCTTCACGCAGGGCGGTATCCAGCAGGACCGCCGACAGTTGCGCGATGATGCCGGCACGCTCGGCCGCAACGATGAACAGATCGGGTGGGACCATGGAGCCGTCCGGCTGGCGCCAGCGCGCCAGCGCCTCGACACCCACCGGAACCAGCGAATCGGCCTTGACCGTGGGTTGGAACCAGATTTCGAATTCAGCGTTGCGGATACCAGCCAGGATGGCCTGTGGCGTGGTGAACGACGGGGCTCCGTCCGGACGCAATTGCGCGTCATGGGACAACGACCTGCGCAACAGACCCGCCATCTGCTGCGGCGTCGCCGGCTTTTGGATTTCACCAAGCACACGCAGACCTTGCAGCTGCGCCAGGTTGCTGACAGTCGCCAGCAACTGCTCGTTTGCGCCGCTCATCAGGATCAGTGCACCGCGGAATCCACCCTGGCCGAAGCGGCGGATCATCTCGACGCCGTCCATCTCGGGCATGTTGAGGTCACACACCACCACATCGATCGCACGGGCGCGGCGGCTCATCTGGCGCATCGCGTCCACGCCGTTGCGCGCGGTCAGAACCTCGCCGACGCCGATGCCGGCGAGCATCTGCTGCATCTGCATCAGCACCACCGGATCGTCGTCCACGACCAGCACCGAGCCGGCCAGGCCCGACGGCAGTGAATCGTCCTGCAGCGCAGCCGGCAACGAGGTCGGCTCCAGCTGCTCCAGTGCCCGCGCGCGCTCACGCACCTGCTGCAAGGCCGCATGCAGCGGCTGCAGCGGCTGCGCCAGATCGCTCGGTTGCTGCGCCCGCGCTCGCTGTTCCAGCCGCCTTGCAAAGGCTGCATACTGAAACGCGCCCACGGTACGGGCCGACGACTGCTGCCGGTGCATCTCTCGTTGCACCAGCAGCGGATCGACCCGCGGACCGGCCAGCTTGCGCAGCCCTTCGTCGGCAGCATCGACAAACGTCGCAACCAGCGCGCGCGCCTGCTGGGTGCTGACACGCCCCAGCACCTGGTACAACGCATCGAGGTCCAGCACCGGCAGCGCGTCCGCTGGTGGTATCCGCGCCGCTGCGTCACCAGCGTCAGCCGGCGCCAACGCCGGGTCGACGAGCCAGTGCTCGAGCATGGCACCGAGGGACTCGAGCGAGACGGGTTTGGTCAGCATGTCGTCCATGCCTGCGGCCAGACAACGCTCCCGCTCCCCGGCCACGACAGCCGCGCTGATCGCGACAATCGGCGTACGCCCGCCGATCCGCGCCTCCTGCTCGCGTATCGCGTGCGCCAGTTCATGGCCACCCATGCGCGGCATATCCAGGTCGCTCAGGATCAGGTCGTATCGCCCCGCATTCCAGCGCGCTAGCGCCTCCACGCCATCGGCCACCATGTCGACGGCGCAACCCAGGCTCACCAACTGCTGCCGCAGCACGGCCTGGTTGGGCCCATAATCCTCGGCCACCAGCAACCGCGGCTGACTGCGCTGGCGCAGCGGCTGCACCCGCAGCGCAGGCTGCCGAGTGATGCCGCCCCGCACACCGGAATCCGTGACTGGCTGAGCCAGCGGTGGCAGTTCGATCCAGAAGGTGCTGCCCTGCTCGAGCCGGCTCTGGTAGCCGATGGCACCACCCATGGCACCGGCCAGCCGGCGCGAGATCGCCAGACCAATGCCGGTGCCCTTGATCGCGCCACGTTCGGCGCCCAAGCGTTCGAATGCCGAAAAGACCCGGTCGGCGAGTTCCGGCGCGATGCCGGAGCCGGTATCGGTGACGGCGATCCGGATCCAGGCCTGGCCCGGCTTGCCGTCGGGCACATGGCGCCGGCACGACACCCGCACCGAACCATCGGGCCGGTTGTACTTGATCGCATTCGACAGCAGGTTGATGATCACCTGGCGCAGGCGCACCGCATCGGCCAACACCACCGCGTGGCGCGCATCTCCGCCTTCGAACACGACACGGATGCCCTGGTTGGCCGCCAGCGGCGCGACCATCGACAGACTGTCGTTGATGACCGCTTCCACCGCCACCGGCTCCATCGTCAGCTCCAGGTGACCGGCCTCGACGCCGCCCAGGTCGATCAGGTCATCGACAAGGGACAACAAGTGGCGCCCGGCGCGCTCGATCTCGGCGGCGTTGTCGCTTGCCGATGGTGACGTCTGCGCATCGGTGCGCAGCAATTGCGAAAAGCCGAGGATGGCGTTGAGCGGCGTGCGCAGTTCGTGGCTGACGCCGGCCAGGAACGCGCTCTTGGCACGGTCTGCCTGCTCCGCCTGTTCCTTTGCACTGCGCAGCGCGGCCTCCGCGCGCTTGAGTTCGGTGATATCGACCCCGAACGCGTAGTACCGCTGCAAGCCGCCTTGCCCCTTGGCACCCATGACCTCGGTGTCCTGCAGATAGACTGCCTCCCGTTGCTCGGTCGCCTCGTACAGGCGCTCGACCACGACCCGCTCGCCAGCCCTGATACGTTCGAGTTCGGCGGCGATCTGCCGCGCACGGGCATCGCCCAGCAGCTCGCTCACATGGTGCCCGACGATCGCATCGGGCGTGGCACCGAGCAAGGCGGCCTTGCGCTTATTGATATAGGTATAGACCAGGTCCTGGTCGATCACACTGACATAACCGGGAAAGGCGTCCATCATGGCCCGCTGCTGGCCATCGCTGGCGCGCATGGCCTCGACCGCCTGCTCCTGCAAGGTGATGTCACGGAAGGTCCAGACCCGGCTTGCGCCGGACTCGCTTTTCACCGGCACGCTGCGCCGTTCGAGCACTCGCCCATCATTGAGTTCGAGCCGGTCCGTGTGGGGCTCGTCCAGCGCCAGGATGGCCTCGATACGCGCCATTTCATGCGCCGGGTCGACAAACAAGCTGCGTGACGCCGCGATCACGTCCGTGCGCGTGGTTTGCTGCGCTGCCAGCATTGGCAGGTTCCACATCTGCAGGAAGCGGGCGTTGACGAACAGGAGCCGGCCCTGCGGATCTTTCGCATCGTAGACGACCATGCCATCGTTGGTCACATTGAAGATGCTGCGCAGATGCTTCAAGCTCTGCGCCAGCGCAGCCCGGGTCGCGTCCTGCCCTGTCACGTCGCCACCGCCGCTTGCGTCATGTCGTAGAGCGCCAGGGCGCTGTTGAGTTGCCATCACATCACAGGGTTGTCGCAACCATTGTGCCCGCAAACACCGCGTGCGGACCCGCCGGGCGCTCGCGCCAGTCGCCCCACCACGCGGACAACCGTCAGTTGGGTAACGGAACCAGGAAGTCCCGGCTGATATGGGAGCCCAGATCGTTGACCCGGTCCAGGAACTGGGTCAGGTAGGCATGCAGACCGGTGGCCAGGATCTCGTCGATATGCCCGTACTTGAGCTCGGCGCACAACTTGCCGGCGCGGCGCAAGGTATCGCCGGAGCGCTCCGTGGCCAGCATGCCCAGGTTGTTGACCACCTCGTTCAGACTGGCCAGCAGCGAGCGTGGCATGTCGGGGCGCAACATCATCAGGTCGGCCACCAGTTCGGGCTTGATCACGTCGCGGTAGACCTTGCGGTAGATCTCGAAACCCGAGACGCTGCGCAGGATCGCGCTCCAGTGGTAGAAGTCGTACTCCTGGTCTCGCTCGCTGGCGGCGCCGTAGAAGTCGCTCTGCACCGCGTGGAACTTCACATCCATCATGCGGGCCGTGTTGTCGGCCCGCTCCAGGAAAGTGCCCAGGCGCATGAAATACAGCGCCTCGTCCATCAGCATCGTGCCCACCGTCACGCCGCGCGACAGGTGGGAGTGGAACTTGACCCACTCGAAGAAGGCGGCGGGATCGCGCTCGAAGACACCGGCCTTCAGGTCGCGCCGCACCTCCAGCCAGGTCTGGTTCTGCGTTTCCCACAACTCGGTCGTCAGCGTGCCCCGCACCGCCCGAGCGTTCTCGCGTGCAGCCGTCAGGCACGACACGATGCTGGAAGGGTTGGTTTCATCCTTGACCATGAAGTCCATCACGTCCCGCGCGTTCACCTCACCGTATTTCTCGGTGTAGGCGGGCATCAGTTCGCTGATGCTGATGAGCCCCTGCCAGCCCACCAGGGCCACCGCGTCTGACTGTGGCAGCAGCGAAGTCTGGTAATTCACGTCGAGCAGGCGAGCGGTGTTTTCGGCCCGCTCGGTATAACGGGACATCCAGAAAAGATGGTCTGCGGTTCGGCTCAACATGCAAGCTCCTTGTTCCCAAATGTGTTCGGGCGCCAGTACGGGCCGTCACTGTTCCAATACCCAGGTGTCCTTGGTACCGCCGCCCTGAGACGAATTCACCACCAGGGAGCCTTCCTTCAACGCCACCCGCGTCAGCCCACCAGGCACCAACTGCACCGTCTTGCCGCTGAGCACGTAGGGGCGCAGGTCGATATGGCGTGGCGCGATGCCACTCTCGACGAAGGTCGGGCAACTCGACAGGCTCAGCGTGGGTTGTGCAATGTAGTTCTCCGGATGGGCGCGCAGGACAAGGGCAAATTTCTCGAGTTCGGCCTTGGTCGCGGCCGGCCCGACCAGCATGCCATAACCGCCGGCACCGTGGACTTCCTTGACGACCAGGTCCTTGAGGTTGTCCAGCGTGTAGAGCAGGTCGTCCGCGTTGCGGCACATCAGGGTCGGCACATTGCTCAACAGTGGTTTTTCGCCCAGGTAGAACTCGATCATCCTGGGCACATAGGGATAGATCGACTTGTCGTCCGCCACGCCGGTGCCCACCGCATTGCAGATCGTGACATGGCCGGCACGGTAGACATCCATCAGGCCGGCGCAACCCAGCGTCGAATCGGGGCGGAACACCTTCGGGTCCAGGAAGTCGTCGTCGACCCTCCGGTAGATCACGTCGACCCGCTTGGGGCCCCGGGTGGTGCGCATGTAAAGGAACTGGTCCCGGGTGAACAGGTCCTGGCCCTCCACCAGTTCGACGCCCATCTGCTGGGCCAGGAACGCGTGCTCGAAGTAGGCGCTGTTGTGCATGCCGGGTGTCAAGACCACGACCGTGGGTTCGGCGGTGGTTGCCGGGCTGCTGTCGCGCAGTGTCTCGAGCAGCAGGTCGGGGTAGTGCGCGACCGGCGCCACCTTGTGCGCGCTGAACAACCCGGGAAACAGCCGCATCGACATCTTGCGGTTTTCCAGCATGTAGCTCACGCCACTGGGCACGCGCAGGTTGTCCTCGAGCACGAAATATTCCGGCTCGCCCTTGGCATTGACGGCCCGCACGATATCGACGCCCGAGATGTGCGAATAGACGCCGCCTGCCACGTTCACGCCGACCATCTCCTCGCGGAACTGGGCATTGCCCACCACCTGCTCGATGGGGACGACGCCGGCCTTGAAGATCTCCTGGTCGTGGTAACAGTCGTGAATGAAGCGATTGAGCGCGGTCACACGCTGCACCAGGCCTTTTTCGAGCTCGTCCCACTCGCGGGCAGCGATGATGCGCGGAATCAGGTCGAACGGGATCAGCCGCTCGGTGCCGGCGCCGGTGTCGTCCTTGTCGCCGTACACGGCAAAGGTGATGCCCACCCGCCGGAAGATCAGCTCGGCCTCCTCGCGCCGGGTCGCCATCATGTCGCCGGGCTGCCGCGCGAGCCACTCGTCGTAGATCTTGTAATGTTCCCGTATCTTCTCCCCGCCCGAGAAGAACTCATAGGGCAAGGAGGTGTACATCTCGTCGAATTTCGTCATAGTCCATTGACTCCAGGGAGGACTGGGCTCTTCGCAGCTTGGCAACTTCCGGGCCGCGACCCTCAACAGTATGCACGAGCGCCATTAGAACCGGGATCCTGGCGGGGCCCGGTATTGCCAATATCGCGGCCGCGCGAAACGATGGCAGGCCACAACCGCCGGCTCGTCCGATCGCCACGCCATCGCACCACAATGGGGCGAATCGAACACGGCAATGCCGCGCTCTCGGTAGCGGGCCATCGGCGCCGCTGCCGGATGGCCGAAACGATTGCGATAACCACTTTGCACCAGCGCCACGCGCGGCCCGACCGCGTCGAGGAAATCGGGGCTGCTCGAGGTCTTGCTCCCATGGTGGGGTACCAGCAGCAGATCGGCGCGCACATCGGCGCCCTCGGATACCAGGCGCCATTCCTGAGCCGACTCGATGTCACCCGCCAGCAGTGCCGCAGCCGGCTGCCGGCCCGTCATGGCGGCGCGGACATGCAGCACACACGACAGGGCGTTGGGCTTGCTGGCGCGGCTGTGGTAGTCCGCCGGCTGCGGATGCAACACGGCAAACTCCACGCCGTCCCAGTGCCAGCGTTGCCCCGCCTCGCATCGGCGGCCCGGTCGCAAGACCCACAGACCATGTTCCGGTTCGAGTGCGCCCAGCAGCGCGGTGCCTGGATGCATGGCCAGCACCGAGGCGGCGCCACCTACATGGTCGCTGTCGCCATGGCTCAGCACCAGCAGGTCTGGCGCGACGCCGAGCGCGCGCAGCAGGGGCAGCAGGACCCGGTGGCCAGCATCGCTGTCACGCGAGTACCGCGGGCCAGCGTCGTACAACAACGCATGGCGAGCCGTGCGCACCAGCACCGCGTTGCCCTGTCCGATGTCGGCCGCCAGCAGATCGAACTGTCCGGCCGCCGGACGTGGTGCCTGCCAGAGCAGGACCGGCACGGCCAACGCGAGGCCGGCCAGACGCAACGGCGCCGGCAGCCGCATGACGATCAGCCACCCCGCCAGCACGCCGGCAGCCGCGACACCCGATGGCGCGGCCGCGACCGACACGGTCGCAAACGGCAGCTGGGCGAGCCAGCCCAGGTAGCCCGCCAGCGCGGCGATGGCCAGCGCCGCCAGTTCCCAGACAGGCGCGAACAGCACGCCCAGCATGGCCAGCGGCGTCACCAGCAAGGTGACCCAGGGAATCGAGACCAGGTTGGCGGCAAAACCGACCAGCGAGACCTGCCCGAACAGCAACAACACCAGGGGCGACAGCGCAAGAGTGATCACCCATTGCTCGCGCAACAAGGCACGCAGCCGGCCCCAGAGCGGCCCCACCGAGGCACCATCATCGGATGCGAATAACACCCCCACCGCGATGAAGCTGAGCCAAAAACCGGCCTGCAACAAGGCCCAGGGATCCGTCACCAGCACCGCGACAGCGGCCAGCAGCCAGACCATCGGCCACGGCCAGCTGCGGCCGGACAGGCGCAATAGGCAGACAACGGCCAGCATGACGATCGTGCGCTGCGACGGAATACCCCAGCCGCTGAAAACCGCATAGGCCAGGGCCAGCACCGGGCCGCCGATCAAGGCCGCGTGCTGCGCCGGCAGGCGCAGGCACAGGCGAGCGCTGCGCCGCCAACCCACGGCGGTCAGCGTCGCCGCAAGCCACGCAAACATCGTGACATGCAAGCCGGAAATACTCATCAGGTGCGCGACACCGGTGGCTCGGAACATATCCCAGTCGGCGCGGTCGATGGCGTTCTGGTCGCCGGTCACCAGCGCGCTGATCCAGCCGGCCTGCGCCGAATGCGGCAATCGCGCATCGATGCGCTGGCGCACCGACTGGCGCAGCCATTCGACCGGATGCCGGCCGGTCTGTCCCAGGCGCTGCGGCTCCCACCGCAGCGCACCCTCGCGCACATAACCGGTGGCTTGCACGCCGTGCTCCCATAACCACAACTCGTAGTCGAATCCATGTGGATTGCTGTTGCCGTGCGGTGCCTTCAGGCGCACCACCATGCGCCAGCGCTCGCCGGCCCACACCGCCGGCTCGCGCTGGTCGAAGCTGCCGTCACCACCCCGCGCCGAGTCGGCCGTGGTGCCATACCAGCCGAGCTGGATCCGTGGCGGCACGCGAACCGGTACCCCATCAGCCTGCGCCGACTCGACCAGCATCTGGAAGCGCAGCCCGTTGGCACCACGCTGCGGCATCGTCGCGACAACCCCGGTGACCAGCAGGTCGCGCCCTTCCAGCCCAGCCGGAAGGCTGCGAGCCTGGAACGCCACGGCGCGAAGACCGACGCAGCCGAATGCCAGCGCGGCCACCGCGAGCAGCAGACCGATGTGGCGTGCCCGCCGCTGCATCCCGCGCATCGACCGCACGATCGCCGTCACGACCCCCGCGCCGGCTGCAAGCAGCAGGGTGTACACCGGCCAGGACCACAAGGCCGGCTGGGTCAGCTGCAGCGCGGTTCCGCCGACCCAGCCCGACAACGCCGGCAACCAACCGCCAGCAGCTCCGGGTCTGTGCCAGGAAGCGGGGTGCATGCCACCATGCTACGGGTGGCCTGGGGAATGTTGCCGAGATGCCTCCCCCCTTGCGTGGACAGATCGTCGGCCGCCGCGGCGCCCGCCAGGCCGCAGCCGGCGCTACCCGCCCGAGCGCCGGACCGGGAACGCCTGAGCCTGCAATAGCTGTACGACCCGCTCCACGTGATCCCCCTGGATCTCGATCGCGCCATCGGCCACCGTGCCGCCAGTGCCGCAGGCTGTCTTGAGCTGGCGCCCGAGTGACGCCAGTTCGGCGGTGCCCAGTGCCAGACCGCGCACCAGCGTCACCGTCTTGCCGCCGCGGCCCTTTTTCTCGCGGCCGACACGCACGATGCCGTCTCCAGCCGCCACCGGCCTGGCCTGGCCGCAGATGCATTCGACCGCCGGTTGCCGGCACCCGGGGCACATGCGTCCGCTGTCGGTCGAATAGACCAGGCCACCGGCAGATCGCCCACCGCGCGAGGAGGTCTTCATCGCGCGCCGCCGATGTCAACGGCAAGGCTCCATGTCATGGAAGCTGCACCACGACGTTACCCGGCACGCGGGCCTGCTCGACCGCCTCGTGCGCCTGCGCGATCTGCGCCAGCGGCACACGCTGAGCGATCGCGTGGCTCAGCTGGCCGCGCGCAAGCCAGCCGTGCAACGTGGATTGCGCCTGTTGCCGATCGGCTGTAGACAGGTTGTAGACGATGAAGAATCCGAACGACAGGTTGTTCACGATGAGCGGGAAGAACGGCAACTCGAAACCAGGTTTGCCGCTGCCGTAGACCATCAGGTCGCCGCCGGAGCGCAGCAACTCCAGGTCGAGCGCCGCATTGGCGGCAATGTCGACTTCGATGATGCGGTCGATGCCGTGCCCCTGCGTCGCTTCGCGCACCCGCTCCTTCACCGATTCGGTACGGTAGTTGATTGCCACATCCGCACCAGCCTGTTGCGCGATCGCGGCTTTTTCGGTGCTGCTGACGGTTGCCAGCACCTGCCGCGCACCGAGCAGGCGGCAGAACTGCAACGCATAGTGGCCGACCGCGCCCGCCCCGCCCGCAACCAGCACCCGTTGGCCGGCCACGCCGCCACGCGCGAGCAGCGCGTGCAAGGCGGTCATGGCTGGAATGCCCAGGCAGGCGCCGGCCTCGTCGCTGGTGGTGTCCGGCAGCGGCACCGCCATCTGCCGCGGCAACACCACATACTGAGCCGCAGTGCCGTGGGCACGGCCCCAGGCGGCGTTCCAGACCCAGACCCGCTGGCCGACACGCTGCGGGTCAACACTGGCGCCGACCGCATCGACCACGCCCATGCCGTCGCTGTGTGGCACCACACGCGCAAACGGCATGACCGCGTTGCGCAAGCCGGCGCGCGACTTCACATCCGACGGGTTGACGCCCGACCAGCGCAGACGCACGCGCACCTCACCCGGTCCGGCCACCGGTTCCGGCAGGTCACCGACCTGAAGGACCTCCCGCGCCGGACCGGTCTGTTCGTAATATGCGGCAAGCATGGCATTTCCCCTGGTTGATCGGCGCCGGATCGTGGTGCGCAAATTGCTGCCGCCAAGGCGGGCCCGGCACGGGTATTGCACCCGATCGTCGCATTCCGGCATCGTGGGACGCGCGACCGGGCAGACTGCTAGTATCACTGCATCGGCCGAAGAACCGCCTTCCCCTGAGCCGCCACCTGGCGCCACTACACGAGACTGCCGCATGTCCATTCACGCCGCCCTGCACCACGTCACCCATTACCAATATGACCGCCCGGTCACGCTCGGGCCCCAGGTCATCCGGCTGCGACCGGCGCCACATTGCCGCAGCAAGATCCTGTCCTACTCGCTCAAGGTCGAGCCGGCAGGCCACTTCATCAACTGGCAGCAGGATCCGTTTGCCAACTACCAGGCGCGCCTGGTGTTCCCGGAGAAGACCCGCGAGTTCAAGATCACCGTCGATGTGGTGGCCGACATGTCGGTCTACAACCCGTTCGACTTCTTCCTCGAGCCGGCGGCCGAGCAGTATCCGTTCAGCTACGAATCGCTGCTGCAGCAGGAGCTGGCGCCTTACCTGGCGGTGGAGCCGGCGGCCGCGCAACTGCAGGCCTACCTGGCGCGGATCGACCGCACCGAGCGGCGCACCATCGACTTCCTGATCGACGTGAACCGCATGGTCAGCCAGGACGTGCGTTACCTGATCCGCATGGAACCAGGTGTGCAGACGCCCGACGAGACCTTGTCGCTGGCGTCCGGTTCCTGCCGCGATTCGACCTGGCTGCTGGTCAACCTGCTGCGCCATTGCGGGCTGGCTGCACGATTCACCTCCGGCTACCTGATCCAGCTGGTGCCCGACGTCAAGGCGCTCGACGGCCCCAGCGGCACCGCGGTCGACTTCACCGACCTGCACGCCTGGTGCGAGGTCTACCTGCCCGGCGCCGGCTGGATCGGCCTGGACCCGACCTCTGGCCTGCTCGCCGGCGAAGGCCACGTGCCGCTGGCGTGTACGCCGCAGCCCTCTGGCGCGGCGCCGATCGAAGGCGGCGTCGAGATGGCCGAGGTCACGTTCGCGCACGAGATGAAAATCTCCCGGCTGTACGAGGCGCCCCGCGTCACCAAACCCTATACCGAGGAGCAGTGGGCCAAGGTGATGGAACTGGGCGCAGCGGTCGACCGGGAACTGATCGACGGCGACGTGCGACTGACGATGGGCGGCGAGCCGACGTTCGTGGCTGTCAGCGACCGTGACGCGGCCGAATGGAACACCGACGCACTCGGGCCGACCAAACGCGGTTTCGCAACCGCGCTGGTGCACAAGCTGCGTGCCCAGTACGGCCAGGGCGGGTTTCTGCATTTCGGCCAGGGCAAGTGGTACCCGGGCGAGCAGCTGCCGCGCTGGGCACTGAACATCTACTGGCGTGCCGACGGCCAGTTGGTATGGGCAAACCCCGACCTGTTCGTCGACGAACGCCATCCGACGCACTACACCAGCGCAGTGGCACATGACTTCACACAAGGCCTGGCGCGTCGTCTGGGGCTGGACGGCCAACATATCCTGCCAGGTTACGAAGACAGCTGGTATTACCTGTGGCGCGAGCGCCGCCTGCCGGTCAACGTCGACCCATTCAAATCCCGGCTCGACGACGAGATGGAACGGGCACGGCTGCACAGGGTCTTCACCCAGAAACTCGACACCGTCGTCGGTTACGTGTTGCCGATCAAGGTGGCCGATCGTGCCACCGGCGGTGGTGCGCGCTGGGCCACCGGTCCGTGGTTCGTCCGCGACGAGCGCCTGTACCTGATGCCCGGAGATTCGCCCATGGGCTTGCGCCTGCCCCTGGACTCGTTGCCCTGGGTCAGCCAAGCCGACTACCCGTATCACATACCGCAGGATCCGTACGACGCGCGCGGCAGCTTGCCACCCCACGCGGCGTGGGCCCAGCGTTACGCCGTGCTGCCGTCCGCGCCGATGGCAGCCAGCGGCGGCGACAACAGCGATGTCGCCACCCAGCCCGGCATCACAGCCTATCTGGCCGGAACCGGCGCGCCGTCCGAAGCAGCGCGCGTGACGCAGGAGGCCGCGCGCGCGGCGCAGGCTACCAGCGTCACCAGCGCACATGCGCATCGTGTCGATCAGGCCGAACCGGCAGACTTCGCCCACGTGCCCGCCCGGCAGGAGTCGGCCCACTGGCTCTCCCGTACGGCGTTGTGCGTCGAGGTACGCGATCCGCGCCGCGCCAACGGCCCCAAGGCCGAAGCCCAGGGCGAGGCCTCGGGCGTCCTGTATGTGTTCATGCCGCCGCTGGAGCAAGTCGACGACTACCTGGAACTGGTGGCCGCGATCGAGGCCACGGCCACCGAGCAAGGCGTACGCCTGGTGCTCGAGGGATATCCGCCGCCGCGCGACCCGCGCCTGAAGCTGTTGCAGGTGACACCCGACCCGGGCGTGATCGAGGTCAACGTGCATCCGGTGTCGACCTGGGGCGAACTGGTGCACAACACCGAATTTCTCTACCACACGGCCTGGGCGTCGCGCCTGTCGGCCGAGAAGTTCATGACCGATGGCCGCCACACCGGCACCGGAGGCGGTAACCATTTCGTGATGGGCGGCGCCACGCCATCCGACAGCCCCTTCCTGCGCCGGCCCGAGCTGCTGGCGAGTCTGCTGGGCTACTGGCATAACCATCCCAGCCTGAGTTACCTGTTCAGCGGCATGTTCGTCGGCCCGACCAGCCAGGCACCCCGTGTCGACGAGGCGCGCAACGACCAGTTGTACGAGCTCGAGATCGCGTTGCAGCAGATCCATGCCAACTGCGACGCATACGGTGCATCCATGCCGCCCTGGCTGGTGGATCGCACGCTGCGCAACGTGCTGATCGACGTCACCGGCAACACGCATCGCAGCGAGTTCTCGATTGACAAGATGTATTCGCCCGACTCCGCGACGGGCCGGCTCGGCCTGCTGGAGTTGCGTGCGTTCGAGATGCCGCCGCATGCCCGCATGAGCATTGCGCAGCAGTTGCTGCTGCGCGCACTGGTGGCCCGGTTCTGGAAACAGCCCTACAACACCCGGCTCAGCCGCTGGGGCACCTCGCTGCACGACCGCTTCATGCTGCCGACCTTCATCCGCCAGGACTTCGAGGACGTCATCGCCGAGATGCGGCTGGCCGGCTACGGGTTCGACGCAGCCTGGTTCGCGCCGCATCTGCAGTTCCGGTTCCCGCTGGTGGGCAGCATCGCAGCCGCCGGCATGGAACTTACGTTGCGCAATGCGCTCGAGCCCTGGCATGTCATGGGGGAAGAAAGCAACGCTGGCGGTACCGCCCGGTACGTCGACTCCTCGCTCGAACGCATCGAGGTCCATGTCAGCGGCTTCAACGAAAGTCGTTACGCCGTGACCTGCAACGGCCGGCCGCTGGCGATGCAGTCCACCGGAGCCGAGGGCGAATTCGTCGCGGGCGTGCGTTACAAGGCCTGGAGTCCGCCGTCGGCGCTGCATCCGTCCATCGACGTGCATTCTCCGCTGACGTTTGACATCGTCGATACCTGGATGCGCCGCTCGATTGCCGGCTGCCAGTACCACGTGTCGCACCCCGGCGGCTTGAGCTACGAGACCTTGCCAGTCAATGCCAACGAGGCGGAAAGCCGGCGCCTGTCGCGTTTCGTTGCCATGGGTCACACACCCGGCACCATGCCCGACGTGGCGCCCAGCATCGCGATTGCCGGCAACCGAGAGTTTCCGTTCACGCTCGATCTGCGCCAGCGCTGACGCACCGCATGAGCCAGGACCCGGGTCCCCGCGCGCAGGCGCTACCGATACCGATACAGGTGCCGGGAGCGACAGCCGGGCGTCCGGCGACCGCGGCGCCCGGACATCTGGACGAGCTGCGCGGTCAGGCCATCACCGGCGCGCCCACGGACAGCACCGGGACGGCGCCGATGGCGCCGCACTGGGCCTCGTTCTTCGAACACATGGGCCCGTTCGACCCGCGCGAACTCAATCGCCGCGCCAGCCGGCTGCAGCGCCAGTTGCGCGACAACGGCGTGACCTACAACGTCTATGCCGATGCGGGCGGCCCGCAACGGCCGTGGTCGCTGGACCTGTTTCCGCTCATCGTCACGCCGCGGAGCTGGCGCCAGATCGAGGCCGGCGTGTTGCAGCGGGTACGACTGCTCGAACGCGTCATGGCCGACGTCTACGGGCCACAGGAACTGCTGCGCCGCGGCCTGATTCCGCCTGCGCTGGTGCAAGGCCATCCCGGCTATCTGCGCGCGATGCGCGGCGCCGAGCCGGTCGGCGGCACCCGGCTGCACATCGCCGCGTTCGACCTCGCGCATGGTCCGGACGGCAACTGGTGGCTGGTGTCGCAGCGCACCCAGGCACCATCGGGCCTGGGGTACCTGCTGGAGAACCGGATCGCCATCTCACAGCTGTTCTCCGGGACGTTCGAGAACATGCACGCGCAGCGGCTCGGCGGCACGTACCGGGCGCTGGTCGACAACCTCAAGGCCAGCAGCCCGGGCGGCCGCGACGCCCATATCGCGCTGCTGACGCCCGGCCCCTACAACGAAACCTATTTCGAGCATGCCTATCTGGCGCGTTACCTGGGCCTGACCCTGGTGCAGGGTGGCGACATGGTGGTGCGCGACGAGCGGCTCTACCTCAAGACCCTGCGCGGCCTGGTGCCGATCCATGGCCTGCTCAAGCGCATGGACGATGCCTTCCTGGACCCGCTGGAACTGCGCGCCGACTCCAGCCTCGGTGTGCCAGGCCTGTTGCAGGCGGTGCGCGCTGGCAACGTATTGATGGCCAACATGCCCGGATCGGCCTTTCTCGAGTCCCCCGCGCTGCTCGGCTTCCTGCCGGCGCTGGCGCGGCAATTGCTCGGCGAGGAGCTCAAGCTCGCCGCCTTGCCGACCTGGTGGTGCGGCGAACGCGCCGCGATGGACGCCGCCTTGCCCCGCCTGGCCTCCTGTGCCATCAAGCCAACCTATCCGGCCGGCGACCCGGCCAATGGCTTCCAGTCGGTGCTGGGCGGTGAGCTCTCGGCGCGCGAACTCGACGAATGGGCGGGTCGCATTGCGCTGCATGGCGACGATCACACCGTGCAGGCCTACATGCCCCTGTCGCAGATCCCGACCTGGCAAGGCGGCAGCACGCCGGACGCAGGCCAGATCGTGCCACGCTCGGCGATGCTGCGGGTATTCGCGGTCAGCAACGGGCCGCAGTCCTGGCGCATCCTGCCCGGCGGACTGGCCCGCGTTGCCCATGCCCGCGCCGAAATCGCCGCCATGCAGCGGGGCGGCAGCAGCGCCGACGTCTGGGTGATGACCGATGCCGCGATCGACCGCACCACGCTGCTGGCACCGACGCTGACGGTGGAGATGGTGGCCCAGCGCAAGCGCCTGGTCACCAGCCGCGCCGCCGAAAACCTGTACTGGCTGGGACGTTACACCGAGCGCACCGAGAACACCATCGCGCTGGCGCGTCTGACGCTCGAATGCCTGGGCGGCGAAGACCAGACCAACCCCCGGCTGCTGCAGTGGCTCGACCGCATGGCGCGTTTTCATGGGCTGGTACTGCCCGACGTGCCGGCACTCACGCAAGCGCGCCGGGTGTTCGAACGCACGCTGATTGCCAGCCTGGGCAGCGAGGCTCGGACCTCCAGTGTCGGCTACAACCTGCGGGCCGTGCGCCAGGCCGGATCGGCAGTGCGCGAACGCCTGTCGCAGGAACACTGGCAACTGATCGAAAGGGCACAGGGCGAACTGGCGCGCACCTTTGCAGAACTCGAACACCCCGCCGAATATGGCGCGCTCGACGCGCTCGACCTGCTGCGCAACATCGGTCGCCAGATGGCGGCGATCACCGGTTCCCAGACCGACCGGATGACGCGCGACGACGGCTGGCGCTTGCTGAGCATCGGGCGCCATGTCGAACGGCTGGGTTTCCTGGCCGCCTCGCTCGACATCGGGCTGGAAACAGGTGCTCTGGGCGACCCGGCCGGTTTCGAAGCCATGGTGGCCTTGTTCGACAGCAGCATCTCGTTCCGTGCGCAGTTCCAGCAGAGCCGCGAGATGCCGGCCCTGGTCGATCTGCTGGTGCTGAACCGGGACAATCCGCGCTCGCTGGCCTGGGTCGCGCATACCCTGCGCGGGCGCCTGGCCAAGCTGGCCGGCAGCGAGCCGAACGAACTGAGCCCGATGTCGCTGCAGGTGCCCGACCCGGCCCGATGGAGCCTGGCGCGTTTGTGCACGTCGCAACCCGCACTCGAAGCGGCGACGGAAGCCGACGGGGTTCCGACCGCATGGCCGCATCTGCTGGAGGTGCTCGAAGCCTGCGGCAATGCCGCGCATGCGGTCTCCGAACTGATCAGCGCGACCTACTTCACCCATTCGGGCGCATCCGAACAAAGCGTGGGGGCTTGACAACGCGATGCGACTGTCCATCACCCACGCCAGTCAATACGACTACGCCCCACCGGTGGACGTGGCGCAACATATCGCCTGCCTGCAACCGCAGCAGACCGTGGTGCAGCAGCTGCTGTCGCATACGCTGACCTTCTCGCCGGAACCGTCGCATCGCCACGAAGCCGTCGATGTGTTCGGCAACCGGCGTACCTTCGTGTCGCTGCAAATACCGCACGACCGGCTCGAGGTCACGGCCAGCAGCGTCGTCGAGACCCGCCGGCTGCCCATGATGTCCCGTGTTGCCATACCGTGGGAGCGGGCAGCCGATCATTTTCGTTACCGGGCCGACGGCATCTACGACGCCGATGTCGAATTCCGGTTCGCGTCACCGCATGTGCCGCGCCATCACGAGTTCGCGCAGTACGCCCAGCCCAGTTTCGCCCCGGGCGTCGACCTGCACGCCGCCACGCTGGACCTGATGCACCGCATACACGCGCAATTCCGTTACGACAACCAGAGCACCGAGGTGCACACACCGGCCCTCGAGGCCATGCGCCAACGCCGCGGCGTGTGCCAGGACTTCGCGCACATCATGATCGCCTGCCTGCGCGCGCTGGGCCTGTCGGCGCGGTATGTCAGCGGCTATCTGCTGACGCGGCCACCACCAGGCCAGCCGCGGCTGATCGGAGCCGACGCGTCCCATGCCTGGACATCGATATTGCTGCCCACGCAGACCGGCCCCACGCGCTGGTGCGATTTCGACCCCACCAACGACCGCTGGGGCTGGGGCGCGCCGGGCGACGACTATGTGGTGCTGGCCACAGGCCGCGACTACGCCGACGTGTCGCCGATACGCGGCGTGATCCATGGCGGCGCCACCCATGACCTGACGGTGGCCGTCACCGTGGCGCCGTCGGGCGAGCGCGATGGCGCCAGCGAGGCGCTGGCGGCAGGTGTGCCCGCGACAGTTGCCCCGTCGCAATCTCAAAGCCAAAGCCAAAGCCAAAGCCAAACGCAGACCCAGTCCGAGTCCCAGTCCCCACTACGACCCACACCATGAACGTCTACGACAAACTCACAGAACTCGACATCACATTGCCGCCGGTGGCGATCCCCGCCGCGGCCTACCTTCCCTTCGTGCAGACCGGCAAGCTGGTTTTCCTCAGCGGCCATATCGCGAAGAAGGACGGCAAACCCTGGGTCGGCCAGTTCGGCAAGACCATGACCACCGAAGAAGGCAAGGCCGCCGCACGCGCCATTGCGATCGACCTGATGGGCACCTTGCATGTGGCCGTAGGCGGCGACCTGAACCGCGTCCGCCGCATCGTCAAGCTGATGTCGCTGGTCAATTCCACCGGCGACTTCACCGAGCAGCATCTCGTGACCAACGGCGCCAGCGAACTGATCGGCCAGGTGTTCGGCGACAACGGCGCCCATGCGCGCAGCGCGTTCGGTGTGGCGCAGATTCCGATGGGGGCTTGTGTGGAGATCGAGATGATTGCGGAGATTGAATGAAGGGTATCAGCTCGCCTGGATTTCGCACGCTGACCGACTCCGTCCGGGTCGACGGGCATTGCCGTTTGGGTGCGTCGCCATTCGTTCTACTGTCGATGACAAGTCAACATTGACGCTATCTTGCCGCCGGCAGCTTTTGTGGCTCAGGAAGCGACCAATACCGACAGTTGGAGTAACCGCTCGATACAGGTCGTGCACTGATATCGTTTGCAAAATTTCACCCGATCGGAGTAATGATCCCGCGTCGCTATCAGCGTCTCCAACAGCAATTCGGTCAGTCTATTTGGCGTAAAGTCGGGCCAGATGGCGATCGGAGTTGTGCAAACTTCGCCAAGGATCTGGAGTACACAGCATGAGCGAACTGGCCGTTGCCGACCGTGTCGAAGTCCTGGTCCTCGTAGACAACGCAACTGACAACCTCTCATCGGTCCCGGACTCTGTCGAGACGGAGGTGTCAAGATTCTGGCGGCGCGGCGGCCGGTTGACGGCGGGCAACGCCCTGTGCTGCGCGGCGCATGGCTTGTCGTGCGCAATAACGGCCTGGCGCGATGGCGTACCAAAGACGCTGTTGTTTGACACCGGGCCGGATGCGTCCGTTTTTGAACGCAACGTGGACCGCCTGGGGTTCGATATCGGCACCGTGGATGCCCTGTTCTTGTCGCACGGGCATTGGGACCATGCGGGCGCGATGCTCAGGGCGTTGGACTTGATACAGGTCCGCAATAGTGGTGCCGCCGTGCCGACCTACATGCATCCGGGGATGTATGCGACGCGCGCCATGCGCGGGGCCGATGGAAGCGTGCGGGTCTTAGATGATGTGCCTACCGCGGCTGAACTCGAAAGGCACGGGGCCAGGGTGGTTCATTCGCGGGAGGCGCAAGCCGTCGTGGATGACCTGTTCTACATCAGCGGCGAGATTCCGCGCGTGACGGCATTTGAGCGCGGCATGCCCGGCCAGGTTCGGCGCACGGCCGACGGAGCGGCCTGGGAGGCAGATCCCTTGCTTCTCGACGAGCGGTTTGTCGCCGTCCGTGTGAAGGACAAGGGTGTACTGGTCTTCACTGCATGTTCCCACGCGGGGGTCGTGAATGTACTGAAGCATGCACGCGACAGCTTGGCGCCGCATGGGCTGCATGGAGTCATGGGCGGCTTCCACCTGTCTGGAAGTACCGAAAACATCATCCCGGAGACAGTCAACGAACTTCGCGCATTTGGCCTGACAACCATTGCAGCAGGGCACTGCACCGGTTGGCGTGCCATTGGCGCGCTTGCGGCGGCCTTCGGCAGTGCGGTTGTGCCTTCGTCGGTCGGGAAAACTTACCGGTTCTAGCTGCCGATCATGTGGTGCACTTTTTTGGGGCATAGCATCGTTGGAGCCCGGCGCCAGGCGATGACCGCTTGCCGCATTTAGTAGCCCCAAATCTGGGCGTCAGCTCCCTGCCACGACTTGCTGTTCATTTCATCGTGGGCCCCAATGGGTCGACGGCCGCGGGCGGTTTGCTGCGTTTGCGGTCGTACGACTTTCAATATCGTGGGACTTCAGCACTCCGCCATCGGTGGGTGAAGGCCTTGAGGCGACGCTGACGACCGGCAGCTTCCTGGCGCCTCGTTGGGATTTGCTGCGCCGCCTGAAGTGCCGCGGCGAGCGGTAGATCAATGTGGCCATCCTGGAGGCCCCGGTGACTAAGCGGCTCCTCACGCATCTGGGATGGCAAGCCAGGGCACCACCCAGGCACCGGCGCGCGGCCACCTGCGAGAAGCGGCCTGAGGGCAGCCTGGCGCTCCGAGACGCGGTGACTTATGTGCGCCGACGCCAAATCGCCCCCGGCGGTTTGAACTGACCCATCACTGGAAATCAGCATCCCAATCCCAGTAAGGTTTTGCACCTTGCAGGGTGGAGCAATGAATTTCGGCAGCCAGGATCAAATCGGGGTCAGTTTCAACCGTCGCAGAACTGTGGCGCGTGTCGTAACCCGTTGGGCGCCGCGCGGCGGGCTGCTAAAGTCATCGCTATGAGCGCCAACCCCACCCTTGTAGACGCCTTCCGCGGCGGCATTGTCGAATCGTCCCACCGCGGGGCGCTGGCCATCGTGGATGCCGATGGCGGCGTGCACACGCAGCACGGCGACATCGATCGCCCGATCTTCCCGCGCAGCGCCATCAAGGTGCTGCAGGCGCTGCCGTTGGTGGCCAGTGGAGCAGCCGAGCGCTGGCAGCTGACTGACGAAGAACTGGCGCTGGCCTGCGCCAGCCACGGCGGCGAGCCGCAGCACGCGCAGACCGCTGCCGCCATGCTGGCCAAGGCAGGCGTGGACGTGGCCGCGCTCGAATGCGGCGCCCACTGGCCGTACCACGACGGCAGCATCAAGGCGCTGGCCGCCGTCGGCCAGCAGCCCAGCGCGCTGCACAACAACTGCTCGGGCAAACACTCGGGCTTCGTGTGCCTGGGCTGCCTGATGGCCGAAGGCGGCGACCGCCGCGCCTTCCTGAAGGGCTACATCAAGCCTGATCACCCGGTGATGCGCGAAGTCACAGCAGCCTTGCAGGCCAGCACCGGCTACGACCTGACCCACGCCCCTGTGGGCACCGACGGCTGCAGCATCCCCGCCTATGCCGTGCCGCTGCGCCACCTGGCGCACGCCTTCGCCCGCGTGGCCACCGGCGTAGGCCTGAGCCCCGGTCACGCCCGCGCCGCGGCACGGCTGCGCGCCGCGGTGGCCGCCGCACCGCACATGGTGGCCGGCACCGACCGCTTCGACAGCCGCGTGATGGAGCGCCTGCGGGCGCGCGTCTTCTGCAAGGTGGGCGCCGAGGGCGTGTACTGTGCCGCCCTGCCCAGCCTGGGCCTGGGCGTGGCCATCAAGATGGACGACGGCAACAACTCACGCGCCTGCGAGGTGGTGATGGCCGCGGTGGTCCTGGCGCTGCTGACGCTGGACGGCAATAACTTGACCCGCCACATGAACATCGATGCCGGTGGCAACGTCAAGTTAAGTGGCGTGCGCTTGACGCGCGGCAATCCGGGCGCGGGCATCGGTGCAGGTGCGATTTTGATCAATGGCGGCATACTGGACGCCAGCGATATCCAGATCGACTTTAGCCGCAGCAATCAGGGTGGCTGCCTGTACAACAACGGCACGCTGACGCTGATTCGTTCCGTTTTGACCGGCTGCCAAGCCAACTTTGCCGCCGCTTTCTTTAATGAAGCCGGCAAGAGTGCGGCACTCAACGATGTGCGCATCGAGAACAGCATCTCCAGCGCGGCCGGCGGCGGCATCACCAGCTTCGGCACGCTGAGCCTGGTGCGTTCCAGCGTCAGCGGCAACCAGGCGACGTATGGCGCTGGATTGCTGAGCTACGGCCCAGCGACGCTGACCAACGTGACCTTAAGCGGCAACAGCGCGACTGCGGCCGGCGGCGGCGGCGCCTATCTCGGGCTAAATTCAATTAGCACACTGACCCACGTCACCATCAGCGCAAACACTTCCGTAGTGACCGGCGGCGGCATCACCGCCGAAGGTGGCGCGGTCATCAATCTGCGCAATACGATCATCGCTGGCAATACCGGCGGACCCGGAGTGCCGGATGTGCTGGGCGCACTGATTTCGCAGGGCTACAACGTGATTGGCAGCGCGACCGGCAACAGCTTTACCGCAGGCTCCGATCTGACCGGCGTCATTGTCGGCGCACCGGCACGGCTGGCACCCCTGTCCGACAACGGCGGCTTCGCGCGCACGCACGCGCCGCTTTTCAACAGCGTGCTTGACGATGCGGGTGGCAGTGGCACAACCCAGGACGCAAGGCAAATGGCCAGACCAGTGGACTTCAGCGATCTGACCAACGCCACCGGTGGCAACGGCAGCGATATCGGTGCCTATGAGATTCAGGTGAGCACGCCGGTGAACGTCGTTGCCAGTGCCAGCGCTGGCGGCGTGTCGGTCAGTTTCATCGGTGGTGCCAACGGTGGGCCGACGATTACAAGTTACAGCGTGCGCTGCGGCAACCAGACGGCAACCGGAGGCACCTCGCCGATCGTGGTCAGCGGCTTGGCGATTGGCACGCCGGTGACGTGTGCAGTAACGGCGAGCAGTGGCGCGCTGATCGGTATACCTTCTGGCCCGTCAAATAGCGTCACCCCGTTGGCAGTTCCGGGCGCGCCGACCAGCGTGGTCGCCACCAGCGGCAATGCCTCAGTCAGCGTCGCCTTTGTGGCACCGGCTAGTCCTGGCGGCAGCGCGATCAGCAGCTACACCGCCACCTGCGGCACACAGAGTGCGAGCGGTGCCGCTTCGCCGATCGTGGTCAGCAATCTTAGCAACGGCACCGCAGTGACCTGCACCGTCGTCGCGACCAATGGCGCAGGCAACAGCGTGGCCTCAGCGGCCTCCAACAGCGTCACCCCGGCAACCGTGCCCGACGCACCAACCCTTACAGGCATTAGCGCAAGCGATGGCGCGGTGACGGTGAGTTTTAACCCGCCAGCGTTCAACGGCGGATCGCCAGTCACCTTCTACAACGCCTTTTGCGGCAACTTCGAACCCGGCGGTGTGGCATTTGTGGGTGCCGGGGAGACGTCGCCGATCACAGTATCAGGCCTAGTCAATGCAGTGCCGGCCAAGTGCAGAGTGATTGCCATCAATGTAATGGGCCCAGGCGGTGCCTCTGCGTGGTCGGCCATTGTGGTGCCGGGTATTGCGCCTGCAATCTTAAGCGCCGCCCTGCCAAACGGCAGCTTTGGTGTCCCGTACAGTCGCAGCATCACCGCCACCGGTGCACCTGCGCCCATTTTCAGCGTGAGCGCCGGAGCGCTGCCACCTGGACTGATGCTGGATGCCAACACTGGCATGATCAGCGGCACGCCAACCAGCGTTAGCGCGCCCAGCGCCAGCAGCGGCACCATTAGCGCGGGCAACGGCATCGGCACGGCCGCCACGCAGAGCTTCTCGATAGTCATCGCTGCGGTCGCACCAAACGCGCCAACCACCGTGATCGCCACGCGCGGCAATGCCTCGGTTAGCGTCGCCTTTGCAGCACCGGTCAATACCGGCGGGATCTTGATCAGCGGCTACACCGCGACTTGCGGTGCGCAAAACGCGAGCGGCGCGGTTTCGCCGATTGTGGTTAGCAATCTGAGCAACGGCGCGGCGGTTACCTGCACCGTGATCGCGAGCAATGCAATGGGCAACAGCGCGCCTTCGCTGCCCTCGAACAGCATTACCCCAGCGACGGTCCCGAACGCGCCGACCAACCCAGTTGCCACGCCCGGCAACGGCGCGGCGACAATCGCTTTCAGCGCGCCGGCAAGCGACGGCGGCACTGAGATCATCGATTACCGCTTGCAGTGCACCCCAGTCGGCGGCCAAGTCAGCGGCTTGAGCTCGCCGTTGACACTGGGCGGCCTCAGCAACGGCACGCTTTACAGCTGCACGGTGAGCGCGCGCAACGCCATCGGCTTCAGTGTCGCGTCTATCGCCGTCAACGTGACTCCCATCGCACCATCGGCGGACTTAAGCATCAGCAAGAGCAACGGCACGGCCTTCGTCAGCGGCGGCATGCCCACCAGCTATCTGATCGTCGTCAGCAACGCCGGGCCGACTGGCGTTGCTGGCGCGCGCGTGCAGGACACGCTCGACCCTGAGTTCAGCCAAGCCACCTGGACGTGTGTCGGCCAAAACGGCGGCAGTTGCGCAGGCGCTGGCACTGGCAATCTGGATCAGCCGGTCAATCTGCCGGTCGGCGCGAGCGTGCGTTTCACCCTGACCGCGCTGGTCGCCCCCCTGCCGGAAACGCCGGTCAGCAACGTAACCTCAGTGACGCCACCCAGCCCGATCGTTGATCCAAACCTTAACAACAACGTCGCCAGCGATGGACCGGACGTGCGAGGGGTGTTCCGCGATGGCTTTGAATAGTGCTGGCACGGTCGCGCTACCCACAGGGCAGTTTGAAAAACCTACTGCGCGGGCCGATGGCGGCGTTGGTCCGCGCTCGGAATCCGCGCGGACTCAAGTCTACTGCGGCTCCTCCGCGCGGTGCGCCTTGCCCTCTGCTCGCTCGCTACGGTTTTTCAAACTGCCCGCAGGGGCCAAAACGCCCGCGCTTTCGCGTGTTACAACATACG
>ENA-ORBV01003957-ORBV01003957.1-microbial-mat-metagenome-genome-assembly--contig:-NODE-3957-length-29034-cov-6.432331_pt1 | contig 29034 bp, 26 predicted proteins | sample MGYA00237777_ERZ505514 | MGnify/ENA primary metagenome ERZ505514 (study PRJEB26160, sample SAMN06269048) | microbial mat metagenome | isolation source: Oligotrophic lake microbial mat | place... | reverse complement strand
TAGTCTCGTGGGCTCGGAGATGTGTATAAGAGACAGATTGAAAAGTAAATAAACAGAATGCCTAAATCATATTCTTCTGTTTGAACAAAGCACCTTTCAAAATATTATATTTCAACGACACTTCTACTCCACCATTGAACTTTGATACTTCTTTATAGGAAGAAACATTTACATCATAAGAAACACCAAATGTAAAATCTGACATAGTGAAAAACACGGAAGGAATTATAGCATCCTTGTATCTGTAATAAACACCAATGCCTAATGCTGATTCAGTAATTAAACCTGTAATTTTTGTTTCGTTTTTAAAACGGTATCGAATGGCGCAACCTGCAGTAATTTCCATTGCTTTGCCTTGCTGAAAATAAATTAAAGAAGGAAGGAATGCGACTTTTGTTCCTGGTCGGTCGAGATGAGCATTCATATTCACCACCAACTTTCCATACAATTTTTCGGAAACATTAAAATATTTTTGTGAGGGTTGATTCAAATGAAAATAGGCAACACCAATATCTACTTTCCTTTTTTCGTTGCGAGCAAATTTTACTTTGCCATTCGAATATTCATAATACAATCCGGCAGCTAAATCTAAATAGAAAAATGCATTATTAGGAGTGGTTTCATAATTCGCCATTGCAGTGTTAAAACCTTGTCCATCGTATTGATTTCCCCAATTTAAACCAGCCAGATTCACTTTTCTTTGAGCACCACCAACAGATAGTCCCATCGAAAATTTACTTTCTCTACTAACGGGTAAAATGGCAGCGAGACATAAATTAGCTTGCGTTAAACCAAAGTTAGAATCTCCAGCTTTATCACTAAAAAAATTTAGTCCGGCACCCAAATGAGCATTTTTTTCTTTCTTATCAAACAAGGGCATATCCACAGAAGCAGCAACTGTATTAAAAGCATTGCCCATCGCCATCCACTGATTTTTATAATTCACAATTGCACGAACATAACCGCTGTATACACCAGTAGCACCTGGATTCAACAACTGAGGTGTTTCATTGTATTGAGAAAAATGAACATCCTGTGCAAAGGCCTCTCCCCCGGCCCCCCTCCAAAGAGGATGGCTGAGAATAATAATAGAAAAAAGTAAAATGTGTTTTTTCATTTTTATACGTTTCGCCCCCTCTCCTGTGGAGAGGAGATTAAGGGCTGAGGTTTATCTAACAAGCGTAATGTTTCCTTTTTTCTCCACTCTCATCCCATCAGGCATTATACCTGAAACTCTGTAAGCAAATACTCCTGCGTTACATGCTTGTCCCATAAATGTTCCATCCCATCCTTGAGATCTGTCATTGGTTTGAAAAACTTCTTGTCCCCAGCGATTATAAATATGAAATTCTAATTTATCAATGCTACCTAAAACAAATAAAATATCATTGTTATTATCCCCATTAGGAGAAAAAACATTTGGTATTCCAACTTCGGAGCCACCTTGAGGTTCGGATGTTAAACGAAAAACAGCAATCACATTTTCACTTGATGTAAACGAAACCTCTGCTGTATCGCTTGTACTGCTAGGTGTTGGAGTGTGACTCGGCATTTCCCAATGATCAAAAACATAAGGACTATTCGGGATTGCTTTTAATTTTGTAACAATTCCACCAAAATAACTTCCTGAAAAAATATAAGATGGAGGAACAATACTGTTGATTTGAATATTTCCTGCTCCGGCTGGTGATACATCAAATGTCACTACATAAGGTCCAGTTAAAGAATAACAATCAATTAAACCTTGAGTCAAAGCAGTACAACGTTGATCAACTTCCGATCTGAAAGTAGCAGCATTTGCTTTCCATGTGGCATAAGAACCGCCCCACTTAGCGCACTGAGCGGTCATTTCCGGATCAATAACAGCAATCATACTATCTAACAATGGAAGTGCGAAGGAGCAATTCAATTTTGTATTCATCAAATCGATGTAGCGTGATTGATAATATTGTTCGAAATCAGGATTAGCCATTAAGGCATTTAATATTTGCGTATGCCCTTGTCCGCCCGGATCAGGTAAGCCTTCCACATTACAAGGATCAGCATTGGGTGATGGATCAGGAACTCCTGTATAGTTAATATAGTGTCCGAGAATTGCATCCATATCCCAAAGCGTGTAACGCCATTTCTTTTTATCACCAGCAGGATCTAATCCTCTCCACCATGCGGTATTCCAATCCAACCAATCGGAAGTTACAAGCCATGAATTAAAAACAAAATAATCAACAAAGCTTTCAATATTAAAAACGCTATCTACAAAAGCGTAATTAGCGGGAACAGCCATACTATTAGATGTAATGTAATTTCTAATAAAGTTCCAATCAGTAGTTGCTTGCCCGGTTGCTGGTGTATAAGCTTCCCATGTTCCGCCCCATGTTTGAAGAAACTCTACAAATGGTTCATCTTGTTTGTAATAATAATCTGTAAAATCCAAATCATCCACTTTTTCACGAACATCATAAACTCCCCAATATTGTCCGTTTATATAAACAATTACAGGCGCCCAAGAACGTTCGTCCATGTGCAAGCCAGCTCTTTGTGAAAGGTGGTGTGCGTATGAATCGCGGATGTGTGCCGGAGCACCCGGAGCATAAGGGTAGTTATCATTTGCTGCTGCTTTAAAAATCAAACGTTGAAAAGAACTTCGTGCCTTTGTAGCAAATAGTGGAGAGTTTACACCATAGTTATAACCCATTTCATCTTTTGAAACATAATCGAATCCTCTTTGGCTGTATGCCCAGGAATCGTTTCCATGTTCATTTGTTTCACCATTTGTTTCAGCAATCAAAACCTTCGCTTTGTTGTAATACTCCAATCCTGATTCTGCAGTCAACGGAGTTCCACCCAAAAGATCATCTGTTTGATCACCAAAAACAGAAACAACGGGAACGGTATGCGTTTGATTAATAAAGTAAGTATTGCTTTCTATAAAACTAGCAGGCTCCAAAGGATTTGCACTAAAAGCTTTTGCACGTAAAACGGTTGTAGTGGAAACACTTACAGGCGTGCTGTACAAAGTAGATGCTGCTGTAGGAATAGAACCATTTGTAGTATAGCGAATTGTTAATCCTGCGGTTGCAGTAATTGTAATTGTTTGTCCGCCTCCATAAAACCCTGATGCAACGCTCATAACAGGCTTTGCAGCATATTCTAACATTGCTCCTGTATTGTTTGCAAGAAGAGTTGGAGTTGTAAATACCGACCAAGTTGCAGCACCATTTGTTGTTCTTCCACGTGAATGATTTGCTTGTGTTGGGTTCAAAGCCATCCCATCGATAATGGTTCCAGCTGGATCTGCGAAAACAATATCTTCCGGTTTTGTTTGAGTGAATTTAATTCCTGCATGAATATTTGTACCAACAACTGTGTTTTTTCCCGATGCCCAAATTCTTATAAATCCACCGGCATTAATTGAAACACCAGCAGGAATAGGCCATTTGGTTGGGTTACTAATTTTATCACTGATATGATAACCACTTAAATTTACCGTAGTAGCACCTGCATTATAGAGTTCAATCCAATCTGGTGTTTCTCCGAAGTTATCGGTAATACTCATATTTGAACAAGAGAATTCATTAATCATCACTTGTGCATTTGCCTTTTCTGCAAAACAGAATAAAGCAATAGTTAGTGCGAATAGTTGGAAGTAATTTTTCAAATTCATGAAAAATGATTTTAAGTGAATGTTTTATTTTAAATAAACTCAACTAAGTTAAGACTTTTATCTTGATTTTCAAAAGATTATATAAACATCCGGCTGTTCATTAAACATAAAAAAGGCATCGAAATAAGCTTTCGATGCCTTCTAAATGTCTTTTATTGATCTTAATTTTTCTAGAATTTAACGCTTAAGCCTATGCCCATATTGAACCCGCTTCCTTTGAGCTTGTATTCCCAGTTGTTTTCATCATTTAAGTTAGAATCGTTGTTATTGGAAAAAAGGATGCTTGGGTAAGTGTAGCCCATATAACCAACCTGAAATAAAATTCCTACGTGTTGTGCTTTTCCGAAATAAATTTTAGGCTTCAAGTGAATTCCGTAATTCAGTCCATTATCTTTTCCTCCTGCACCGCTATTATCTTTGGAAGAGGGATCTGTATCTGGATTATTTTGCGAATACTTAAAGTTAGAATAGCCCATAGTCAAGCAAAGAGGCATATCGAAGCGTTTCCCTTTCACTAAATGGAAATTAACATCTACACCAAAATCAATTGAACGAACTTTTGGTTGATAATTATAAACCGTTTGTACTAGTCCAACGTAAACAGTATCGTGTTCTTCTTCAGCAATGTATTTCGAAAAACCAAAACGAAATCCTATTCCTAACCAATCGGTAACACCATACTCACCATTTAATCCGAAAATAGTTGCCGCTGCACCATCCGTAGTATCTTCTACTACGCGTCTTTTTGCGATAGCCGATCCTGTCCAATAATCTTCATCAAATTCAGCGTGAATCTTAGTTTTATAAATAGCGAATCCAATACTAGGATCAATTGTGATTGATCCTTTATGAAAGGCTTTGTCATCTTGTGCATTTATTACACTGAAAGAGAAACAAGCAATAAAAAAAGAAAAAAGTAGTTTTTTCATGTTTTTAAAAATTAGTTTAATTAAGATACTATACGAATTTAGAAAAATATCTTGAGTCTAAAACATCTTTCTCATAAAGTATACTGCTAATGTTATCAACAAAATTCCTATACAATTTAAAACAAATCCAGCCTTTAACATATCCTTAACTTTTAAACGTTTGCTACCAAAAACAATAGTGTTTGGAGCAGTTGCCACCGGCAGCATAAATCCTAATGAAGAGGCTAAAGTTGCTGGCAAAAGCAATATTAAAGGGTGAACATTTATTGTCAACTGAACTGCAATCAAAATAGGCAACATTAATTGAATGCTTGCTACGTTTGAAGCAAACTCACTAATGATAGTAATCAATATACAAATCCCAAATATCAATAAATAAATATTTGTTTCTGGAGTAAATTCAAGTTGAGTGGACAACCAATTACTTAGCCCTGAAAGCTCAAAACCTTTTGCTAAAGCAAACCCGCCTCCGAACAACAGAATGATATCAAATGGTAATTTTGAAGTTTCTTCCCATGTAATTAGTGCTCTTCCTTTTACAGATTTTGATGGGATTAGAAATAATAAAATTGCCATAAAAATAGCAACCGTTCCATCTAATAAAAATTCTTTGTTAGGAAAAAGATTGCTCCAGCCATGCATTTTAAATATTCCAAAATCAATATCAGCTCGAGTAAACCACAATAAAGCTGTGCATACAAATATGCTTGAAACTATTTTTTCTTCAAGCGACATTTTCCCTAAACGTAAATAAGCATCCGAAAAATATGTTTTTTCAATATTTAAAACTGCATTCTTTTTGATAAACATTTTTTTTAAAACAAAAAATGCTAAAAACAGAAACAAAATAGAAATAGGAAAAGCAATTTTAAACCACGCAAAGAAATTCATATCATGGTTATCAGGAAATTTATCGGTATACTCTCTTAAAAAAATCATATTAGTTGGTGTCCCGACTAATGTTGCCATTCCTCCTATTGTAGCGGAATATGCTAATCCTATTAATAATCCGGTAGCCATTTTGTGCGACTCAGACTCATCTTTAAAATGCTGCTCAATTTGGACTATTACAGCTAACACGGCCGACAATAGCATCATTACAGTTGCAGTATTTGAAATCCACATAGAAAACGAATACGATGTTAACATCACACCTAATAAAATTTTTGATGGGCTAGTCCCCATTAGCGTCAATATTTTTAAAGCAATTCGTTCATGTAAATTCCAACGTTCAATGGCAAATGCAATAATAAATCCTCCAATGAAAAGAAAAATAATCGGATCCATGTATTGAAACGCAGTGGTTTTTGAATCGGCAATTCCAAAAATGGGAAGTAAAATTATTGGAAGTAAAGCTGTTACTGCTAAGTGAATAGCTTCGGTTAACCACCAAACGGCCATCCAAACGGCTACAGCAGCCATTCTAGTAACCAAAGGATTACCAGGCATTAAATCAAAACCGAAATAAATAATTGCGGCCAAAAATGGCCCAAGAATTAATTTTATTTTTTTAGCCGAAATCATATTCTGTTTTTTGCTCTGAAATTATTTTTAGTTTTACAAGCAGATTATAAAACAAACATAAGCATATTCTTTTTTATCGAACAGTATTAAAAAACAAGAATGAGTCAACTAAGAATAATATTTATGGGCACTCCCGAATTTGCTGTGGAGTCGTTAGATATACTTGTAAAAAACAATTACAATATTGTTGGAGTAATTACTGTTCCAGATAAACCTGCGGGGCGCGGACAAGAAATTCAGCAATCTGCTATCAAAAAGTATGCTTTAGAAAAAGGCTTGAATATTCTTCAACCCGAAAAATTAAAAGATGAACATTTTCTTCAGCAACTAAAAAACTTAAATGCAGACTTACAAATTGTAGTTGCATTCAGAATGTTGCCCGTAGTAGTTTGGGACATGCCTAAACTTGGAACATTCAACCTACATGGCTCATTGTTGCCTCAATACAGAGGTGCCGCTCCAATCAATTGGGCAGTAATAAATGGCGAAAAAGAAACCGGTGTTTCTACCTTTTTTCTGCAGCATGAAATTGACACAGGTAAAATTATTTTCAGAGAAAAAACTCCAATTGGAGAAAATGAAACAACAGGAGAAATTCATGATCGTTTGATGATTATAGGTGCGAACTTAGTTTTGAAAACAGTAAAAGCAATTGAAGAAAATGACTACCCGCAAATAGATCAATCAGAATTTATTGCAAACGGAGAACAAGAAAAGCATGCTCCAAAACTATTTAAAGATGACTGCAAAATAGACTGGAGTAGAAATGCTACAGCTATTCACAATTTCATTCGTGGCTTAAGCCCATATCCAGCAGCATTCTCAAGCTTTGTTGCCCCTGACGAAAAAATTTATTCGGTAAAGTTCTTTAAAACTGAAAAAGAAATTTGCACTCCAACACATCCTATATATAGTATAGTTACCGATTCGAAAACGGATTTAAAGATTGCAGTAAAAGAGGGCTATATTATAGTTAAAGAATTGCAATTAGCAGGAAAGAAGAAAATGGCTACAACCGAATTCCTGAGAGGATTCCCGATGAATAGCGACTGGAAAGTATCTTAACAATTTGCTGATTTTCAATACTTACTACCACTACTACCGTTCATTATTAGACTACTAACTGCCTGCGCTTTAACAATAAAAGTCTGTTCAATAATCAATTTTTCTGAACAATAGCTATATATAGCCTTACAGACTGAGTTATTAACAAAAAGGCGACTTATCAACAAATTTTCGTTTTTTTGGCTCTAAATGTTGCACAAACACTGAATCTTACTAATTTTGTTATATAATTAAATGTTAAACCCTTTTAAAACAAAACAAAATGAACAAAGCAGAATTAGTTGACGCTATCTCAACAGAAGCAAAATTGACAAAAGCAGATGCTCAAAGAGCATTAGATGCATTCGTAAACGCTACAACAAAAGCACTTAAAAAAGGTGACAGAGTTGCATTAGTTGGTTTCGGATCTTTCTCTATCTCTAAAAGAGCTGCTAGAGTTGGTCGTAACCCTCAAACTGGAAAAGCAATTAAAATTGCTGCTAAAAAAGTTGCAAAGTTCAAAGCTGGCGCTGATTTAGCTAAAACAGTTAACAAATAGTCGTTGACTAAAGCAAAATAAAAAAGTCTCGCAGAAATGCGGGACTTTTTTATTTTATGTACTTTCGTTCCTCAAAAAATTAAGTATGAGCAAACAAGATAAAATAAACAATTTCGACCCAAACGGTTTGGGTGATGCAAACAATAATATTTATGGCTTACCATTCACAATTGATGAAGCCGAAGTTGTGATTCTTCCAGTGCCCTGGGAAGTAACTGTATCTTATAGTGGCGGAACAGCATTGGGCCCGCAAGTGGTTTACAATGCTTCTTATCAGGTAGATTTATTTGACCCTAAAATTGCAGATGCCTGGAAAATTGGTTTGGCAATGGATGGAATCTCTGATGATATTGCCAGCAGAAGTGAAAGTTTGAGAAGGAAAGCAGAAAGTTATATTGAACTTTTACAAGAAGGCGATACTCCAGAATCAAATAATGAAATGGAAGACATTCGCAAACTTATCAATGCTGAATGTGTGAAGATGAATAATTGGGTGAAAGAAAAATCACTTTCATTCATGAATAAAAATAAAATTGTGGCATTGTTGGGTGGCGACCACTCTACTCCACTTGGCTTGATGCAAGCCTTAGCAGAAAAAAATGATTCTTTTGCAATTTTACAAATCGATGCACATGCCGACTTACGTGATGCGTATGAAGGATTTGAATTTTCACACGCTTCTATCATGTTCAATGCTCTTAAAATTCCACAAGTTTCTAAATTGGTTCAAGTTGGAATTCGTGATTATTGTCAGGCTGAATATGATTTAATACAAAATTCAAACGGAAGAATACATACTTTCTTCGATAGAGATATTAAACATCGTCAGTTGGATGGTACAGCTTGGTCAACTATCTGCAACGACATAATAGCACAATTACCCAACGAAGTTTATTTAAGCTTTGATATTGATGGTTTGGACCCAAAACTTTGTCCGAGTACAGGAACGCCAGTAGCAGGAGGTTTTGAGTTTGAGCAAATTTTAATGCTGATAGAAAAAATTGTTGATTCAGGAAAAAAAATAATCGCATTTGATATCAATGAAGTTGCTCCGGGTGGTGACGAGTGGGATGCAAATGTTGGAGCACGATTGTTATATCGTATTTCTAACATGGTTGCAAAATCGAACGGAAGAGCTTAATGTCAAAAGAACTGATTACATATTTATCACAATTCATTTCTGAAACACGCAGAGGTAAGTTCGATACTGTTTTAAATTACAGAACACGACACATCACTATTGCGTTGGAAGATCTATATCAACCACACAATGCAAGTGCAGTTTTACGCTCTTGCGATATTTTTGGAATACAGGATATTCACATTATTGAGAACAAGAATGCCTACACCGTTAACAAAGACATTGCACTTGGAGCACCCAAATGGTTGAACTTACATCGTTATAGAAAAGAAGAGAACAACTCTTTAGATTGTATTAAAAAACTAAAAGCTCAAGGTTACCGAATTGTTGCCACAACTCCGCATGAAAAAGATTGCAACTTAGAAGATTTGCCTATAGACAAACCCTTGGCATTGTTTTTTGGAACAGAGTTAACAGGCATTTCAGATACTGTTCGTGAACATGCAGATGAGTTTGTAAAGATTCCTATGTATGGTTTTACAGAGAGTTTTAACATCTCTGTAAGTGCAGCATTGTGCTTACATACATTAAAAGAGAAGCTTCACAAATCGAAGGCAGATTGGCATTTAAACGATTTAGAAAAAGAAGAATTGCTTTTACGCTGGTTGCGCAACTCTATTCCAAAAGTAGAATTGATAGAAAAAGATTATCTCTCTAAAAAGAGTTAAGACACTTATTACAACTCAACTTCTTAGGTGTGATGTTTATTGTATATACTGTCAGTTCAAGCGCGACAGAAAGTAGCATCATCCCGAGCGAAGTCGCGGGAAGAGAACAAAAGCGAACGAATGCATTCTTACATTCGTTTTGTTATTATATAAAATTAATGTACGTTTGTAGCAGAAATTAACCAAAACACAATAAAAACTATTATGGGAAAAGGCGATAAAAAAAGCAAAAAAGGTAAATTAGCAATGGGCTCTTTCGGAGTAAAAAGAAAAAGCAAAACTGCTAAATCAAGAGCAAAAAGAGCTGCAGCTCCTGCAGCAGCTCCAAAGAAAGCAGCAGCTCCGAAAAAAGCAGCAGCTCCAAAAAAAGCGGCAGCTCCGAAAAAAGCAGCTAAAAAAGCTGAATAAGATTCTATTTTTTTCACAAAAAACCTCTCAGACCAATTGTTTGAGAGGTTTTTTTGTGAATTATTAATTTTGATTCCCCTTCAATCGCAGAGGTATAAACAATTAGTAAAAACAATTAAATCAAAAACAAATGACCCCAGAGGGGTCAAACATTAATAAAAAACAATTCACCCGAATTAAAAACGGCCCCAGAGGGGTCGAACAATTACGGAGCTAATCGCTCAATCTTCCAGCTACCTTTTTCTTTTGTATATAATAGTCTATCGTGTAAACGGCTTGGTCGTCCTTGCCAAAACTCAATACTTGTTGGTTCAAGAATATAGCCACCCCAATAAATCGGACGAGGAACATTTTCTCCTGGATATTTCTGCGAGATCTTTTCGTATTCGTCATCCAATGCTTGTCGGTTAGCAATCGCTCTACTTTGTTCAGATGTCCAGGCACCCAATTTACTTGCGCGTGGTCGAGTTTGAAAATACTTGTCTGATTCTTCCGCACTTTGCTTCGTTAGCTTTCCTTCAATACGAACTTGTCGTTCTAATTCTGGCCAAAAGAATAATAATGAAGCGTATGGATTTTTTAAAATTTCTTCGCCTTTTCTGCTGGTATAATTCGTATAGAACACAAAACCATTTTCATCGAAATTGCGAAGTAATAAAATTCGAGCTGAAGGTTTACCATCAGCAGTAGCAGTAGCAACCGTCATTGCATTCGGTTCATTCACTTTTGCTTCTACTGCTTCTTTAAACCACTTTTCAAATTGCAACACAGGATTTGTATTCACATCCTTTTTATCCAATGTTTGTTTTGCAAAATCGTGGCGAAGTGTGTTGATGTATAATCTAAGGTCTTCCATATTACGAATAACGAATTAATACGAATTTGCGAATCTTTGTTTTCAACTTAGTTGTGCTAATTTAAAGATTTCTCGACAAGCTCGAAATGACATGCTAATAATAATTCCGCTAGCTTGCAGAAATCAGTTCATTTAATTTTTGAGTTAATTTTTGTGATGTATCATTAAAATATCTTTTCTGCTTGTAAGCCACCACCCAACGGATTCCATTGATAGTGTTTGTCAAAAATAATTCGTCAGCACCTAGTAACACATTTTGCATCACAGAAATTTCATATACTGCAATTTTATTTGCCTGAGCAATTTCAATAATTTTTTTTCGCATTACACCATTTACACAACCATCGCCAACAGGCGGAGTATATAACACTCCATTTTTCACTGCAAAAATGTTTGAACTGATTCCTTCTATGATATGATGTTTATCGTTAAGCAACAAACATTCATCCAACTGATGTGCTGTTTTGTGAATTCCTGCCATCACATAAATAGCACTATTTGCTGATTTGATTGAGGATAAAGCATTCTGAGCTTTTTTAAACTCTGTATACAAATCAACGGTATATCCTTTTTGATTTAATATATACCCTTTCTCGTCAACAGGATAAACTTCTATTACAAACGAAACTTTATTATCACTTGGCGCATACAAGCCTCCTTCGTTACGATAAACGGTTAAACGCACACGTCCATCAGAAGTCACATTGTTTTTTTGTGCTAATTCTAATATAGCATGTTCCAAAAAGGTAGGATTTAAATTTGGATTTTTCTCCATTTTCAAAACCTCCATTCCTGCGGCAAGACGTAGTATGTGTTCCTTTAAAAATTGTGGATTGTAATTGGCTAGACGAATAGTTTCAAATAACGCATCACCATATCTAAATGAACGGTTATTGGCAGACACCACAGGTGCGTCCGACAAAATAAAATTTCCGTTATGATTGATATAGTTTTGCATTTGACAAATTAAAAATTAATTAATCTGATTCATAATCGTTTTGAGCGAAATATTTGCTTCAATCAAAATTCCTTTTACTCCTGCTTTTTCTGCCGCTTCTGTGTCCCGCTCTTTGTCTCCAATAAAATAGGATTGTGTTGCATCAATATTAAAACGTGCTAAAGCTTTTTCAACAAATAAAGAATCCGGTTTACGACAAATACATTTACTTACATCCGGATGATGTACACAATAATATATTTCTGAAATTTTTACTTCATTTTTTGCAAACTCTGCAAGCATAAATTTATGCAAAACTTCTACATCCGACTGCTTATAAAGTTCTTTGGCTATGCCACTTTGATTGGAAACTACAATTAATAAATATCCTTTTGATTGTAACAATTGCAACACTTCTATTAAATCAGGAAGGATTACGAAATCTTCTAACCTGTGAGTATAGCCACGTTCTAAGTTTATAACTCCATCTCTATCTAAAAATACGGCTTTCATCATCGTCCAATAATTTGATCAATGAAAGAAGAAGCAATACTAGGTTTCAATACTATTGTAAGTACAATTCCATAAACGGCTCCCCAGAGATGTGCATCGTGAGCAATTCCTGTATTTCCTCGCTTGCTTAAATAATATTCAAATCCTATATAAACAAATCCAAAAATGTAAGCGGGTATTTTTAGAAAAGGAATGAAGAGTAATCCCATTTGAGCATTTGGAGCAAGCATAATGAAAGCAAAAATAACGGCAGACACAGCACCTGAAGCACCTAATGCATTGTAATACATATTCTCCTTATTACGTTCATATGAATACAAAGAAGACATTGCCAAACCACCAACATATAGTAAAATAAAAAACAAAATTCCTTTCCCTTCAAAAATAACAACATAGGAATCCTCTACAAATTTTCCAACCATGTAAAGTGCAAGCATATTAAAAATCAAATGCATCCAATCTGCATGAATTAAACCATGAGAAAAAAAACGGTACCATTCTTTCCGTTCCTTAATCATATAAGCATTAAACATCAATTTGTTTTTCAAAACATAATTATCCATAGAAGTGATGGAAATAAAAATGGTTATTGCAAGAATTGTATATGTAATCATATAGGTAAATATAAGAACTATTTAATGTTATTCAAATAGTGACCTTTCATGTTTTCTGCTGATTTGTTTTTGGGAATAGATAACGAATTCCAGTCGTCACTCTTAATTTGTTTTGCTAGAAAAACGATTTGTCCAATATGATAAGCATAATGAGCCGTTTGTCGGTTTAATGCTTGAGCTACAGTTAATCCTTCTCCTCTTATTGTAACAGTTTTCATTAAATCTTCTTCTTTCAAGGAATTTAGTGTATTCATAAACACTTCCCATCCTTTGTTCCAATATCTAATCAATTCTTCTTTTGATTCTTTTCCTTCTAAAAATTCACCATCTCTGTTTCTGTTAGGCTTTTCTCCATCTGTAGTTAAAAAATCGGTCCAGCGTGAAATCATATTTCCCGCCATGTGTTTCATAATGATTGCTACACTGTTGGATTCTTTGTCAAGAAGAGAATGATACTCTTTATCTTCTTTCAATTGAGCGAATGATTTTTCAGCCAATGCGCGATAGTTATTAAAAACGCCAATGGAATTTTCCAGAAAATGTTTTTCAAAACTCATTTTATTTTTGTTTTTGGTTTGATAATCAAACGAAGCGATTGATCGAATGTGATATAACTCCAAGCCCAATTAATAAAAGCAAACAATCTATTTTTACCTCCTACCAGCGACATTAAATGAATAAACATCCACACCAGCCAAGCGAAAAATCCTGCAAATTTAATATTTGGTAAATCTGCAACAGCTTTGTTTCTTCCAATGGTTGCCATGGAACCTAAATCTTTGTATGAAAAACCTACTGAAGATTTATTAGTCGAAATATTTTTAAAGTGTTTTGATAAAGCAACTGCCTGTTGAATAGCAACCTGAGCAACTTGCGGATGTCCTTTCGGATATTTCTCCTCAGTCATACATGCAATATCACCAATGGCATAAATATTTTCACAACCTTCTACTCTATTATTTCGGTCTACTTTTATTCGGTTAGAAGGTGTGAGTACTTCTGCATTTAAACCTTGAATTTTATTTCCAACAACACCTGCAGCCCATACCAATGTTTTTGTTGGTAGTTCTTTTCCATTTTCTAAAAACACATTTTCGCCATCATAGTCTTTCACTCGTGAATTTAAAAACACATTCACTCCAAGTTGTTTCAAATAGTATTCTGCTTTTGAAGATGCATTTTCCGACATTACGTTTAATACTTTCGGAGAGCCTTCCAGCAGATACACTTGCATCATTTTAAAATCCAATTCAGGATAATCTTTAGGCAAAATACTTTTTTTCATTTCGGCTAATGTTCCTGCAATCTCGACACCTGTTGCTCCGCCACCAACTACTACTATATTCATCAAGCGCTTTCTTTCTTCTTTATCCGATTCCGATAAAGCGTCTTCATAATTTTGCAAGATTGCATTTCTTAGTCCCAACGCTTCACTTACTGATTTCATTGGATAAGCAAGCTCCATCATTTTTTTATTTCCAAAAAAGTTTGTATCCGCACCAATAGCAATTACTAGATAGTCGTAATCAACCACACCAATAGAAGTATCGAGCTGATTGTCTACTGAACGAACAGCGTTGACTTCTGCTACTCGAATGTGAATGTTTGTTTTATTCTGGAATATTTTTCGAAAAGGAAAGGAGATGGTACTTGGTTCTAAACCTGCTGTTGCAACTTGATAAAATAGAGGTTGGAATTGATGGTAATTATTCTTATCAATCAATACAATTTGGTAATCCGATTTTAATAATTTCCTGGCAAGTTGAAGTCCTCCAAACCCGCCTCCGACAATTACAATCCGTTTTTGAGAAGTTTCAGCTATGTTCGCTTTCATTGATTATCAATTATAGTACAAAATTACCGAATAAAAGCAGTGCAAAATAAAAAAGCACCGCTTTTATTTGCGATGCTTTTAGTGAATTATTTTGTTTGAAATCCTTCGGGTTTGAGTCGAATATCTTTTGAAATTTCAAATTTAAATGAGCTTTTATCTAAAACTGTTATTTTTTCAGAAAGAGGTTGGAATCCGTTTGCCTCCATACTGATTTCATAATTCCCTGGTGCTAATACCATTACATAGCGACCCGAGTTTGCGTTAGGCACATAAGTTCCAACTACTTCTTGTGATTTACTATCGGTAACCGTGATAAATACATCTGAGAAATTCAATTTCTGAGTCGAATCTGCTGAAGTGATATCACCGTGAATAGCTGAATATTGTGGTTCTACCTCATTTAAAGTAACTCGGTAGATGTCTAAGTCGCCTAAACCACCTTCACGCAAAGCTGAGATATATCCAAAACGACCATTGCTTGAAATACGGAAATTATAATTGTCTTCCGGTGTGTTGATTGGAAATCCAACGTTTTTAGGATTTGAAAATTGTTTTGTTTCCAAGTTAAATTCTGCTTTGAAAATATCGTATCCACCCATAGTTGTATGTCCGTTTGAGCTAAAATACATTACTTTTCCATCTGCAGAAACGTTTGGAAAATCTTCATCATACATTGTGTTGATATCACCACCCATATTTTGTGCAGGTCCCCACAATCCGTTTGGTAATTTAATGCTCATGTATAAATCTGTTCCACCTTTTCCGCCCTCACGGTTACTTGCAAAATAAATGACTGTTCCATCTGTGCTGATACAAGCAGCAATCTCTTCTGCTTTGGCAGAATTGACATTTGCATCTAATTTATCTGCAGGTTTAAAACTTTTATTTTTATCCGTAGTGGTACTGTAAATATCTCCAACTCCTTTTACATTGGTATAATACAACAACATAATTTCTCCTGTAGCCGACAAACCAATAATTTCTTGTTCACCTTCTTTTTTAGCAATAGGCGGACCGATGTTTTTAGCCTTTACAAAAGTTCCATCCGTTACTTTGGAAACGTAAATGGCAGCAGGATGTGTCCCGTCTTCCTTAACCACTTCAGCCGCTTCATCTGGTCTACGAGTATTAAACATGATAAAAGATTCATCACTTGGTACAAATGGAAAATAATCGGTATAAGGTGAATTTACGTTTGCTCCAAGATTTTCGAATTTTACATCTAGTGGAAATTTCATCAACTCTTTAGCGTTGATACAAAATTGAATTTGACGATCCACATCTCCTAAGTTAGCTGCATTCCCTCTACCCGTTTGCTTGAAGGCGTTAAACGATTTAATTGCATCATCAAAACGGAAAGCGTAATGATAAGCACGTCCTAACAAATACATAGCGTTGGGATCAAACTTTGGTTTACGTGTTAGAATTTCTAAATATGGGATTGCTTTTGTTTTATTGATATTGGTATTCAAATAACAAATAGCAATGTTATAGTTATACTTATCTGTTTTAGTATCATCCAACAATTGCAAGTAATCTTCAAGTGCCGCTTCGTAGTTTCCACTGTTGAAATTTTTATCCGCTAAAAACGGGTCAACAGTTTTATCTGACTGAGCAATTATTGCATTTACAGACAATAAGGAAAAAGTTAAAAGAATAAAAGGAAGTATTTTTTTCATTGTATTATTGATGTTTTTTATTTTGGACTGCAAAGATAAAAAAAAGCAACGAATGATTGCTTTTTATAGATGAATTGATTGAAAATGGCGTTTTGGGTGGTGTTTTGTAAAAATGCGAACGCAGATTTATTAGGATTATCATGATAAGGTATGATTTTTTGATCGCCTTTGGCGATTCTGATTTAATAGGATTTGTTTGGAGCGATTACTTTGATTTCACTCAAATCTATCCTCCCCTCCAGATGGAGATGCCGAGATTTTGACAGTAGCACATAGTCTATCTTTGAAGCCTGCTTCATCCATCTACAATAGAAAACACAGAAACCTATACAAACTATGTGTCGGAGCTTACCTAGAGCGAAGTCAAGGGGTGTTTAAGTTCTTTATTGGGTGACTAAGGAATCAAAATAACACTCACCCTGCGGTTTTTATCTTGCCCGTCTTTGGTATCGTTTGACGAAATAGGCAAAGAACTACCGTAACCGATAGAAACTGATTTTTTTTGATAATCAGGTGATTTAGAGAGAATGAAGCCTTTTACAGCATTTGCTCTTTTTTGAGAAAGTGTAGCATTGTAGTATTCATTTCCTATATTATCGGTATGCCCTTCAATAATAATTTTCGAAGGCTTTTGTTTTTTAATTTGTTCCACAATTATATCCAGTTCTAATTTCGATTTCGATAATAAATCATATTTATCAAAGTCGAATAAAACAGCAGCACTTAAATTAAATTGAACTCCGGAGCCAATTGCAGCAATGGCATCTATATCAGCACCTGGCCACGAACCTTTGCAATCGGTTTTTAAATCTTCCAGTTTCGCATAATGAAAAACTTCGTCTTTTTTTACTGAATCTCCAATATCTACAGAGGAAACACCACCACTAATAGCACCTACGTTAATCCATTTTTTGCCGTCTTTTGAAACATACAACTGAGTTGTTTCAATATATTTTCCAACTTCAAAAACGTATAAATCGGGACCGGGAATATTAATTAGGGCATTGTCGGTAAAACGAACAGATAGTATTCCTCCGCAACCCAGGGAAGTAAAATTGGAAGCTACGCCTGCAAAATCAGCAATTCCAATAGCTAACATGGAATCGCATGCTTCTGTAACAGCATCGGGATCTCCTCTTTTAAACTCAACAACTTCATCAGCAAAAGAAATATCCCCTTGCGGAAGAAAAATTTCTCCACCATTTCCAGCAGGATATTTTTTTCCTTGGGATTGCCCAAAAGAAAGGTTTGTAATAACTAGGAATAATATAAAAAGTATGGTCTTCAATATAATTTTCTTTATCATGTAAAAAGATTTCTCCGCTTCGGTCGAAATGACTAAAAATTCAAATCGAAATGACAAGAAACTCAAAAGAGAGAACTGTGACAAAGCTAAAAATTATTTTGTCACCACACATATACATCTAAAACCAAGCCAGGAAGCAGGTTTTTCATATTTAATAGAATCGCTTATTTCACAATCAGCGATAGAATTATTCCAAGCACCACCTTTGCTTACACCTTTTTCAGTTGTCATTTCAGCTACATTACCAATGGTGTTATAGAGTCCGTAACTATTAGGTTTTTTATACAAAGCGGGAACAATTATGTCTGCTCCAATGTCGAAATATCCGAGCATGTATGCTTCTTTTACATTAAAATTCGGACCATTTTCTTTTGCCTGAAGTTTTTCAAAACCATATTTTCTTCCGTTTCCTGCAGAAGCTGCATATTCCCATTCTTCTTTTGTAGGAAGACGATAATAATAATTTTGATCTTTATATGAGCTTCCAAATTTTGATTTTTTCTTAATGAGTTTAGCATACTCCCTTACCCTATCCGTGCGCCATTTGCAATAATCCATTACTTGTTCGTAGCTTACACCAACTACAGGATGTTTTCTGTAAGCCGGGTGACGAAAATAATACTGAACATAAGGTTCGTTGTAACTCGATTTATGTCTCCAAACAGTTGTATCTGGCAATACTTTATCATAGTTAACAGAATCGTACTTTTTTATCCAAAGTGTATATTCTAGATAATCCATATTCCTAATTTCACACATATCCATATAAATGGAATCCTTTATCCAAACCGTTCCCGGAGGTGCGTAACGATGCTCTTTGTCGACTTTACGGACAACATCATATTGTGTTTTACAAGAAATAAGAAGGATACAAAATAAAAAGAAAGAGAGCTTTTTCATAAGAGAGATTTCTCTTATAACGAATAAATCAATAAAGGATACAATGGGTTTAGAATCTACCGCAAAGATGTGGACGGTAACGTTTTTTGCGTTTAGGCAACCAACGTTTCATTTTCTTTTTGGTATTAAAAGCACGTTCGTCAATTGATGTTACATGCTTTTTGGTTTTCCCAACAGATGTGCTGCCACCGCCACTAGATGTAGATGTAAATCCGGAAGACAATCCAGAAGGATCGGCTTTTTTAATGTTATATTCCTGCGATGCTTGATTTAATTCAAAACGAATATGAAAACCATTTTCCAAAGTAGGCTCAATATTTTGAGCGGTCATTTGTTGCTGAATTTGTGGTTCGTTGACCTCGTTGTAAGGATTGGAATTTATAAAATCGTTGGGATCATTATCTGCATTCGTTTGAGGAGCATCACCAACAATAGTTACTACCGACTGATTCCCTTGTGCGTTCGTTTGAGATGAAACAGCAAAAGCAGGCAGACAAAATGCTACTGACCAATAATATTTAAATCGTTTTGATGCCACGAAATTAGAATTTGGTATTATAAAATTACAAAGAATTTCTATAAAAGTCAAGTTCTTACCCCATTTATTTCCAATCGGTTGTAAACAGTGTTCATATCAATTCACCGATGGTTAATAAGCCAAAAAAACTACTTTTAGGGGCATTTCAGTCCAAATGTCCTACAATTCCGCTTTCCATAGGTGTCCACAACCCTATTTTAATTTCAGCTGCTTTTAATGTATTTCCTGTCCATACGTTGCAAGTTTTAAACATGCTGTATCTTCCTTTTGCTTCATAAAAACAATCTTGTTGAGTATAACCGGCATGATTAATCCAAACTGGTTTTTCACTTTTTAATTCAAAAGATTCAAGAATTCCTACAATCAACTTTTGATATTGCTCTTTCGTGATAATTATTTTTTTGCAGGACGCAGTCAATCTAGGTGTTTTGTATTTATAAGTAATATGCATGGCTGTAGTTCCCAAACCAAATGCAGCTTTGAAAGCAGTTGCGAATGTTAAATCATCCCAAGTAGGTGTGTCTAGAAAAAAACCTTTGTCTCCCCAACCAACTGCCACATATTTATAATCAGAAGATACATTTACAAAATCGGAATAAGGCAACAACTCATCCCAGTTTATTTGCTCACTTTTTATTGGCATTACGATATCGGTGTGCACACCATTCGACTGAATATAAATTTCAACTCCATTGCTAGCACTTGTAAATGAAGAGTTGACTTTCCAGAATGGTAAAAGCCAAGCAAACAGAAGATACAGGAGTATGAAAGCGATTAGTCCAAGTAGGAAACGGAAGATGTAACGGAGCGAGGTTTTGAGAGTAGCCATTTTTGAGAAATTAGATACTAACGTGTAACTTGAATGTTTAGTATAGGAATCCCTAATCAAGTTCGGGGTTCCTATTTGCTAGAGCTCACAATAAGCAGATCCCGTGTCGCTGCAAGGGATGATGACACGTAGAGATTACAAGTTTAGTACCTAAGAAGTAAAATCCTACATTTGCACATGTTTTTTCCAATAGAATACTCTTCTTTATCAACCAAAGCATTACTGGAATTAGTTTGCTCCAATTACTCTTTTTCAAAAAATGCTTCCATCACTTTTTTGAAAAGAGGTTTTAATGATACTTATCTGATTCAAAATGAAACAGAGAAATATATTCTTCGTGTATACAAACACAATTGGAGAAGTTTGGAAAGTATTGAGTCTGAATTAAAATTCCTAAACCATTTAAAAGATGGAGGTGTTTCTGTTTCTTTTCCCATTATTGATAATCAAAAACAATTTATACATTCAATAGAAGCACCCGAAGGAGTTCGTTATGCTGTTCTTTTTTCTTATGCGGAAGGAGAACAAGTTAGAAAGCTCAGCGTTGAACAAGCAGAATTATTAGGAATCCAAACTGGAAAAATTCATGCATTGTCGCAGCATAAAAACGTTGGAACTCCTGCTCACAATTACGATATCGACTATCAATTTGAGAAAACGCTTTCCGTATTAAAATCAATACGGATAAACCATCCCAATGAATACAATTATGTAGTACAACTAAAAAACTATTTCACTAAGCTTTTTATTGACATTGATAAAACGCAATTAGCAACAGGAATTTGTCACGGTGATTTACAAGCAGAAAACTTTCACATCAATTCAAAAAATGGGCTTACTTTTTTCGATTTTGATTTTTTCGGAGACGGATATTTGATTTATGACATTGGAGTATTTATTTGGTATGATCATAAAAATAAACCCAAAGAAATAGTAGATGCATTTTTAAAAGGTTATCAAACTCAAAGAAAACTTACGGAGACGGAACTAAAACTTCTCCCCTATTTCAGCACATTACGGGCATTATTTCAAATGACATTGTATTGCCAAATAAGTGATGGAAAACAACTTCCCTTGTGGCCAGCACAGCAGGTTGCTGATTTTATTAAGAAGGTTGAGAAGTGGGTTGCGGCTAACGAGCGTTAAACGGTCAGGCTTTAGTTTGCTCGACTAGCTTTTGTGTTGCGAGAATAAATTTTGCTCCGACTCTTTCCCTTTTTCTTTTTGCTTGAACAAAAAGAAACAAAAAGAAACAAAAATTCATGAAAAGGTCATCGGCTAACGCTAAAGCTGGCAAGCCCCCGCAACCTTTTCTGACCTACACGCCCAAATCAATCAACATTTTTGCCTCGTAATAGATTTCCTTAACGCTCCTAAATCAGTTTTATTCAATCTTCACATTCGATAAATCATATTAGCCCTAACAAAAAAATATCATTTTTTATCATAGCCATCCTAAAAACCTGCCAGCCGGCAGGTCTGCGTTCCAATCCTGTGTCTTTTGAGAAAAAAAATCGTAAATTAGCTTCTTAATACTCCAAAATTCAATCACATGAAAAAACTATACCCACTATTTATCGCAATAATTTTTACGGGAAATGTATTTTCACAAGGAACAGTTGTCGCTTTTACAATTGACCCTCCAGCTCCAACTACAACTGATGTTGTAAAAGTTTATGTTGATTTAATGTTTACTACAATGGGATGCGCTGTAGATAATCAAGGACATTCAACAGGCGGAACTACAACCAGCGCTTATGCTCATCATTGCGTAGGAATGCTTTCGGCAATTTGCACCACTATAGATACTTTTAATTTAGGAATGCTTCCAGCTGGTTCACACGTTTTTGATATGACACTTTCAAGTGGATTTGGTGGACCACCCTGCTCTCCCGGAATTGTTCCTGACGACCAACGGAATACAACATTTATGGTTACTACAGCAACGGGAATTCAATCTGGAGTTGAGAGTCAAGAGATTGAACTTTTTCCAAATCCAAGCACAGGAATATTTACGTTAGCTTGTCCTCTTTGGGAGGCTTCTGATGGAGGAATAAACATCCTAAATATGCTAGGCGAAATTATTTACTCAACAGAATTAATTTCAGCAAAAACAGAAATAAATTTAACAAATTTCCAAAATGGAATTTATTTTATTCAGATTCAAACAGAAGGTTCTACTATAACTAAAAAAGTAGTTAAGAACTAAGTCTGTATTAAATGAGAAAGAAGAAAGGCGCTGAATTCAGTGCCTTTCTTCTTTTAAAAACAATCCGCTCCTATCGTAACAAAAAAATTAATTTAGAGCTAAAAAAATTGCAAGTATAAACGTGTATACCAAATTATACTCGAATGAATTAGCTGGCATCTAGCCTAATGCTTGATTGGTCGACATAACAAAGGTTGCTGGTTTGGTGAATGTTTTGTATTTTAGTTACGCTTAGCCAAGAGTTAGGCACAATTGTAAAATGACAATGAAGAGATACACAATAATATTATTCGGACTAATTTTTTTTTCCTTTGTCGGCAGACAAACAGACAAGGACAAAGAACAATTTGTTGACATAAGAGGTAAAAAACAATTCTACCTAAGTAAAGGTGCTGGCGAACCTGTTGTTGTTTTTATTACAGGGCTTGGTCCGACAATGGACGACTTTCAAAATGTTCAAAATAAAATATCAAAAACTACATGGACAATTTGCTACGACAGAGCAGGTATTGGAAATTCAGAATCCTTTAACAATGAAAGAACTCTTGAGAATATAGCTTCTGAATTAAAAGAAATGGTTGATGCAATCGGCTTAGACAAACCATTTTTATTGGTCGGACATTCGAGAGGCGGAGTCATAGCCCGATACTTCGTTAGCAAATACCCTGAAAAAGTTTCAGGTTTAGTATTAATTGATCCTGCACTACCAGAACACAGATGGTTAAGAAAACAACTGAGAACTGAAAGGGAGAAAATAGACTTTGATAATTATTATAATTCATTTTGTACTGACAGTACAAAATATTCAGCAACAATTAGAAATGAATTTCAAAACACTTTCTCCACCGACTCCGCATTAGTTTCAGGCAAAGGCTTCCCTGTTAATATACCTATTACTTTAATTGCATCTAACAAAATCACTAAAGACAAGTACAGTTCCGAAGATGTAAAAATAAAAACAGAACTGATCAAGGCATATCTTAAGTTAAACCCGAAAATAAAATTAATATTTACAGACAAAGCAGGACATTTTATTCATGACGACCAACCAAATTTAGTAGTCAATGAAATACTATCCATGACAAAAATATTGAAGGGCAATGTTAAATAAAAACCCAGACGACAAACAACTGTGCCTAACAGCCGTCCGGGCGTCATGCGGGCATTTAGCTTCATCAGACAAATTTGATTATATTTGAAATACCGCTTCGCAAAAATAATTTTAGTTAAAATCCCGCACGAACGCCAAGCCGCCAAAACGCTACTCACACAAAATAAAATTCAATACCATAAATGGAAAAAGTAAACATACTCGAAAAGCTGTCGTTGTTTTCTGATCATTGGAATCCAAGGATTGTTGGTGAATTAAACGGGCAGCATGTTAAATTGGCAAAGCTTCGGGGTGAATTTGTTTGGCACAAGCATGAACATGAAGACGAGCTATTTTATGTAATAAGCGGCACTCTAAAAATAGAGTTCAGAGACAAAACAGTTGTGATAAAACCAAATGAATTTATAATCGTTCCCAAAGGAGTTGAACATAAACCTGCAGCTGAAAATGAAGTTTGTGTAATGCTCTTTGAACCTGCTAGCACTACAAACACAGGTGATACAAAAGGAGAATTAACAAGAGATACATTAGATAAAATATAACTCATTCTCTATTCTTTTATAATGAGCAGGCAAAAAACTAATTCACCACCAACTTCTTAGTCACAACACCTTTACTGTTTCTCAACGAAAGTAAATACACTCCTTTTTCGAAAGCGGAAACATCCACAATACTTTCTTGTCGACCGCTGAATGAATCATATTTTTTTGAGTACACTACTCTACCAATAACATCTACCAGTTCAACATTCACATCACTTGCGAAATTTGAATAAAAAATAAGATTTACTATTCCGTTACTAGGGTTTGGATAAACAGAATAATTAATCCCGTTCTCACCTAGTTCGTCAACGCCAACAAAAGCAGTTGATGTAGAAAAACAACCTGTGATGCTATCTACTTGTTGAAGAGTGATCGTTAATCCAAACCAAGGCAATACATAAAATGAATCGGTTGCTCCAGCTATTATTACTCCGCTATTCAACCATTGGTTGCCTGTTGGAAAACTTGAAAACAAAGTATCATTGCTAAGAGTGATGGTTGGAATTGGAGGAAGAGGAGCCACATAAATATCAACCGTATCGGATGATAATTTACAACCAAAAACGTCAGTAACACTTACAAAGTGTGAACTTGTTGCTGCTACAGAAATATTATAAGTAGTTTGTAAAGTTGGATACCATGAGTGTGCACTCCCATTACTTGATAAAAGCAATATAGATGTTCCCAGACAAATAGTATCGTTTTTATTTAATGTAATAGTTGGTTGTGTGCCGGGACTAACTGCAATATAACTGTATTTTGTTATTGAGTCGGTACCGAATGTATTGGTCACAATCAATTTTACATTTTCGTAAACTCCGGGAGCATTGTAAGTCACAATAGGATTTTGTAAAGTTGATGTTGCTGGTGTTCCTCCGGGGAAGGTCCAATTCCAAGCAGTTGGTGAATTTAAAGTGCTATCCGAAAACTGAACATCAAAACCTGGGCAACCACTTAAAGTATCACCGACAAAATTTGCAAAAGGCAAATTGGATAATGGATCAAAAATAGTTGATTGCCACAATCCTCTTCCGTAAGTTGCTGCGCGCAATTTATTTGTTCCATAATGAATTTCTAATTCATCCACAATTACATTTGGTAATCCGTTTGAATACGGCATCCAGGAAGTTAAATCATTATCAATATAATAAACTCCTAAATCTGTTCCCACATAAACTCCATCGTTTGTCCCTGTTTGATTCACCACACAATTTGCAGGAATGTTTGGCAGCGTCCCTGAAATATTTGTCCACGTTGCTCCACCATCAATTGTTTTTAAAATTTTTGTTCCTGCAATATATCCTGATCGACTCATCCAAACAATATTCGGATTGGTAGTACTTATTTCTAAAGCTGTGATGGAAGTTGCTCCAACAGAAGGATAAGTAAGGGTTGTCCAATTTGTACCTCCATCACTAGTTTTATAAATGGTAGATGAAGTAGAAGCATAAATATACAGCGGATTAGATTTTGAAACTTCTAATGCAATTAATCCACTCGAATTGAAGGTTGATATTTTTGTCCAGAAAGTTCCTCTACTGGTAGATTTCCAAACATTTTCGAAGCCTGCATAAATGGTTTGAGGATCAAACGGATCTTGCATCCAAGGCGTAATCCATTCTCCGGGTTCAGTAATATTATTTACAATATCACTAAAACTTCCACCACCATCAACAGAACGTTGTAATCCTCCATTTTGATATTCGCCATACATAAAACTGGGATCACTCCAGTCGATAAAACATTCCATTCCATCACCACCGATAACTCTTTCAAATGCTCCTGTATTGTATAAATTGGAACCATTGTCCTGCCAGCCTTGAATTACGAGATTCGGATTTGTAACAGAATTTCCTAATCGATACAGTTGTCCGATTTGCATTCCATCACTTTTATCTTGCCAGCTGTTTCCAGCATCCACAGAAATAAATAGTCCTCCATCATTTGCAGAAAAAAGTTCTGATCCATCGGGACGATAAACCAAGCTATGAATATCAGCATGAACATAAGGCAAGCCTCCTCCACCATACCAATGCGCAACACAAGTCCAGTTCATACCAGCATCATTGGATTTCCAAATATTAACACCACCTACCACTACTTCGGTTGGGTCGAACGGAGAAACGGCTAATGAAAGTGTATACCAGCCATTTCCTCCAGCATCACTTCCATCATAATCGTATCCTAATAAATTAGGAGAATTACTTTGCAAGGTAAATGTTGTACCTGAGTTTGTTGAAAGATATAAACCTTTGTAGCCACTATCAGATGTTGCTGAATACAATATATAAACATAAGCAGGGTTGGCAGGAGAAACAGCGATAGCCGCTCTATTAGTAGTAGAGCTGAATGGCAAACCTGAGGAAGAAGATGTAACAATAAAAAATGATAATCCAGTATTTGTTGATTTATAAAAACCTGCAGAAGAAGCAGCATATATTACAGAAGGGTCACCCGGTTTAAATTCTAAATCCTTAATATTTCCGCTACCCAAAACTTTTGTCCAAGTAACACCTGCATCCAATGACCTGAAAATACCCGAGGTGGATGCAGCAAAAATCATATTGTGATCGCTTGGATTTATCAAAACTCTTCCAACACTTCTTCCTTGATTGGTTGTCCAATTTAATCCGGTAATATTCCAAGTTACACCACCATCGGTAGATTTTAAAACACCAACCCCGTAAGTATCACTAGCATCCTGATCACCAGTTCCGATATACATAATGTTTGTATCTGTTGCATCAATAGCAATATCGTTCACACCAAGAGTTGGTAGATGATCGGTATTGGTGCTCCATGTTAAACCCGCATCGGTTGTTTTCCACAATCCACCAGCCGGAGCGCCAACCCACATGATATTATTATTGGTTGGATGAAAAGTAACACAATTTAATCGTCCGGCACCACCAGCATTTGCAGGCACAGCGAATGAACCCATTGGCGCCCAGTTGCCGCCCACCATCCTGGAACTTCTTTGAGAAGGATTGACAATTAATTTTTCAATTTCCTCACTTCCTTTGCTAAGCAAACTTCTATCTCCACTCGGAAATACACGTGGCTCAACATGTTGTTCCCAACGCTTGTACATCACATACCCTTCATTTTCTTTTTCCGTTTTATTTCTAAACGTAAAAAAGCTTTTGAATTTTTCTTTTTTCTCTTCTCTTTCCCAAAACTTATTGAAAGATTTTTGAACATCATAAAAATTGACAGTAGGATCTTGTAATTTTTTCACCCAATCTTGAGAAAAAGAGGGAATTGAAATAAAAGAAGAAACTAAAAGCAGGGAGAATAATTTACGCAGCATAGTATATAATTTTGAATGTACAAGGTACAATTTAATGCACTTTTATCAAACTAAATTCAGACTATAATTAGCATTCAATCGACCAACCAAGTGTTTTGATTCATCAAAATTCAAGGTTTGCGCTCCGTCACTAGCTGCTTCTTCTGGTTTTTCATGCACTTCATAAACAACACCATCCGCACCAGCCATCATAGCTGCCAAAGCAATCATAGGAACATGTTCACGAATACCAATTCCGTGCGAAGGGTCTGCAATTACCGGTAAATGTGTTTTTTCCTTTAAGATTGGAATGGCATTGATATCGAATGTATTTCGGTAAGCCGTTTCATAAGAACGAATGCCTCTTTCACACAACATTAACCTTTCGTTTCCATTAGAAAAAATGTATTCAGCCGATTGTAACAGTTCATCAATGGTTCCGCTCATTCCGCGCTTAATCAAAACAGGCTTGTCTACTCTACCTAATTCGTCTAATAAATTAAAATTTTGTGAGTTTCTTGCTCCTACTTGAAAAACATCCACATAATCTATCATTTCTGCAATTTGTGAAACCTGCATCACTTCGGTAATAATTTTAATTCCATTCGCGCGACAAATGCGATTAAACATTTTCAATCCATCTATGCCCATTCCACGAAAGGCATAAGGCGAACTGCGAGGTTTAAAAACACCACCACGCATCACTTTGATGTTGTTCTCCACTAAATGCTTTACAACCTTCTCCACTTGTTCTTCGCTTTCGATGCTGCACGGACCCGCCATGATAGAAAAATTATTTTCTCCAATCAACACGCCATCACCCAAATCAATTTCGGTAGCATTTACTTTCCATTTACGTGAAACAAGTTTATAGCTATCAGAAACTCGATGAACATCTTGAACACCATTTAAACTGCCTATTAAACGAATATCGAATTCATTTTTGCCGATACAAACTAAGTAAATACCTTTTTGAGTTTTTACTTCGGTTGTTTTATAACCAATCGCGTTTATTGAAGAAAGAATTTTCTCTTTCGCAGTTGGATTAATGTTTTGTTCTAATTGTATAATCATTGGTTTAAAGAATTTTAACGCCCTTCTCGACTCCGCTCGAAGTGACAGACACTAGGTGACGTACTATTTATAATTTTAGTTATCTAAATTTTTAATTTTCAAAACTGTCATCCCTTGCTACGAGATGGCATGACGATACTAATGAAGTGTAGGACTTAAAACGCACCCAACAAACACACTAATATCTCTCTTTAAATCTTTACTTCCATCAATTGCTTTTATAAATGCACTGCCGATAATTGCACCATTGGCATATTCACAAGCTTTTGAAAATGTTTGCTGGTTATGGATTCCGAAACCAATGACAGTTGGATTTTTTAAGTTCATAGAATTAATTCTTGAAAAATATCTTTCCTGCTCCTCTCCTATTTCATTCTTTGCTCCAGTTGTACTCGAAGAAGAAACCATATAAATAAATCCATCAGAATGTTCATCAATCAACCTGATTCTCTCTTCAGAAGTTTGTGGAGTAATAAGAAAAATGTTTCTCAAGTTGTTACTTTCGAAGATGTGTTTGTATTCATCCAAATATTCCTGAAGTGGCAAATCAGGAAGAATAACACCAGAAATTCCAATTGCAGAAGCTTCTTTACAAAATTGCTCCACACCATATTGCAAAACAGGATTTAAATAACCCATTAACACAAGTGGGGCTTCTAAATTCCCACTTTGTAAAAGAGGGTTAGCGAGATTTGAACGAAAGCCCTTCAATTGCTCAAAAAGTAATTTGATGCTCATTCCATTTTCCAAAGCAATTTCGCTACTACGCTGAATGGTTGGACCATCTGCCAATGGATCAGAAAAAGGCATTCCGATTTCAATCATGTCAACGCCAGCATTTTCCAACTCTGTGATAATAGTAACAG
>ENA-ORBV01003956-ORBV01003956.1-microbial-mat-metagenome-genome-assembly--contig:-NODE-3956-length-29036-cov-4.367658_pt1 | contig 29036 bp, 33 predicted proteins | sample MGYA00237777_ERZ505514 | MGnify/ENA primary metagenome ERZ505514 (study PRJEB26160, sample SAMN06269048) | microbial mat metagenome | isolation source: Oligotrophic lake microbial mat | place... | reverse complement strand
GGCTCGGAGATGTGTATAAGAGACAGAAACCTATCTCGCCGCAGCCGCTGCCGTTGCCATCCTGGTCATGGTTGGCGGCATCGTCGCCAAGCCCTACCGACTCTCCCGCGTGATCCAGTTCGCCGACCCCAACTGGGAATTTATCTCGAAGGTCGACCCTAACGGCTACATCAAGAACTACATCGGCAATTCCAACGCCACTCGCGACCCCGGCTATCAAATCCGTCAGGCAAAAATAGCCATCGGCTCCGGTGGCGCTCTGGGCCTAGGCATGATGCAAGGCCGTCAAAAACTGCTCTATCTCCCAGAAGCTCACACCGACTGTATCTACGCCGTCATCGGCGAAGAACTAGGCCTCTGGGGGGCCTCCGCCCTGATTGGCGGTTACTTCCTGATCTTCTGGCGGGGCTTCAGGCTCTTCTGGCTGGCCAAAGAAGACTTCGGCCGATATCTCGCCTTGGGCATCAGCATCTCCTTGCTCGTCCAGGCCCTCATCAACATCAGCGTGGTCCTCGACATGGGCCCCGCCAAAGGCATTCCCTTGCCACTCATCAGCTATGGCGGAAGTTCTTTGATGAGCACTCTCATCTCCCTCGGTATCTTGATGAGCGTCAGTGAGGATGCCCAGTGGCTGGAAAGTGCTTCCTGATGGCAGGTGGAGGAACCGGCGGCCATGTCATGCCTCTGCTCGCAGTAGCCGAGCAGTTGCGCACCCGCGGTCATACGCCTTACTTCATCGGCACCAAAACCGGCTTTGAAGCCCGCCTCGTCCCCGAGCGCAAGTTCCCGATTGAATACATCGAAATCGGTGGCTTCGTAGGTCTCGGGCTTGCCCGAAAACTCAAATTGATTTACCAACTGCCGCTGGCGATCCTGCGCTCCCTTGCTTCCATCCGCAAGAACAAACCCGTCGCCTGCTTCAGCCTGGGCGGTTACGCAGCCGCGCCGCCTGTAGTCGCAAGCCTCCTCAGCGGCCTGCCGCTCGTCGTCATGGAACCAAATGCCATGCCCGGAGTGGTCAACCGCTGGATGGGCCGCTTCGCCTATAAAGCCTTACTCTCTTTCCCTCAGGCCGCAAGCTTCTTCCCTTCCCGGGCCGTCGAGATCACTGGCCTCCCGGTACGCGAAGAGTTCTTCGAAATCAAAGCCAAACCCTTCACTGGTGAGCTGACACTCCTGGTAACCGGAGGCAGCCAAGGCTCTCAAACCCTCAACAATGCCGTACGCGATTTGTGGCCATTGCTCCACGGCTTGAACGTCCGCCTCATTCATCAGTGCGGCCTCCGCCAGGAGGAACAACTTCGACAGGACTTCACTCAAACCTGCCTTAAAGGAGAAGTGAAGGCCTTTATTCAGGACATGCCCTCCGCCTACGAAGCCGCAGATCTAGTGCTTTGTCGCGCGGGCGCCGGCACAGTCAGCGAACTAGCAGCCGCCGGGCGATCCGCCATTCTCGTTCCATTTCCCTTCGCCGCGGGTGACCACCAAGCCAAAAATGCCCAGGCGGTTGTCGACGCCGGCGCGGGGTTCATGTTCCGCGATTCGGAACTCACTGGCAAGGCGATTCTGAGCGTCATTAGCAACTTCATCCAGCATCCAGAACAGTTGTCTGCCATGTCCACTCGAGCACATGCCCTCCGCCAGCCCGGCGCGGCATCGCGCGCGGCTGATATCCTATTGAAATTAGATAAAACGTAAACTGGCCAAAATGTTCTTCCGCAAGCAACACTTCCATTTCGTAGGCATCGGCGGCATCGGCATGAGCGGCATCGCCGAAGTCCTCCTTACTCTTGGCCATCGCGTCTCCGGTTCAGACCTCAAACTCACCCCCATCACCCAGCGTCTCGAAGGCCTCGGGGCTAGGATCTTCGCCGGCCACAACTCAGAAAACATCGAAGCGGATGTCACTGCCCTGGTCGTAACATCGGCAGTCAATGAGACCAACTCCGAGATCCAGGAAGCCCGCCGCCGCAAGGTCCCGGTGATCCCAAGAGGCGAACTGCTCTCTGAGCTCATGCGCCTCAAGTACGGCGTCGCCATCGGTGGCAGCCACGGCAAGACAACAACTACTTCGATGGCCGCCACGATCCTCGCAAACGGTGGCCTTGACCCAACCGTTGTAGTTGGTGGCCGTGTCAGCACCATGGGCGGCTCTAATGCCCGCATCGGCCAGAGCGACCTGCTCGTAGTCGAGAGCGACGAAAGCGACGGCAGCTTCCTCAAGCTCGCCCCAATCATCGCTGTGGTCACCAACATCGACCGCGAACACCTCGACTACTACAAGACCTTCGAGCGTGTGCTCCAGAGCTTTACTGACTTCGTCAACCGTGTCCCCTTTTACGGCACGTCGATCCTCTGCATCGACGACGAGAATGTCCAGCGCATCATGCCTGATATCCGTCGCCGCGTCGTCACCTACGGCACCACACCACAAGCTGACCTCATCATCCGCAACATCGAGATGGGCAAGGCTTCTTCGTCCTTCGAGATCCACCGCCAGGGCGAGAACCTCGGCCGCTTCGTAGTCAACGTAACAGGCGCACACAACATCTTGAATGCCACGGCATCGATTGCCGTCTCCTTGGAACTTGGCCTCGAACCCGCAGTAATTGCAACAGGCCTTGCCGCATTCCAGGGCGTCGACCGCCGCTTCCAGCTCAAGGGTGAAGCCGCCGGCGTCACCGTCATCGACGACTACGGCCACCATCCGACTGAAGTCCGCGCGACCCTAAACGCTGCCCGCCAGCGCCAGTTCGCCAAGATCCACGTCCTCTTCCAGCCCCATCGCTACACACGAACCCAAATCCTGATGGACGACTTCGCCCGCAGCTTTTTCGACGCCGACAGTGTCACCCTACTCGACATCTACGCCGCCAGCGAAGCTCCGATCGAAGGTGTCAACACTTCGGTTTTAATTGAGAAAATGCGCGCCTCAGGCCAGCGCGACGTCGACTACGCCCCGAGTCTCGAAGCCGCAGCCAAGATGCTGGCCGCTAAGGCCAAGGCAGGCGAAATGATTTTGACTCTCGGTGCCGGCACCGTCTCCCAAACCGGCGATCTGATCCTCGCGGAGCTACGCAAATGAAGAAACAAACCCCGCCAGACATCTCGAAGATTCTCAGCAGGGCCGTAATGGCCTGCGCCCTGATCGTGGCCATCGGAGGCGGCGTCCTCCTCGAAGGTCAAGTCGAGCGCTACTTCATGCGCGACACCCGCTTCGCCCTTGAGCGAGCGACCGAGTACGGCGACCCTCCCCCGAACCTCAAGATCGAAGGCCTCAAGCATACGGACAAAGAGATGATCCTCAAGGTCTTTGAAGAAGACCTCGGCCGCAGCGTCTTCATGCTGCCCCTGGACAAGCGTCGGATCGAGCTCATGTCCAAGCCCTGGATCAAGGACGCGACCATTGCCCGCCTCTGGCCCAATCTGATCACCGTCAGGATCGAAGAACGCAAGCCAGTCGCCTTCGTCAAGCGCGGAGGCGGCGCTGAAACTACCGTCATTGACGCTGAGGGGGTCCTGATGGAAGCTCCTCCTTCGGCCACCTTTAGCTTGCCTGTAGTCGATGGCGTTGGCCCCGATGTCGAAGAAGACGCCCGCCGCCTGCGCATGCGCCGCGTCGAGCGCCTGATGAAAGATCTTGGCGAGCACGTCAAGGAGATCGGCGAAATCGACAGCACCGACAGCGAAAACTTCCGCGTCGTTCAGCCCTTCAAGGGCCGTGCGGTCACGCTGATCCTGGGCAATCGCAATTTCAAGATGCGTTACGAGAACTTCCTATCCATGGCCGACCAGCTCATGGAGAAGCTCCCAAACGCCATTACCTTTGACCTGCGTCTGGAAGAGCAGGTCACCGCCGCCGAAGAACATATCCCGGAAGTGAGGAAGAATCGTGGCCGATAAAAAGAACTATGCAGTAGGTCTTGACGTCGGTAGCGCCTGGACGCGTTGCCTGATCACCGAGGTCGTCGATGGCGGTCTCGAATTCCGTGGCCATGGCCACTTTGAATCCAAGGGTTGGCTCAAGGGCCGTGTCAGCGACCAGCACGCCATCAGCGAGAACATCCGCTGGGCTGTCCAGATGGCAGAATGTCAGGCTCTTGTCTCGGTCAGCGGTGTCGTAGCCGGCCTGGGCGGCAGCGGCATCGATGGCATGACCTCACGCGGAGTCTATGAGTTCGGCCGTCCGCGCCAGATCGATTCCGGCGACATGACTTATGTAGTCAAGCAGGCCGCTGAGGTCAAGCTCGAGCACGACCGCATGATCCTTCAGGTCTGCCCGCAGGACTTCATCGTCGATGGCCGCGCCAACATCCGCAACCCCAAAGGCATGTCCGCTTCGCGCTTTGAAGCTCACGTCCACCTGGTTACGGCCAGCGAACAAGAACACAGCGTCATCCAGAACGCCGTCAATGAAGCCCATCTTGCGATGGACGAATCGGTCTTTGAACCGATTGCCGCCGCTTACTGCGCAACCAGCGAAGGCGAGCGCGAACACGGCGTAGGCATCATCGATATCGGCGCACACTCAACCGACATTGCCCTCTATGAAGGCGAAGCCCTGGTAGGCAGCTTCAGCGTTGGCATCGGCGGAGACCACTTCACCAAAGACCTCGCCTATTACCTCACCAGCAGCCGCGAAGATGCGCAGTTGCTCAAGGAAGAATTCGGCTGCGCACTGCTTGGCCTCTCCAGCGGCAACACGCTGATCGAAGTGCCCGGAGCTGAAGGCCGCGAAGCCCGCGAGATCTCGCGCTGGCAGATTGTCGAGATCCTCGAAGCCCGCGCCGAACAGCTCTTCCAGGTGATCCGCAAAGAGATCGGCCGTCTCGGCATGGACGGTAACCTGCAGGAAGGTGTCGTGCTGACTGGTGGTGGCGCGAAGCTGCCCGGCATGCTCGACATCGCTGAACGTGAACTCAACTGCCCCTCTCGCAACGGACTGCCCGATGCGATCAACAACTGGCCGGACGAACTGCTGAGCCCCGAATGGACCACAGTCGCAGGACTTGCCATGTACGCTGGTCGTATGAAGCTGCGCCGTGACGGCAAGCGTAGAACGCCGCGGCTATTGAACCTGGTGCTGCGCTAAGGAGGCAATGATGGAACTGAAATTCTCACTTGAAGACGACTTCTCACTCAACACAAAGATCAAGGTTATAGGTGTGGGTGGAGGCGGCAGCAACGCCGTAGCCCGGATGATGGATGCGGGCCTCAAAGGCGTTGAGTTCTACATTCTCAATACCGATAAACAGGCGCTGCAGGCCTCTCCGGTGCCGAACAAGCTGGCTATTGGGTCGAAGATCACCAACGGCCTCGGCGCTGGCGCAGACCCGGCGATCGGCCGCAACGCCGCGCTCGAAGACACCGACAAGATCATCGAGATCCTCGAAGGCGCAGATATGGTCTTCGTCACTGCTGGCCTCGGTGGCGGTACTGGCACTGGAGCTGCGCCTGTCGTCGCTGCGCTTGCCCGTGAGCTGAACGCGCTGACGGTCGCCGTTGTCACCAAGCCCTTTGAGTTTGAAGGGCCGCGCCGCAAGAAGTGCGGCGAGCGGGGCTTGAGTGACCTTGCCGCCGCCGTCGACACGGTGATCCCGATCCCGAATGACCGCCTGCTCTCGCTTGTCCCCAAGGGTACTAGCTTCTTTGAAGCCTTTCGTATTGCAGATGATGTCCTTCGTCAGGCCGTACAGGGCATCAGCGACATCATCACTACTCCTGGACTAATCAATCGCGACTTCTCTGACATCAAGAGCATCATGACTGGTATGGGCTACGCCATGATGGGCACTGCGTCGGCTACAGGGGCCAATGCTGCGTTGCTCGCAGCCGAACAGGCCATCAGCAGCCCTCTGCTTGAAGAAGGCGGCGTGCGTGGCGCACGCGGCATCCTGATCAACATCACCGGCTCCAGTCGCCTTGGCTTGCATGAAGTGAACGAGGCTTGTTCGCTGATCCGCAAGGCGGCGAGCTTCGAAGATGTGCAGATCAACTTCGGCGTTGTCATGAATGAGGCGATGGGCGAAGAAGTGAAGATCACTGTCATCGCGACCGGCTTCGAGCGCGAGTCGTTGCCTCAGATTGAACGCCGCGTGCGGCAGGCGGAAACGATTGTGATCGAGACTCCAATGGTGATGGCCGCCAGCGCTGGAGTGACCAGCAATGCGTTTACGAGCTATGAGCCGGAACCTGAGCCGGAGCCGATTCCGGTCGAGGTCCCACAGGTGGTAGAAGAAGAGGCTGACGACTACGACGTCCCCGCCTTCCTTAAGCGCGAACGCCGACTCTTCCAGTAGACGCTTAAGCGTCTACGTGGTCGTGGAAGAAGGTGTCGATGGACGCCTTGTATTCACTCAGCTGGCCGTTGAGGCCATTCATCTCGGTGCGCGACATCGGCTGGAAGGCCTTGGCGATGGCGACATTCTGTTCGAGGTGCTCGACCTTGGGCATGCCAAGGATGACTGAGCCTACGGGCAGAGTGAGCGAGTAGCGGATCAGGTTGTCTACCGAGGTTTTGCCGTTCAGCTTTTCCTGGGCGAAGATCTTCATCGCCGTGATGCCCATCTTCTTGCGCAGGGCGACTGGGAGGGCCAGGGTTTCAAAGCTGTCGGTTGCGGGGTTGCCGTCGTTGCGAGCCTGACCGATGCGGGCGGCGTTGAGGGCGAACTGGGTGACGTTGAAGTCGTTACGCTCGAGAGCCATCTTCAGAACCTTGGGGTCGGTGTGGCAGGAGACGCCAACGTTGTGGACTACCTTCTGATCACGCATCTTGTAGAGCATGTTCAGGACGCCGTCCTTTGCTTCCATGGCGGCGAGGTCTTCTTCGGTGGTGAGGGAGTGGATCTGGACGGTGTTGAAGTGGTCGGTCTGGCAGCGCTTGAGGGAGCCTTCGAGAATGCGCATGGCAGCGTCGCCGTTGCGAGCGGGCAGCTTAGTGACGAGGTAGACGTCCTTGCGGCGGGCGCCGAGCGCTTTGCCAATGCGGGTCTCGCTGAGGCCAGCACCGTAGTCATAGGCAGTATCGAAGTAGGTGATGCCAAGGTCGAGCGCCTTGTGGATGACGCCGATCGCCTCGTCTTCGTTTTTGTAGGAGAGGAAGCGGCTTCCGCAGCCGAAACCAACAATTGAGATGCGCTTGCCGGTTTGACCGAACAAGCGGGTGGGCATGGGAGAGGCTGCGCTCAGGGCGGCTGCGGCAGAGGTACCGAGGAAGATGCGGCGGGATTGGCTCATTTGAGCACCAGAATACACTAAAGAGATGAAGCTAGTCATTGGGTTGTTGTGTCTATCGCTTGGCGCGGCCGACGTAGTGAAGGAGGCTGACGCTAAGGCGCTGAGCGCGATAGTGTCATTTCTGGCGAGCGATTCACTGGAGGGGCGTGAGACGCCGTCGGCTGGTTTGACTATTGCGGCTGAGTATATTGCCAGCGAGTTTCGGCGGGCGGGGCTGAAGGCGTCGTTTCAAGAGGCCAAGGCGACGGTTCGCCGGGTGGTGCGGGATGGCTTTGATGTGAGTCTAAGTGATGGCACCAAGACGGTGAAGGTGCCGGTGGAGACGGCGTTCTGGACAGCAGGACCGAAGGTCGAGCTCAGTGGGGCGGCGGTGAAGGTGGTGAAGATGGCCGAGTTGCGGGAGCTCAAGACGGAAGGGATCGAGCCGGTGGTGTTGATTGAGGGACCCGGTGGGCCGGGTCTGCAGCAGGGTGTGGCGAAGCTTTCGGCGGCAGGGGTGAAGGTGGTGATTCTGGTTGGGATCCCAATGGCCCTGCCGATACAGACGCTTGAGTTTGATGACCAGCCGAAGTTGGGGCTGGTGATGTTGCGAACCAGCAATACAGAGGCAGAGGCGATACTCAAGAGCGGTGGGGCGCTGAAGCTGACCGCCAAGATCGGCGAGGCAAGCGCAGTGCATGATGTGGCGCGGAATGTGATTGGTATTCTTCCGGGCAGCGACCCGCAGCTCAAGGACGAGTATGTGTTGCTGACAGCGCACTACGACCACCTGGGGGTTCGCCCGAACAACAAGGGCGATAAGGTGTACAACGGGGCGAACGATAACGCGAGCGGGGTAGCGGGCGTGATCGAAAGTGCCCGTCTGATTGGGCAGTTGCCGGCGGCCCCGAAGCGGAGCATCCTGTTCGTGGCTTTCTTTGGAGAGGAGCGCGGCCTGCTTGGCAGCCGTTACTTCGTGCGGCATCCAGTAGTGCCGCTAGCAAAGATGGTGGCCAATATCAATCTCGAGCAGATCGGCAGGACCGATTCCAGCGAAGGCCCGAACGTGGGGCAGGTGAACTTGACCGGATATCATTTCTCGACTATCCACAAGCACATCGAAGCGGCTGGCAAGGCGACGGAGCTGAAGATTGTGAAGCATGAGCAGTTCAGCGACCCCTACTTCAATGCGAGCGACAATGCGGCGTTTGCTCCGGTTGGGGTTCCTTCGACTACTATGAGCGTGACCTATGCTTTCCCCGACTATCACCAGCTTGGGGATGAATGGGAGAAGATCGACTACTCGAACATGGCCAAGGTGACTAGGGCGATTGCCCAGGGAACCTTCTTCGCTGCGGATGCTGCCGAGCGGATCAGTTGGAATGCGGATGAGCCGAAGACGAAGGCTTACCGCGAGGCGGCGGAAAAGCTCCTCCAGACGAAGTAAGCAGCTGGTAGCAGCAGAAACCAGAGCCAATAGTTGCTAGAGGTAGAGACAGCGCTGGCTGCGAGCAGGTCGGAGCGGAGGCTGGCCATTGGCAGTTTGTCGAGGCTGGAGACGGGCAGCGAACCTATGACCCGTTCTTTACTCGTGGACTCTTCGTCCTGGGGGAGTTTGGCTACGATATCGCTAACTTCACCGTAGCCGGTGAAGAGGCTCTTGTCGTGGGTGAGCGGGTATAGGGTAGTTTTGCCGTTGAGCTTGGATTCGACGATGGCGTTGGGGTCGTTGCATACTCCCATTCGGTAATAGCCGCCGAAGGGCAGCTCGGGGTGCGCCTTTTTGACCGCAGCGTAGACACGGATCACTTCGCCGATCATACGCATGGCTTCGATTGCCTGATCGCCTTTGTAAGTATGAACGGTGTTGCCGAGAATCCAGGCCTGATCTTTCGTATCAATTGGACGGATGACAGCTTTGCCATCAATGCCGTAGTAGAAACAGAGCGAGGCATTGACCTTTGGGCCGGTAATGAAGATCTCGTGTTGGGAGTGTGGAACAGGGACCAGAAGATTTCGATTCTGTCCGGGGATGGGGATGCCGGTGTCCAGCCAAAAGGGGGTGAAAACATCCTTGCCTTTGTACTTGAGATCGCCGAAGTTGGCGAAGTAGCGGGAGTCGCGGATCTCAACGGTGTGACCGCCTGAGACGAGTTGGCGGAGAAGTTTCTCGGGATTGGGTTCGTTCAGCTTCGCGGCGAAGCTGACGCTGTCGTCCTTGAGATTGAGCATCTCGTCGCCGAACATGAGGCCCATACCAAGATCCTTAGGGCCGGGTGCGCTGGGTGGTGCTGGCTCGCCGCTGGGCTTGGGGAGAACGCGGCCGGCCATGCGGACACTGCGGCCAAGGGTTTTGACGGTGATGCCCGGAAAGGAATCGAGGGCCTTCCACTGTTTGTCTTTGATATAGCCGCGAAGACGGGTGATTTCGTCGGGGCCAAGGATGCCGATGCCTTCGACGAGTTTATTGATGAACTCGGGTTGGGCTGAGACTTCTTTGGCCACATCGGAAAGGAGGACGTAGTCTTGCGAGATGAGCAGTAGCAAGAGAGGGGTCATTGGAGGTATTGCTTCCACCAGTTCATTTCTTGATGGTATCTATGGACGGTATTCCAGGGGGACCAGCCGCCGTGGTATTCGCCTGGGTAGCGGACGAAGCGGGTAGGGACTTTGCGCTTCTGTAAGGCGGTGTAGAGTTCTTCGGCCTGGGCTATTGGGACTCGAAGGTCGGCTTCGCCGTGGATGAAGAGAGTTGGTGTTTTGATGTTGGCTGCGTAGGTGATCGGCGAGTATTTGATCATGGTAGCGTTACCTGTGGCTTCCCAGGGTGGGCCGAGGAATTCGGTTTCTTTGGTGCGGGGGATGTCACCGGTGCCGTAATTACTGATCCAGTTGGTGGGACCGGCACCGGTAATGGCAGCGCGGAAGACGTTGGTGTGGCCGATGGCCCAGTTGGTGAGGAAGCCGCCGTAAGAGTAGCCAGTGATGCCCATGCGTTTGGGGTCAACTCGATATTGCTTGATGGCCTGATTGACGCCGGCCATGATGTCGGCCATGTCTTTGTCGCCCCAACCGCCCCAAGTACCCCAGCGGAATTTTTCGCCATAACCGGTTGAGGCACGGGGGTTGGTGTAGAGGACGATGTAGCCAGCGGCGGCCTGGAGTTGGTGGAGGAAAGAAAAAGAGGAGGCGTATGCGCCGTGCGGGCCGCCGTGGAGGTTGAGGATCAACGGGTATGGACCACCTTGTGGCGAGTAGTTGGGCGGGAGAGTGACCCAGCCTTCGATTGACGCGCCGTCGGTTGAGTCAAAATAGATGCGTTCGGTTTCGCCCAAGACCCAGCGGGTGGGTTGGGTTGTGATTTGGGTTTGTTTTGTTGGGCTCGCGAGCGGGGCGGAAAAGAGCTCAACGGGTTTGTCGGCAGTTGTGGCGGTGTAGGCTATTTGGCCGGTGTCGAGGTTGAGGTCGAAGTCGTTCAGGAAGCGATCCCCTTGTGTAATTTGCTGGACTCGTTTGGTTGCGAGATCGAGTTGGTAGAGATGGCCGGTGCCGCGGAGATTGGCTTCGAAAAGAATGCTCTTGCCGTCTTTGGAGTAGGTGGGCTTCTCTGGGAGATCGTCCCAATCGGGGGTTAGGTTTGTGACGGGGCCGCCGGTGGAGGGGATTGAATAAATGTCTTGGGGGCTGCCTTGGCTTCGTTTGTTCGCGAGGATCAGATTGAGGCTTTGTTCGCGCAGGACGGCAATCGTCTTGCCGTCGGGGGACCAGGCGGGACTGCGGTGGTGGTGGTTGTCGTCGGTGAGGCGATTGAGTTTGGCTTCGATTGTTACGGTGAAGAGATCGGCTCGCTCGTAGGTGTGTTCGTCGCGTAGGAGCATGTTGGCGACGAAGGCGAGGGACTTGCTGTCGGGGGACCAGGCGATGCTCTCGACGTTGACTCCCAGGGTAGTGAGTTGTTTGGCTTCCCCGCCCTGACGCGGGAGAAGGAAGAGCTCTTGGGACGGATTGGCTTTGGGGTCGGGGAGATAACCGCGACCATCGAAGCGGAAGTTCATCCAGTCGTAGGCACGGCCCTTGAAGCGTTGTTCAGTTAGCTTCTCGAATTCGGTTTGGGTATTGGCTGGTTTGGAGGATTGGCTTCGTTTGGTGAAGGCGATCCATTGGTTGTCGGGGCTGAAGACCGCTACGCCGTCGAGGCCGGGGATCTGGAAGGGCTGGGCATTGAGGTCTGAAGTGTTCAGGAACCAGGACTTGCCGGCGGCGGAGTAGGAAAGGAGTTTGCCGTCTGGAGACCATTGGGGATTCGAGACGCTGGCTTTGATTTGGGTGAAACATTTGGCCGCGATGCAGAGCTCGCTTTGGCGGCGGTTTTCGGATTCGACGATCTTCGTCTTGAGGTAGGCGATCTGCTTGCCATCGGGAGAGATGGCAGGCGCGGAGACGGTCTCGACTTTGTAGTAGTCGGCCAGGGTGAATGGGTTTGTTTGGGCAAGCACGAGGCTTGAGCTAAGAAGTAAGAGTGTGGATCGCATTTTGCAGATTCTCCTCAAAGGCTTGGAATGCCGAAAGTTTTCGGAGCCGAGCGAGATCACCCAGATTCTGGCCAATCCGAAAACGAGCCTGTGGGAACCTTATGTCCTTTGGTCGATACCCAGCAAGAACCAGTGACTCCTCAACCACTTTTTTGAGAGTGGCCTTAGCATCAATCTGTTCGATCTGCTTCAATTTGGGATAGGACGAGCCTAGCTTGATTGTCCCGAGAGCTTTCAGGATTGCAGTCTCATCTGCCAGAAGCCATGCTTCGATTTCTCGTTTCGGAATCGCAATTACCGCTTGTGAGGCATTAAGGATACCTTTCACTTGCAGAGCTTTTTCGATTTCAATGCGACGAGCTGTGAGCCCCGCTGTGTCGGCATCGCGATGAATGAAGAGCAGATTGGGGCTATACAAATCCACCGCGTTCTTCAGCCTGGCACTGAGTCCGCCAGGAGGATGGCTGATCGGAACTCCGTTGTCAGGCTTGAATTCCAAGACAATTGCCGGTTCAATTTCAGTGACGAGCAGGGAAGCGATTCTCTGGATACAGATATCACTTGTTCCTTCGCTAACTAGAACACTAGTAACTTTCATACGGCAGATTGCAACTTGTAGTCCAAGAATTCCTGGCGTTCAAAGACAGCACGAGCGTCTGCGCCACGCAACTCTTCCAGATAATCTTCAGAGAGTGTGGCCGGATTAGGAATTACACCCAGGAAGTGAATCAGGTCGCCCTTCGCCGCAACTTGCTGACCTGCAAGTGCGGTGCGCCAAGTTCCAGAAAGACACTGAAGTCTTAGAGTGGAGGGGGACTTATCCAAGCCAGATTTTGGTTCCTGGGAAGCAAAAAGAACCGAATCTTCAGGAGCGACCGCCACGAAACTGGGCGAATGGGTTGAAACGATAACCTGACGTTGAAATTCAAGAGACGGGTGAAAAATAGTTCTGAGCAAATCAAGAACTTTGTACATTTGGCGCGGGTGAATTCCACTTTCAGGTTCTTCGATTAAGCAGAGGGGTGAACTCAATTCATCCTCGGCAAGGGTTGCAAGCGCGATCAGCCGAAGGCTACCCTCGCTAATGGCCTGAGGTGAAAAAATATTCCCCCAGCGATCTTCGAGCTGCAAATTCAAGACCGTGTTATTTTCGTTCATTTGGACCCAGAGAAACCCAAGGTCGGGGACCACATAGGATAGGCGGCTCAAGAGGCGATGATAGACAGGGTTAAATCTGTCTTCCCGATTTCCCTTAACCACGAAGTGGGCTTCTTGTTTGGCAAGGTGGAATAGCGCAGCTGCGATTCGACCTCCGTCCGAGGCAAGTTCTGGCTCATCGAGGGCTAAACTGGGAGCCATCAGTTGCTCTAATTGCAATTGATACTTCATCCAAGATTTCAGGTAGAGCTTGGCGATCACCAGAGTTGGATGAGCTGGTAAATCCGATCGGGAGAGAGTGGCATGACTGCGGAAACGATCCGGGATGGGAAGGGTGAAAACTTGCTTCAATTCTTCATTGAGGATTCGAAGAGTATCCGAGTTTAGAACGGAGAAATACTCCGTTCGAGTACCGTCTGGAAGTATGCCGAACATGGACTCCGAGACAATATTGAGTGGAGTTGAGGAAAGAGGATCTCTAGAAAGCGAGATTTCAAATGAGTAACTCAGCGATGTGTGGCCGGCAGTGGCCAGTTGTCCAAAATCGTCTTCACCGTGTTCCTGTACCTGGAAGTCTGCTTCAAATTCGATGTTCTCGGGATGACCGTTTGCAGAATTGAAAAACAGTTTTCGGATATCTGAATTGGGCTGGTGCTTGCCACGGACTTGGAGGGCAGCCTGAGCAAGCGGCATCGCGGCCGTATTGCCGAGGAACTGGATGGCATCGAGCAAATTCGATTTGCCTACTCCGTTGGGCCCGGCGATGACGGTGAGTGGGCCGAAATAGACTTCGACGTCACGGAGGTTTTTGAAGTTTTGTACACGTAGACGCGTCAGCATATTGGCCTCATGGTATCAACGGACCCTTATAGTATTCGACTACCTTGCGTGCAGCGGCGGGGCCGATGGAGGCAGCCAGGGCTTCTATCGGTGTGGCTTTGACTTGCTCGGGGCTGCCGAATTCCCTCAGCAGTTTTCGCATCGTAATTTTGCCGATGCCGGGGATGCTCTCTAGCTCGCTGGTCAGGCGGCTGGTGTTTCTTCTCGACCGGTGGAAGGTGATCGCGAAACGGTGGGCTTCGTCGCGGATGGTCTGGATGAGATGGAGGGCCGGGTTGTGGCGCTCTAGAATCGATGGCTCATCTTCCTGCCCGTAGACGTAGATGATTTCTTCCTTCTTGGCAATGGAGGCTAGTGGCTGGTTGATAATGCCGATTGCTTCGAGCGCTTCAGCGGCGGCGTGGAGTTGGCCCAGGCCTCCGTCGATTAGAACCAAGCCGGGGAAGGGTTGGTTTTCTTCTTTCAGACGGCTGTAGCGACGGGTGACGACTTCTCGCATCGAAGCGAAGTCGTCGTTACCTTCCACGGTCTTGATGATGAATTTGCGGTAGTCGGCCTTTTTCATCTTGCCTTCTTCCCAGACCACCATCGAGGCTACTTTGTCGGTGCCGGAGATGTGGGAAATGTCGAAGCACTCGATGCGGTTGGGGGCTTCTTCGAGATTGATTGCGTCTTTGAGAGCTTCTTTGATGGCGAGGGAGCTGGGGCGGAGGACTCGGAAGCGCTGTTCGAAACTGTGGCGGGCGTTGGTCTCGACCAAGCCTAACATCGCTTTCTTTTCGCCGCGTTGGGGCGTGTTGATCGTGCACTTGCGGCCGCGCTTTTCGGTGAGGAGCTCTTCCAGAATGTCGCGGTCTTCGAATTCGATCGGAACGTGGATGATGCCGGGGATGTGTTGCTGGTTCAAGTAGACCTGAATCAGAACCTGCTGGAAGAAGTCGCTGGCTTCGAAGTGGTGCTGGTCTTCCCAGAAGATTTCGCGGCGGTCGACGATGCGACCACGACGGAGGTGGAAGAGGTTGACTGCGACCAGCGGCGGTTCGGCGTAGTAGGCAAAGATGTCGGTATCATCCCCTTCGGCGGAGGCGACTTTTTGGCGCTGCTCCATCTCGGTGACGGTTGCGATGAGGTCGCGGAAGCTGGCGGCCCGCTCGAATTCGAGATTCTCAGAAGCGAGGTTCATTCTGGCTTCGAGATCTTTAGTGAGGTCTTTGAGTTTGCCTTCGAGGAAGCGGCGGACGTCGCTTACTGAATCGTTGTAGGTTCCGATCTGGACGAGCCCATCGACGCAGGGGCCGTGGCAGCGATTGATATGGTACTCAAGGCAGGCATGAGTGTGGGTTCGATTGAAGTCGACTTTGCAACTGGGGATTTTGAAGTTGCGGTGGATGAAATTGACAAGGCGGTAGGCGAGGTTGCCTGGGAAGTAAGGGCCGTAATAGGTGCCGTCTTTGCGGATGCGCCGGGTGACATAGACGCGCGGGAATTTCTCGTTGGTGAGCTTGATGTAAGGATAGGTTTTATCGTCGCGGAGGAGAACATTAAAGCGGGGCTTGTGCTGCTTGATGAGGTTGTTTTCAAGGCCGAGAGCTTCTTTCTCGTTGTCGACCAGAATGTAGGTGATGTCGCGGGCTTCAAGGACCATCGTGCCGTTTTTGGCTTCGTTTAGACGGTCGTCGTTAAAGTAGCTGCGGGCGCGGGCGCGGAGGTTTTTCGCCTTGCCGACATAGATGACGGTCTGGTTGGCATCACGCCAGAGGTAGACGCCGGGGCCGGTGGGGAATTGGGTGACCTTTTCCTTGAGAGTGTCTAGCCAATTCATGGGAGGACTACAATTTAATTGTGGCATGTCGTTTCTTGTTGGCTTTGTTTTGTATTTTTGTCGGTGCCGGGCTTGGACAGGTGAAGCCTCCGCCGACGGTGGACCCGCCTGAAGAAGACGAGATATTGGTCAAAGAAAAAAAAGAGTATGAGTTTAATCCGATCCAGGCGCAGGCTGAGATCAAGATTGGGCTCTATTACATGAAGAAGGGGAGCTATCGGGCGGCTTCCGGGAGATTTCTCGAAGCCACGCTTTGGGACCCGACCAACCCCGAGGGATTCTACGAACTGGGTAAGGCACATGAGCGGGCCGGGGACCAAAAGGGCAAGCGAGCGGCGTGGAGCAAGTTTCTGGAACTGGCACCCGAAGATAAGCGGGTGGCAGAGATTAAAAAGAAGCTTGGACGTGGCAAATAAAATTAAGGTTGGCGTTTGAGCCACTGGTGCTGGATGGCATGAGTGAGCTTTTTTATGCCGTCTTCCCAGGATGGAAAGAAGTCGATGTATTGGAGCTCACGAACGATGCGTGCGGGCAGGCGACAATCATCGAAGCGGATCGGGACGATGAAGGTGTCTTCGAGGGGAAGCCGCAGGGCGATGTCGAGTGCGTAGCGGATTTCTGCCTGGAAGCCACCTCGTTTGCGTACTGAATTTTTTGACATGCAGCCAACGAAGAAATCACTGGCTTCGATGGCGGCCTCAATGAGGCGAGGCCAATTTTGACCGGCCTTGAGATTCTTTCGATCCATCCACGGGTTGAAGCCAGCCAATACGAGTTGATCGTAAAGAAGGTCAGCCTTCCTGGCGTCCTCGGCGGCATAGCCAATGAAGACACGTGGAGCGTCGAGGGCGACGAAGTGGAAGCCTCCGTCCGGTTGTGGCTGAAAGGTGCCAAAGCCTTCGATCTCAACGGGCTTGCCCTTCTTGAGGGATTCGAGGATAATCTGGGCGACTTGTTGATCGTTGAAGCGGGACCTGGTAAGGGACATTAGGGTGCCTCCGTTTTGGCGACCTTTCGTTTCGGTTGTTTGGGGATGTGGCAGCCAAAGGTGCCAAGACCCGGCCAAACAGTGGGTTGGCCATGCTTCCAGCCTTTGAGGATGGACAAGACGGCCTGGTCAAGGTAATCTGCCGCTTCTGCCTGCGAGCTTTGGTTCGATCTAGCGAGGCGGCGGGTGATGTCTGCCTTGTTCATGAGAGTCTCGATTCGCGGCTGAGACGGCCCTGTTCGACATAGACGATGCGGAGGGCGGAGTCTTTGGTTGTGGTTTGGAAGCTCGATGTTTTCAGCAAGCGGAACATGGGTGCTGCGGCAGGGATAACGACTGGGGAATTGTGAGTGTGGGTGACCAGGTCTTGCACATCGACTGCTGCGCATCGGTCGGCATAGGACTGGTGGAGCAGGGCGAGGGCCTGGACAGCGGAGCGTTCGAGACCACGGATGTAGCGCTGGACGCGTGTGAGGTGGTTGAAGGCGTTGTTGTCGCCGGGGTTTGCGAGGGTTTGCTCTAGAGCTGAGGCGTGGACGGCTTCGGCGCGGACTCGCAGAAATTGAGCAAAAGCGTATTGCTCAAAGAGCAGATTTTCGTGGGTGGAGCCGGGGTTGAAATCGGCGGCAAGAGTTTCGCGGAAATCGAGGAATTGATCCTGGATGTGGGCGGGGAATTGATCGATGGAGGTGGCGGTGAGGCCGTGGCGCATTGCGTTTTTGCTGACGGTGAGTTTGCCTGCGGGAGAGGTGGGGCCGGTTGAGGACTGGGAATTCTCGCGATTGGCAAGGATCTGTTGTTCGGTAGCCATGTTGTTTTCCTGAAAATAAAATGGCGGGCCGAGCAGCCCCACAAGTGGAGTGCCTAGCCCGCCTACAATCGATACGGTAACAGGGGGACGGAAGCGTTTGGGCTGGGAGTGGAGCGGCGAAGTGAATAGAATCAAGGGGTTAGTGGCTAAAAAATAGTTTGAAAATAGTTGTGAACGAATTTGGGGATTTTAAGAATTTCGGAATAACTTTTTGGGCCGGGCCGTACAATAGGTGGCCATGAGTGACTTCTTATCGAGACGGAGTTCGTTGATCGCGATGGCTGGGTTGGCTTTGGCACAGGAAGGGCCGGCAGATCTGGACCGGGTAAAAGTGGGCGCGATGCCGCCGGCTTTTGAATTGCCTTCGGCCGATGGCGGCTCGGTGAGCTTGAGTTCGCTCAAGGGGAAAGACGTGGTGCTGGTTTTCTACCGGGGTTACTGGTGACCTTATTGCGCCACGCAACTAGTTGAGTTGCACAAACTGATTCCGGCTGCGCGGAAGCATCGCACAGTGATTGTGGCGATTGCGCCGGATGCGATGGAGAAGCTGGGGGATATCATCCCGAAGGTGAAGGCCAAGACGGATGGGCAGTTTATGGTGACGCTGCTGAGCGATGCCGATCATGCGGTGATTGACCGGTATGGATTGCTGAATGTGGAGGCGGCGGCGCGGGGGAGATTTTTGCCTCATCCGACTACTTATGTTCTTGACCGGAAGGGTGTGGTGAGGTGGAAGTTTACCGAGAAGGATTATAAGGTGCGGCCGACGAATGAGGTGATTTTGAAGGAGTTGCTGAAGCTGGAGTAGACGATAGACTGTTGGAAGCCATGGTAAGTTTTGCGGAGTTCCTCGGGAATGCAGCCGCTAAGCGGGAGTTCGTTAACGTCTTGTTTGAAGAGCGTGTTTTCGATCTGATCGGCACACTGCAGAAGCTTTCTCTTCCGCTGGAGGAAGCAGGTGTGCCTCATGAGTTAGTCGGCGGGCTTGCAGTTTTTCTTCATGTGGAGAACGCCGATTCCACGCACTCATCGTTAACCCGCGACATTGACCTCATGATCAGACGCGAAGATATGGGGCGTGTTGTGTCTATTGCGGAAGAACATGGATTCCGCTTCCGTCATTCAGAGGGTTTGGACATGCTGCTTTATGGCGAGACGAACAGCGCTCGCAATGCTGTGCATTTGTTGTTTACTGGCGAGCGGGTGAAGGAGACACAACTTGAAGCACATCCAAGTATTCGGCCTGTGCGAGCGGGATTGCACGGTCAGGATTTTCTAGTGATTCCGGTGGTGGATCTGGTGCGGATGAAGCTTTGCTCCTATCGCGATAAAGACCGTGTGCATGTGCGGGGGATGGAGGCTGCCGGTCTGATTACTGAGGAAGTGGAGCGGGAGTTAGGGGATGAGTTGCGGGCCCGGCTGCGGCACATTCGCGAGACCGAATGAGGGAGCCTCATATCGAGAATTGATGCTGCTGTAGCTGTTCTTGCTGCAGTCAGCGACTCGTGTTCTCGATCATGGGAGTTCTGGGACGTTCGACGAGTCCCCCCCTAGCGCCGGAGGAACGAAAGAAGGCCTGACTACGCCACGTTGAGCATCTTTGTTGCGTAATCTCGCCCGCTGGTTGGTGGAGGGAGCGGCTTTCCGTCTCGCCTATAGAGATCAATCACCTCGTCAACGGCAGCACATAACTGCTCGAAGACTGCTACCTCGTTGTTACCGTGGCAGCCTCCGTAGAGCAATCCCGGACAACTTCCAACGAAGCATGCATCTTCATTGGACCACTCGACTATTTTGACGTAGTGTGCGCTTTCTTTCATTCAGTGGCCTCCTCGATTGCGGCCTTGACGGCCTTCTCCTGATATCTCTTAGCATCATCACCGGCATCATCGGAGACTGTTACTGGCCGAGTGACGGGTGGATGCGTGAAATTGCGATGGCTACCTTTGCCGGCGCGATTGACAAAGCCGTGCTTCTCCAGATCAGCAATCAACGCTCGGATCTTCTTCGGCATCGATTCCAGCTATTTCGAGTATAAACGGCAGTGCGATCCTGGGCGACAGCACTCTATTATCCCAGTGATAAATGGCAACTTTCGAGTGAAGAGGTTGGCTAAATTGGTGCTAATGCATTAACAGGCAGTAGTGTCATTACCGTGAGCGCAGCGCTACACCGCTTTCTCAGATGAAGATCGATCAGACAGTCAGCTCACCAAAGAACTCCCAACCAAAGCAAATACTTTTGAGTTCGGGAAGTCGTCCGAGAAGACTGTGCCCGTCCAATCATGATGGCAAAAAGGGCTACGATGAATTGAGGCAAGGCATGATAAACATCGATACCATTTGGGCCGTCGACTGGGCGCAATGTGAACTGATTGAACAGGTGCCCGGCAAGGTTTCGGGCCGTCCGGTCGTCCGTGGAACTCGTATCATGCCCGATGCCATTGTGGGTAGCTACGATCTGGGCGAAACCGTTGCTGAGTTGCACGAAGGCTTTCCTACGCTTTCGATCGCGCAAATCGAGCGTCTTATTGAATTCGCACATGCTCAGCGCGAGCGCCAGCATAAGTGAAGGTGCTGCTCGATGAAAATCTTGACCACGCCTTGCGAAGTCTTTTGGGGCAGCATGAAGTTGTCACGGCAGTCTATATGGGTTGGGCGGGGTTGAAGAATGGCGAGTTACTGACGGCGGCGGAAGCCGAGGGAATCGAAGTGCTCATTACTGGTGATCAAACATTGCACTACGAACAAAATCTCAGTGGGCGAAGTTTGGCGGTTGTAGCCCTTTCGGCGATACAGCTTCCGATTATCAGGGGTAGCATTCCTGCGATTATGGCCGCCCTTGAGCGAGCTTCCCCAGGATCGTTTGAGGTGGTTCCATGCGGTGGTTTTTACGCGGAAGAAATTGGCAGAGTGATACCTCATTGATCTTTCGAGATCAAGGATGATTCGGGTTTGGGCCGATGCTGGGTTGCTCCGTGAGATCCAAGCGCACGCGCAACCCCTTTGGGTGCCCCGTGGTCAAAGAGGATTCGCATCGGCTGACAGATGAGATTGAGGCATTGGTGGCAACTGAAGACTCTTTGCTACAAATTCCAGGACCGCAATGATTAGCTCTTTAGTAACATCGAACTGCTCCATTACTTCTTCGATGCTGAGGTCTTCGAGGTTTTCGATAACTGTAGCGACTGGGAGGCGAGTGTCGCGAAAGACCCATGCTCCGCTCACTTTGCCTAGGATACTTTCAACGGCAGCACATTGAGACCAATCCAAGACTGCCATAAATGATTCTCCTTCTTCAGGGTACAACGCGCTGCGCTTCGCCTCGCTTTAGCTTGGGCTAGTTGTCGGTGCAAAAGCCAGGCGCAGGGTGAACTCACGCTGCAACGGAGCCAGACTGAAGAGGCACTGGGCTGCGCCGGCGGCGACTGCGAGATACCAGAGGTCTGTCAGGGCGAAGCCTGGGCGATGCGAGAGCCAGAGTGCAGGGAAGACGAAGATCAGCAAACGCAGGACGGAACTGAGCATACCGGGCCAGGCGTTGCCCATCGCCTGGAACATGGCTGAGCTGGTGAAGGTAAGGCCGAAGGCGAGGAAGCCCCAGGAGACGATGCGCAGATAGTCTGTGGCATAAGTTATGACCGGTGGATCTGAAGTGAAGAATTTCACGAGCGAGTCTGGGGAGAGGTGGCAGAGGATTGTCATGACCAGCATGAGACTGGCGGCCATGATTGCGGCTGCACGGAAGGTCTCGCGGACGCGGGCTGCCTTGAGAGCGCCGAAGTTTTGTGCAGCCAGAGGGGAGGCAGCAAAGCTGACTGCCATCACCGGCAGGAAGAGCGATTGCATGAAACGGACGCCAACGCCGAAGCCGGCCTGGGCGTCTGCGCCCTGGTCGCGGATGATGCTGTAGACGAAGGCAGAGTAGACGGCCATGATCAGGAATTCGCCGCCAGAGGGGAGGCCGATCGAGAGGAGACGCTTCCAGATTTCGATGCGTGGGGAGAAGGCCGCTGAGCTGAAGCGGACGAAGGAGAAGGGTGCCGGTGAGACCGATGGCGGCGTGCATGCCCCAAAATGTGGCGTGGCTCATAAAGGTGGGCTGAAGTTTGAGCGGGGCCGAGTGCATGAGGAGCTTCAAGGGTATCTTAGTAGGGGGGACGAACAACTGAAGGTATCCGTAATCATAGAAGGGGACAACGAGAAGCATTGTCCGAAGTCGGACGATGGGCCGGTGTGCCTGGGGCTTGCCGGGTTGGTGGAGCAGGAGTACCCACTTGAGCAGATAGATCTGTTGTTGGTAGGAAACACAACACAGATCGACGAGTGGCGGCGGGGGATTGAGGCAATGCCGTTTGGGCGGGTGAGGACGATCGCGGCTGATGGGGTGGATTACTTTGAGATGAAGCAGCGCGGGGCGCTGGAAGCAGTTTGCCCGATTCTCGCCTTCCTCGATTCGGATGTGAAACCAAGACGCACATGGCTCCGCAGCTTGGTGGATTCGATCGAAACCGGATACGATATCAGCGTTGGAGTGACACGGCTTGAGTGGCACGGAAGGTGTGGGCCAGACTCAGGACTGATGCTGGCGTTTGGGAGTATTTCATGGGGAGCAATTATCAGCAGCAGCGGCGTGTCGGGATTTCATGCCAATAACGTGGGGCTGCGCTCGGAGGTATTGGACGCAGGGCAGTATCGCAAAGGGATGTTGCGGACCTGCGCGGCCCAGGAATTGTTCAATAGCCTGAGGCAGGCGGGCAAGCGGGCAATTTTCCGGAATGAACAATGTGTGGTGCATGCATTCTCTCTGGAGTGGTGGGCTGAGATGCATGGGCGCTCCGGCAGAGAGAGCATTCTACTGCGAAGGATGTTTCGGGATTGGCCGCACCAGTGGGTCAGGAACACAGGTCCACTGGAGCCGCTGCTGACGGCGCTGTGGCGGATCGCGCAGGATCCCGGTCAATGGTGGCGCTATGCCGGAGCGGTGAATATATCGCGGGCCAGGAGGGTACTGCTCTTTCCGCTGTTGTTGACGGTAAGTGTGGCGACCAGAGGGACTGAGATGATTGGCGGCTATGCGGGGATGCTGGATGGGAGTCTAGCGCGGGAGATGCCAATGCATTTGAGTGGGAAGCCGTAGAGGAATCTGGATGCGTGTTCTGCATTTGCGCCAGTCGAGAAAAATGTACGGCCCGGAAAAGACGATCCTCGGATTCTGCAGGGGGTTGGCCAAGTTTGGCTATCAAAGTGAGATTGGGTTGATCTATCGAAGCTTTCGCGGCGATCCGGAACATCATCCGATGGGGGAGATGGCGAGGGAACAGGGGACCTGCTATGAAGAGCTGGATGGGCGCCTGAGCCAATTCGGGAAGCTTGTGGCCGGGCTACAGAAACGCTTGCAGGATCAGGCAGTGGATGTGCTGCATACCCACGACTATAAGGCTGACTTGGTGGGAATACTCGCCACGCGGAGCATGCGGCGGCGACCGGCGCTGGTGGCCACACCGCGGCATTCCGAGAGTGGGTGGCTGCTGGAGGCTTTGCAATGGCTGGATCGTCAATTCCTGGACCGCTTCGACCGTATCACGGAATCTTCGGAAGCCTCGTTCACGAAATTGAGCAAGGATGCGCGGCTCAGAGGAAAGATGAGACTGGTACTGCATGGGAACGAAGCAGGGGTCTTCGGTAAAGGCGAAGCATTACCGTTAATTGGAGAGGGCCCGGTGGTGAGCATGGTGGGAAGACTCTACGAAGTGAAGGGGCACTCCTATTTTCTCCGGGCCATGGCGAAGGTGTCAGAGAGAGTTCCGACGGTGCAGGTTTTGATTGCGGGGGAGGGGCCGCTGGAGGCGGAGCTTAAGCATCTCTGCCAACACTTGGGTATTGCCACGCGGGTGCAGTTTCTTGGATACCGGCGGGATGTGGATCAAATCCTTGGCGCGAGCCAGGTGACGGTTGTGGGGTCTCAGTTTGAAACGAGTTGCAGGACCGCCATGGAGGCTATGCATCTAGGCTGTCCGCTGGTGGCTACGCCGGTGGGGGTGATTCCCGGGATGATTGGAGATAATGAGGCGGGATTGCTGACCGAGTATGGAAATGTGGCTAGCATGGCTGAGGCTATTTTGAGGATGCTGGAGGAGCCTGGCCTCGCGAAACAATTGAGCGCGAGGGGCATCGAGCGGAGCCGCAAGTTTGGCAATCACGAAGACGCGGCCGAAGTGCTGGCAGGGGTTTATGCAGAGGCCCTGAGTGAGCAGCAATGACGGGATCAGGACCGGCAATCAGTGTAGTCATAGGAACCTACGGGCGTCCAGGACAGATTGAGACCGCCGTGAGAAGCATTCTTACCAACGAACACCATTCCTTTGAGCTCATTATTGTGGACCAGAACGTGGAGGAATTGGCGGTAGATTTTTCTCAGGATCCACGGGTGAAAATTCTGAGAATAGAGCCGGAAGGCATCTCGGCTGCTCGGAACGTCGGTACGAAGGCGGCCGCAGGGGAACTGATTGCGTACACCGATGACGACTGCGAGGTGAGCACGGATTGGCTGCGGAAGATCGAGAATGCGTTTGACCGTTACCCGGAAGCGGGTCTTATTCTGGGAAGTGTAGTGGCTGGTAGGCATGACCAATCCCTGGGGTTTATTCCGGCTTGCCTACAGAGCGAGGAGCGGTTGAACCGGCAGCTGGTCAATCTGGCAGAACTAGAGGTGATGGGTGCGTGCCTGGCTATCCGGAAGAGTACATGGCAAGAGCTAGGTGGTTTTTGGGAGGAGATCGGAGCAGGCAGGACCGTGCGAGCGGGGGAAGACTATGATTTGGCGGTGCGAGCGCTGCAGGCAGGAATTGGTGTAGTGGAATGCCCGGATGTAGTGGTTGTGCATCACGGGTTCCGGACGTGGGAGGAGGGGGTGAAGCTGATCGAGGGCTACACCTTCGGCACGGCGTTTGTTGTGGGGTATCGACTGATCCGGCGTCCTCTGGATCTGTTGCTTTGCCTGAGGTGCTTCTGGTTCCGGTTTCGGGGAAAGAAGTCGAGGATTGTCGAGTCTGGAGGAAATCGTCGAGGAGGTCGGTTCCTTCAATTCGGGAGTGGTCTGGTGGAGGGGGCGGGAGCGCGACTGCGTTGCGACTTTTTGCGATTTTGGGGAGGCGGCGGGTAGAAGTGGCAGCGTGAGATTGAGTTGATCGATTGGCAGCAGAGAAGGCGCTTTGTAGGGTAGAGACTATGTTCAAAAAACTTTTGCTGTTGGTGGTGGGGTTGTTGGTGGTGGGCGGTATTGTGGCTTACCCGAAGCTGAAGCAATTGCAGGTGGTGACGCCGGCTTACCAGGTACCGGGGCAATTGGTGAAGCTGGAGCAGGGTTGGAGTGAAGCGCAGCGGACGCAATTCCATCACACAGCGCAGGGGACGCGGTTGGTGCCATATGCGTGGCTTCTGGCGCTGGAGCAGCCCTGCTTTTTCGGTTGTGAGCCGTTTGCCAAGCAGGAGTATCTTGGCCGCTTTGGGTTTCTGGCCGGAGATAGCGACTCGAAGTTGAATCCGGATGGATTGCCCGTTGGACTAGCGCGACAGACCGATTTCTCTGACCCGGTGAGCGGAAAAACTTATGCCGTGGTGGGGCTGAGTTGTGCGGCTTGCCATACGGGGGAGTTGCATTACAAGAACTATGCCGTGCGCATTGAAGGTGGCGTGGCGATGATGCAGCCGACGGAGTTTCAGAAGGCGCTGGGGATTGCGCTGGTGATGACGGAAATGTTGCCGTGGCGGTACAGCAAGTTTGCGGAAAAGGTTTTAGGGCCGAAGGCGAGCGACGCGGATCGCAAGCAATTGAAGGCGGAGTTTGGGGCGTTTATCGAGAAGGCAAAGTCAGATCTGACGAAGGTGCAAAGCCGGAATATTTATCCGAATGACGCTGGCTTTGGACGGACCGATGCATTGACACGGATTGGCAATCAGGTGTTTGGCGGGGCTATGAATAATTGGGATAACTGGGCACAGGGAAATGCTCCGGTGCGGTTTCCGCAGGTGTGGGATTCATCCTGGTTTACGTGGGTTCAGTACAATTCGTCGATTGCGGATCCGTTGGTTCGGAATATCGGCGAGGCGCTGGGAGTGAGGGCAGCGGCGAAATTGTATGGGCCGGATGCCAAGGAGTTTAAGAACAGCGTGAATATGAATGGGCTGAAGACGCTGGAGGATTTGCTGTGCGGGCCGGAGCCCTATGCGGGGTTGAGGTCTCCGAAGTGGCCTTCGGTCTTCCCCGCCCTGGACGCAGCGAAGGTAGCGCAAGGGGCGGCTCTTTATGAGGAGCATTGCGCGGGTTGCCATCTGCCGTCGATTGAGAAGTTGAAGGCGGATCTGGGATCGGCTACGCCGAAGTATTGGGTGAGTAATTCCAGTGGGAAGCGGTTTCTCGATTTGCTGGATGTGCAGGTGGTCGATGTGGGAACAGATGGCCGAGCGGCATTGGACTTTGTTGCGCGGACGGCGGATAGCGGGGACCTGGGTAAGGGGCGCATTTCGGCTGGGGTAGCGCTGGAACTGGTGACGAAGGGCATTCGGGATCAATACTTCATGCGTGCCGGATTCTCAGCAGAACAGAAGACGGAGTGGATGGGGTACCGGGAAGAGAATGCTCAGGCCGTGAGATCGAAGCCGATTTACAAGGCTCGTCCGTTGAATGGAGCATGGGCGATTGCGCCTTATCTGCATAATGGGTCGGTGCCGAGTCTGTATGAGATGCTGGCATCGAAGGAGCAGCGCGGGACGCCTGTGTTCTGGCTGGGTAATAAGCAGTTTGACCCGGTGAAGGTGGGCTATGAGCAGAAGGAGTTTGAGGGCGGGACGCGGTTTGATTATTCGCTGCCTGGCAATAGTAATTCCGGGCACTGGTTTCAGGATGGGCCACGTGGCAGGGGAGTGATTGGAGCGGCACTTACGGACGCGCAGAGGTGGGCTCTGGTGGAGTATATGAAGTCGTTGTAACAAGAGTACTGCCATGAGGGTCAGGTGGCTAGCCTAAGGAGGCTATAGGAGCGTTGGACCTTGAAAAACTTTAATTGAATCTTAAGGACAGGAGTAGTTCTAGGCATGTAATATCTTTACAGCGCGTGAAACACCGCTGAATGAATTAGGAGAAAAAATACCAATGAAAATGTTTGCCTCTTTGCTGCTCACCCTGTCCCTCGTGATGGGCGTTGCCACCGTGTCCTTCGCTCAGGATCCCCCCAAGAAGGAAAAGAAAGAAAAGAAGGGCAAGAAGAAGATGGAAGAAAAGAAGCCTGCATAAGGTTCTCTTTCTTTAGTCTTTCGACTTAGAAAAATAAATGCCGCGCCTGGGTTTAGACCCTGGCGCGGCATTTACTTTTAGAGGAGGCTGTCGCGACGCTGCTTCTCGAGGAGCTTGACGATTTGCCCTACGTTTTGGGCCTTGTCGCGATCAAGGACGAGGAGTGCGTCGGGGGTATCGACGACGACGAGGTTCTTTACGCCGAGCATGGCTACGAGTTTGCCTGGGGCGTCGACGTAGTTGCCGGTGCTGTCGTTGAAGATGGCTTCGCCACGTGAGGCGTTGCCTTCAGCGTCGTGCTTCTGAAGGTCATAGACGGCATTCCAGGAGCCGACATCGTTCCAGCCAAAGTCAGGGGCGGGGACGCCGAGGATGCCTTTTTCTTTTTCGAGGACGGCGTAGTCGATCGAGATGTCTTCGCAGAGGGGGAAGACGCGGGTGAGTTCCGGGAAGAAATCCGGGCTCAAGAATGGAGGTAAGCCGCGGATGAGCTTGGAGGTCTTGGGCAGGTGGTTGTCGAGAGCTTCGAGGAGACGTGAGGCCTGCCAGAAGAACATGCCGGCGTTCCAGTAGTAGTTGCCTGACTTGAGAAATTTCTTTGCTGTGGGGAGGTCTGGTTTTTCACAGAAGCGGGTGATGGGGACAGTGTCGAGGCTGCCGAAAGCGGTCTTCTTGGGGAACTCGATGTAGCCGTAGCCGGTTTCGGGGTAGCGGGGCTTGATGCCGAGAACGACCATTTCGCCCTGAGAGGCGGCGCGGAAAGCGGGGCGTACAGCACGCAAGTAGATTGCAGGCCTTGAGATGATATGATCGGCCGGGAAGATGCCGAGTACGGCACCAGGGTCGAGGGACTGGAGCATGTGGCAGGCGAGGCCTATGGCGGGGGCGGTGTTACGCTGTGCGGGCTCGGCGAGGATCTGGCGCTTGGGGACTTCAGGGAGCTGGCGGGAGATTTCATCCTTGAGAAATTCGTTGGTGAGGATCCAGATACGCTCAGGCGGAAGAAGGGGCCGGAGACGGTCTACGGTTTGCTGGATGAGGCTGCGTTCACCAAAGAAGTTGAGGACTTGCTTGGCCTTGGCCTTGCGACTGCGGGGCCAGAAACGGGTGCCACGGCCGCCGGCGAGGATGAGGCCGTAATAGTTGGTGCGCGAGGTGGGGTTTGCCATGTACTTTGCTACTGGAGTGGATAACCGCGGACGAGTTGGAAGGTGCGCTTCCAACGAGTTTTGGAGAAGAAGTTGAGTGCGAGGTCCTGGAGGTGTTCCGGGTTGAGGGGGCTGCCGGCGAGGCGGTCTGTCGAGGATTCGTAGGACCAGTAAATGATCAAAGGTTTGCCGATGATGTTTTCGCGCGGGACGAAGCCCCAGTAGCGGCTATCGAGCGAGGAATCGCGATTGTCGCCCATGGCGAAGATGCAATTGTCGGGAACAATGACTTCCCCGTTCTTGACGTGCTTATTGAGCATCTCTTCTGCGCCTGGGTAGACTCGCATGTTGGGCTCGGAGGGGAAGTTGTCGCGGTAGGAATCGAAGTAGTCGGTCTTGTGGAATTTGTAGGGTTCCTGGACGGGCTTGCCGTTGAGAATGAGCTGCTTGTTTTCGACCTTGATGCGGTCTCCGGCGACGCCGATGGCGCGCTTGACGAAGGTCTGCTTGATGTCTTCGGGGTAGCGGAAGACGATGATGTCGCCGCGTTTAACGTCCTGGTAGGGGAGCAGGTATTTGGAAATTGGGCCTTTGGGGGAATAAGCAAGTTTGTCGACCAGGAGGTGATCGCCGATGAGGAGGGTGTCTTCCATCGAGCCGGTGGGGATGACAAATGCCTGGACGAGCGATGTGGTGGCGAAGAGGAGGAGCAGGACGGTGACCGTCCATTCGGCGATGGTGCCGCGCTGGGTTTCGGCCAGGGAAAGCCGGGCAGCGTTCCAGCGCTCGAAAGCGCTCTTGTTGGATGCGGGTGGCTGAGGGGGCGTAGTGGTTGTGCTCACGGGATCTTGCTCTCTAGTCATTATCGTGGATTGAGGGTGGGTGTTGTCCGGAGTCCAGTTCGGTGGTGCCGGAGAAGCGACGGAGGTGAAAGGCCTCGACGACGCTGAAGTAGATGTTGATCATGCCGAAACCACTGATGGCGCCGCGGAAATAGGGGTTGAGCCAGAAGATGCCCCATTCGGGACTGAGGTTGGCGAGCATATTGGGCTTCCAATAGTCGCTCCAGGGGAAGAAGAGCAGGAAGAGGCCGATCTCGAAGCAGAGGACGACGTAGAGGACACCCGAGAGTTTGTGATACCAGCGGTATTCAGTCATTGGGTGCCTGTCTTGGGGCTGTCTCTTATACACATCTGACGCTGCCGACGAATAGAGAGGTGTAGATCTC
>ENA-ORBV01003955-ORBV01003955.1-microbial-mat-metagenome-genome-assembly--contig:-NODE-3955-length-29047-cov-11.091543_pt1 | contig 29047 bp, 23 predicted proteins | sample MGYA00237777_ERZ505514 | MGnify/ENA primary metagenome ERZ505514 (study PRJEB26160, sample SAMN06269048) | microbial mat metagenome | isolation source: Oligotrophic lake microbial mat | place... | reverse complement strand
CTGTACCAGCGCCTGTACCAGCGCCTGTACCAGCGCCTGCACCAGCGCCTGCACCAGCACCAGCGCCTGCACCAGCGCCAGCGCCCGCACCAGCACCAGCACCAGCGCCCGCACCCGCGCCCGCACCCGCACCAGCACCCGCACCAGCACCCGCACCAGCACCCGCACCAGCGCCCGCACCCGCACCCGCACCAGAACCAGCGCCTGCACCCGATAACATCTTCAACTACTCCACCTCCCCCGTCGGCGTCACCGAAAACTTCGGCACCAGGCCCGAACCTGTAAACATTACTGGTAGCCCCTTTAACGATAACTTCACAGGCACTAGCGGTGCAGACACCCTCAGTGGAGGCGATGGCAACGACGCCATCAGCGGCGGTGACGGCAATGACGCCATCAACGGCGGTAACGGTAATAACCAGCTCAACGGCGGTGATGGTAACGACACCATCAATACTGGTAGTGGCAATAACTTGATTGATGGCGGTGCCGGGAATGACCTAATTACAGGCGGTAGTGGCAACGACACCATCACAGGTGGTACCGGAAACAATACCCTGACAGGTGGTACCGGTAGCGATATCTTCAGTTTTGCCCCCGTCTCCGGTTTCACATTAGGGCTCAACTTAATTACTGACTTCACGACAGGGCAAGATAAACTGCAACTCGATGCTGCCCTTGGTTTCACCTCTGTCGCGCAAGTCTTAGCAGCCCTACAAACGACTCCTGCGGGTTTAGTCTTAAACTTAAGCGGTGGCGGGCAAATCTTACTGAATAACGTTTCTGCCCTGTCAGCTAATGACATCATTCTGGTGAATGCGCCAGCGCCGACGCCCGCGCCTGTAACAACGCCCGCGCCTGATACAGACTGCATTTGCGACAAAATTGAGTATCCCAACCTTAACCAACCCAACCAACAAATTGATAACATTATCAAGGGCCGCCCCGATTTGCTGCTTGGGACTCCCGCAAACGAGGCTTATTTTGGCAGCAATAACCCCAATATCTTCGATGCTAAAGAAGGCAACGATAATTTGTTTGGCGGTGAGTTAAAGGATATTTTCAACGGCAATGAAGGCAACGATTTCATTGATGGCAATACAGGAGACGATCTCCTGTTTGGTGGTAAAGGAAACGACATCATTATTGGTGGTTTTGGTGAAGATGTTATCTATGGAAATCTGGGCAATGATTCAATTAACGGCAAAGAAGATGATGATTTAATCTTTGGCAATCAAGGCAATGATTTTCTAGACGGCGGTAAAGGAAACGATAATTTATTCGGCGGAAAAGGAGACGATTTAATTCTCGGCAGTGAAGGCAATGATACTCTCTACGGACAACTTGGAGATGATACTTTGTGCGGCGGTGCAGGAGATGACTTCCTTAGTGGCAACGAGAATCAGGACTTAATCGACGGCTGCGAAGGGAATGATACAATTTATGGAGGTGAAGATAATGACACCCTACTCGGCTGTGTTGGCGATGATATTTTGTTTGGAGATTTAGGGAATGACAGTCTCATCGGAGGTTTTGGCAATGACACTTTTGTCTTAGGATTTAATCAAGGATTCGATATTATCTCTGATTTTGTTAAAGGTCAGGATTTCATCGGATTGTCGGGAGGTTTGAGTTTTAACCAGTTAGAAATAACTCAGAACAATAACAATGCGCTGATTAAATTCAAGGGAAGTGCAGAAGTATTTGCTTCGTTAACCGGAGTCAATGCCGCCTCCATTGGTGTTAACGATTTCCGAGTAGTTTGAATCTCAAATAATACCAATTCTGAAAGGTAGGGAGACGGCAATGCCGTTTCCTCCGGGGCCGGACACGGCAATGCCGTTTCCCTACAGATGCTCTCTTGGTAGGGAGACGGCATTGCCGTTTCCTCCGGGGCCGGACTACAGATGCTCTCTCGGTAGGGAGACGGCAATGCCGTTTCCTCCGGGGCCGGACACGGCATTGCCGTTTCCCTACAGATGCTGCCGTATAGGGCCATAACATCGGTTAATTTCACCGGAATTTAGCCAGTAAGGTGCGTCAGATTGTAGCTTGTCGATTTTTGATAAAATCACGCACTCTGACGCACCCTACGAGATTTTTGAGCGGTAAAAAATCTAATCTTCAACCTCAGAAGCCCGCAATTGTCCGCAGGCGGCATCGGCTTCTAAGCCGCGAGAATACCGCACGCTAACAGCAATTTTCTTATCCTTCAAAACCGTAACAAAATTGTTGATTCGATTGGGAGTTGGTCGCTGATATTCAGCTTCCTGAATCGGGTTGTAAGGAATCAAATTGACGTGGCACTGAAAACCGCGCAACTGACTAGCTAACTCGGCTGCGTGTTCTGGTAAATCATTTACGTTTGCTAAGAGCACATATTCAAAGCTTAATCTACGTCCAGTCGATCGCACATACTCGCGGCATTCTGCCATTAACTCACCCAAAGGATAAGGGTGGGCGCTAGGAATCAACTCTTCGCGCAATCTTTGATTGGAAGCGTGGAGGCTGACGGCGAGGGTAACTTGCAGTTGATGTTCGGCGAGTTGGGTGATGCGATTGCGGATTCCGACTGTGGAAATGGTGATGTTTCGCTGTCCAATTCCTACGTCTTGATTCAAACACTTGACAGCAGCTACGACGTTATCGAAATTCAGCAGCGGTTCGCCCATCCCCATAAATACGATGTGGCTGACTCGGCGGCCGAAATCTTGCTGTACTGTCAAGACTTGATCGACGATTTCGTTTACTTCTAAATTGCGCTTGAAACCGCCTTTCCCCGTAGCGCAAAAATCGCAGCCCATCGCGCAGCCAACTTGGGCAGAAACGCACACAGTCAGCCGTTTATCGGTGGGAATGCCGACTGTTTCAATAATTTGACCGTCTGCTAATTTTAGGAGATACTTTACTGTGGCATCCGGTGCGACCGATCGCAAATGAATAGTCGATCGCCCGATCGGAATTTTAGCAACAGTCTCGCGCCATTGTTTTGAGAATACAGAAATATCAGAGAGCGATCGCGCCCCTCTCTCATAAATCCATTGGTACAATTGCTTTCCGCGATAAGCCGGTTGTCCCTGCTGCTGTACCCACTCCGTTAACTCAGCCAAACTCGCGCCCAACAACGGCGGAATTTTACCAGACTCAACAGACAAAGCAGCAGTCTTGCGAGACTGATTCGCACCCCTGGAATTGCCAGAAGAGTACACCTGAGAAACGGAAGTAGGAGACATAGGTCATCAGAAAATTTAAAGCCATCCTCTATAGTAAAACTTTTCGACCAAAACTGCCGAGAATCCTCAAAAAGGCGAAGTCTCGATCCCCCTAAATCCCCCTTAAGAAGGGGGACTTTGAGAATAATCCGGTTCCCCCCTTTTTAAGGGGGGTTAGGGGGGATCTTATTGTGGACTCACCAAGAAAACTCCAGACACCAATGTCCCCAACGCCGTTAATTTTTGGCGAAATTCCCCAAATATTGCGTGTAAATGACCGCAGCCACCTAAAATAAACTCTGTAGTTTGTTAAAGGGTGTGCAAATTTGACAGCTTTCCACCACAATTAATGCAACTTTTATGGTGCTAAATATTCTCGCCCTACCCCTAGGGTTTCAATTTACATCCCCCGGCCCGATTGTCTTTCAACTCGGCCCCGTAGCTATCCGTTGGTACGGGCTGTTGATAGCTTCTGCTGTCTTAATTGGGGTCAGTCTGTCCCAATATTTGGCCGAAAAGCGCCGCGTCAACCCGGAATTGCTGGGCGATTTAGCAATTTGGCTAGTTTTGGGCGCGATTCCCTGCGCTCGAATTTACTATGTGGCTTTTGAGTGGCAGCAATATGCCCAAAGACCCGAAGATATTATTGCGATTTGGAAAGGTGGAATTGCCATTCACGGGGCGATTTTGGGCGGCATGATTGCAGCTTTAATTTTTGCGAAAATCCAGCGAGTTTCTTTTTGGCAATTGGCAGATTTAATCGCGCCTTCGGCAATTCTTGGTCAGGCGATCGGACGCTGGGGAAATTTCTTTAATTCGGAAGCTTTTGGTAGTCCTACGGATTTGCCTTGGAAACTCTATATTCCGCCAAATAGTCGCCCGCCCGCCTACGCTAATTTTGAATATTTCCATCCCACATTTCTCTACGAATCTCTGTGGAATTTGACAGTATTTGGGCTGCTGTTGACTTTGTTTTTCCGCGATTTGCAGGGAAAAATTCGCTTAAAAACTGGTGCTTTGTTTTTGGTTTACATCGCAGCTTACAGTTCCGGTAGAGTCTGGATTGAAGGGTTGCGAACTGATAGTTTGATGTTCGGGCCACTGCGGGCTGCACAGATGGTAAGCTTGACAGGAATTGTGTTAGGTTTGGGCGGGTTGACTTGGCTTTATTTGCTCAATCGACCTTTGCCAGATGTGATATCAGCCACGGGCGATCGGGCAAAGATCACTCAGAAATTGCCAGAGGATCAATAAAAAACCCCAGAGAGGTTAGTCTCTAGGGCTCAAAACCAGGGTGCATCTACCATCCCTTACTTCCAACCAAAATAGGTGCATCCGGAAGCGCCGGTAAATTTAGGAAATTTTTTTAGCAGCCATGAGTTTGACAGAGATTCCATCCCTAATTCCAGGGGTATACATTGTAGGTGCAGGCCCCGGAGACCCGGATTTGTTGACTGTTAAGGCTCAAAAATTACTGGCTGCAGCCGATGTTATATTATTTGCTGATTCCCTAGTTCCAGAGCAAATTTTGCAGGGAGTGCGCGCAGATGCTGAAGTTATCCAAACCGCAGATAAGACTCTCGAAGAGATTGTACCTTTGATGGTGGAGCGAGTGCGCGACGGAAAAAGCGTCGTTCGTCTCCATTCGGGCGATCCCTGTCTCTACGGGGCTGTGGGCGAACAAATGCAAGCTTTGGCCGAGGCGGGAATTGCTTTTGAGGTAATCCCGGGAATTAGCGCTTTCCAACTTGCCGCAGCTAAACTTAAAATTGAGTTGACAGTTCCCGGAATTGTACAGACAATTATTTTGACCCGAATTAGCGGCCGCACTGAAGTACCAACACGCGAAGAATTGGCGAGTTTAGCGGCCCATCAAGCGAGTTTGTGTCTGTATTTGAGCGCGCGCCATGTCGATCGAGCTCAAGCTAAGTTGATGGAACATTACCCATCGGATTTACCTGTGGCGATTTGTTATCGGTTGGGCTGGCCGGATGAAAAAATTCTCCTAGTTCCTCTTGACAAAATGGCGATCGCTACCCGCGAATATAATTTGTTCAGAACGACAATGTATGTAATTAGTCCGGCGTTGGGAAAAGAAGCCCAAGGGCGATCGCGCTTGTACCATCCAGAGCACGATCGGCTGTTCCGATCGAAGGAAGAAGGAAGAAGGAAGAAGGAAGAAGGAAGAGGGAAGAAGGAAGATTAATTCCCGATTACCAATTACCAATTACTAATTACCAATTACCAATTACCAATGAAAGATTTAACTCGCAGAGAATTTATGACTGTCACCGCATTAACCGCCGGATTTTCCTTGGCAGTTCATCCTATTTCTTTGGCAACTATTACCACAGATAAAACTGGTTTAATAGCAGGTGAAGTGAAAATCCCCGTGAAAGACGAGTTCATTCCAGCCTACAGAGCAATGCCCGCTACTGGGAGCGATTTTCCAGTAATTTTAGTAATTCAAGAAATCTTCGGAGTTCACGCATACATTCGAGATATTTGCCGCCGTTTTGCTAAATTAGGCTATTTGGCGATCGCCCCAGAAATGTTTGCCCGTCAAGGCGATGTTTCTCAAATCACCGACATTCAAGAAATTATTACTAAAGTTGTCTCCAAAGTTCCCGATGCTCAAGTTATGTCCGATTTAGATGCTACCGTAGAGTGGGCGCAAAAATCAGGAAAGGGCAATATTAATAAGTTGGGAATTACCGGATTTTGCTGGGGTGGCAGAATTGTTTGGCTGTACTCTTCCCACAACCCAAAAGTCAAAGCTGGCGTGGCTTGGTACGGGCGTTTGGTTGGCTCTTCTACGGCTTTGACTCCGAAACAGGCGATCGACCTTGCACCAACTTTGACAGTGCCTGTATTGGGGCTTTACGGTGGCAAAGACGACTCAATTCCCAACGATACAGTCGAGAAAATGCGGCAAGTTCTCAAAACTGGCAGCAGCGGTTCCGAAATTGTGCTTTATCCAGATGCGCCGCACGGTTTTAACGCCGACTATCGCCCCAGTTACCGGGAAAAAGAAGCTGAGGATGCTTGGAAACGGATGCAAGATTGGTTTAAGAAGCACGGAGTCGCACAATAGTTTTGAGATTTCTTCGTTCTTCGCACCCCTTCGCCTCTCGATGAGTTTTGAAGTTCATAAACCCGGTTTATTCGTAGATATTTAGTCGCCAAACCAGGATTTTTTCGTATAAACGGAACTTCACGGGGTGACAACGCCGTCAAAACGTCCGTATCATCAGGGACATAGCCCTCAAACCCCTCTGAAAAAATGGTAGCTTGTTCCGTCTTATTGCCATTAATTCCTCAATCATTTTTTCACAACTTTCTATTCCTATTACCCAAGAATGACTATACAATCCAACCCAAAAACTACTATGTCGGCGTATAGTTCGCGGTTCTTATGTGATGATCCACATATTTTTTAATACCAATTTTTTGAATTTCTTTTACTTATAAAGTGGCGCAACTGTACGCAAAAGCTATCAATAAAATTAAAGTTTTCAAGCGCTCAGTAGAAGCGTGACTTTTTTCCAGATTATAGCCTCCTGTTTTACAATCTTTGAACATAGCTTCGATTCCACTCCGACATTTAAATGTGGCGACAGCTTCTTTCAGAGTTCCTAAATTTGTGAGCAGATACCAAGGGAGCATCTCATATTTGTAAAAACACTTCTTCTGGCTTCTTCCTTCTTACTCTTTCCTCGCAGCAAGAGAGCCTCGCAGCAAGAGAGCCTCAAAACTCCAATTTCTAGCTTGCCTGCTTTCATTGAGATGCTCCCGATACCAACCTTCGTCTTCCCCATGACCTCTATATCGACGCTTCCAATAACCTGCAATATCAAATTTGCCCAACCCTTTTTGCTTCGTAACTTGAACATCCTTTAAATAAAAGCTAGTACCTGACATTAAACCTAAATCACTTAACCGTTTAAAATTTTCTCCTTCTTCTTTAATATATCGCCCCTTTTGTATTCTTAAAACCAACCTTACATTCTTTTCGCCTAACCATTTGGCAAGTTTGACGCTACCAAATTCGCGGTTTCCTATGAACACGAATTTATATTTGCTCGCGCAGCGGGAAAATTGGTCTAATTAATTTTTTTGCTCTCCGATATTACGGCAGCCTTTTTTGGGTAAAATCTGCCAGTACAATGGTAAAACTCTTTGCTGCCAAATTAGGCAGATGAAAAATATATTTCGGTCACGCCACTGCGTCCTATCAATCGCAACTATCAATTCTTTCTGTTTGTTGAATTGAGTCATTAGGATGTATTTAATCAGAGGGAACCACAGTTTTTCAATATTGAGAGCCGGTAATTTCAAAAATCGTTTAATGGCGCGTCTTCTACTCTCAAATGTGATCGGGTATGGCATGAATGTTGCCATCGATTCAATGCTTACTTGTTTATGTGCTTGCAGCAGAAAAACTAAAATTTGCAGAGTTAAGTATTCCGCTTTTTTTAGTTGTCTTTGGAAACAATTTTGGTAAAATGGAGGTAACATTGTATATAGATGGGGTTGCTTATAAAAATTGACCCCATCTTTTTTTTCCATAAATCGGTCTAACCTTTGTTAGCTATGGGTCTTGACGGGGTTGTCACCCCCTGAAGGATCTCACCCCGAAAGACCGCGCGATCGGGGTTTAAAACCTCTCGCGATCGAGTGTGTGGGGTAAGTTCCGATTAAACCCCTCTTGACGCAGACGATACAGAGAAAGGGAAGAGAGAGATGAATAATTCCGATGCCAACGGATTTGATATAAAAAGCAAAACTCGGCAGTTATCGGTTCGCGTGTTCTGCCAATAAAGCCTTCGCTTTCGGCTTGTAAATTAGATAAAACAGCGATTCTATGTAGCGGAGCATATCTTCGCGGTTTTCCTTGGACGAGTAGTTCCAAAAACCGTAAGTCCGCGCCAGCGTCAGCAGCTTGGTAGTGTGAATTTTCCAGGTATACGTGCTGTAAACTCGGTCAATGCCTCGCGTTGAAATTTCATACCAATAGTTGGGATTTTGTTCGCATTTTGATAAAAAATCTAGAATTTTTTGGGCGGTGTCCTGGTGGTTTATCGGGTTGATATAAAACCCATTTACGCCATCTTGAATAATTTCCAGCGGGCCACCAAACTGCGTCCCGAAAGTGGGAATACCGGTAATCATTGCTTCGAGAATTGTCAAGCCGAAAGCTTCAAATAAGGCTGGCTGAACAAATATACCTTGGGTGTCGGCGATTACCCGGTAGATTTCGCCCGACAGGCTTTTGGAAAGCCTCACTCCCAACCAGCGAATTTTACCGTGAAGGTTGTATTGGTCGATAATTGTGTAGAGCTTTTTAATTTCTTCTGCTTCTTCGTAGTCTTCGGTTTCTTCGACCCGCAACTTGCCAGCTACTAGAATTAAGTTGCATTTTTCTTGTAATTCCTGGCTTTTTCCGAACAATTCTGCTAAGCCTGTCATGTTTTTAATGCGATCGAGCCTGGCCATCGAAAATAAAGGGCGCTTTTGCGGGTCATCGAGTTTGCCAAAGACTTGTTCGGGGTCTTCTAGAGTAAACAGCAATTCGTTGAGCCGATCGCGATCGCCTTGCACCCGGTCTTCAATCCGCGTGTAGGGAAAGTACACACTTTCATTAACTCCCGGCGGCACGACGTTGAATTTAGGGCTGAACAGTTCAATCCCGTTCACAACGTGGTACAAATCCGGCATCGTAAAACAATGGTAAGATTCGTACTGACCGACACTATCGGGTTGGCCCACAATCTCTTGATAGGTGCTGGTGACAATACAATTAGCTGCATTCATGGCAATTATATCAGCCGTAAATTGCAGCGAAAAATGGTATTTTCCCTCTGATTCTTGCCAGTAAAGATTGCTCAACAAATATTTAGATTTTTCCAGCGCATGGGCAATATTGCACTGAGTAGTTTTGAGTTTGCGAGACAGCAAAAACGCTACCAAGTTGCCGTCTGAATAGTTGCCGACAATTAAATCTGGTTTTCCCTGAAACTCAGCCAGCAGTTCTTTTTCTGCATCGATCGCGTAAGTTTCCAAATAAGGCCAAATCTCGAATCTAGAAATCCAATTTTGAGTCAGTTTGGGATTGAACTCCCGAAAGGGAACCCGCAAAATCCAAGCATTTTCGGTGCCGTGAACTTTTTCCAAACGTTGGTTGCAGCGTGTGCCGTCGCTGTTAGGAATTAACCGCGTGAGAATAATTACTTTAGGTTTTGCGCCTAAACTATCGAGACCGGCAAGATGAATGTCTTCTTGCAGTTGTTTCTCTAAACTCTTGGCTTGATCTAGGACATAAACTACTTGTCCTCCCGTATCCGGCCGCCCCAAAACTCCTTCTTGGCCGAACCAGCCGTGAGGAGAAACTAGGACGATTTTGAAAATCATCGGGATGCGAGAAATAAATGCTTCTAGGGTTTGCGGATCGGGGGAATCAATTAATTCGTCAAGAATTCCTAGGGTTTCTTGCACGCGGGCGGCGGTATTTCCCCAACCTGCGTCCAAACCCATCATTTGCAGCACCAGTCGAAATCTCTCGTAGGGTTCTTCTTCAGAAAGATCGCTGACAAAGGTGAGGGCTTTTTTGACTTGTTCTGAAAGTTGTTCTTGGGTTTTTATGCGATCGTTAATTAGTAATTGTACGCCGTTGTAGCGGTGGATTCGCAAGAAATTAAATAGAGTTTCCTGCCACTGTCTGGCGTCTTGGAACAGTTTGCTGGACAGGTATCGGTTGAGTAATTGCACTCCTTTGCCGATGTTTTTGGGGTCGCGAATTGTGGGGGAATAATCGTAAAAAGGGCCGAAATCTAGTTCGAGAATGTCGCCTTCTTGGGGGTGAAAGTGGTTGACGAAGCGATCGCGCACGTCGAGCAATTCTTGCACTGTCATCTGCTCAACAGTCAAGTCGTCTGCAACTCGCACTATTTCCATACTAGCAATTTTTGGCCGCAGCAGGACGCAAAGGCTGCCATCTTCGAGAATAATTTCCTGAACGTAGTAAATCAGTTTGCTTAAAAGAGAAGATTGATGGAACTGTTCGGGCTTTTCGTATTTGGTGCAGTAGGCGGCAAAAGCGTTAACTATGTCGTTTCTTAGCAAATATTTGTTGCCCAAAACCCGCAAATCGCTGGCAAACTGACGCAAGTCGGTTTTTTCGTCGCTGGCGATCACAGCCTGAAAGAGTTCAGACATACATACTCCCTTATTTAAGACTTTTGATTTCCGCTGTGAAATTAGGCGATACTCAAACAGTATCGCCCTTTTTTTTAAGCGGCTACTTTTTTTGTAATTTTAAAGTCTGCAAAGTGAAGTTGCTATCCCTCAAATGACATAAAACTCCCCGTATTTGTGGCGAATGTAACGGATAAAGGGATCGATAGTTAAAGGTGAACCTGTAACGCGATCGATCAATTCGACAGCGGTGTATTTACGGCCGTGCTGGTAGATGTTTTGTTTGAGCCAGTCGTGGAGTACGGTAAAATTGCCCCGTTCTATTTCTACGGGAATTTCAGGATTGATTTTTACTGCTGTTTCGTAGAATTGGGCGCTCATCAAGTTGCCGAGGGTGTAACCTTGGAACATTCCGCCGATCGTCCCGACGTACCAGTGAACGTCCTGCATCGCACCATCGCTGTCGGTGGCGGGGACAACGCCGAGGTCAGTTTTATAACGTTCGTTCCAGGCTTCGGGGAGGTCTCGCACTGCTAGTTTTCCCTCTACCATTGCCAATTCTAGGTCAAAGCGGATGGCGACGTGGAGGTTGTAGGTTACTTCGTCGGCGTCGGTGCGGATGAGCGATCGCGAGACTTTGTTAATTGCCCGGTAAAATGTGTCAGTGGATACCTGTCCCAACTGTCGCAAAAATACGCCTTGGAGTTGCGGGTAGAAACATTCCCAAAAACCGCGGCTGCGCCCGACCAAATTTTCCCAAAGTCGCGACTGACTTTCGTGCACGCCGGAGGAAATGCCGCCTGCAAGCAGGGTGCCTTCAAATTCCGGGGAATTGCCGAGTTCGTAGAGGGCGTGTCCGGCTTCGTGGATGCTGCTGAACAAAGCTTGATCCAAGTGATCTTCGTAGACGCGGGTGGTAATTCGCACGTCGTCTATGGAGAAGTTGGTCATGAACGGGTGCAGGGTGGTGTCTTGCCGTCCCCGTTGGAAGTCGTACCCCATGCGTTCTACGACTTTGCGGGTGAATTCTAGTTGCTGGGATTCTGGGAAGTCTTGGTGCAAGCAGGAGTCGTCGGCGGGAGGTTGCGAGGTGATGGCTTCAACTATCGGCACTAATTCTTCACGCAGTTTGGCGAAAAGCGGGCGCAGCAGAGATACTTTCATGCCGTAGTCGCTACGATCGATCAAAGGATCGGCGATGTGTTCGTAGCCCGGGAAAAAGTCAGCGTATTGCCTGCTTAATTCTAGGGTTTTTTCGAGATACGGCTCGACGGCTGCGAAGTTGTTGGCTGCCCTAGCCGCGGCCCAAACTTCGTAGCAGTCGGCTTGGTGGCGGCAGAGTGCTGACATGAAGGTTGCGGGTACTCTGGCGGCGCGATCGTAGTCTCTGCGCGCTATGCGGATCAGGCTGGCTGCGGTGGAGTCGTAGGGGAGGGTTTGTTCGTAGAAACGCAAGTCTTCTAAGAGTTCACCTATTTTTGGATCTGTAAATTTTTCGTGGGATATTTGTTTGAGAGTAGCCAACTGGCGGCCTCTGGCACTTGCACCTTTGGCAGGCATATAGGTTGCTTGATCCCAATGCAGTAGCGACGAGACTGATTCGATGTCGTTAACTTCTCTGAGGTGGGCTGCCAGTTGAGCGAATTTTGCTTGAGTTTTGTCTAGGGTTTGCATGATGGGGGTTTATGGTGCTGTTTTGCCTACAACGGTTGCAGTGCGGCATCGGTATCCATCAATCATTGCTACCCTGAAATCAAGCTAAAAACCGCACTTCTTCCCGTATTGTACGCAATTTAGAGTCATTTTTGCACAATTTCCGGTATTTCTGCGGATTGAGTTCGATCGCCTTTGACAAATTTTTGATCGCTTTGCGGATGCTGGTGGCTACAAGTTCCTGGCTGTTTGTGAGCTCGCCTGCTTGTTTTTCCAGGGCGTAAATGCAAGCTTTTTGATAGTACAGGTTTGGATCGTCGGGTTTGAGTGCGATGATTTTATCGTAGGAGGCGATGGCTTCGGTCAATCGTTGAATTTTTTTGAGGGCTATGGCGCGGTTGTACCAGGCTTCCGTGTTGTCTGGCTGCAACTCTACGGTTTTGTCCCAAGAGGCAATTGCTTCTTCAAATCGTTGTAAGTTGGCGAAGGCTAAGCCGCGGTTGTACCAGGTTTCGCTGTCGTTTGGCTTGAGTGCGAGGGCTTTGTCCCAGGATGCGATCGCTTCTTCAAATTGTCCCATTTGTGCGATCGCCCTGCCACGTTTGTTCCAGGCTTCGGCGGAATTCGGCCGCAGTTGCAGGGTTTTGTCGTAGGAGGCGACGGCTTCCGGGTAGAGTTTTTCATCGGCTAGGGCTAAGCCGCGGTTGTACCAGGCTTGATGCAAGTCTGGTCTTAGTTCCAGTGCCCTATCGTAGGAGGCGATCGCCGCTGTATTTTGGTCGGATTTTCTCAGGGCAAATGCTTTGTTGTACCAAGCTTCGCAGTAGTCTGGTTTGATGGCTATAGCTTTCTCGTAGGAGGCGATCGCTTCTGATAATTTTTCTAAGCTAACGAGGGTGTTGCCGCGATTCGTCCAAGCTTCGGGGTAGCTGGGGTTGAGTTCGATCGCCTTTTCGTAGGATGCGATCGCTTCTGAGAGCCTGTTGAGCTTCCGCAAAACGTTGGCGCGATTATACCACGCTTCGGGATTGTTTGGTTTGATTTGTAGGGATTTGTTGTAGGCTGTGATCGCTTCTTCTAGCTGCCCCAATTTTTTGAGGGCTACGCCTTGGTTGTACCAGGCTTCATATAATTTTGGTTCAAGTTCGATCGCTTTTTCCCAAGATTTGATCGCAGCTTGGAATCGTCCCATTGCTTCTAGGGCGTTGCCGCGATCGTACAATGTTTGAGCCTTTTGGGTGTTGACTGCTATGGATTTTTCCCCTGAGTCGATCGGCTTTTCTATGCTGGCTAATTTTTGCAAGGGGTTTCACCTCATTATTTTCTGTCTAATTGATTCTTTTCTTTTTTATATGCGATCTTTTTCGCCTTTGAGTGCTTTTGATCGCGACTATTTGGTTATTTATGGCAATTTTACAGGAATTTGGGGACTTTTTCAATTTTTTTCATTATAATTCTAGAGCTTAGGTTTTTAGGTATAGATTAATACTATTTTTTTGAGCTGACTGCGTAGAAAAGAGGAAAGGGCGATCGTACTGAGGTGTGACAAACCTCACCCAATATCTAACAGGACTTACACATCAACCCTATTTGTAGTGCATTGCGGCCCTTATTACTACGGGTGGTGTAAAAATTTAAAAGTTGCGTAATTCCTGATCTAATTTTTACCTATCGGCGATCACTGACTTAGAAAATTGCAGAGCTTTTCAGCAATTTGAGCCTGTATATTTGATGACAATTCACCTAACTCACGCTGAACAACCACTGTAGAAACAGTCACCAGTTGATGCAGCCTGATAGCAGATGGAACCCGCAGTCCCGAAGCCGGAAAGTCTGGATGAGAAGCATCTAATACGATATCTGTTTCCAGTAGATTTCTGGGCAGGCGACTTGTAATATAAGCAAGAATAACATGGCGTATCGCTCCCAAAGGATTAGTCAAACAAACTGCTGGACGCAGTTTGTTTCCCGATAAATCATCATAGGGAAACGGTACTAGGAAAATCTTACCCTTGGTCATGGAATGGTTTACCGTCAGTTATACTATAAATGTCTTCTTCGGGGTCAAGAATCGAACCAAAATCAGGATCGATCGCTACTGTTTTAATCCATTCTGAGTCGTGGAATGGCAAGCCATCAGCTAAAGTGTAGATATCTTCGGCTGAGTCTCTAAGGGAATCAAAGGCTGGATTTGCGATCGCAGCTTTTAGCCATTCATATTCTTGTAGTTTTGCTTTGTTAATGAGGGCAGCTTCTAGTGCTTCCAGTCGCTTCAGGTCAGCATAAGTAATGATAGCAGCGATCGCCTTTCCTTCCTGTTCTATGACGATTCGTTCTCCACTATCTTCAATACTGGCGATGAGTTCGGGAAATCTGCCATTAATTACAGTTACATTTAGTTGAGTCATCTTTCTTTTACCTCATTATTAATTATTCTATCAGATCGCGTCTGCTAGCTATCACTATTCTTCAATCAAGGCTTGAAACTGAGAGTGCGATCGCACTTTGTCAAAATCCGAGTCTGTTTTTGCCATTTCTCGGCATTCGTCAGGATTTAGATTAATCCCACGCTGCAAGTTTTGAATGGATAAATCGAGTCCGTGCAGTGCATATTTATTATAAAATGCTTTTATGTCATGACGAAATTATACCGTATTCGGTAGCAGCGGTTGTGTTCCTCAGCAGGTCAGAAGCCTGATGGTGACAATTTATGCAATAAATTTTAGACTGATATCCGTACCTATAGCCAGTTGCTACAATGATAGATATCCTAAATCTGTGGTGACGATGAACGTTATTCTTGCCATACCAGAAGATCTGCAAACCTATATTGAAGCTCAAATTCAGGCAGGGACTTACACCAGTGCGGTAGAGTATTTCCTAGATTTGGTGCAGCAAGATCGCCAGCGAAAACAGGCACAAGCCAAGTTAGAAAATTTGTTGCAAGAGGGTTTAGACTCAGATAGCGAACCCGTGAATGCTGCATACTGGCAGAAGTTGCGCGCATCGGTTTTCGATGGCGATTCGCAACAGATATGAGTTATCAGTTAATTGTCAAAAATCGTGCTACTCAAGATATCAGGCAACAAGCAAATTATATTCTGGTAAATGAGAATGCTCGTACTGCCGAGCGATTTCTACAGTTAGCTGAAGCTACTTTTGTCCAATTAGCGACGATACCGGGAATGGGGAAGATCGTGCGATTGGTATCTTCTCGCATGGGGGAAATTCGTCAGTGGCGAATTAAAGATTTTCAGGATTATCTAATCTTTTACCAAATTCAGGACGATCGGGTGGAAATTCTTCGGGTTTTGCATGGTGTTCGGGATTTGGAAGACATTTTATCTAACATCGATGAAGAAGTTTAACCTAGTGCAGCCTGATTGCCGATCGATCCACTAACAGAAGTTCGATCGCCCCAATTCCGCGTTAGGTGCGATCCTCTTCGAGGGCTTCGCTAACGAACTATCCTTTAATTAACGCTTTAAATTTTGGGTGCGATCGCACTTTATCAAAATCCGAGTCTGTTTTTGCCATTTCTCGGCATTCGTCAGGATTTAGATTAATTGCACGCTGCAAGTTTTGAATAGATAAGTCAGCTTGACCGTGTAACGCATAGCAGCAAGCTTTATTATAAAATACGCCGGGGTCATCTGGTTTGAATTCTAAGGCTTTGTCGTAGGAGGCGATCGCTTCTTCCACTCTGCCTAAATTACCCAGTGCAACGCCCCGATTGTTCCAGGCATCGTGTTTATCTGGTTTGAATTCTAAGGCTTTGTCGAAGGAGGCGATCGCTTCTTCCACTCTGCCTAAATTACCCAGTGCAACGCCCCGATTGAACCAGGCATCGTCTTTATCTGGTTTGATTTTTAAGGCTTTGTCGCAGGAGGCGATCGCTTCTTCCAACCTGCCTAAATTACCCAGTGCAATGCCCCGATTATTCCAGGCTTCGTGTAAATCTGGTTTGATTTTTAAGGCTTTGTCGTAGGAGGCGATCTCCTCTTCCACTCTGCCTAAATTACGCAGTGCAATGCCCCGATTGTTCCAGGCTTCGTGTAAATCTGGTTTGATTTCTAAGGCTTTGTCGTAGGAGGCGATCGCCTTTGCATATTGTTCAGCAAAGTTATACAATAAAGCTTGTTCGTAAAATAATTCAGCTTTTTGTTCTGGTGTTTGCCCGTCTTCATCAATTAAAGTTTGAATTTTCACCAATTCCCGTTTTCGTTCTTCGGGAGTTAGAGATAAATAATCTTCTTCCTTCCCTCTTTCAGAACAAGCTATGATTGATTCCGCTTGCAGGCTTTCTCGTTCCATCGACAACTTAAACAAACTCGATCGCCAATCAAAGAAATCCGGCGCGCGCTGAATAAAATAATCGATCGCAAATTTAGGCAACAAAAAAACAAAGCAAATTTTAAAATTATCTCGAAATCGTTCTCGCTGCTGGTTTAAATTAATTAAAACAGGCGGCACTCCCCGCCAACTATAAGAGTAAATATCCTTACTTTCCCAGCCTCTCGCCCTTTTCTCCTGTTCGTATTCATAAAGTGAGTATTCTAAACCCTTGACAAATAGGACATTGATGCGATCGCGATTTGGCAACTCTTGAATTAAATTATAAAAGTCATAAACCGACTCTTTCAGCCGCAACACCTCAATTTTTTTCTGCGGAATATCTGTTTTAACTCTAGCAATCCAGCGTTCTCCTTCCGCCGGCGAACACTCCACAAACAACAAGCCAAAGCCTTTTGTCCGCTTGAGACTGCGTACCAGATCTCGATATTCTTCCTCCGGTTCTGCGGGCGGTAAATCTTCGTCCCAATCAATTACTTCTGGTTTCATGGCTAAAGTATAGCGAAATACAGTTAGTTAGCACTGTTTATTGCTCGGAGATCCCCCTAAATCCCCCTTAAGAAGGGGGACTTTAAGAACTCTCTTGTCCCCCCCTTCTTTAAGGGGGGCTAGGGGGGATCGGTCTTAATTGAACCGTCTTGAAGTAGTGCGACTGCTTCCTTAAATTCCTGAATGCCTTTAATTAGCGGGTGAACATCATACCAAGACTGCATTTCGTCTTCATCATCCAAGTATCTGTATTCCAAAATACAGCGATTGAATAGCAAATTGCGGTGCTGTTCATCATTCAGTATCCGATTAGAAAGAGATACTTTTGCTAAAATTGACCATTCATCTTGTCCGGCAGTTTTGCGGTATACACCCCGCAGATTCGTAATTGCCCTTTGCGCTGCTTTCGCTGTAATTGGCAAATCATCCGTCTTCTTGATAGCTTCTTGCATCATCAACATCAAATTTCTGACGTGACCTCCACTCATCAAACACAGTCGTTCTAGAGTTTCTGTGGTGTCAAAAAATTCTGTTTCTAAAGATAAATGCGGAGCCACTTGTTTTACCCGTTTCTCAATCAACTCTTTCATTTTAGCAAGCCCCGGTGGGTTAACTTCACCGCTGGGATTGCGTACCATAATCATCGGTAGCACTTGGGGAGGATTGCTATAATTATTGCTTAAATCGGCAGCGCGGTTAGAATGCACCATCGAAATCGGTACGGTGTAAACTATGTGACATTTTAAAGCTTTGAGTTGTTCGCTGCGGTCTAAGAAAATTTCATCGAGATTGCTACGTCCCCCTGAATCTTTGGAAAACGGCACAATCCGATCTAAATTATCGGCGATCACAGCCAGTTTGGAATATTTAGTAGGCAATTTATTTTTAGCATTGACAATAAACTCATTCAACGCATCAATCAGGGTTAATGTGTAGGGATTAACTTTTTCTCGAATCTTTTGGCGCAGAGTCGGTTCGTTTCTGACATTCGCCGTCAGCTTGGCAAATTGAGAAATTTGCAATTCTAAGGTCAATTTTTCAAAAGATACTTCTGACAAAGCTAACTCTTTTAAATCATTCCAGCGGCTTGCCATCCAATCGCCCAAAGGTTTCGGTTCGACATCTTTAATTGCTGCTAACAAGTGCCTGGTGCAAGCTAGCAAAATATCTGTATATTCTGTATCTTCGGGATTGATATCTTGTTCGTCAGCCGCGAAATAAACCACAAAATAACCTTGTTCTTTCAAATATTGCTCTAACCGCAGCAATTCGGTTGATTTTCCAGCACCCCGATGTCCGGCGTACAACTGATAAGTCATTTGTTTGGAACGCTGAATATTGCGGCCCAACTCTAGGGTAATATTGTCATCTCCTCGCACTTCCCCACAGTCAACATATTGGGGGTCGCCTGCTGGTAAGGGATAAAATGGGTTAAAGGCATCGGTGAGGTCTGTTAGTAGTTGTTCTGTATTTTGAGTCATATTTTTTTAGGTGTTTTTGAGTTTTTTGATAAGTATAACCGTAGGGTGCATCAGGGGGGAATCCTTGAGTAAGTGGTTAAAATCTTCGGCCCTGACACACCTTACAATCACTATTTTGTCCGGTGCGTCGCTATGAGATTGTCGATATGTAGTTAAGATTTTTTCATGGCGACACACCCTACCACTAAGCTAATAATACCAGATTCGCCGTTAACTCTAATTCTGGAAAAGTAGGCGAAACAATTTGTTCGTCACCTTGAAACAGAGTGCGCTGATATTTCCCTTCAGCATTTAGCGAAAACACAAATACCGTGGGAATTTTCGGGTTTCCCAAATACTCTCTTTTCCCAATTGCCAAATAATCAATAATCCAGTATTCAGCAATACCCAAACGTTCGTATTCATCTAGCTTGTCAACATAATCATCTTCCCAATTAGTTGATACTACCTCGACAGCTAAATGAATCGGCGATTCGAGTGCGGTGTAAGATTTGCGTTGGGCACGCCACAAAGTGCGATCTATGACGCTGACATCGGGGACTCGTCCTTGCTCTCTACCTTCTTTTGTGGTAGTTTTGATAGTGATGCCTCGTTTTACTACATAGTTGAGTTTTTGCCGATCGCACTCTTGATAAAACTGTCTGTCTGCAAATTCAGCAACGTCATCGTGATTTCTGGTAGTTGCCATTTTGACAATCTCTCCGTTCACCCATTCATAGACACCATCTTCCGGGCAAATTTCAATAAATTCGTTAAAACTTACTTTTTGTTTGGTGGTTGCAATCATTTTTTTATTATTCCTCGACTCGACATTGAGTCTGGTGCGTCGCTATGAAATTGTCTGTCAAGTTTATGGCTTGTCAATGGCGACACACCCTACGACCTTAATTAGGTAGAGAGGAATAAATTCCTCACTACGAACCTTGGTTTTTAGGCTTGGTATTTTTTCAGAGTCGCGACTTTTTCGGGGAAAATGTCGATCGCCATTTTCTCATCATACCTAACCGCGAGCGATCGCCTCACCTCACCCAAAAACAGCGGCTGCGACAGTCCCGGTTCGGGATGTACGATCGTCCGAATTCGGATTGTCATGTAGTCTCTTCCGCGTCCAGAGCGCCCTGGAGAGTACAAATCCGCAGCCACTTGCTGCATCGTTGCTTCTAACTGGGATTCGGTGATCGAAGGTGGCACGGTAACTACTGTTTGAGCGCCGCCAGTATCGTAAACTAAAGAATAGCGAACTGCGCCGGGAATTTCGGTGCGGGCAAACAGTCCCAAACCGAGACCGAATATACTCGCAGCAATTACCCCCATAAAGCTGGTTACTCCTACCAATCGGAAGCGAAAACCCCATTTGAATATAAATGCTATGATTGTTACAACAAACAAAGCCGCTGTCAGAATTCCCGCCCATTGAGCGTACATTAAAAGATTAGAATTTACGTTCATTTGTTGACTGTTGACTGTTGACTGTTGACTGTTAACTGTTGATATTAGTTACCGATACCCGATGCCCAATGCCCAATGCCCAATGCCCAATGATTAATTAAGCGTTTCGGGCCACAAGCAGATAAGTCATCATATCGCCTTTCCCCTTCACTGGAATCACGCCGCGCTCCTCAAAAACATACTTACCCCGCAGACGCTCGTAGGTAGCAACTGTCACTTGAATGCCGCCCGGTACGCCTTGAGATTCCATCCGGGAAGCTGTATTTACCGTATCTCCCCACAAATCGTAAGTAAATTTTTTAGTACCGATTACCCCAGCTTCTACCGGGCCTGTGTGGATGCCGATGCGAATGCTGAGCGGCTGACCTCCCTTGGTACGTATCTTAGTCATTGCTGATTGAATTTCCAACGCCATTTCGGCGATCGACTCGGCGTGGTCGTCGCTGGGCGTCGGCAAACCGCCAACCACCATATAAGCATCGCCGATCGTCTTAATTTTCTCAAGTCCGTAGCGCTCGGCCAACTCGTCAAAAGCCGAAAAAATCTCGTTGAGCAACTCCACCAATTGGGCCGGCGATAAATGAGCCGAAAGCTTAGTAAAACCGACCAAATCGGCAAACATCACCGTTACCTCAGCGAAACTGTCTGCGATCGTAATTTCCCCGTGTTTCAGGCGCTGCGCGATCGCCTTCGGTAGAATATTTAACAGCAAACGCTCGGACTTTTCCTTTTCCTCAGCCAACTCCTGTAAATACGCCTGCTCCTTATCCCGCAGCCGCTTCTTTTCCAGACAAGCGCTAATCCGAGCCTTGAGCAATACTGGATTGAAAGGTTTAGAAAGATAATCCTCCGCCCCCAACTCAATACAGCGCACAATACTGTCGATATCGTCCACCGCCGAAATCATAATCACCGGGATGTGGCGCAAATTCTCGTCAGCCTTGAGATTTTCCAGCACCTGATAGCCGTTCATTTGCGGCATCATAATGTCCAGCAGAACTAAATCAAAAGGCTCGCTACGCATCATTTCCAGAGCTTGGAGACCATCCTCAGCAACAGTCACCACGTGGCCTTGACGCTGAAGTCGGCGGGCCAACAAATCGCGGTTTACCTCATTGTCATCAACAACCAGCACGCTGCCCTCATCACCTTTCATTTCATGGCCTCTTTCAGAAGCGTTTCAATCTTGCTCAAAAGTCGGGGAAACTCCACTGGTTTGGTGTCGTAGTCGTCGCAGCCGGCCGCGAGACACTTTTCACGATCGCCCGCCATTGCATGAGCCGTCAGCGCAATCACCGGAATTGATTTAGTTTCAGGGGCCGCCTTAATTTGCTGGGTTGCTTGCCACCCGTCGAGCACTGGCAGACTCATATCCATCAGAATCAAATCCGGTACTTTCGCCATCGCCATCGACACTCCCTCAGCACCGTCAACAGCAATAAAGACCTCGTGTCCCTTGCGGGCCAGACGCCTAGAAAGCATATCCCTATTCATTTCGTTGTCTTCGACCAACAGGATTTTAGCCATTGGTGTTCTCCTTGCCTTTCGAGTCGTACCTGCGATCGAGCCTTTCATTTACTATAGAGCGAACATCGCGCAGCAAAGTATCGCAACTGTAGACTCCCTTTTGTAAAACCCGATCGACGTAGCCGTTTAGCTGCTGGCTTTCTGCCGGTGTCAAGTTTTTCCCCGTGATCACAACAATCGGTATAGGATCTCCCGAATGGGATTTGCGAATTTCCCCGATTAACTCAAAACCATCCATTTCTGGCAACATCAAATCCAGTAATATCAGGTGCGGGCGAGCAACTTTTAGCCGATCGAGAGCAGCACGTCCGCTGTCAGCTTCCGTTACTGCCCAGCCTTGTGTTTCTAGTACGCATCGCAGTATTTCGCGCGTGGCAACGTCGTCTTCCACAATTAGAATCTGACAGGTCAAATTGTTACTTGCAACGCCGTCTTGGTCGCGTCGGTACTTGTTCAACAAGGCAGCCAGCCGTTTGCCGTCCACTGGTTTGGTGAGGTAGTCCGAGGCACCCAATGCAAAGCCGAGGCTTTTGTTGCCCACAAAGGATAGCAGGATTACGGGAATTTCGGCAAGGTCAGGATCGGCCTTCAGCGCTGAGAGTACCGCCCAGCCGTCCATTCCGGGCATGATCACGTCCAGGGTAATGGCGTCTGGCCGTAGTTGCTTAGCGAGCCGGAGAGCTTGCTCGCCACTGCCGGCGACTTCTATGTGCAGTCCTTGGCGACTGAGGGTGCGCTGAATTAAATCCCGCGAGATCGGGTCGTCGTCCACTACCAGCACCGTGCCGACAGCGGGGGCGTCCGGAGGGCTAGTGCTGTCGTGGACTTTGTTGGGGATTTCCGGCTGTTTGATGGCGCTGGGCAAGAGCACGGTGAAAGTGGTGCCTGCGCCCAAGCTGCTGCTGACCTCAATGCTGCCACCCATCATCTGACAGAAGCGCTGGCTGATTGCTAGTCCCAAACCGGTGCCACCGTACTCGCGGGTAGTCGAGGCATCAGCTTGGGTGAAAGGTTGGAAAACTCGTTCCAATTGCTCTTGTGTCATGCCGATGCCGGTGTCGGCGACGCGGAAACTTAAAAATTCGGAGTTAGAAATTAAAATTTGGGAAGATTCCTCTTGATTTTTCATTTTTAATTGTTCATTTTTAATTCTTTCCACTCCGATCGCAATTCTCCCGTTTTGTGTGAACTTGGCAGCGTTGCTGAGCAAATTAAGCAGCACTTGCCGCACTTTGGTCATGTCGGCGTGCATGGTGTGGAGGTTGTCGGGACAGTAGACTTCTAGGGTGTTGCCATTTTTCTCGACCAGTGGCCTGGCCGTGGCAACAGCACTTTCAATTAAGTTATGGATGTCGAAGCTTTCTAAGTAGAGATCCATTCGGCCTGCTTCAATTTTAGAAATATCTAGGATGTCGTCAATTAGGGACAGCAGGTGTTTCCCTGCGCTGCAGATTTTTTCGAGGTCGGAGACGGATTCGCAACTACCCAATTCTTCTGCTTCTTCTTGAAGCATTTCGCTGTAGCCGATGATGGCATTGAGGGGCGTTCGCAGTTCGTGGCTCATGTTGGCGAGAAATGTGCTTTTTGCCCGGTTGGCGGATTCTGCTGCTTCTAGGGCCAACTGCATGGCGGATTCTGTCTGTTTGCGATCGGTAATGTCTTGGACTGTGCCTTCGTAGTACAAAACGCTGCCGTTTTCGTCGCAGATGCTGCGCGCGTTTTCGGAAATCCAGATCGTGCTACCGTCTCGGCGGTATATTTGGGATTCAAATTTTGACACTTGGCGGCTTCGGCCCAATTGCGCCACAAATTCGGCGCGCTGCTTGGGGTTTACGTAAAGTTGGCGGTTGATATCGGTGAGTTCGGCAAGCATTTGGGTACAGGATTCGTAGCCGTAAATTCTGGCTAGTGCGCTATTGGCGCTGAGGTAGTGCCCGGTCGGCGTTGTCTGGAATATGCCTTCGACTGCGTTTTCAAAGATGCTGCGGTATTTTGTTTCGGATTGTCTCAAGGCTGCTTCTGCTCGCTTGCGCTCTAGGACATTGGCGAGCATTTCTCCTACCATTTTTAGCTGTGTGGATATTTCGGTTGCTCGACCTGCTGTTTGCTTTAAGCCATCGAATCCGAGAAATCCTACTAGATTTTTACTACAAATTAGGGGAATAATTATCAGCGATTGAATATTTTTTAGCTGTTTTTTTAATTCTAAATTATTTAGGGAAGCACCCATCGAAGGTATTAAGGCGGTTGCTGTTTGATTGACTGTTTTGGATGGGGAGTCTGTCTGGAATTCGGCTAATTTTTGACCGATAAAATAGGCTATTTCGGCTTTGGCTGGGGGCGGGAGTTCGCCGATTTCGGGAATATAGAGGCATTCGGCGCGATCGAGTTTTTCTGCGAGCCAAGGGATTTGTGCGATGTCTATTTGTTTTTCGGTGCTGTCTTTGACTGCCGAAATGCTTTCGCCGCACCACTCGTAGGTTTTGTCGGCGCGGGTTTTGTCTTCTGATAACAGGTAGATGTAACTCCGGTCAAACCCACTCAAGGTGGCTATCGCTTCCAGGGTTTGAGCGATGCCTTTGTCTATTTCTGATAAGGGCTGGCTGATGAAATGGGTTGACAAACGGGCAATCAACTGAGCGAATTCTATTCGATACTGCAAAGATTCTTCTATTTTTTTGACTTCGGTAACGTCTCGAAAGCTCCAGACTCTACCGACTGTTTTCGCTCCGACTTTTGAGGGCAACGAATTTAATTCCAGAATTTTTCCGTTTTTAAATTCTAATAATTCGCTGATTTGAATATCTGAATCTGCCAACACTTTTATCACGTTTTGGAGAAATCTTTGCGGGTATTTTAATTGTTCCCTGTCGAAGGGGAATCCTGTTTTGATCGTGTTTTTGAGTGTGTCCAAGGTCGATCGGCTCAACTTTCCTTGGCTGGCGGACAACCCCCACATCTCTAGAAATTTCTGATTATAATTACATATATTGCCGTTTTTGTCAACCGCCAGAATTCCTGCATCTGTAGATTTTAGAACTGCTTGCAGTATCGAGAGCGATTGCTTGTGTTCTCTAATGTCAAAAATGTCAAAAAACACCAAAACTGATATTTCGCTGCCCTCAACTGCGGGATGGAAAAAATAGGAAACTGGTAACATCTTGCCGTCGCGACACAAAAACTCGTCGTCCCAGTTGTTGCAAGGTTGACTGGAAGCGATCGCCTCTGGTAAATCTAGTGTAGGTGCGATCGTCGCATCTTCAGTCTTGCTTGGCGACTGTTGCGGAGCCGTCAAAACTTGGGATTTGTTGCCTTTCTTTTGCTTCCCGATGCGCTCTAGCAGGGAAACGCCTGCAAGTTCCGACTCTCGCCATCCCAGCAAGTGTTCTGCCTCTGGATTCACCGAGATTACACACCCCTTCGCGTCAAGGATACATAATCCCGCCCCCAAACTGTTGACACTCGCCCGCAGTCGATCGAATTCTGAAGCTGTTGGAGAGTCTTGAGGGGACTGGGGCGAGTCAGTTAAATCCTTTAATGCCACCGTCTCCAAGTTAAAACAATCTTCCTGCTGAAGTTTTTGCTGACTCTGAACTCGGTCATAGCTACAACTTACCTGCTCTAATAAAAGCTGCCACTGCTCAGCAGTGGGAAGGGGAGACTCGCCGACTAAACCGAGCTGTTCGAGTTGGCGCTGGAGGTGGGGGTGCATATTTTCTGGCGCTTTGTAGGCAACTTTCTACAGTATATCTTTTTAATTAATAGTATATATACGTAGGTATACAGTAGGGGACAAGTACGCGATCGAAGTCTATCACAGGTTTTATTGAGAAGCCGAGGGATCATCTCTCCTCTCCAAAATCTTTCAAACTGCACTAATTATATTAATTCTCAGAACTTTTAAGGGTTGTCAACCAACCAATCCTCTGAATGTTGGCAGCACGCTCAAAAATAATATCATCTTATCAAGTCAATACTCAGGAAAGTTTGGGTAACGATACTACAAGCTTTACAGGGCAAAGATCATAAAAAAATCCAATTAAATGCAAGCCTGGGGTGGATCTGACATTGATTTAATTATCCACAGTCGATCAAAGTCAAGCGAGAATCAGCCATTGGGCTATAGAAAAACTGTTCGGAATATTAATCAAGTGAACTTAGCCTCAAAAACTAGGTGGCCGCCAAAAAACGATCGCGGACGCGGGTACTGGACAGGAAAATTTATTATTCCCATGCCAGCGGAAATGATTTCAGCACTTTTCGTCTTTACTCATAAATTAATTAGGGTGCTCTAACCCGCCCTAATCTTCTAGCTCTATAGCAATTCTAAATTATTTGTGAATTTATTCCTCCCTCCCTTTACCAAGGGGATGGTTGAGGTGGAGTGAAATTTTTACGACTCATTTAAGATTACTCTATATTAGAAAAACCTAGGAAAAAAGCTGAGTTGATAATGTGATAAATTATGTGTCAAATCTCTCTAACTGCTAGCAAAATGATCAGCCAATTGCGGAGGTATAGCAGTGGACAGTTGACAGTGGACAGTTGACAGTTGCATAACGGGAATCAAACCATTGATGCAGTACGGGTATCGGCTCTATTCATGAAGTTATTTATGTCCTCACCGATGTGGCGGTTGCTATAAATAAAAGTTGCAGGCATCGAAAATAACTGTCAAAAAAATATTAGTTGTCAGACTTTTCGGTTGAGATCGAAAGGTCTGTGAAAATAGCTGGCAGCCGAATGGTAAAGGTAGAACCTTTGTCCACCTCGCTGAATGCGGTAATGTCTCCGCCCATCATTTCGCAGAATTTCTTAGTAATTGTCAGCCCCAAACCAGTCCCGCCGTATTTCTTAGTAGTTGAAGAATCAGCTTGGGTGAACGGATCGAAGATTTTGGCCAACTGTTCGGAACTCATGCCAATGCCGGTATCTTTGACCGTAAAAACAATCCAATCTTGAGGGGAATATAACAGAGATAAGCTATTTTCAGCTTTGCCACTTCCTCTAGGCGCTCCTAATCTTTTGCCTCTCTTTTCAGCCTCGGCCGGGGTTTCGATGGAGCGGGTGACGGTGAAGGTAATCGTGCCGGAGCAAGTAAATTTCGCGGCATTGCTGAGGAGGTTGAGCAGAGACTGCCGGAGTTTAGTCAAGTCGGTCTGCATTGAGCCAATATTCTCGGGGTATTGTATTTCTAGGATATTGCTATTTTTGTCTGCCATCGGCGCGATCGTGGCAACTACTTCCTCAACCAGAGTTGAAATGGTGAAGGTTTCGACGTGCAAGTCGGTGCGGCCTGCTTCAATTTTGGTCAAGTCGAGAATATCTTTAATCAGGTCTAGTAAGTGCTTGCCGGCCGTGTTAATTCTCTGGAGGTCGTCGATGAACTCTTCGGCACCAAGGTCTCGGGCGTCTTCTTGCAGGATCTCGCTGTAGCCGATGATGGCGTTGAGGGGGGTTCTGAGTTCGTGACTCATGTTGGCGAGAAAAATGCTTTTGGATCTATTTGCAGCTTCGGCGGCTAATGCGGCGCGGCGGAATTCTTCGGAACGCAAGCGTTCGGTGATGTCGGTGGTCATGATTAAAACGCACTGAGTGCTGCCGAGGTCGATGAGTTCCATTGACAGCAGCCAGTCGCGCACTTCGCCGGCTTTGGTGCGAATTTTGATTTCTTGGTTGCTGATCGAATTTTGTGATTGCAAAATCTGGGCGAGCCGCCTCCCGTCTTCTGAATTGACAAACATTCCTAAGTCGCTGGCAGTGCGGCCGATAAATTCGTGCTGCAGCCAGCCTAATGAGCGCAAAAAGCTTTCGTTGGCATCGAGGAAGCATCCGTCTGTGAGGGTGCAGATGCTGATCCCGACTGGGGAGGCGTGAAAGGCCTTGGAAAATCTTTCTTCTGAAGAACGCAGGGCGGCTTCGGCTTGCTTTCTGTCTGTGATGTCTTGGACGGTGCTGGTGATGTAGAGGGAGGTGATGGCGGCTTGTTCGTAGACTGTGCGGTTGCTGCCGTCGGGGAGTATGAGCCTGTAGTCGATGCTGTAAGGCTGTTGCTGAAATAAAGCGGCTTCGATCGAGGTTTTGACTAATTCTCTGTCTTCGGGGTGCACGTATTCCAAGAAGGCTTCCAGGCTGGGTTCAAAACTTCCCGGTTGCTGTCCCAGGATGCGGTAAATTTCCTCTGACCATCGCAATTGCTGGGCGTTGCGGTCTAAGTCCCAGTTGCCTAGCTGGGCGATGCGCTGGGCGTTAGCGAGGCTGGCTTCGCTGGCGCGTAGGGAGGCTTCTGCTTGGTGGCGTTCGGCGACGGTGGCAGCTAAGACTAAGCCGGTGACGGCGATGACGGCGATGAAGGCTTGCAGGGATAACAGTGCTTGGGGGATACTGCTGGCGTGTTTGAGGAAGGGGCCGCTGCCTCGGGCTATACCCCAGATGGCGAAGCCGCAGAGGATGAAGTTGGAGAGGGCGGTGTAGCGCTGACCGAATCGAAAGGCAGCCCAAACTACTAGGGGAAATGGTAAGTATTCGAGGGGATAGCGGGCGTAGGCGGCGCGGGTGCGGGAGCAAAAGACGAGCCACCCGACTGCTAGTAGCAGCAGCACCCAAATCACTCGTTCTATCATCTGTTTGCGATTGATGGGGACTTTGGGCAATTTGTGCCACGTCAGCAGCAGCGGGGCGACGAGCAAAATTCCCATAGCGTCTCCTACCCACCAAGTCGCCCAAATCGTGCCAAAATTGCTCCAGCTAGATAAGGTCAGGCAGACGACGATGCTGCCGATGGTGGAGCTGATTAGGGTAGATGCGAAGGCTGAGAGTCCGACTATTCCTAAAACGTCTTTGAGCCGATCGAGCCCGGGGTTAAAGTTAATGCCCTGGAGTAGATAAGTTCCCGTCCAGGCTTGCAGGGTTCTGGCGCCGGCCGAGATCAATGCCGTGCCGATGTTGGCCGACGGTACGCTCATGCTGAACAGGAAGCCTCCGATCGCGATTCCCGGCCACAGTTGTCGCCCAAACAGCAGCAGGCCGACTTGGGCAATTCCTGCTGCTGGCCACATCGGGTAAATTTCTGAACTCAGGGTGAGGGTGGAAACTGCAAATTGCGACGCTGCATAGTAGATCAGGGCGATCGCGCCTACTGTGAGGAAGTACCGCCAGGAATGTCCTTTGATTGCGTTAAGGAACTTTGTCTGCATTGTCGTTTGGGGAAAAGGTGGACGGTTGTTGGGTTCTCAGTAGGTGGCACGGGACGAGGACAGGGTAGGAAAAATGTTTCTATTAGGTGATGGTAGGTCATGGGTGGTAGGTACTGGGAGAAGCTTTTGAACTCACTTTTTGTGGTGCCGTTGAGGGAGCGGTTTTTTTGTTCGATCAAATCTGCCCATGAATTTCGGGAGTATCGCTTTTTTGTAAATATATCTCTAATGGCTAAGCAATTGGTTTGTAAATTTTTGGTTTTTGTTAAAAATTTATTACCGAGCGACAGCGGGTGTCTTTTTGTGTCGGGCGATCGTAACTCTATTCACCCTAACATCTTGCATCATGCTCAATAATACCTAAAATACCTAAAATACCAATAACAGCGACTTCAGTTGACAGTTGACAGTTGACAGTTGACAGCTTGCCCTGAGCTTGTCGAAGGGTTGATAGCGACCTCTACCTGGAAGGAAGAGGATTGGAGTAATGAAT
>ENA-ORBV01003954-ORBV01003954.1-microbial-mat-metagenome-genome-assembly--contig:-NODE-3954-length-29050-cov-13.459083_pt1 | contig 29050 bp, 45 predicted proteins | sample MGYA00237777_ERZ505514 | MGnify/ENA primary metagenome ERZ505514 (study PRJEB26160, sample SAMN06269048) | microbial mat metagenome | isolation source: Oligotrophic lake microbial mat | place... | reverse complement strand
TTAGTAGTGCGCTTGATACTTCCGTTCAGCGGGAAGGGTAAATTCGACCTATCGAGAAAACGATTTATAAATTAGAAATTCGCGCATTCATCAATACCCATTTTAGGAGCGAGAGACGGAGTCTCTCTCCCTTAAATAGGTAGTGATTAAGTCAAAACTTGGATAGCCTCTGACCTGGCCTTATGTGAAAACTTGGAGTCACTATCCGAGCTATGATAGTAAAAGGTACAGTAGAACTTGGACAATCTTTTCACTGATCTCACCCAACGAAACCAATTAACCCTGATCTCCCAATAACTTCTGTCCCCCACAGGGGCAAACCACTGTTTTCAAACTGGGAGCCGCTAAACCACTCTTTTCCCCTAACCTAGACCCTTCTCACCCTTTAGTTTTCGCCCCTGTAGAGAGACTGATAGTTCAAAACTATCCAACATATAACAGTACTTATAGGACAGGACTATCTCCGAGGGTGTAGACTATAGGCATGGACACGTTCAAAATACTTAAGGATGTATACCCCGAGCCTTGGCCGAGTAACTTGGGTAACCTAGCCCATTTGCTAAGTACGATGGAGGAACACCCAAATTTAAGCTCGGAGAAATACGTTACGCTAACTGGTATTTGTAGCTCGAGTTTCTTTTCTTACGTTAAGCTCTTAAGGTCTAAAGGTTTAATAGATAAGGTTTACTACAAAGTAACCTTCACTAAGAAGCCTGATCTTAAACTAGTCAAAGAAACACCTACAGAAACACCTACTACTGGTTTGGTATTTCCGGATAGCTTTTGGGAAAGGTTACAAAATAACCCCTTGGCGCAATGCATAATCACCATCGCACAATCACCACCAGGCACTAGTTTTTTGAATGATAGAATCTTTTTTGGTAAGCAAGGAATAAGCAGAGAAGACTTACTGAATGCTATCTCAAACATGTATCTGAAAAGCTCCGTTGATACGCTCATGGATTTACTTGCTATTTATTTGGGAGTAGTTTTTCCAGGTAAAATGGCTGAGCTTAAGTCACCTAAAACGGAAACAGATTTAAAATTGGAGGATCTAATTAGCTTATTAAAGCCGTATCAGAATGAGAACGGTTCCCATTTCACATTATGACGTTTGTGTGACAATCGGCTACTACGGGGTGTAGTACCCCCGATCCGCTGGTAGGCTGGCCTTCGGCCATTTCGATATCTAAGCGGAGGGAATTAAATTAAAATGAATAAGCTTCCTGAAAAGTATGATTTCTCTGAGGGATCGACGAATCTTTATACCATAACGAAAAGGCACGATCTTCTTGCTCCTTGCTTGAACTGCGGAATCTTTGTTCCTGTAGTTCTTGATGGTGCTTCGTATTTCAATTACTTCGTCCGAGGAAACTCGGTCGCTGAATGTTTCCCTACTCTCTCGCTCGATCAGAGAGAATTGTTGATTTCAGGTACTCATCCGGAATGTTGGGATGCACTAATGGGAGAGGACAAGTAACATGACAAACGAAACAGACTCCAAGACTTGGGTTTGGGAAGCCGGTTATATGTGGCTGGGAGAGGGCACCCTAAATAGCTCACATAGCGACGATGATCTAGACTTCACCGATATCCTCAGTAAGGAAGCTTTGATCGCGAGGATCACCTACATCATCAATAACCTCCATGTGGGCGAGCCCTTCACTATCAAAATGGAATACGATGATAGTTCTGGGTGCTATTACGAACACAAGGTGGCTAAGTAACATGAAGAACGTATACTTCGTTGATGACAAGAGCATTGATATGCCAACAATCAAAATGACTTGTGACTGCGGTTGGATCGAAAAAGCTTATGCAGATAGAGATGCGCTAACTCGTGCAGAAATGCATATTCGAGTCAAGCATACGACAGGTAAGGTCCATTACAACGGTTTGGTTACAGTAGTGGGAGGTAAGTAACATGACAAACGAAACAATTCTGGATATCGCTTCGTTACTTTACAGTAACTACTGCGAACGTGACGATAATTACCAAGCAATTAAGCTCGCGAAAGATGATGGTACCAAAGATTGGGCTAAGTTTAACTATGCTCAATTGAATAGCGCACTTGAGTATAAGAATAAGGCGTGGCGGCTCCATCAAGAATTTCTTGCAGAGTACCGGTATGTAATCGTGGAAGGTGTACTTGGAGATGGATGAGAAGATGCTCAACATTCCCACTAGTGTGTCGAACGGTTATTTGTTCCACCATAATTGGGTAACACATACTGTCAAGGGTTACAGTGGGACTTTGGGTGTAGCATATATGTACACCATCGCAAAAAATGATGATGGACTGGAATACATCTTCCGGTGGGTCTATCATGATGAACTCTCGGACTATGATAATTGCTATTGGTCCCTGGATTGTGTTTCGGAATTGAGCCTACTCGATCACCTAGTAAGGAGCTTTCAATGACATGTCGTTGTGTAATGTGCGGGGTTAAGAACGCCGGAAAGATCGGCAGAGGTTCTTATGCCAAAGCAGGTATTGTCACAGATGAGCGTAAGAAGAAGTCCAACGAAAAGGATTACTTCCGCAAGGTTCGTCGAGTTCGTGAAGCAACTAACTGGAAGAAGGAGCTTAACTAATGTTGAACCCTAAGCCTACCGGAGAAATGGCTGCGGCCATGTTGGATCTTGAGATTCCTTACGAGGACATGTTTGTTAATCGTGAGGAATTCTCTAAGCGAGTACAACGCAAGGCTAGAGAACTTGCTGCACAATTGGACCGTAAGACTCCTTTGGCTGATGTTGAGTCAGCTTTCAAGGCTAAGTCTCACCGTAACGAAGATGCCAAGAATAAGGCTAAGGAAATCTATAGCCAGATTCTTGATCTTGTTGTTGGCGAAGATCCAGAGGTTCTTGCTAACCTCTTGCAAATGCTTACTGGCGTATCTACTACTGTAGAGAACGAAGTAAGGGCTATGGCAATTCGGGAAGCTTCCGATCAGATCCTTTCCAAGCGCCATGTTCATCTGTTGTACCAACGTTTGCAGAAAGGTTACGACGTTTACGTCAAGTTCTGTAAGCTTATGTATTCAGAGAACTACTCTCTGATTCCTTCTAAGCCTGGCAACTACGCTGATAACACTGGATCATCGGGTATCAAGATTTACCGGATCTATGTTACCAATGAGACCGGCGAAGAAATCATGTTCATGAATCCCTTTCCTTGTGCCAAATATCTTGGTGTGGAAATCAAGTTCTTCATGGATCTGTTCGAGATTCTCGAAGAGAACGATTACGAAATCAAGGGTCGCAAAGTTCGTCTACAGGAAGTTCCCCGGTGAAGCATAAAGTAGTAGTCGGCCACGTAAAAGGTAACCAAACTCCTACTTTTAAGACTACCGAAGAAGTCTTGGACTTACTAAGAATATCGCTTGACATAGAAATGTCCAATATCGTGGTAACCTTTAATGACGGCTCTTTTTATAAAATCTACGGAAAGGAAGTTCCCCGATGAAGCATAAAGTAGAAATCACTCACGTAAACGGTGAGAAAATCTTTGCTGTTGAAAGTGCGGAAGAAGTATTGGACTTTATCAAGATTGCACTTGATATTCCGGGGTCCAACGTGAAAGTAACCTTCCACGACGTTTCTTCCTACGAAGTCTACGGAAAGGATTACCTCGATGACTAACAAAGAAAAGCTCTTGACTACTGTGATCGTAGTCATCTTTGTATTGGCGTGTATCCGTGGATGATTACACGTCAGCTTACATTAAAGCAGTCCTAGATGGATCTAGGCCGAACTATATCTGCAGATGTGGATATAAATTAAGGGACCATATTATTCCTGTAGTTTCACGTATCCCTCGTTGTCCCCAAGCCACTACTTCCCCCTATTTCTTTATTTACTCGGAGTACTTCAATGCTAGATTTTAAGCTTCCAGACGTAACTGTGTTTGATTCACTTGTGAGTCTTACTAAGAAGCGCGATGTTCTTTCTGATAACCTTCAGAAGAAGAAAGATCGCATTCTTGACATTCAGCGTCAGATCAACGAATTGAACGCTATTAAGGCGGACATTTCTACTGCTCTTAATACTGACCTATACGACCTTAAGGACCTTAATCGTCAGGTTCTACTTGAGCAGCAAAAGAGAGAAGAAGAACTTAAGCACGCAGCAGATATGCGGGAAATGCGTTTGCTTGACGATGAGATTAAGCTTCTTTGTGAGGGTTTCGGCGCTTACGATAAGGCTCATGCTTACCAGATCGAAGATGTTATCTCAACTATCCAAGCTTATCGTGCGGGTAAGCGTGGTATGTTGAATGCAAACGATATGGGTATGGGCAAGACCTTTGAGTCTGCTATTGTCCTCTATGTCTTGAATAAGTTGTTTCAAGAGGAGTTCGGTCGCAAACCTAAGGTACTTTGGCTTACTAAGAAAAGCCTGGTTGTAAAGGAATCCACGAAGAAAGAACTACAGAAGTGGAACCCGGATCTTAAGATCCTACAGCCACTAGTTAATGGTACTGCTCAGCAACGAGATATGGTTGTTGATATCGCTTTGGGTAGTGACAAAGTAGATGTTGTCATTGCTAACTACGAGTTTGTTCGTACTACTAATAAGGCTCGTAATTCTAAGTGGGACATCGTTGTTATCGACGAAGTACATAAGCTCAAGGGCGGAGCTAATTCAGGTGGACCTACAGCTATTTGGGAAGCTGTTAGGGATGTTTGTCTGCAAAGTGAGTTCGTTCTTATGTTGTCTGGCACCCCTATGGTAAATGCTCCTGAGGAAATGTGGAGTTACCTCCATATCTTCAACCCTACTAAGTTCGATGATGTCAAGAAGTTTAAGCGTGACTTCATGGACTACAAGAGCATTGCTGGCGAATACAAGCTTGTTGTTGACGCTAATAAGATTCTCAACAACGTCCTTAAGGGACAAATGATTCGTCGTGGTGCTGCGGAAGTAGGCTTGCAGATTCCTGAATTGACATATGAAGTTGTTGAGCTTGAGCGTAGCCCTGAGCAAGATAAGGTCTACAAGCAGATGCAAAATAACTTCTTTGTCTGGCTTGATGAGCAGCAAGATAAGCCTTTGTCAGCTATGGCTATCATTGCGCAGCTTACTCGTCTACGTCAAATTAACGTATGGCCTAGCGGTATCCATTTCAAGGAAACCAAGGCTACGCCTGATGGCACTCTCTACGAAGTAGATAACGTTCTCGATATCCGTGAGTCATCTAAGATTGATGAGACTATGGATATCATCGACAACGTGCAAGATCAAGTGATCGTGTTCTCTACGTTTAATGAGCCTTTGTTTGAGGTTCAGCGTAGGTGTAAGGAAAAGGGTATCTCTTGCGAGGTTATTGCTGGTGGAGTTAAGCACACGATTGATGTGGAAGCTGAATTCCAGCAGGGTCGCATTACTGTACTTTGCCTTAATTCTTCAATGGGTGAAGGCTTGAACCTACAGAAAAACCCTGAGTTTTGGCCAGGTGGATCATCTTATGGCGTATTTCTTGATCTTTGGTGGAGTCCTGCCCGTAACGAACAATGTGTTGCACGTATTCATCGTCAGGGATCTAACATCCCTGTGTTCATTTACGAGTTGCAGAACGTCCCATCTGTGGATCAATTCATCAAGGCTAAGAACGAGGAAAAGACAGAGCAGTTCTCTAGTATTATGGAGAGTAGTGTTATTCGTCCTGCTTCTGAATGGAAGCTTCTCTTTGGGGGTGTGTAATGACTGATTTTCAATGTAAAAATTGTGGTCTTGTGATTCAATGGGTATCGGCAGGTGGATCATATAAACCCGGTAGGGGTTTTGGTTATTGGCACCACCCTACAAGAGTAGAGCTAGATGAAACCGGAATGAAATGTGACGACAGTGATGAAATGGCCGAACCATTCACTCGCATAGTTGAGATTGTATGTGGCAACGATCATTGTTGGGTTCCCGGTACACTTGTAGTAAATTCTATCGGTGAAAGTCACGGGCAAAGACTGTCCTCTAAGTTTTGTCCGGTATGTGCTGATACTAAGTTGCACATTTATAGAGAGCCGCTTTCGTTTAATCCTGTTGAAGAACTAGCCTTGTATGACGCCTGGCGTAAGAAAGAAGGAGTGTAATGGATCTAGCAGATGTGTTGGCTGAACTAAAAGAAATGTTTAAAGAGCCGATGGCAGCTACCTATGAAGTTGTAGTTACCTCAGATAAGTGGCCTGAAAATCCAAATAGACTTGTGGATAAGGCTGTAGTTGCTGTTGATGTTGACCACGAAGCGGGAAGGATTTGCATTTACTTTGAAGATTGAGCCGGGACGAGATTTAGTAGGCGTCAAGTTTGAATACCATCGCTCTAAATTTATTTGGGAAATTCTATGCGTTCACAACAACCAGTTTTGGTGTGTAACTAAGAATGACGAGTACATGTACCAAGAATTCTCTTTGTGGCAGATAGAAAGCGTTTATGTAGTTGAGCAGGCTAAGGTTTTAGATATGTGCTATTTCAACGTGGGAATCGACTCCGGTATTATCTATGTCAATAAAAAATCCACAGTTGAGACAGTTAGTTACTGCCTGTACTCCTACGCAAATGGTGTTCTTGAGTTGGTGAAGCTTGACGAGGAAGATTAAGCCTTACGAAGAAATCAATCCATTACTACATGGTACTGATTCAGGTTATCAGGGAGGATGTACTTGTGAACCCTGTAGAAAAGCTCACGTGCTAAGGTCGCAAATTTATAACAGAGCTAAGTTGTTAGCTGCTCAGTGGGTAAAAAAGAATCGCACTGGTATTTGGGAAGACTGTATAAATGAGTCCTACGCTTATTACAACGAGGAGAGAGGCGAAATCGGCAGACCCAATCAAATCTCTCGTGAAGGTTGGCAAACTGATTACAACACCGAACGATGACTTGGCTACCTTTTTTTATCGTGTTGTTAGTTGTCGTAACCGACTTAATGCTTACTTGGCTATGGAGGAATAGATGAGTACGTTTGATATCTCTGAACTATTGAAACTAACAGATGAAGTCCTAAATAACAAGAAGAAGGAGTTTATCCGACCTGAGCGCGCGCTTATTTGCTTTAACTTCCTGGTTCCTAAAGGATGGACTCAAACTACAGACCTGGACCATTTCTACTTGGCTGTCCCAACACTAAGCTACCAACCTAACGGACATATGGTTATTCATGGTCATGATAAGCATAAACTGTGTTTCGCCCCTGATTATTGTCATTTGATTAACTACAGGCCAGGACCGGAATACAACCCGAGTTTCCGTAAGCAATTCGAGCGAAAGTGGGAAGGGTATTACTCATGAATCTACAAAAGGAATTCGATCAGTGCCACACATTTGGGCACGCTTGGTACGAAACGCTCATCCTAAAGTCGGCGCGACTAATGTTACCTGCTTCTGACAAAGAACGAGAGCAACACAAGGTCCGCACAATGGAAGAACGGGAAGTTGATCTTGCACCGTGATCCCGAGCCTAAGCGAGTTAGGAAGTCAGCATGAAGAAAGTAATTTACATCCAATGTGATAACCCAGCCTGTAGTTCTGTATCACGGCCAGAAGAAGCTAGAGGCCGTTTGTACACACCTTATGCTTGGATCATTCTAAAGGGATTTGTTCAGGGACTAGGGCCTTCTATTAACATCACAGTTTGTGGTGTTTCTTGTATTGATGCAGCTGTAGACTACCAGATTAGAACGGACAAATATAATAATGGTGAGTAAGAAAGACCTTCGCATTAAAGAGTTAGAAGAGGAATTAAAGAAATATAAAGACATGATAGAAATTGTCTCCGCTATCATGTGGTTTAACGGAGAAACAAAGATAACTGTATCTCAACAAGTTTTAGAGAGATATAGTTTGTATGTAGCTGCGTATGGGGAAGAAATGGCTAAGCATGAAGAATGAAGATAACATCGTTGATTGGCGATCTACAGGAAGAAGGAAAGCTAGGCGAGAACTGTTTACTTCCTACACGGAATACAAGTGTTCATCCTGTAGTAAGTCAACTAAAGAGCCACCGAAAGATGCGCCGACTTGGTTTGAGGAAATTTGGCCAGAAGGGAACAGAACTCTACTGTCGCAATTACAAGCAAACCATCTGACCAAAGATGTCACTATCAATACTATTGATTTCCTAGAATGGCTTTGTCCTTCCTGCCACAAGATTAAAGATAGTAAGACCGAGGTTGGTAAAACAACTGTTGATGAGAGTTACTGGTGAGCCGCTATCGGTCCGGCGATAGTTCACAAGCGTCGATCATTCCTGCCCTCTGCTAGTGGAACCACTATCGAACGGCGGTAGACTGACTACATCGGCAACCAGCCTACCGCAGCAGCGTACAGAAAATAACCTAAACAAGGAGAAATAAGAAAATGGATCTCAAGCAGGTTTATTCCGACCTCAAGGCAGCCATTGATGCAATGGATGAGCAGCTCGATTCGCTGACTGATACTAAGTCAGCAGGAAAGCGTGTCATCACCAATCAGTTGATTGAGAAGAACAAGGATTCGTGGGAGTCCGTTGTGGATCAGTTCTCTGCTTCACTTTCGGAAGCTCCTGATGAAGTTGCTATCGGAGTTTACTTCGGTATTGTTCGGGGGCTTGCAAGCAAGCTTCAGGATAAGGTTAACGCAGCTTTGGATGCGCTTGTCGCTTCAATGCCGGAAGCTAAGCCTCTCATTGATGAGAGTGATGCTAAGGAAATTGGCGAGAACCGGAGCAAGGTCTTTGCTCAGATCAAGTCAGTTATTGCTCTTTCAGAGCAGTTCGGCGAAGCTGATGGTATGGAACTTCCTAAGCGCCGTACTGGTGGACGTGGCAAGCGTGGAAAGCGTGCGTTGTCGTATTTCACTTGGTTCATCGGTGAGAAGGAATACGCTAAGCTTGCGGACGTTATCGAGGTTTATCCTCAGTTCGATAAGGTCGGTACACTTACCGCAGCAATGCGTGATGCAGGTCTTAACCTGACTAACCCAGAAGGTGACCTTGAGTTCACTCTTCCCGACGGAGAACTTCTTGTCGGTGTGAATGGTGCAACCGACGAAGAAGGTGAAGAGGAAGAGACTCCTTCCGAAGAGGAGTGAAATAATTGTGGGAGATGGAGGAACTATCTTTCCGCCAAAGATACTTCCGGCTCCAGCCTTATTCCTGGAGGGAACCCACTATTATCTCCTGTAATCAGTTTAAGTTCCCTCTTTCCTGATTACAGGTATTCCGCTGGCAGACCGGAATTAAAATAAAGTCTGCTTTCTACCTTCCTAAACCCTAACAACGGGTTGTCAAAGAATAGGAAGGTAGAACTAGCCCCCTTAACTCAGTTGGCAGAGTATCGTTCTTTTAAATCGAGAGTCGTAGGTTCGAGTCCTACAGGGGGTACTATGTATTTACCATGCATCTGTTACAATTGTGACAACGACTTTGCTAATGTCATAGATGGCGATAAGTATTTCTCTCGTTGCGAACAATGCGGGGAATGGCTATGTAGCGAGACTTGTCTACAGGAACACATTGATAACTATGGAGATAGTAAGATTTAGCTTATGCTCCTATATTCCAATCGGCAGAGAAAAGCGACTTAAAATCGCTAAAGTATGGGTTCGAGTCCCATTAGGAGCACTATGGAAAGCAAAAACAATCCTTTCAAAGCAGGTACTCCTGAATGGAGAGACTGGGAGCATATCAATGTACTGTCGTACACTATGGAGCAGAAGATTGCCGCTGAGGACATAGCGGATGTAAGAATAAAAAAGGTAGGAGATGCTTATAGAGCCAAGCATGAAAAAGGAGCTTGGGTAGACGAGCTTCTCAAAGACCTTGAAGAGACTAGCAAACTAGATAAACTCCATAAAGAAGGTAAGGAGTTAGGAGCAGGAATAGTTTACACAGATGCCTACCCAATGGATGTTCCTGTTGGTCTAAGTGTTTTGGACATAATGGATACGTTAGATGCGATAAAACTAACTCCTTTTACCGATGTGAACTATCGCCAGGGGTACTTGGACGTACATATTCCTGTGCCTAGGTCTAGGGATTCATTCTATGCTGATCCAATAAACGATCCTCTTGGATGGCTTGATACAAACCCTACTTTCAAAACCGTTAGATTTGCTATAAAAAGACATTAGAAAGGAGTGTTGTATGACTGACAATTACACTAAAGTAAAAATTACTGTGTCGATCGAGGTATACCTCGACTTAAATTGCTATCCGGAAGGGTTGAGTCTACAGGAAGCAGTAGCTACAGAAGTAGATACTGTTGGTGACGAAGCTTTTGTGATGTACCTAGAGTTGTGCGAGAAGGCTTACCTTGTTAACGTAGAGGAAGCTGTAGAAGATAAGGGGGAGTTATCCCTATTAGCCGAAAGGATGAGTAAAGAATTATGAGCACAGACCTGACCCGCACAATGACAGATGCTGTTGCAATTGCTATCAACAAAGCGATTCTTGCCTCTGTCGCAGAAAAGCCGTCTAGCCCACTAATTAACCTGGAGGATGTTACCATTGAGCAGATCAAGGAATTTCTACGAGCGAAGCACACAAGTAGTTGGAGCATCTTTTCAATCTCTAGCAACGACTCTATGGAAAAAGCTGCCCATTGGTTTCAGAGAGAACTTGGCTTGCTCCACTCCTTTTTATATCGAGTTGAAGAGTACGACACACCGTCTAATTGACAGGAAGCAAATTGGAGAAGCCGGAGTTGGTAATTTCCTATTGCACAGGGTAGTAGCTGATGAGGTCTATTTTAGTTACGACATCCCGATTCCAAAAAAGGTTGTTGTAGATTGTATTCTTCTCACACCTGATAACTACGAAAAATGGAAGATTGCGCGTATCCATTCAAGTTACACCGAGATTAAGGATGTCGTAAATGCGGGTCTCCCCTTCACAGATTAAGACGTGGAAAGAATGCGAGCAGGCTTGGTACTACTCGTATATCGAGGGGCTTCGTCTTAATCGGGGGGCCAAGCATTTCGATATCGGTACCTACGCACACGAATTGTGCCACGTCATTTACCAATACATGAAAGCCTTTCCCAGTGTAAAAGCCGGGTCAGACGAAATTAAAGACATGTTGGTTAATCGCATTGACCAAGACAGAGAGAGCATGACCCTAGAGAATATGGATGTCATGAAGATTGTTTGGCCGTTGCTCTCTCAGTATTGTTCAGTGCAGACATCGAAAATTGATAAGGGGATTTCAATTATTGGTGTAGAGCATGAAGTACGTCAAGAAATTGCTCCTGGGCTTATTGCTCACGGGTTTATTGACTTGGTGTACCGCGATGCAGCAGGACAGATTCGTGTAAGGGATCACAAGACTAGCGCACAGAAAAACAGTTGGAACAACAACAAAGTCAAGATGAACGAGCAGCTCTTGTTGTACGCTCTGGCTTTGAGTCAGGAGTTTGATGAGCCTGTCTACGCAGTAGAGATTAGCTTTATCAACACTTATCAGTACGGGCCTAAGAGCAAGAAGCCTACTTACGACGAGTTGTTTAAGCTGTTCCGTCACGTTCATAATGAGCAAGCTATGAAAACGTTCAAGCATAATCTCATTAGGACTCATGACAGAATGCTGGAATCAGAGACGAACCCCCTTCGTAATTATTCTGAGTCTTGTGCTTCCTGTAGGTTTTTTGACCTGTGTAATCTAGAAACCCGTGGTGTAGATGCAACTCTCACCAAGAACTCTAACTACATGAGAATCGAGAGAACATGAACCAAAAAACCTTCGACACTACTAAATGGTACCGGACTGACTGGGGGGTCGAATATCTCCCAGTCGTCGTATATCCCGACGCCGACGGCTTCGTACCGGTCATGAGCCGCTCCGGCGACTACAACCTCATGCGCTACGACCACCTTACCCCCATCCCTGAGCGGCACATTGTCGAACTGCGAAAGCCGAAAAAAAGAGAACGTTTTATAAGCTGCTACGGCCCGATCACCATCGCTGCGGAAGATTTCTTTGACCACGAGCGTTGGGTTATAGTAGAGGAGTCATCCACATGAACCACAGAGACTTTTCGAATCTATGGGAAGAAACTGTAATTAAGAGTAAAAATACTCTTGTAGTTAAAGGTGCTGAGTACGCCCCTGGCACTGACAGGCTCCATAATTTTAAACAGGCAGCTAGTTTGATGGGCATTACTCCTAGGCAAGCTCTAGGTGGGATGATGGTAAAGCACATAGTTTCCGTTTTTGATCTTATAAGCAATGAAGAATTAGGACAAATGCCTGTATGGGATGAGAAGATTGGTGACTCTATTAACTACTTGATCCTGCTTAAAGCATTAGTTGTAGAGGAATCATCCACTTGACAGACAATCCTCTAGATGGTACGCTATGTTTCATGGACATTCAATTAACGCTGCCATCGAATGCGCCAAAAATTGCCCGCAAGACGCCTTTAGAAACTAAAGGTATCCTCAAGGTAGTTGTAACTCTAGAAGATGGAGCGGAGTTAACATTCGATACTACGGAAGAATTGATAGGAGGCTTTTACAGAAGTAGCGAGCTAGTAAGAGACGGTTTTAAAGTCCTACAACACGAGGTATATATTACAGATGGGAATCCTGGATGAAGCTGTAGCTCTTGCTGAGGATACACCTTACGTTAAGGCAGTAATTCACGGAGATACTGGTGTGGGTAAAACTACACTTGCAGCAAACTCGCCGGACCCAACATTCGTAGACTTTGAACGATCAACTGATACGCTTCGTAGTAACTCAGAATTCGACAAGATTAAGATTCTGAGACCTAAGACAATGAAGCAAGTCTTTGATTATTCTAAGGCTGCCGTTGGTAACTTTGGCACTATCGCATTTGACACAGTAACCTCCATGCAATTGTTTTACATGAGAGAGTTCATGTTGAAAGTTGAATCAGACTCAAAAGGTGGTAGGGACAAGTTTCTCCCTTATCAGGGAGACTACAGGTACGCAACTAATGAGTTGACCGACTTCTTCCTTTTCCTACAGGAAGCCCCGATTAACGTTATCTTCTTGGCACACTCTGATTACGTTCAGAACGAACAGGGTACAGTTGTCAGGATTCAGCCTACTCTCACACCGAGAGTTTGGAGCAACCTAAAAGCTTTCATTAGCGTGGTTGCTTATCTAGAGAAAAGTACGACAGGTCTTGGAGCAAACGCCAAGGTTGTCCGAAAGTTGTACCTCAATTCCACGAATATCATCGTTGCCAAGAATCGCTTGGGTATTCAGGAGACTTACATCGAGAACCCCAACTTTAAGGAGTTGTTTAAGCAATGAGCGACATTATTGACCTTGACTTTACCGGCGTTGGTCGTGGTCCCATTCTTTTGGATGAGGGCGATTACATCCTGACCATCTCGGATGTTCAAGTTAAGCCTCCGAAGAACGAGACTACGGCTAAGGGATCTAAGGCTTACCCGAGTGTTTGGGTTACATACGAAGTTGAAGGCGCTAGGATCATGGACTTCTTCAGTCTGCATCCTAACTCCATGTGGGTACTTCGCAACTGGTTGGAATCTGTTACTGGCCAAGAAATTGAAGGCCCTTTGCGGTTGAACCCTGCCGATATGATCGGTGCAGTTGTGCAAGCAACTCTTACCATTGAGCCCCGGAATGACAAGCCTGATATCATGACTAATAAGATTACGTCTTACGGTTTCGTAGGCTGATTTCCAACAGGGACGGGTTTAAGGGGTCGGGTATTATACGAGATACTCGGCCCCTTTTCTCGTAATAGAAAGAGTGATTGTGTCAGACCTAGAAAACTTCACGCAGTTTCTGTATGAGGGTCTAGTAGGTTATGTCTATGCTCCCATAAAGAAGAAAGACAACTCCTGGATACAAAACTTTTATCAGTGGCCTCAGCAAAAAGAAGAACTACACGCTTACATCCAGACTAGTTCCCGTGAGGGCGATGTCTATATTTCTCCTAGTATGTTCTCGGAGAAGTCTAGTAAGAAAAGTGCGGTTAAAGCAACTCGTGTTGCCTGGGTAGAGTTCGACGGTAAGACAAGTGATTGGAAGGGCTTACCAAAGCCTAACCTGATTGTTCAATCTTCTACGGAAGATCACTTGCATTGTTACTGGCGGATTCCCGAATCTACAGGCCCTGTAGTTGAAGAAATTAACCGTAGACTTACTTACTACCTAGGGGCGGATAGTTCAGGTTGGGACTCTTGCCAAGTTTTGCGACCCCCTGGTTCGTTAAACTGGAAACAGAAGCTTCAACCTAAGACGGTCAAATTAGTACATCTACAGGATGGACTAAACGATCTTCCAGTCTTTGACAAAGCCCCTGAGGTTAAAGAGCCTGTAACCACTATTGAGTACGATTCCTTAATTGACCCTAAGACAATCGAACTCACTAAAGAACTACAGGGTACGGTCAATGAGAAGATGCCGGGAGCTAATCAGCGCTCAACCTTATTGATGTTCACTGCACACGCTTTAGCTGAGCACGGTTTAGATCACTTAAAGATCGTCAGTCTACTATACGTAATGGACTGTAGGATCAAGAAGTTTGTAGGTCGAGGGGATCAGTTAGTCAGGCTATCCGAAATAGCTAGCATTGCTTTACTCAAAGTTCAGTCCGATAATTTTGTAGAGTCTTACAGCCCTTTAGAAATTATTAACCATGAACTCAGACTAGAATGGTACATTGAGGGATGGCTTCACAGCAAAGGACAGATGCTATTGTCTGGCGAACCTGGTGTCGGAAAGACTCAATTCGCTTTAAATTTAGCTTATCATCTAGCAACAGGAACCTCGATTTTGGAGAGGCAGTTTGTTTCGCCGCTAAAAGTCACTGTGATTTCGCTAGAGATGGGGGTTGTGGAGCTGAAATACATTTTCGAGAAACAAGAGAAAGACTACACAGAGAAAGGGAAATGGAACGACAACGTTCTAGTGTACGCCCCTGACGAAGCGTCTCTTTCTAAGATGGAAAGTATTATCGTTGAGAGTAGCCCAGACGTTGTAGTAATTGACTCGCTGTCTGAAATGGCTCAGGACGACATGAAGGAAAGTGAAGCCCGAACTATTATGCGCTGGTTTAAGCGTATGCGTGTAGATTACGGCGTTGCTTTCATCGTGATCCATCACAACAGAAAAGCTAACGACTCTAATAAAAGGCCTCGTAAACTCTCTGACTTGTACGGCTCGTTCGTGTTTGGTAAGCTTAGTGAAACGGTCATCTCCATGTGGGCAGAAGATGGAAAGCCCCACATTGAAATTGACTCGATGAAGGTTCGATTTGGTACTAAGCAACCATTGTTTATATCTAGAACAGACAACCTAACTTTTGAACTAGTAAAGGAGGGAATCGTTGGAATCCCTAGTAATGGAACCTTTGACGTCAGCATTAATTTTAGCGATCCGCTCCGCAAAGACAGCAATTAGTATAGACACCGAGACTAATATTACGGATCGGTTCCACGATCGGTATTGTATGGGTATCTCGGTCTGTGCGGACGGTGAGACCTTCTACCTTCCTGTAGGCCACGCGTCATGGATGGAAAAGGGTAATCCGAACGTCCTGCCCCCCTCCGATCTCTTAACGGACCTAGGGGCGCCTGTGGCGTTTCATAACGCTAAATTTGATCTACACGTCCTTAAAAAGGCTGGAATTAGTATTCCAGACGATCTAAACTTCTACGACACGATGCTAATGTCACATCTGATTAACGAGGAAGAATTTGATTTCTCTCTCGAATCAATGACTAAGAAGTATCTTGGCGCAGGTAAGGAGAAGGATCTTGCCCGTGTGATGATTAAGGGAATGAAGTGGGAAGAAACTCCTTCATTCGCTATGGCTAAGTACGCTGAGAGAGATGCTAAAGTAACGTATGATTTGTTCCTAACTCTCAAGCCGATGTTTGAGATGTACGAAGATTATTGGGAAACTCGCGAACGGCCTTTCCTTCGTTTGTTGTTACAGATGGAAGAACGAGGAATCTTAGTTGACCTAGATGAAGCTAAGAAACTCAAGGGTATGTGCGAGAGTCGCATTCTGGAGCTTCACAAAGAAATTGGCCTAGACCCAGCCAAAAGAAAGAAGCTCCACGAAAAGCTTTTCTCTGTGCCCCCTGTAGGATTAGGTCTGAGACCTAAGACAACTACAGCTAAGGGTGCTCCGCAAGTGAACACGGCTTTCTTGGAAGCTACTAATCACCCTATCTGCGGTTTGCTGTTGGAACATGCTGAGATTAACAAACAACTCACTAGCTACTACAACAGTTATTTAAACCTTTGTGAAGGGTACGGCAGACTTCATGCAAGCTACAAGCAGCACGGAACTAAAACGGGCAGACTTAGTTGTGCTAATCCAAACATGCAGCAAATTCCTCGAGAGTCACCTATCAAGAAACTCTTTCTTCCAGAGCCCGGATATCAACTCTGGGAGATTGACTATAGAAATATTGAGATGCGACTCGCAGCGGTCTACTCGAAAGAATCTGCGCTCCTTTCGACTTTTGCAGATGAGGGAGACGTTCACCAGCTTACCGCTACTTTGCTTGGAATTTCACGGCAACACGCAAAAACTGTTAACTTCCTCATCATTTATGGCGGAGGCGCGAGAGCATTATCAGCTCAACTCAAACTCCCAGAAGCCGACTGCAAGAAAATTCTTGATCGCTACCGACAAGCATATCCTCGTCTTTTTGCTACTATGACTGCTTGTACTCAAGCGGCAGAAGCAAATGGCGGAGTAGTTAAGCTTTGGACCGGTAGACACAGGCATTTCCGTTTGTCTTACGATTACCATAAAGCCTTCAACTCGATTGTTCAAGGAGGCTCTTTTGAAATCGTTAAGACGTCGATGTTACTCCTACAGGAGCAAGGCTTCGATATGCGGAATCAAGTTCACGACTCTGTTTGGTTGATGGTAGAGAAAGGCAAAGCCAAACAGCAAGTGACAGAAGCTGAAAACGTTATGGTAGACTGGACAGAGAAATCGTTTGGTCTTAAGTTCTCAGTAGACAGCAAACAACTAGCTTAGGAGATAGAAATGGAACCAGTCTTTACTAAAGAAGAACTTGCTTTAGATCCTATTTTAAATTACTTTGAATATAGGCATCTACCAGAAAAGCTGCAAACAATTAGCAAGCATTTTTATATGATTGCTTTAACGATTGTTTCTCTTGTTCCGCGAAACGCAGAGCGGACAGTTGCTTTTCGTAAGTTGTTAGAAGCCAAAGATTGCGCAGTTCGCGCAGCACTTTAGAAGGAGATAGAAATGAAACTGAATGAATTACTGGCTGAGCTTTCTTCAATGCAGAAAAGCTTCGAGAACCCGGACGTTACCTTTGAAGGTGTGCCTGTAGTTTCTACAGAGTATGTAACTGAGGGCAACGAGATTAGAATGAACGGCCCTGTTTTGGAGGACGATACTTCTTATTATTACGGAGTGGGTGACGGGCCTTTCGCTGAGCCCAGCCTTCCCGTATTAGATATTCAAACCTGATCCTACTAACTACAGGGGGTTAACACCCCCTGTAGGTAAGGAGTTACGATGAGAGACAGAACAAAAGAAGATGAGAAGTGGGTTTTGTTAGTGGTATCTCTTGTTATGCTAGGTGTTATACTACTAGCTCTTTTTGGAATTGGTACTCCGGATTACAATGGTGGCTGCGAAACCTACGAAATTGATCCGAGAGGAAATATGTGTCACTAGTTAGGCTTAGTATAAATCGCTCCAACGAAGAAATTATTTACATGTTGCCCAAAAGATTTGCTCAGTACAACCCGGATTTTGAACGATGGAAAGATCACGCAATCTGCACTAAAGAAGATAGCTACGTGTTCTTTCCTGAGCGAGATGATAACAAGACAACAAAAGAGAGAATGCGTAAAATCTGCAACAAGTGTCCGGTACAGGAAGCGTGTTTAGAATACTCGTTTATTTTTCATATCAAGGATGGAAGCTTCGGTGGCAAAACAGCAGCAGAGAGACGAAACATTAAACGGGAACGAACAGCTAGAGGGGATCTTTTCAACGATACTTCAAAGCTACGAAACTATAAATTGGTCTGACGTGTACGAGAGGACTAATGTGGATTTTATGCCGTGTTACGAAGTTCTAAGATTGAAAAACGGAGAATATGAAAACTTTTTTCAACCGCAGCCTTGGTGGTGGTTGGAATTATGATATCGGAACCGGTTATTTTAGGACTAGATCCCGGTAAGACTACAGGGGTGGCCATGATTCAGGTTATTGAAAACCGAATCAAGCCACCCCTGTATTATGCGGAATGTAAGGACGAAACTCTACTGGATATCGAAGAGTTATTTGATAAAGCGGACTTTATCGTAGTTGAAGACTTTAAGACGCGTCCAGGGAAAGCTCGTCAAGGAGCATTTGACTGGGATCAAATGATTGCTCCTCAGGTGATTGGTGCGGCGAAAAGTCTGGCGAAGAGATATGGCAAGGTTGTGGTTCTGCAACAACCAGCCTTAAAGCCGGTAGCTTATGGGCTATCGAATCAAAAGTACGTCCCTGGTAAGAAGGGAATGCATTGTCAAGACGCTCTTGCGCACGCTGTTTTTTACTCGGTAAAGTACCTGAGCGCATTGCCTCTAAGTAGCGGTAAACCCTGAGAGATGTTCTCTCGGTTTGAGTATGACCACCCCAAATGCCTTCTTCTAAGTTGTGCATTGCGTATTCTAAGCATTCTTGGGACACCCTACAGCCAGAGCAAATAGCTTTTACTGTAGTTACCTTAACGAAATGCTTCTCATCGCAATAGAACAATTGGGTAGGGACGTCTATACACTTACGGCTGTTGATCCAACTCATAGTATCCATAGTATACCATCCTCAGAGAGCCGCAACTATGCCCAAGCCCCATAATAAAGTTGACATAAATAATATCCGTTACCTTCTTGAGAAAACAGATATTTTACTCAAGAAGGTTAAAAAAGAGGCTAGAAAAGAGAAAGAGAAAAGAGGCTGTGAAGCTTGTGGAAGTCCACTAGTTTACGCATTGGGTCTTTGTAGGGATCATTACTACAGTGATCGAGATAAGAGAGAAGCAGCTAGACTCGGTAAGATTTGGCAATCTACTGACGGACTCTACAGGATCTATAATGATGAAGGGAAAGTTCAGCTCTACCATCGCTATTTAATGGAACAAGAGCTTGGAAGAAAGCTGAACCGTTCAGAAGTTGTAAAGCACATAGACAGAAATAAGACCAACAACACTATCAGTAACCTGGCGATTGTTGGAGTTAGTCTAGAGAAGCTGGAATGCCCTCATTGTGGAGAAACCTTTATAAAGACCGAGCCCGTTTCTGAGCCTCAGCAAGAGACTCCCCCTCCCAAATAACTTGCCCGCTAACCTTATCCCTAATCTTAATAGACATGCCGTCGTTCCTCTCAGACATGAAGATAGAAAAGCCCTTCTTGTCAAGAGAAGCGTTAATGTCGTTAAGCTTTCCAACTAGCTTGTACCTGATCTCAGTAAAGACTTGGTTTTTTTCTTTATCGTCAAACTTGTTGACAGGTATACCAGCAATACGAAGAACTTTCTCCCCTGTAGTCTTATCTTCTCTTTCGGTCAAACCCTCTTTATTATTCATAGGGTTGTACAGACCGAAGCCACGCCACTTGTTCATTAAGATGTCGGTCATACCATCTACAGGGCGCCCAGAGAACAAATCTTCTCCGGTCTTAGATTCGATGGGAATTTGAGCAAGAGGGTTAATTCTGGGAAGCGGGTTAGAAAAAGCATCGTCAATAACAGTGGTCGGAAGTAGTGCGTCAGTAATACCCCAGTTATCTGTAAGCTTCATGTAACCCATTTCTCGCATCCAGTCAGGAAGCTGAGTCATGTCGTAACGATCAGCTAAGTCCTCTTGCCACCTGTTTAAAGTTACCAGGTACTTAGGCTGTAGCATTAAGCTTTCGAGAAGAGTAGGGACAGCCTTACGAGCGTACGTGTAGAAAGGAATACCTCTCCGCATGTACTTAGTCTCAAACGGAGTTAAAGCGCGGTAGTCAAACTTGAACTGGTTAACTCGTGCCATAGAGGAGTTAATTGCAGATTCCCAAGCGACATCTTTATTAACGCCTTTCTTTAATAAAGCTGCGTACTCGTCATCCATTGCCCTGTAGAAGTGAACGAAACGTCCGAAGTCCTCACGGCCCTCAGATAGTTTACGAACTCCTGCTGGAATAGAGAGTTTTTTACGGTTTTGCCTTCCCAGAAGTTCTGCGTCGATATAGGTACCGGAGCTAAGGTTAGCGTCAAAAGCCTCGTAAAGATCAGCGTAACGCCTACTCTCCCCACCGACATTTATCATAGCGGTATCTTTTTTGAACCACTTCGCAGCGATGACAGAGTAATCTCTAGTCTTAACTCCGTCGATAGCTCCCATGAACATGTCACCGATCATGTTACGAACGTGGTAGCCGGGGAAGTAAATGGTGTTCCAAGTCTTGAACTTACGAGTCACGAAGTCGAGAGCACGGATAATTTCATCCGAGTTCTTCTGCATTTCCTCGAATCTAGAAAAGACTTCCGCCATTTTCTTGTCAAGATAAAGATTTTCCCCTGGCTTAAGAACGTCTTTCGTTGAGTCCAGGATGTAATCTTTACGCATCTTTTTAATGGGAACTAAATCGCGGGTAGCAAGTTCGTTCTTAGAAACGTTGCTGGCTTTAATACCGTAGTGGGTAACTAAGTCCCTGTAGAAGTAAGCTTTCGTTAACTCCCTGTTCGACTTCATACGTCGGTACATTAAGTTTGTAAAAGCATCCTCTTCAACTTTGTGACCCTTAGCTTTAATGTCAGAAGCGCGGAAACCGTTAAGATCACTATTAGCGTTAGCGTGCTTAAAGCGAGCATCAACAGCTTCCGCAATTTTCGTTCTGGAACGCTTAGGATAAATATGCGTGTAGGCGTAATCTGTGATTTTTGGGTTCTTACGGATATCTCGGATTCCAGCGGCAATTTCTTCTGCATAAATCTCGTCGTACGCTCTCTTAAGAAAATCGTAGGCATCCGCCATACGACCTGTTCCACGACGACCAGTTTCCAAGTTTACGTGGAGAACCTTAGCTTCTTCGCGAGTAATCTCCATCTGCTTAGCAAACGCAGAAACTTCGTTCTTAAATTTCTCGTAGTTCCTAACACCAAGAGATTGCGACTTGTTACCGAGGTACGTGGTGTAACCCGGGTTGTTGCTAGAGTAACGGAAAGCCTTGTTGAAGCTCTCTCCGAAACGGGAAGCGTTAAAAGTATCCCCAGCTTTACGGCCGACGTTACCAAGTCCAGGCAGAGCTTTAACATCTCGTCCGAAGACTCGGAGCATAGGAACTCTCTGGACGCTATTAGTCATAGCCCCCATAACTTTAGCGTGGAAATCTAAAAGCTCAGTTTCAATACTGCGAGCAACGTCTGCGTTATTTGCCTGGTAGATTCCATCTCGCATAGCTTGGTCTTGCATACGAGCAGGGCCCTTAGTCTTAGACCTAGCCAGGTAACCATCTAACCAGGTTTTAACCATAGGGTCCGAGTTAGCAAGGTCATCAATAGCTTTAGGAGAAAGCTTACGCTTCTTCGTAGTAATGAAGCTATCGAAGTGATCCTGTAGTTGCTTGATCTTCTTGTTGCTTGCGTAGATACGAGCGTGCTTAAATTCTTCCGTCATAGTGTTGGCTACGGCAGGAACAATGTCACGCGGAGTACCAACCATCTTACCCTTGAGACCGCCAGCGTTAATATCGAAAGCAACTTGCTCTAAACGAGCTACGGCAGCATCCTCAATTGAAGCAAGAGGAGCGCGAGCTAATTTGAGAGTATCAGGAGTAAGAACAGGCTTTAGAGCTTTAATACGAATAACAGCTTCGTCCGCAGTTAGAACGCCTGCTTTAATGTGATCCAGAATTTTAGAACTAGGAGTAACCTTGGCGTACTCATCTAAGAAATCTACCTGGTTGATAGCACCAGATTCAAGATCATCAATAAGACGGACACGCTGAACAGTACGTGCGGCTTCTTTGTCCAACGGGTTTTTGAGTTCTGGAAAGTCATCTCCAACCTCACTAACTCTAGAACGGATAGACGACCTGTAGGCGTCGGTTCCACCTGATCCACCAGTCTTAACAAACCTAGTTGTAAATTGTTCGTCGGGAACAATAACGTCTGGGTACTTAGCCCGAACTTCTGCCATTAATTTTTTAGCCTCTACAGCAGTATCAGCAGCTTTTTGCTGGACACCGGCGTTTGATAATTTACGGGCCTTTGAAGCTACAGAAGCAGCATCGTTCATTTTATCTACAGCCCGAGCAGCATTTCTTACAACGTCATCAGCTTTGGCAAACGTAGCTGTACCTTTAGTGGCTCTAGCTACAACACCAATACCAAGATAAGTAACAGGGTCAAGAGCTACGTCCCCAACTAAACCTACACCACGATCTAAAGCAGTTGCCGGGTTGACGTTAAACTTCCACCCGGTAAAGGGCATAGTGGCGTCAATTTTCTCATTACCGAATTTATCTTCTAATTCGTTGGAGGCGCGAGCTAAAGCCCCTTGCGGGGAAGCGTTGAGCATATTACGGAGAATTCTGTTGCCGGAACCAGAGTTTTCTCCTTCCCCTGCCTGTAGGTCTTTAAGATCCTGAAAGACATCACCAAAGCCACGCTTACTCTGTCCGCTTAAACCTCTCCAACCACCATAGATAACGTCGTCACCGATAGACCAAAAAGGCTCACCAGCTTCAGCGGAATTTACAACCTCACCAATACTATTGGTAACAGCACGGCCTGGTCTAAGAATAAGGTCCAGCGGTCGCTCAATCTTACTTAAAACGTCTTTGTACCAAGGCTGATCTTCTGACTCTTTCTGCATTTCTTCTTGACGGGCAGAAAGAAACTGCTCCCTCTCTACGGCTTCAAGAGGGGAAGTGTTATTGGATCTTTGTTTATTTGCAGGCTTGTTTACAACAGGGGACTTTAACTTAGGCTTAGCTCCTTTAGAAGCAGCGTACTGCTCCTTAGGGGCAAGATTTATCTTCTCATAAGACTTATCCGTGTAAGCTTTTTGATTACGGTTACCCTGCATTAAGCGGTTGAAAGTATCCGCGAACTGCTTTCTGTTATCTTGCGCTGGGCTAGCCATTAGTCTTTACCTGTTGCGGTTACAGTTCGAGTAGTAGATGCGTTGCCAACAGAGCCGCTGGCACTTCTGATAAGACCCTGACGAGCTAACTGCTGCCTACTAAGCTTAGAGCCTGCATCTTTTTTCTTTTTTTCTTTGGCGATCAGAGAGGCGATATGCCCAGCAGCAGCCTTATTTGCAAAAGCCTTATTAAAGAAACCAGATGGCATAGGAACTGTCTTTGGCCTCTTACCAGGCTTTTCAAGTTCAGCGATTTCAGCGGAAGTTAATCCAATAGCATCTGTAGCTGCTTTAACGGATGCCGATGATTGGCTTCCGAGATACATTTCCATCATCATATCAGCGGCTTCTGGATCGGTCAATTTCATAGCGTTGTACTCGTCGAAAAATTCCGGGTCAAAAGACTTAGAAGATTCAACGGCTTTTTCGCTAAACGAACCCCCACCACTTCCACCGCCGCCCTTACCTCCACGACCGCCCCCACCACTTTTAGCGGCTTTAGCTTCGTCTTGGTTGGCGCGAATATCTCGCATAGCTTCAATCCAAAGAGCGTTCTGATCTGCTAAGGATTTTGCTTTCTGCTGTTCCAAAGAAGCTAAAGTATCAACACCCTGCTGTCCACGAAGAACTTTAAGAGTGTCTAAAAGGTCAGTGGAAGCGTTCCTCTGGGAATCAGAATTCTCCTGAATACGACGTAAAGCCGGATCGTAGTCTTTGTAAATCTGGTCGCCCTGAACACCTAATCCAGCAGCGCTAGCATCTAAGTTTGTCTTAGCATTCTGGTAACGGTCGTAACCGTCAGAAGAACTACCAGCGTACTTTTTAAGAATAGCTGCCTTAGCCTCATCAAAGTTCCCCTGTAGTCCTGTGTTCATTTCCGTAATACGCTTGGTAGCCGCGTCGTAAAGAGGGTTTAAATTAGTACGAGGATCTGGAAACATGGCGTTCTGTGCATCTTGCTCAGCTTTAATCCCAAGCCAATTAAGAGGGTCAGGGTTACCACCACCTACAGGGGCGGCAGAGTTGAGTGCATCCTGTTCCGCTCTAATACCCCGCCAGTTATGTGGATCTGCTGAATTACCACCGGGAGAGATAGCAGAAGTACCTTGCTGAGTTGGGGCAGCAACGTACTTAGGAATATCATTAGGTGTGTTAGCGTTGTTTCCAAAGAGCATTTTAAAGACGTTTGGCTTACCGCTAGAGGCAGCAGGTGGAGTAGCGGGATTACCGCGCCCCTTATTTCCAGAAGAGCCTCTAAGTGAGAATTTAAAAGGATCAATAGACATCAGAATCTCGTAACTTTTCCTGGTTTTGGTGCGGCGGCAGTTCTTCTAGGTGGAGAGTATGGTCTAACAGGAGCAACTGGTCTTTGTGGTGCAGTAGGTCTAGGTGGAGAAAAAGGTCGGACAGGATTAGCTGGAATAGGAGTCCTATTTGCAGCTTGTTCTGCCGCAATTCCCTTCCAGTTATAAGGATCTTCTGGAGTACCACCGGGCACAGGAGGAACAAAAGCAGGAGTTCCCGCAGCGGCTTGTTCGGCTGCAATTCCAGCCCAGTTATGTGGATCTGCCGGATTAAAAGAAGGCTTAATAGCATCTTGAGCAGCAGCGTCTGCGGCTTGCTGCCGAGCAATTGATTGGTCGTAAGAAGCCTGAGCGTCTAATCGCTGACCGGCAATACGAGAAAAATCATCATTAGCTGCGCCTTGCATAGACGCAACTTCCCTATCGGAATTCAAGTTGGTATCTGCTTGATTCTTAAGAGCGATAGAAGAATGGAGAGTACCTCTATCCGACGAGTTCTGCCTAGAGCCCTCAAGATTCTTTTTCCGGTTCTCATCCGAAGAAGCGAGTTTTTCTCTAAGGAGTCGTTCTACTGTAGCTTGACTTAAACCAAGCTGAGCTAAAGTAGAACCTAGTGTATAAAGCGCGTCAGACATTCTTTTGCTGCTTCTTTCTCATAATTCTGGCATAAGCAGTTCTTGAACTAAACTGATTCCTGCCGCTGGGATTCGGCTTCGTACCGCCAGCACCGTAGACCTTTTTACCTGTCAGCATTCTAGCGGCTGCGCCCTTAAAGTCAACTTGAGGATTCTTCATTTTTAAATCTCCGAACTATAAAACCAAGAGCCGGTAGGTCCGTTGTTATATAGAATGGCCGCTCTACCTACTGTAAAGCCACTATTCATAGTAAAATCATGCTCTACATATTTAGTTGTGTTTCTAGTATTTGGTATAGTAAGGATGACTGAGCCAAAAGATCCGTCCCAAATATAAGAAGATCCAGATGTTGTTAACGTAGGAGCAGCTCTCATTGTTACTGGAAGCACCATACCACAACGCCCGGCAGTTGTTACACTTTCAATCACACCTCGTAAAGGTGGGTCGACGAATACTTGAAAGTAACGACTGCATTTTTGTAAATCTTTGTCGAACCCTTGTGGAACGTAATCAATAGAAGATGTTCCTGCAACCAAAGTTGGCGCGGCTAAATGAAAAGTAGCTCCGTTTGTAGCTGAGAAGTTAACTTGGTTAGCTGTGCCTAAAAAGTTACCAGTTACCCAAGAATTAGTAGTAGCAGTTTGAAAAGTAGTTCCTGTAGCTAAAGTAATACTGAAAGTGCTAAAGAGATCAGAAAAATTAGTTCCCCAAGTGCCTGTAGTAATTGGTGGAATAGAAACAATTATTTTTTTCCACTCATTAGCTACCAAAGTAAACTCAGAAACAAAACTGCTGTTAGAAGAGCTGCTTCTAAGACTAAAACAATAGATTCCTGCTACAGAAGATTTAGCCCAAAAAGTAACAGTTGAAGATTTAGAACTGGAAGTACCGTGCCTTACAAATTCGTCCCCAAAGATCTTTTCTGAGCCTTGATTAATAAAAGAATAATCTCCAGCAGCTAAAGAAGAATCTACTGTTGTTACTGTGTGAAGTAAACTTCTGTAAGCGTTTACTCCTACCGGAAGGTCTGTAGATACATTGACTGAGTATCTAGCTGCTCCGGATGTTTGGATGCTCCATCTGTCTACAGCATAGGTAACGGAAGGCGCGGATGCTACAGGCAGTGTTCTTTGTTGAACAGTAAACCCGCAATTATCAAGTAGGTTAATGTTTGAAACTCCAAATAGCCCGGATAAAATTCCTGGATCTAACTGGTGGCGATGATCTTCTCTAGAGAAATATTCAGAAAAACCGGCTGAGGGATCAAACCTAGTAACAGGTTGAATTAAGCCATCTGGCCTAGAATTATCATTATTAAAAATACTCATGTTCTATAAACCTGATCTGGAATTTGCCTGGTGTCCGTATTAGTCTTATAGAGAATAGACTTAATCTTAGCAGAAGGAAAACTTTCCCCAACTTGTGAGTAAGTTGCGTTAGTAAAAAGTACTTCTAGAGCAACCTCGATGGTTGCAGTTCTCTCAATTGTAGTGGGAATCCTGATAACATCTGTAAAAGAAAATATAGGAGAAGCTGTAGCACCTGTAGAGACACTCGGAGAAGTAGTGGCAATATCTGAGTCAGTTCTTAAATTAGCACTTAATACTCTTAAAGAGTTTTTTAACGTGACAATTGGTTCAAACAAGCGCGCTAGAATGTTAGGAGCTGTTTGAATATTTACTTGTCTAGTAATTAGCGTAGCCGTAAACGTGGGGGCCGTCGCTGAATAGGTATTACTGTTACGAACAGAGTAAAATATAATGTCGAAGCGATCTGGGATGTTACTACCATCTAGTCTGTTTGCTCTAAGTTCAACAATAATATCAGTTTCTCTTCCTCCATCTGATATAGACATAGCAGTTTTTTTATTTTTAATAACATTAATTAAAGAAACGTGGGCTTCTACACCACTGATCGTGGCGCCATTAAATTGAATCTCTGACCAATTACCATCAAAATAAAAATACCTAGGTGTACCGTTATTAACCCACTCCTCATCAAATATGTCTGACGACGTGGTAGCCATAATAAAACCCTCTTGATAAGGAATAATTCTTACGGCAGTAGGAGTATTTTGATTTGCGTATCCGGAATTCCCAGTTCTAATACGGTACGTATCGAAACTTAAACCGTATATAATAGGGTCTCCGATTTCCTTTGTAGATGCACCGTTAAAGAGATATACCTGGTTAAGATCACAATATACAAAAGTATTTTTAACAAGAGCAACGGCGTTTTTTCTTTGAACTCTAACATTGGGAGAAATTAAAGTTAAAGTCCAGCTAGTAGGTTCGCCAAGAGCGTAAAGTTGATACACGCCTTCTGTGGTAAAAATAAAGATTCTGTCATTATGAACAAGCATATTGACGATAGTAGCACCGAGTGAGGGCATAGAAATAAAATTATTTCCGCCGTTCCAGTTCTCTGGGTACCCACCAGAAGTAGGTAAGTCAGTAAAGTAAAGCCTGTTAATTCCAGACGCAAATAATCTATCTCTGAAAACTACTAACGAGTTAAGTTCTTCTGTAAATGTTTGCAAAGAACCTATAGTAATAGTAGACACGTTGAAAGTCCACCTAGAAATATTTAACCCAGCAATATTTAATGCATAATACCTATCTCGATACTGCGCTAATTCTCTAGGCATAGCGGAGGCGGCCATTGTTACTGACGCTCCAGCAAAACCTGCCCTTTTAACCCAACGAACAATACCGTCAGGTGCAGTAGTCTGAGAGGTACTTACTAAAATTGGGTCGCCTGCCGCTACAGGGTTGGAACTAAAAGCCTTATGAAACCTATCAAAATCGTATTCGGGCACATCGGCAGTAACAGTAGTGTTAGTAATATTACTTTTAAGAACGTTAGTAGTTCCCTGAATATACGTAGGGCAGTAATTAGGCCTAAGAGAGGCTTCGCCGGTTTCATTAATATAGAAATTAGTTAATTGAGCGCAGTACCCTTCTGGTACAGTATCGGCGTCATCTGTTAACCACAGGCCTTTACTGAAATCAATGGCTTTGTATTCTTGACCGTAAACAGTCATCAGTAAGCCTCGTAATCATTTGGATCATCACGAATGACTGTGTAAGTGTCGTCACGAACAAAAGCTTCGTGCATACGATCCCCGATGCGAGAGTTAAACTCCCCCATCAACTTATCGTACATGCCCCAGTTTTCGTTTCTTTCGTGGCAACGAGCAGTAACGAATTCTACGATATCCTCGTGGTAAATCTCTGGGAGGCTTAAAGTAGTTAAGCTGGCAATAGTAGTGGGAACCCCCCTGTAGGTAAAAACTACAGGGGTAACGTCAGCATCGGGCGGATCTGGATAAAGTAAGATTTGTCCGTTGTTGTAGTAATAGTAGTAAGGCTCAGACCTATCTTGAGTTTCATCTACACCAAGAGCGTCTAAATCATCCTGGTCAATAAGTGATAAAGGACTACCACCGTACTCTAATCTCTCACCAGAGATAAATCCAGAGGGTAAAGTATAAGGAAAAGTAGAACCGTTGCCCGTAAACGTAACTTTAACATCACCAGTTTTACGCACAATCTGTAGCTGAGCGTCGTTGATAAAATCATAGAAATCTGCACTGGTAATTAAGATGTTAGCCGAGTCACCAAAGCGACGCTGGGCTTTACGAATTACGTCTGCAACGTTCATAAGCTATAGCTCTTCTTTCCCTTATTGTATTTAATGCCGTGATTATCACTAATCGTAATGAGTTCGTCGTTTTTCTCGAACGAGTACTCAGACTTATCTGTAGCCAAAGCGCCTTGGAAAATCTCATGGTTATGGCCCATGATTTGATTATCTGCATCTTCCTGCTTAGCCTTAAGTTCAGCTTCCTTCTTAATAAGCTGCTCCCACTGATCGTTCTTCGTCTGATCGGCTAGCCAAACACGATGAATAACCTGATCATCTAAAGTCCATGCTTCAAGAACTCGTGTCATAGACCCGTTCTCTTGAATCTTAACAACAATAAAAGGAGCCTCATTAACACTAGACTGC
>ENA-ORBV01003953-ORBV01003953.1-microbial-mat-metagenome-genome-assembly--contig:-NODE-3953-length-29054-cov-5.662042_pt1 | contig 29054 bp, 17 predicted proteins | sample MGYA00237777_ERZ505514 | MGnify/ENA primary metagenome ERZ505514 (study PRJEB26160, sample SAMN06269048) | microbial mat metagenome | isolation source: Oligotrophic lake microbial mat | place... | reverse complement strand
TCCTTGCCCCGCTCCGCAGAAACCGCTAACGGATTTGCCGAATGAAAACCGCGATCACCTCCCCCGACGCCCCCGCCGCCCTCGGTCCCTACTCGCAAGGCATCCGCAAAGCCCCATTTGTCTACTTCGCAGGCCAGATCCCACTCGACCCGAAGTCGGGCAATCTCATCGAAGGCGACGCCGCAGCCCAGACCCGCCAGGCCTTGGAAAATCTCTCGGCCCTGCTCCATGCCGCCGGGCTCGGATTCGAGCACGTCGTGAAGACCACGGTGTTCCTTGCCGACCTTGCCGATTTTGCGGCCATGAACGGTGTGTATGCGGAATACTTCGCAGCCCCCTACCCGGCCCGCTCGACCATCCAGGTCGCCGCGCTGCCGAAAGCCGCCCGAGTCGAGATCGAGGCGGTGGCCATCGCGGATTGATACGCCCCCATCGAATGGACATCGATCTGCTGCAGGAATTCCGCCGGACCGGTGCGCTGCTGGACGGGCATTTCGTGCTCCGCTCGGGTCTGCACAGCCGCCAGTTCTTCCAGTGCGCCCTGCTGCTGGCCGACACCCCAACCGCCGTGAAGGTGTGCGGACACTTGGCGGAGCAGTTGCGCGACTTCACGTTCGACTCGGTGATCTCGCCCGCTCTGGGCGGCATCGTGGTGGGGCATGAACTCGCCCGCCAATTCGGGGTGCGTCACATTTTTGCCGAGAAGGAGGAGGGGCGACTGGTGGTGCGCCGGGGATTCACCATCCGCGAAGGCGAACGATTCCTCATCGCCGAGGACGTCGTCACCCGGGGCGGACGCGTCCAGGAAACCGTGGACATTGTCCGGGCACACGGCGGGGTGCCGGTGGCGGTCGGGGTGCTGGTGGATCGCAGTGGCGGCAACGCACCCGACTTCGGGTGTCCATTCGTGAGCCTGCTTCGGATTGACGTCGAGACGTTCCCGTCCGACCAACTTCCGCCCGACCTCTTGGCAACCGCGGCCGTGAAACCCGGAAGCAAATAGGCGGCAGCGCACCGCCCTGCACATCCCGGGGTGAGTCGGCCAACTTCGTTGTAGCCGCTACAGCGGAAGCCGCCCTATCAGCGGAAGCGATCCGGCCTCAGTATTTCACGCTGCAGCCGTAGGGCTTGGTCGTTCCGTTGGAAACGGGCTTGCCGGCTGCCAGTTCGCCGAGGGCGGTGCGCACGTAGTTCGTCGCACCGGCAAGGTCGTCCTTGCTGGCGGAACTGTTGCTGTCAATCGCACCCTGGTAAACCAACTTGCCCGCGGGATCGATGATGTAAAGATGCGGCGTGGTCTTGGCCGCATAGAGCTTGCCGACTTTGCCATCCGCATCCAGCAGCACGGCCGTTTCACCGGTCCCTTTGGCAGCCGTCTCTTTCTTCCAATCCTCGGGGGACATGTGGCCTTGCTTGCCGGCGGCGGACGAGCAGATGGTGAGCCAGACCGTTCCCGCCTTGGTGGCTTCCTTCTGCAGACCCTGCATGTTGCCGGACTCGTAGTGCTTCTTCACGAACGGGCATCCGTGATTGACCCATTCGAGGACGACCGTCTTGCCCTTGAAAGAGGAGAGTGCGTGCGGCTTGCCTTCGATATCGGTGAGGGTGAACTCGGGCGCAGCATCGCCGGTTTTCACTTCCGCACGAGCGGGGGCAACGGTGACGGCAATGAAGGCGGCAATGGCGATGGCAGACGTTCGAAGGAGCGATTTCATTTAGGATTCAGTTTGGGTGGTTGGAGAGTGTTTCAAGTGAATCGAGCACAACTTTTCGAGTAAGCAACTCAGGCAACACCACCGGCTCATCCCGGCCCCCGGCCGGATAGAACAAATAGAAGGGCACGCCGGCCCTTCCGTGACGGCGAAGAATCGACGTGATCGCCGGGTCGCCGCTTGTCCAATCGGCCACCACGAACTCGACGCCCTTGCGGGCGAACGCATCCTGCACCTCACGGCTCTTCAGCACGGTGCGCTCGTTGACCTTGCAGTTGATGCACCAGTCCGCCGTGAAATCGACAAAGACCGGCCTCCCGGTCGCAAGCGCCTCGCGAAGCCGGGCGGGGAAATCGACCGGCTTCGCCGTGAGCTGACTCCACAAGATCGAGCCAAACCAGAGCGCCGTCGCCAGAACCAGCACCCCCATCGCCTGCTTCATCCGCACCATCCACGGGCCGGGCCGGGGAAGGAACCGCATCCAGGCGGGATTGGCGCTGAGCAGAAAATAAGGGAGCGCCATCCCGGCCGCCGCAGCGCCGAAAATCGAGAACACCACCGGCGCCGGCTGCGAAAGCGCGAACCCAATGGCAGGTGCAAGCAACGGAGCCGTGCACGCCGATCCCAACAACGTCGCGAAAAGCCCGTGTACGAACGCCCCCCCGGCTCCACCATGGCCCGTAACCCGCCCCAGCCAGGAATTCGCGCGCGTCGGCAACCACACCTCGAACAACCCGAGCAGATTAAGCCCGAACAACAGGCAGATCACCAGCATCGCCGCCACGAAGGGCGGATGCTGAAACTGAAACGACCAATTCAATGAGCTTCCAGCCGCCTGGAAACCCACGACCAGCGCGGCAAGCCCGAGAAACCAGGCAAACACCCCGCCCGTGAACGCCAACCCCAACTCGAAGACCTTGGCCCGGGACTGACCCGCCTGCTCAAGAAATCCGTAAACCTTCAGCGCGAGCACCGGCAACACGCACGGCATCACGTTCATCAACAGCCCGCCCAGAAATCCGTAGAGGAGATTGCGCAACAACCCGGACCGCGACGACGGGGCTGGAGCCGCAATCCCTTCTCGGGGGGAAAGCTTCTCCCCACCAATCATCCACGCGGTCGATTCCCCGGCCGAGGGCGTCGCAGTCAGCACCTTCAACAATCCATCCATCCGATCCCCTTGAAACCCCGGTTCGACCGGAATTCGAATCACCCGGGCCAAGCCGTCGCCACTCACCACCGGATGCGCAGGCAACACCCGATCGCCCGGAAGCGGAAAGAACTCGACGCCATCCCCGGCTGCAACTCCCGTCACACGAAGGATCAAGGCGTCCGCCTCGCGCGACCATGCAAGCGCAAACGGAATGGGGCCGGCCCGGGGCTGTCTCGCGGCAAAACGGGCGAATAGTTCACCCTCGGTTTGTGCAGTCGGCCCGGACTGCGGAAAGACGAGCTCCAACTTGGCGCTGCCCGGAATACACAACGCCTCGCAGACCAACCAACTGACCTCCGCCCGCAACCGGAAGGGTCCGCTCGGAATCACGTCCGGCAACCGAATCTCAGAGACGAGCAACACCTCATCCTTGTAGCCGTAGACCTCCAGGTCACCCGGCTCCACGATCCGCAGGGGCACCGGCCATTCGATCTCGCCAGCCTGAAAGCCGGGAGGCAGGTCCCACCGAATCCGCGTGGGCATGCCCGAGTCGCCGGGGTTGCGCCAATAGGTGTGCCACCCAGACGCCTGGCGCAGATGAACCCCCACCCTGAGATTGCCCCCGGGTGTCAGCACCGCAGTGTCCGCAACCAACCGGGCTTGCACAAGCTCGCGCCCCTCATACTCCTGAGCCTGCAATGAAACCCCCGCCACCAGCAGCAGCAAAACGATCAGACAACGCATGGACATTACTATCATGCTCCGTGCCCCGGCTCAAACCGATCCCGCACCCGAACCCAGTCCTCCTCGGTGTCGACATCCTCAAGCCGATCCAGCAAGCGGGCCGCCAACCCCTGCTCACGGACCCGCTCCAGGGTCGTCGCGAGCACGCTCGATTCGCCCCACGGGATCCCCTCAAACAACGCGGGCAGCGGACGGGCCAGCGCGACCAAATAGTATCCCCCATCCGCGCTGGGACCCAGCACCACGTCCGCGCCCTCCGCAAGCCCAGCCCACGCCTCTGCGAACGTGGCCGCAGCCACATCGGGACAATCCCCACCAATCGCCGCCACGGGCCCATGGCCGGATTCGAACGCGAACGCAAATGCCGCAATCAGCCGCTCGCCAAGGTCGCCTGCGCGCTGCGGTAAAAACCGGGTTCCGCGCGGAACCAGCTCGCCAAGCCACTCCCTCGACGCCCCCTCGCGACCAGGCGGATCAAACCAAACCTGTAGTGAGATCCCCGCCGGGATCCGACGCAACACCTCGGTCACGAGCACCCGATGAATTCGAGCCGCCTCCTCAAACCCCATCGTGGCCGCAAGGCGAGTCTTCACCCGCCCCGCATCGGGATATTTGACGAACAGCAGCAACGTCGGAACACTCATTCCCGCAAGACTCTCACGATGCGCGGTGAACGCCATGCATTCCTGCCAGCCCGGACCAACTGCTCGTGGCGTGTTCATCCGGCACTTGGACCCGCCGGACATGAAGTATGAGACGACCGTCAACCGTGCTTGTCGTTGGAGCGCTCATGCACCCACGGCACTCAAATCGTTCAAATCATTATACAGTGCAACCGGTTAGACGGACTACCCTAGCCTCCCGGAATTGGGAGGGCGGGTGGTGTTGCCGGAATCGACACGGGATCGAGCCGCAACGCCCGCAACGAATAGAGGACCTCGCCCAATTCACGCACCCGACGGGCGCCATCCCTCCGCTTCTCGCCAAACCGATCCCGGAGCGCCTCGAACACCCCATCAACAAACCGTCGGCTTCCCAATACCGCACCATCCGTGAAATATCGCACCCGGCAGCGGAGAAAATCGGCGGACCCCAACCGTCCCCCGCGGACGAGTTCGGCCCGCACGCGCTCCGCATCGAATCCAAGCCGGATCGGACTACCATCCTCCCGCACACCTTCCTCCCCCCCAATGCCAAATAGCAACGCGCGGTAGGCCGCAAGCACCGCCTCTTTCCCCGCTGTTGTGAGAGGCAGGCGGGGCGCGGGATCCAAATCACCCTTCGAGTTGCGCGCCCTTTGACGCACCTGACCCACCGGCCTGGCTACGCCATCACGCATCAGGCTGGCGAAGGCGGCCTGGGCGACTTTGCCGCCGCCAACCGCCTCACCGTAGCCACTCCATCGATAGTCTTTGGGATCGTCGCAAATCCCGGCCCGCACCGGGTTCAGGTCGATATAGGCCGACACCATGTGAAGCGCCTGCCCGCTCCCCTCGACCAGACTGCTCCGAAAGCGTTCCTCCCAGAGGGTTCCCTTTCGCTTGTGGCGTTTGTTGAACCACTGGGTGAAGCGCTGCTTGAGCGTCTTCATGAACTGCGAAATGTCCCACATGCGCCCCGTCCATCGATCCAGCAACTCCCGGGCCGTTGCGTCCCCCGCCATTGCTCGGACCTGGTGAAGTTCCGCCGCCAACGCATCCGCCCGTTTCGAGCCGTGAGCCTGGCGAACGATAGATAAAACGTCCTGCTCCGTGGGGGGAGATTCCGGGGGGCGCGGCACTGCGATCAGCAAATGGAAGTGGTTGGAAAGGATGCAGTAGGTCAACACCTGCACCCCGCAGAGCCGTTCATACATCCGCATAAATCCGATGAATTGTTCGCGTTCCTCCGGTCCGAGGACGAATGCGCGATCCACCACGCGGGAAACGACATGGTAATGCGAGATCCCCCAATCGGCGGGAGCTTTCAGTCGGGCCTGGCGCATGCCCGACATTCCAGCAAACCCAGGGGGCCGATGCAACCATATTCCTACTAAGGGACAGACACATTGTTGTAGACATATTGTATTCCATGCGAGACATATTCCATGCGAGCACCGGGCTCACCGCGCCCGGCTACAACAGACCGCCGCCCGACCGATCCTGCCCTCCGCTGTAGCCGGGGGCGCCGACCCCGTTCCGTTCTGCGATCCCCGACCCACGTCACGCGACCACCGGGCTCACCGTGCCCGGCTACAACAGAACAGCGCGACCACCGGGCTCACCTCGCCCGGCTACAACAGATAGCCGCCCAAGCGATCTCGCCCTCCGCTGTGGACGGGGGCGCTGACCCCGTTCTGAGGTCCCTTCGCCATCCCGGGCAACCCGAGCACCGGGCTCGACCCCGACAAGCCAGGCCGGGCTGTGCCACGGTTGCAACGAACCGCGGTCCGGGTCGTTGGTTCCAAAGGGGAAGCATCCCCTGCCGAACGCGGCGGTTACGACCGCCGACGGCGGGCCACCAAGAGACCGACCCCTCCGAACGCGAGCAGCGCGGAGGAGGGCTCGGGGACGACCGTGACGGTGATGCTCAGGTCGTCAATGGCCATGGCCACTTCGGTGCCCGAGAGAAAATCGATGTCGAGCCAGCGGAACATGATGGTCTCGTTCGGCTGGAGAAAGATGAGTTGCAGGTTTGCCTTGAGATCAAACTCCACCGCCGTGCGATTGTCGGCCAGGTTGCCGTCCAACTGGGCACCGATTCCCGACACCGGGGCGGTAAACGTCAGCCCGGGAACCTGGGTCCAGCCGACGTCCGTGGTCGGCGTGAGGTCCGTTATTGCCACGAACGACTTCTGGTAGCTGAACGTGAGGGTTTGGTTGGCCACCCCGTTGCGCCACTGTTCGCCGGTGTAGGAGATCAATTCGAACTGCATGTTCGCGCTGCCGTTGTTGGTGAACGTCACGCCGTAGGCGAGGTTGCCGGTGCCCGAGGTGTTGAAGCTGCCCAGGGCGCGCTCGCCGGACGGGGACGCGCCGTAGCTGTAAATGTCGCCGCTGGTCAGGGTCCCGTTGTTCGCGATGTAGTTACTTCCAAACGTCACCCCTGCTTGGGCGAACCACCCGATGATGCTGCCCGGGTTGGTGGAATTGTCGGCCCAGACGTTGGTTGTCCCGGTGGAATTCAACGTGTTGAAGTCTTGGGTGTAAGTCTGGTTCGTCGAAATATTGATGGCCCGGAGTGGCGCCACGACGCCCACCGCAAGACCCAGCAGGAGCAGGAGGAAAGCGACGCGGAAACGGTTCATGGGGCCAATGGGGGAAACCACTACCCATTTCTGGTGGCATCGCCGGGAAATGTCAACCTACATTCCTCCACCTACATTCCTCCATACGATACGGATTCGACGGCGTGATTCGAAGTGCGTGAGAGTCGAGGCTACTTTCCGCTTCAGACGGGGTCAGCCCGCCCCGACCTGTCGGGGGTGCCCCCGCTACGCGCCGCGAGCACCGGGCTGATCCAGCCCGGCCACACCAGAGGACTCACCCACATCTAGTCACGCCTGGGCAAATCTGCGTGATTCAACGAGGTTGGGAGCCTCTCGGGCCCATGGGCTCATCGATGGGCCGGGGGCGGTGCTTTGGTGGGTGCCATGCAGGCCGGGCGTGCAGCTCCGGAGAACTGCGCGCCCAGTGGCAAAGGCAAGCGGGGAGCTGATTGGGCTGGTAGCGGGAGGAGCCGGGTCGTCGGAAAAGGACGAGGTCGTCGCCCAGTTTGGGTTGGAACCAGGCGGTCGGCCGGGCTAGCTTGAGGTTGTGAAACAGTATCGGCTCAATGTGGAACGCCAGAAGCGGCGCTATTCCATGATGAAATCCCGGGCGTTGCTCCGCCGCTGGCAGGGAAAACCGGAGGGAAATTCCGCCGTCGCCGCCGGCCGGAAACAGATTCCGGACAATTCCGAACCGTGGCTGCCCGGCGGGGTGCGATCGGTGGCGGATGCGCTGTGGATTTCGGATCGGATCAAGGAGACGCTTGAACAGTGGAGAATCCCCTCACCACCGCAGAACTGACACGGCGGTTGGCCGGCGTGCATCGGGTCCTCGTGTTGGGTGGACTTGCAGTAATATCGCATGGGCACACGCGCCCCACCTACGACGCCGACGCGTGGCTCGACCCGACTCTCCCCCCACAAGCGTGGGCAGACGCAGTCCTCCGCATTCTGACCCCCCACCCTCAACTTGGCATCGTCAGCATCGGGGATTGGCAGCCGATCTCATCCGCTGGCCTCGCTGCGGTTGTTGAGCGGGATGGCGTGATTCGCGTAACGGGATCCAACCAACCGCTCGACATCTTCCGCGTCCCGAACGAATTCGAGGCAACCGATTTCGACACCGTGTGGGAACGGGCGTCGCCGTTGGATGACGGCACGCGGGTGCCGGACACCATTGATCTTCTGGTGACCAAGCAGGACACGGGGCGCGTGAAAGATGCCCAGGACATCGCGTTCCTCGAAGCCAAAGCGGAGCAGGAATATCTCGCCCAACTCCCGACCGCCCCGGCCGGGCATGCCACGGCCATGCTCGCGCGCTTTCTCACACCCGCGGTTGCCGAATGCGCGACCCGGCACCCGGATGAATCGGTCCGCCGTCTCGGTCACCGATTTCTCGTGGAGCTCGCCGGGGACGGTGACCCGTTCGCGCAGGAGATCCTGCGGAAACTGGGTTGACGCGCCCGACCGATCCCGCCCTCCGCTGTAGACGGGGGCGATGACCCCCGGTGTTGACTCCCTCGCCTCCCGGCTCGGTCGCCCTTCGGGCTGCCCGTCCATCTCCGCGCTCCCCGGCGCTTCGATTCTGCATTCCCCGCCCGACGCACGCCCCACGAGCACCGGGCTCACCGCGCCCGGCTACAACAGACGGCCGCCCGACCGCCTTCGGCCTCCGCTTTCCGCTGTAGACGGGGGCGATGACCCCGTTCTGCATTCCCCGCCCGACGCACGCCCCACGAGCACCGGGCTCACCGCGCCCGGCTACAACAGACGGCCGCACGACCGCCTTCGGCCTTCCGCCCTCCGCTGTAGACGGGGGCGATGACCCCGGGTGTTGACTCCCTCGCCTCCCGGCTCGGTCGCCCTTCGGGCTGGCCGTCCATCTCCGCGCTCCCCGGCGCTCCGATTCTGCATTCCCCGCCCGACGCACGCCCCCCGAGCACCGGGCTCACCGCGCCCGGCTACAACAGACTGCCGCCGCCGAATGCCGCTCGGTGGTGGATTGACTTTCCGGCAAATTGCCGGAAGATTACTTCCATGCCATCCGCGTCCAACACCGAACGCCTGGAAGCCCGCGTCCCGGTCTTCTTGAAGCGGCTCGTCCAGCGCGCCGCCGATCTGCAGGGACGGTCGCTCACGGATTTCGTCATTGCAACCCTCGACAAGTCGGCGCGCGAGACTGTGCGGGAACATCAGGTGATGCGACTCAACGCGAAAGACAGTCGGGCTTTTGCAGAAGCCCTGATCCACCCCCCGAAACCCACTGCAGCTTTGAAGCGCGCCTTTGCCGCCCACTCGCGAGCGGTCACCATGCAGTGAGCGCCCTGTTTTCGGAACCTCTTGCCGCGCACCACGACCGGGCATCGTTCCAATGCGGGATTCCGGGACTCGACGCCTATCTGCAGACTCAGGCGAATCAGGACATCCGCCGGAAAGTGGCCGCTGTTTACGTTCTGGTGGATCGATCCACCCCGGCCGTGATCGCCGGCTATTACACACTCTCCTCGTTTGCGGTCGAAACTTCCGACCTGCCCGAAGTGACTCAACGAAAACTCCCGAGATACCCGCTCACGCCAGCGACGCTGATCGGACGACTCGCGCGTGATCTGCGGTTTCCGGGCATCGGCGGGCACCTTCTGGCGGATGCGCTGAAGCGAGTGCTTCTGCACGCCGGGCAGGTCGCCTCCGCGGCGGTCGTGGTTGATGTAAAGAACGAGGTCGCACGAAAATTCTATCTCCGCCACGGTTTTCTGACTTTGCGGGGGAACACGAAGCGCTTGTTTCTCCCGATGCGGGTCATTCAAGCCATCGGATAAGCTGCCTTCACAATGGGGTGAGGCCCTGTTTGAGAAGCCCGCACTCCCTGCGAGCCGGACGCCTCACCACGCCCCCCGAGCACCGGGCTCACCCCCGGCAGGCCGGGGCAGGCTTCGCCCGGCTACAACAGAGCGCCACCCGACTGCTTCGCCTTCAGCCTTCCTCCCTCGTTCACGCCACGGCGGGCAATCTCCCGCCTTTGCCTACGACTCCTGGCTGATGACGTCGGGGATCACGACGCCTTTGATTGGGGCCTTGGCGTTCGGGAGCAGGACGGATACCATGATGGGCTTCTGAGGCTTGCCGTCGGCGGACGCGGCACGCGGGGGCGGCGCGCTGAAATAGACGCCCATATAGGCGCCGCCGCCCCGACGCAGGGCCCCGCTGTAATAGGAGGTGCCGACATACGGGTCGCCGTTATTCTTGGCGGTGACCTGGAAGGTTTTCTGACCTTCCTCATCCACGATCTGCGCATTGCTGAGGGAAAACTGGAAGACCGGTTCAAACGTGATGGTGGGATCCTCGATAGAATGCTCGACGTAATTCCGCGGCACATAGAACGGTGTCGCCGCATTGGGACTCATCCGGATGATGATCGACATGCCCACCCGATCCTTGGCAAGGCGCTGGACCCGGACGATTTCGTAGGATAGATCCTTGTCGACCGATTCGCCTTTGAAATTCGCCGCGAATTTTTTGGCGCCCTGCCAGTTGCCGCCGATCATCTTCTTCCGTGGCCGGGGTGTCGGACTGGCTGTAGCGGATTTCGCAGCCGCCGGGTCCGTCGCCCCGTTCTGAGCGGGCGACTGGTCGGCGGTCGCCGCGAGAGCGCATAGGGTCAAAGCGATCCATCGGACTGAGTGGCCCGCGAATGGAAGATTGGATAGGCGTGAGAGGTCCATCAATGCGTGAAGTGTATAGATGTGTCTGGGACGGAAACGGGGTGGGTCAGTCGACTTGCTCGGCGTAAACGACCCGGTACTTGTACTGCGGCTTGCCGGTGCGTACATTGTCACCGAGCAAAGCCGTGTTGTTGCCAGTGAGCGGGAAGGTCAGACGCGGATGGAGTTGGGGGTCCTTCACGTCATCGAGCGTGCCGGGTTGCCCGTCTGGCCCCGGAGCAACCTTGTTGCCGGCGAAGTCGTCGGTACCGAGATCGAGATAGCGTTCGACGATGAAGCGCATGCGGCTTTCCCCGATTTTCCGGTCGCCGATCTCGACCTGATCGTAATTCGTGTTCGAGCGGACCTTGCTGATGCTCTGTGAGACCGCCCAGACCGAGAACGTGTTGCTCTGGGTGTTGAAATGGCCGATCGACTGCATGAGCAGGTCATTGCGAGAACGGACGGTCACCGCCGTGCCATTGGAGAGGGTTACGGAGAGGCTGTTGGTGTAATTCGCAATCGCGGGAACGTTCGCTAACTCCCCGGCCACGGCGAGCGGACGGCCGAGGCCCCCCATCGCAGGAGGTTTCCGGATGTAATCGTCGATGGCGGCCGCGATGGATGTTTCGTTCACGCTGGCGCCGGCATTCCAATCGGTCGTGCCGTTGAGCGTCGCGTTGTTGGTGAGAATCGTCGCGTCGGTGGAGAGCGATTTGAACGCGGCGGCGAGCGTGGTGTTGCGGGTGACGGTGGAGAACGGCACGATCACACTGTTGGGGTTAATCCGACCAGCAGTGGCCCCGCCCGAGGTAAAATTGGTGAAGCGCTGTCCCACGCTGGTCTGGCCGATGTTGGCGACCCCGGGAACAGTGAACAGATCGAGCAAAGCCCAATCAGGGTAGCTGATCCCCGTGCCGGGATTGGTCTGGCTGGCGTCGGTGGAAGGGGCGAAGTTCAGAGTGCGAAAAGGAACCCCTTTCTGTTCCGTCAGATTGGCGGACAGGTTGTCGGGAATGATTCCAGTCCGGATGCGGGAGAGCACGCCCACAGAGGGGAGGCGTTGGGTGCGACGCACGGTGCCGGAAGGATCGAGGGCGGACCAGGCAAGGGCACGGTTGTCGGATGTGGCGGGATTGGTCCAGCCGGAAGGTGGCGCCCCCAGTGTTGCATTGCCGGGCATTGAACTGAGACTCCAGGACGAAATCCAATCCCCCGGAAACTTGTTCACCATCGGATCCCGCACATACCAATGATAGTAGACAATCTGACTATTGGAGGAGACGTCGATGGGCTCGTGCTGCGGGAATTGCAGAGTTGCGAGCTTTAGGCGATTAGCGATTGTTGCATTAGTTGGCGAACTTATGTCAGTTCCGTCGACCCAAGGAACACCACCAAGGCTGTCTAGTGGCACCGCTTCCCACAGAGTCCACCGCGAATTGTCATTGGAATTGGGGCGTCGGCCACTTAGCCAAAAGGAAAGACCTCCACTCATGGTAATGCCAAACGTGTCGGCACCCATATCCACGAAATTGGTGTTCTTCCGGATTGTAACGGTCTTCCACTGGCCCGGACGCCAATCCTGCGCGAAGGGAGAGCCATTGACTCGAATCAACATCGCGCGATTTCCCACATTATCAGTCGGAGTCGCAGGATCCGGATTGTAGACCTGCAGCAGCGAGGTGCCTTCGGGAGCGAAGCTATGCTGGCCACCTGCTTGCCTCTTGCCGTAGTTAGGATCACTCGTATTTCCGGTGATGATTGGACGATTGATATTCGAGGCCTTAGTCTGATCTGGGTCCTTCAGAGGAGCGGTGGCGTTTCCTTTCGGGGCGCCCCGGAGATCCACACAGGTATTCCCAAGATCGTTTACCACCGACCACATATTGTCCCACCAGGACTGATAGCCTATGGTTCCGGGATCGGCATCCGGTCCCATTTGGCCCCGTGCTTCCGGATTATTGAAGTATTGCCGCCAGTAAGTATTTCCTGTGATGGTAATTCCATCCCCTAAAGCAAATTGTCCGAAAAAACTCGAACTGATTTGAGAGGGACCAACTCCTTCGGGAAAATAGAATTCGAGCGTTAACTGATTCACTCTGAACCGCGGTCCATCTCCACCTCCAGTGTCGGGAGTTGTTTCCACTTCAAGCAGCACTTCGCTAAGCAATGGGCCGCGAGAAATTCCCATAACTGGCTCTCCACTTAGCCAGCCTTTAGGGAGAAATGATGGCACAACGGTGTTTCCAGTTTGGGGAAGTTCCGTGAGCACGCCTTTTTGCATGATGTCCAATATTTGCAGCGCAATGCTGTCAACCTGGCGGGCGTTGTACTTTGAACCTAAATTGGCACCAGCAGCGGCACCTTGAAATCCGGGCCAAGATACACTTGAATTGGCTGAGTTTCTGCCTGAAATATATTGAGCAATGAGGGCTCCCAGCGCATAATTTTCGGTAGCTGAATCAAACAATGGCACAACTCGAGTTGTGTCGTAGCCCCCGAGAATTTCGGAGGTTATCCCAATTCGTTGCGAAAACCAACCTTCGGAGAACGAACTCTTCTGCACAAACCTCGATGGCCACTCGCGAGACAAATTTACCGAAGTCGAATTTCCCCAAGCGGTGGACGAAAGGTTCCCTGCCCATGCCTTATAACTGAAATTCCCGAGCTGGCTGGTGGTCGGATATTGCTGGAGTGCCGCCAGCGGGATTCCCGGACTGCCCCCTAGCCCCACCAGGTAACTCTGTGTCTCCGCTCCGTTGATGCGCGCCGGAAACAGCATGATCTTCGGTTCCCCGAAGAAGTTCAGTTCAGGGGAGCGTGAGTAGTGGGTGAGACCGAACTTGTTTTCCTCGTACACCGAAGCGTTGCCACCGCTGAGGGCGAGCATCCCGCGGGGTTCGAGGAACGGCAACTGGCGCGCCCGGGCGGTGAGGTTGGCGGTCAGGCTCTGGGTGAAGTTGCTGAGGGCGGTAAGATCGACTTCGGTCGGCTGGCCGGCTCCGTCGCTGCGTGCGTCCCAAGTGGCGGTCCCGCCGGCCTTGGCCTTGGACCAGGCGATGTTCGTCGGATCTGCGTAGCCATCCCCATCGGTGTCTGCGTTCCAATCGCCGGTGCCGTCGGTCTTGATGATGTCGAAAGTGACCCCGGAGGCGGTGTTGTAGTTGACCTTGGCCGATTCGTCGTCGACCCAGAACGCGTAGCGTCCGGCGACGGGGTTGGAAACGGAGGCGTTGGTGAGATTGGAGGTGCCGTCCCGCAGCACATTCACCCACTCCACGTCCATGACGGGGGCGGTGGTGTTCCCGGCGGGGACCCCGGCGATGGGGTAGGAACCACCCAGACCGGCCTGGTTCAGGTTCACGGTGCCCGTGTTATTGCCGCTGCTCAGGTTCGATTTGGAATAGAGATCGCCGTCAACCGAGCTATCGACGGTGATATTTCCCACGATATCGAACACACTGATCCGCCCGGGCTGGGAGGCCCAGATCTTGTTGGCGACCGATCCGGCATCGATCGAGGCCCGCAACCGCGCCACCGCGAGATCGCGCCCGTTCAGGGTGATCGCCTTGGCGACCTCGGATTCGTATTGGGCGCGCGCCACGCTCCGCTCGGTGGTCATAATGGTCGCGAACCCGACGACCAGGATGGTGATCAGGACAAGGATCGAGAGCGTGAGGATCAGGGCGACGCCGGAAGAAGAAGGAGGAAGGCGGAAGGATGAAGGATGAAGGGCAGAGGCGGAAGCGCGGCGATGGAGCGGGCGCAGTGGCGGAAAGGAGGAAGGCGGATGGACGAAGGCGAAGGCGGGCTCGGAACCTCCGGGGCAGGTGGCGGAATGCGGATGGAACTGTGGAGTGTTCATCGGGGCCTCCTCAGTGGGCATTGACGAGGAATACGGTGGTGCTGAAGCAGCGGGCGGCCTGGCGCATCCCTTTGGGCAACCCGGTGAGAAATGCCGGGATGCCGTCGGTTGCGTCCCACATCTTCGATGGGTCCGCCGCCTTGGCGAGGGCGAGATTTTGGATCGTGGTGACGTCGCCCGTGGTGATGCGCGACGCACGGGTGGAATCGATGGTCACGATGGCGATCTCAACCGCCGGCGGCAGGGCGGGTCCGGCGACCTTGACGTCGTCGGCGTTGTTGTAGACGCCGTCCGGCCCGTTGGAGATGTAACCGCGACGCGAATCGAACCCGTATCCATTGTTGATCTTCATCGGGACACCGGCCTCGTATTGGATGGGGTGGCCGAAGGCGTCGAGCGGGCGGATCCAAAGTCCGATCACGTTATCGGCGAACCAACCCTGATAGGTGGGAGCGGTGGCGGGGGCGATTGCGTTGAGGTTGCCCGAGGTGACCCAATTGACCTGGGGGGTCTTGAAGACCGTGTAGTTGGCCGTATCGGCGGGATCGACCTGATACCGGCACAGGCGGGCCTGCGTGCCGTCCCAGCGGACGAAATACCCAATAGTGGCGAGGCTTCCGCGAGAGGTGTTGCGCGCAATGGGGGCCTGCCAGAAGACCGCATGCGGGTTGAGGAACGGGTTGTTACCGCTACCGTTGCCGGTGGTGTTCGGATAGGTCGTGGAAGCGACGCCGATCAGCGCCGGGAGGCTGGCGACAAAATGGGTCGCTAGGGAGGAATAGGTGGGTGGCGAGCCCGGACCGCTCTTGAAATCGATGACTTCCGGATGGGAGATTCCGGAGGACGCCTGCCGGATTTCGGTGGCCATGAAATCGAGGATGGCGCGTCCGGTGCTGCGGCGCTCATTCGCGGACTGTCCTTCACGCCAGGCGCTACCGACTTGGTTGGCGATGCTCATCAATAGGCCGGAAAGCAGCGTCAGGATCGCTGTCGCAACCAGAAGTTCGACCAAGGTGAAGGCGGAGGAGGAGAAGGAGGAAACCTGAGACCTGAACCGAGTCTGCGAGATCGCCGAAGGCAAACCTGAAACCTGAGTGGGGAAACCCGGAACGAAGCGGAGACCCCGACCCGGTCGGGGGTGACCACCGGTGCGGCGGGCCCGCATGGGCGACACGAGCGGGAGCGAGGGAGGCAAATCGGAACTGAGTCTGCGAGATGGGCCAAGGCCGGAGGAGTCCGAATCGCCCATATCCCGTGCCACCCGGCATTGCCGCAAAGGAGAACTGGGCGGCAGCACCCGGGACTTCGGTTGCAGCCGGGCGCAGACCGCCCCGACCCGTCGGGATTGAGTCCGGAGCCCGTGGGGATCGACCGGCAGGCGAAGATCAGAAACGGGGTCACCGCCCCCGGCTACAACGGAGCCGGATGGAGCCTGTGGGATTGGCCGTGTCGGGCAATCTGGGAGCCGTCCGCCATCAGCCGACGCTACAAGGATTAAGTTAGCGCCGTTTGAGTCACCGGCCCCGTGCACAACGGAAGTGGGGGGCAGTCCGCGGATGCCACCCGCGGGGTGCCCGCCCCCTCTCAATGGCTGAAGGTGCCTTCCGCTAGTCATATTGGGCGACGATCATGGGGATGTAACGGACATCCCGGTTGGTGAGGGCCGCGTTGGCGGGGTAGGAAAAGCGCAACTGGAACTCGATCCGGGTGACGCCGGAGATTGTTCCGGGCGGCGCATTCGTGCTGACCGCCAGGCTCGTGGGATTGGTAACGGCGCCCTGCAGCACGTCACAGATAAACGCGCGGCGGACGTCGGTCGCCGCCGTGGCGGCATTGGTGCTCAACGGGAGGCCGTCGGCATCGAGAACATAAGGCCACACCGTGCTTTTTGCGGGCGTGGCGGTGGAATTGGAGAGCCAATCATAGCCACGCGACCGGACATCGCTGACTACGCGCTCGGTGATCGCGGCAAAGGTGGCATCCTTGGCGGATTCGCGGCTGGAATCGATGGCGACCGGGAGCAACCCGAACACTGCGAGCAAACCGAAGGCCACGATGCCGAGGGCAAGCGTGATTTCGACCAGAGAGAAACCGGAACCGAGTCTTCGAGATGGGCGAAGCCAAACCTGAGTGGGGAAACTCGGAGCGAAGTGGAACCGAGTCGTTGAGATGGGCGAAGCCAAACCCCGATCCGTCGGGGCTGAATCGAGTCTGCGAACTCGCCGGTCAGCGCAGTCGCCTGCCCTCCTGAATCGCGATGAAAAAGAATGCCTCATGGCCGGACGGTTTTAACGCGGCCGATCGCCTCGTTGAAGACGAGCTGATACCAGTTGTTCGTCGGACCGGTGCGCGTGATGTTATCCGCATTGGAGACCCCGACCACCAACTCCATTGTTGGGGCGTTGGTGGCGCTGTTGTAGAGGCTGCCGTTGCGGTTGAAAATGACGAACCCGTAATGGTTCGTCGTCAGCGGCGTGCCTTTATACTGGAAGGTGTTGGTGCCATCCGGGGCCGGTGGCGTGAGGGGGGTGCTCCCCATCCTGAAGAACGACTTACTTGGGTTGTTGTTGAGCACGATGCCCGTGGGCAGTGTCTCCCAGCGCGAAATCTGCTTCCACTGATCGGTGGTGGTCGTGTTGTTGCCGACCGTCACCGACACCTGCGCGCTTTCCAGAACCGTAAACGTGCGATAACTGACGTCCGTGGTGTTGGGCAGGTTGGTGATCACCGCGAGCATGGTGGGATTCTGGCGGCTCATCGCATTCATCCGCGCAGACTCGGCAAGGCCCACGACGCGCGAACCGGCCGTGGAAAGTTTTTGGGCAGGGCTGAGGGCTTGGAAAGCCGGGATGGCGAGAGCGCCCATCACCACGATGATACCGATCACCACGAGCATTTCGACGATGGTGAAGGCGGCGGAATAAAAGGATGAAGGGCGGGGAGCGGGTGGCTTTGCGAGGGCCGCGGCGCTTGAGAATGGCCGGGCAGAAAGTCGGGCCACCGGAAGCCCGGAGCCTGGAACAACCCCTTCTCCGCGTCCGGGGGTGAGACGCGGCTGATTCGGCGGGGAATGGACCGGGGTGAACACGTTCGAAGCAGGTTCGAGGCAGGGGGGATTGCCTACGAGGACAACCTAGACCAGATATTGGCTTTGTAAATACATTTTTTGGAATTCTTCTCTAGGACCGTTGAGATTGGCAAATTGGGGGGTGCAATGGCAGAAATTGGGGTTGTGATGACATGGCATTTTCTTGGGAGGATGAGTGGGAGTGGCAAAAGAGGGAAAACGATGAGACCAGATAGAGCGATTGTAGGCTACATCGGAACGCTTTCGCTGTGGGTGGGATAACCTGCCCCGACAAATCGGGGGTGAGCCCGGGTGTTGACTCCCTCGCCTCCCGGCTCGGTCGCCCTTCAGGCTGCCCGTCCATCTCCGCGCTCCCCAGCGCTCCGATTCTGCCCGATCCCTGTCCCATCCCACGCCATGCGAGCACCGGGCTCACCGCGCCTGGCTACAACGGAGGGCGAACCGAGCGCGGCTACAACGGAGTGCGAACCGAGCGCGTCGCCTGTCGGCCTCCGCTTTCCGCTGTAGACGGGGGCGGTGACCCCGCTCTCCGATCCCTGTCCGCGATCCTACGCCACGCGAACACCGGGCTCACCGCGCCCGGCTACAACGGAGGGCGAATCGAGCGCGTCGCCTGCCGGCATCCGCTTTCCGCTGTAGGCGGGGGCGGTGACCCCGCTCTCCGATTCCTGTCCGATCCTACGCCATGCGAGCACCGGGCTCACCGCGCCCGGCTACAACGGAGGGCGAACCGAGCGCGGCTACAACGGAGGGCGAACCGAGCGCGTCGCCTGCCGGCATCCGCTTTCCGCTGTAGGCGGGGGCGGTGACCCCGCTCTCCGATCCCTGTCCGCGATCCCACGCCACGCGAGCACCGGGCTCACCGCGCCTGGCTACAACGGAGGGCGAACCGAGCGCGTCGCCTTCGGGCATCCGCTTTCCGCTGTAGACGGGGGCGGTGACCCCGCTCTCCGATCCCTGTCCGCGATCCTACGCCACGCGAGCACCGGGCTCACCGCGCCCGGCTACAACGGAGTGCGAACCGCGCCCGGCTACAACGGAGTGCGAACCGAGCACGGCTACAACGGAGCGCGAACCGAGCACGTCGCCTGTCGGCCTCCGCTTTCCGCTGTAGGCGGGGGCGGTGACCCCGCTCTGCGATCCCTGTCCGCGATCCTATGCCACGCGAGCACCGGGCTCACCGCGCCCGGCTACAACGGAGGGCCGAGCCGAGTGCGTTCGCCTGGCGGCATCCGCTTTCCGCTGTAGACGGGGGCGGTGACCCCGCTCTGCGATCCCTGTCCGATCCTACGCCATGCGAGCACCGGGCTCACCGCGCCCGGCTACAACGGAGTGCTCACCGCGCCCGGCTACAACGGAGCGCTCCCCGCGCCCGGCTACAACGGAGCGCTCACCGCGCCCGGCTACAACGGAGCGCCGAACGACCGCTTTACGGAGCCGGGGCGATGGTGAACTCGACGAAGACCTCGAGGAACTCGCCGTTCACCGTTCCGTAGATGGAACTGGAGCGAGTCACGACGGTTTCGGGATCCACACCGGTCGGGGCGTCGGAGGTCAGGTTCGTGCTGCTGGTCAGGTTCGTCGTGCGCTTCACGGTGTAGGCCAAGTCGCCGCGGATGTTGGCGGCGCCCGGGCGGGTGTAGGTGAGGGTCAGGTAATCATTACCGGCGTTGTTGGTGATGCTGGTGGTGATCGGAAGCGTGTCGGGCGTGAGCGGATCTGTGCCGAACGCGTACTCGATCAGGTTGATGTTGCCGTCGAAATCAGGATCATCGTTCCAGTCGTCGTTCGAGTCGGGCGACGGCCAGTAAGTCAGCTTCCAGGTGTCGTAGCTCGCGGAAACCGCGATTCGCGCGACTTCCACGCCATCGGCGAGATAGTTGATCGAGAAGTCGGACGACGTCAGGTTGCCGGGCGCGGTGATGTTCACCGTGGTGAAGTTGCCCGTGCGGCTTCCGGAGGTGATGAACTTCCAGGCATCGCCGACGGTGGTCACGAGGCTGTTGTCGAACATGATGTTGAGGATGCCGTTAACCGCGGCGGCCCCGGTGGCCACGATCCGATCCCAGAGCGACGGGCTTCCCGGAGCGCCGTTGATTTCGATGTTCAGCGTGCCGGCTCCGGACTGGGTGAAGCTGCCGGCGTTGATCAGGCCTAGAGGGGCTCCGACGCTGACGACGCCGCCGTTGTTGAAGATATCGCCTGCAACGGTGCCGCTGCCGGCCAGAGTGCCGTTTCCGTTGACGGTGATATTCCCGGCAAGCTGGGTTGGCGCGGTGAGCAGGAGGCGGCCGAGGTCGACAGTGACGGTGCCGGCCAGGGTGTTGTTGCCCTGCAGTTCGAGGGTGCCCGCGCCGTTTTTCAGGAGGTTGGTTCCGGACAGCGTGTCTGGCAGAACGAGGGTGCCGTTGGTGGCCACGGTGATGGTGCCGTTGTTCGACACGACGTTGTTGGCGACGCTGGAGCTGCCGTTGCCATGGAGGGCGCCGCCGTTGAGTGTCACGGTATTGGGCAGGAGATTCACGGCGTCCAGGAACAAGGCGCCGGTTCCCGAGGCGTTGACAAGCAGGTTGCTGCTTCCTCCGCCCACATCGAAATGCACCTGGCCCGCAGAGACGTTGATGGTCGCGCCGGGGGCGGCGGTCAGGGTGTTGTTGATGGTGAGCGTGCCATTGCCCGACTTGTTCAGGGTGGAGTTTCCGCCGAGCACGAGGGTTGGGGTGCTGCTGTTGCCCGAACCCGCCACCGCAGCGAGGCCGTTGACCGTGAGCGAGTTGGTCTGGATAGACCCGGTGGAAACGTTGCCGGTGGTGCCGATGGTGGTGAATGAGGGGCCGGTGATCGCCCCGGTGTTGGCCAGGCCGTTCAGGGTGATGCTGTCGAAACCGGACATGGTGCCGTTGACGGTGAGGTTGCCGGCGGCGGCTTCTGTGAACGCTGCGGCACCTCCAGTGCCCGTGAGGGTGCCGGTGGTGATCGAGCCGTTGTTGAGGTTGCCGGCGTTGAGGGTGACCGTAGTGGCGGTGACGACGCCCGGGTTGGCACCGGTGCCGACGATCAGGGTATTGGCCAGCGCGAGCGTGCCACCCACCTGCACCAGGCCACGCTGGAGATTCAGGTTCGAGGCGTTGACTCCTGTAGTGATGAACAGGTTGCCGTTGGTCGGGACCGGCGCGGCATCCGGGTTGCCCAATACGATGTCGCCCGCGACGTCGAGGGTCCCTGTGGCATTCGAGCCCCAGTCGTTGGTCAGAGTGCCGCTGGAGATGTTGATGCTCCCCTGTGCGAAGTCGGTGGCGGAATCGTTGCCGACCCGGAGGGTGGCGTTGCCGGTGATATTGAGCGTCCCCGGCCCCTGCAAGCCGTCCACGTGCTTGGTGCCCTGGGTGATCCCGAGCGTCCCGCTGTTGTCGGTAACATTGACGTGGATGGTGGGATCGACGTCGTCCGTGAACGCATCATTGGCGCCGCCGGCGTTGAGGGTGGCGCCGGCTTCGATCGCCAGGGTGGAGCCTGAGAGCACGGAGACCACGTTGGATGCGCCCGGGCTAAAGGAGGTCGTCGCGGCCACGGGCCGGGTGGATCCATCCAGGCCAGAGTAACCGCCGCCGATCGTCAGCGAACCATTCCAGGTGATATTCCCTGCGTGCGGCATGCCAGCGATGCGGGCGGTGCCGCCGAGGTTTTCGTCGTTGATGAAGAGCGGGGCCACGTGCGTGCGCTGGGTGCCGCTGAGATTGGCCCACTGAGCAGTGCCGCCAGCCTGCACTTTCACGGTGACGTCGGGCATGCTCGAGTCCTGGCCATCCGTTGCGCCCACGGCCAGCCCGCCCCACTGAACGGTGCCTTCCCTAACGTTCACGGTGCCGGAGCCGGTCCCCGGGGTGCCGGAGGAGGTGCCGCCGAAGATGATCCCGCCCTCGCCCAGCTTGGTCACATTGCCGTTGATCTGGGAACCGACGCCCTGGCTGAAGAACCGGAGCACCTTGCCGCTGTCGATGGCGAGGTCGAGATTGGAGTTTGTGTTGGACTGGAAGCGGCCGAATCCGGAGCGGTTCTGGGGCACATCAACGCCGAAGACGGAGAGGTAGTTGATGTAGAGGTTGGCGGCGGTGCCGTCGCCGACTTCCAGGCTGAGGCTGGTCGGGGTTCCGCCGGCGGCCGTAGCGCTTGGGGGAGCTGAAAAGATGAAGTTTCCGGAAACGACCCGCGCACCCCACTGGGTGCCCAGAGATGGCGTGCTGGTGGGCAGGAACCGCAGGGTGCCGTTGCCCGATTTCTGGAAGGTGCCGCCGTCGGCCAGGCCCTGGAAGGTGGCGGTCTGGTTGGCATCGACCTCGATGGTCGAGAAGCTGCCGTTGTTCCCGAAGCGATCCCCACGGGCCCGAATCGGGTTGGTGGCGGTGAGGTTGCTGGTGATCCGCAGGCGGCTGCTGTTGAAGTCAATGTAGGTGCGTCCGGTGCCGAGCTGGTTGGCATTATTAACCAGCACCGTGCCCTCCAGGATGGAGAGACCCCCGGTGTAGTTGCTGGAGGCCAGAGAGCGGAGGTCCAGGATGCTGTTCACGCCACTTTTCACAAGGGCGACCGGTGTGGCGCCGTTATTGTTGATGGAGACCCCGTTGAGGGTCATGTTGCCGGAACTGAAGGTGCCGCCCACATGGAGGAGGTTGGTGAGGGTGGGCACGGTCGGATTGGCGAGTGTGGAGAGCACCGTCGAGCCGTAGATGCCGGGCAGTTGGGTGAGGGTTTGGTTGCCGTTCCATCCAATCGCGCCGCCGTTCATATTGGCCCCGGTAGCCCGGTTGCCGGTGACGCCCGCATTGCCGGAGTAAGTGATGGCGGGATCCAGCAACAAGCTGCCGTAGACAAACCCGGAGGTGGTGCCGTTGAAGGAGGCCGCGGTGGCGTTCACGTTGAGGGCCGAGGAGGAAGCGACCGCGCCGGCGATCGTGAGTTCGAGCGTGCCGGCCCGGACGTTGGTGGCCCCGGTGTAGGTATTATTGACCGAGAGGACGGTCCGGCCCGCACTTAGGTTTCCGCTGGTGCCCATCTCGAGGCTTGCATTGCCGCCCAACACGGTGCCGACGTCGAGGCGTCCGCCTCCGCCGCCGAAGTAGTAGGTGTTCGCGGAGGCATTGGCGGTGACGGTACTATTGGCGGTGATGAGACCGTTCGAGGTCGACGTCAGTCGCAACGGCGAATTGGTCAGGTTGAGATTCGAGTTCCAGGTGGTGTCGATCGCGAACACTCCGGCGGCGCCGGGGGTGGTGAGTGATGCATTGAACGACACGATCGAGGGGATGAATCCCGCGTCGTAACCGAACCCGACGCCGGAGTTGGCGGAGAGCACGTTCACCAAGCCGCCGCCGTCGGGAAGGGCATCCGCGGTGGTGAAGCTGACGATGCCTTGCTCGATGGAGACATTCCCGGTGAAGGTATTGTTTCCGGCAAGGGCGACGGTGTTGATGCCGATCTTGCGAAGGCTGCCGGTTCCATTCTGGCTAAAGCTGCCGGTTGCGGAGTAGCTGGCGGCGGTCGCGTCGAGGGTAGAGAGCCCGAGCAGGGTGATATTGCCGCCGTAGACGCCGCCCGAGGTCAGGCCACGGAGGCCGGTGGAGATTGCCGGAGGGCCGGTCTGCGTGGCGTTGAACGTCAGGTCACTAATGCTCGGCACATTGTTGAACTCGAGCACGCCGCTGAGGATGCCGGAGAAATTGCCGGTCACGTTGCCAGACAGGCGCAGGGTGCCGCCGTTGATCGTCAAGTTATCGAGGCTGAGACCGTCGGCACCCAAGTCGAGGGTGCCGGTGTTCAGCGTGAGTGTTGGATTGCTGATTCCGAGGGCGAACTGGTTACTTAGACGGAGGGTGCCGCCGTCCACCACCGCGGCGCCACCGGTGTAAGTGGCGCTGTTGTTCCCGGAGATTTGGACCACCCCGGAGCCGGTCTTCCGCAGCGTCCCGTTACCGAGCAGTTGCCCGTCCCCGGCGATCTGGAACGTCTGAGTGCCACCAACCGAGGGTGTGCCGACGTTGATTTCGCCAATCCCGCCTCCAAGGGTGAGCGTCCGATTGGCGTCGAGCGCGTGTGTGGCGAGGCGCACGGTTGAGAGCGCCAGTTGCCCGCCATTGCTCAGGGTGATGTCGTTGTTGGTGTTGCCGAGATAGTTATCGAGGATCCCGTCATTGTCCTGGTCCCAGTTCCAAGAGAGGGTGCCCCCGGCACCGACGTTGAAGTTAGCAACGTAGCCGTTGTCTTTCGGGCCCGAGGTGAGCCCGAGCGTGCCGTTGGTGATGTTGATCGGGGAACCGAGGGTGAAGTTGGCCGAGCTGTTGATATTGACCCGTCCCCCGGTGATTGTGAGTCCCGTGATGTTGTCCAGCCGGGTGTTAATGTTGGTGGTTCCGGCGATGTTGGTGAGGTTCCCGGTTACTCCGGCGAGGCTGCCCGCCAGGGTCACGGTGCCTTTGCGCTCGAGTCCGTCGAGGACGCTGTTGGAACCGAATGCGAGCGGCCCGGAGGAGACGATCTCCTCGTTGATGGTGAACGACCCGAGATTCGGGAAGCTGGCGTTGGTGGTGACGATGCTCGGGGCACCGATGGAGCCTCCGGTGACCCCGAAACTCACCACGCCGGTACCGTTGGCGAGGGTGGCGCTGTTGAGGGTGCGGGTGCTGTTGGCGAGCATGAATTGCCCGTTGTTGTCGATCTGGAACCCGCCGCTGGTCAGCATTCCCCCGTTGATTATGATGCCGGTATTCTGTGTGCGGGTGAAGCTTTGGATATTGGAACCCTGCTCGTAGATTATCACGTTGGTCGGGGTCAGCGCCGCGAACCCGACCACGTTGTTGGCCGCGAGGCGGATCGAGTCGCCGGCAAGAATCGAGTTGGCGGTGAACTGGGTGCCCGCCAGCGCGTTGGCGTTGCCAAGCTGGACGGTGATGGTGCTGTTGCCGCGCACAAGCGGAGCAGCGCCATTGAGGCCGGGGGTGTTGATTCCGAGAACGCTGCCGTTGCCGAGGATGACGGAGCCCGAGTTGAGGGCGGTGCCGTTGCGGACGATGAGTTCGCCACCGTTCACGTTGATGGTGCCCTGATTGAAGTTGGCTCCGCCGGCGTTGATATCGACCACGCCGAGCGGGTTGATGTTGATGATCCCGGCGTTGGTGCTTCCATTGCCGCCGGCGAGGAATCCGTTGGCGTTGAGTGTGATGACCCCCAGATTGGCGGCAATGGCGCTATTGTTGATATCGACGCGGCCGGTGGTGGTGATGTTGCCAAGGTTCGAGCCGGAGCCGAGGATGATGCGGCTGCCATCGAAACCCGTGACCGGAGCACCGGCGTTGATCGAGCCCGAAGCGGTGGCATTGAGCGTGCCCGCGTTGCCGATTTGGACGGTTGGGAGCGGGGAAAGCCCGAACGCGTTGGACGAATTGAGCAGCAGCACGTTGCCGGTGCCCGTGACGTTGATCGTCATGTTGGTGAACCGGTTGCGGTCGTCGTTGAACGTCACATTGCCGATGATTCGGGCGTTGACGGGCGCTGCCGCATTAAACTCCACGCCACCCGAGGCGAAGCCGTTGCCCAGCGTGAGCACCCGATTGTTCAGGCCGATCAGCGAAATATCGCTATTGACGGTGATGTTCCCGGTCGAGAGGGTCCGGTTTGCGTTGGCATCGGTGCTGATACCGCTCCAGGGGGAGCCGGTCCCGAGGGTTATATTGAGCGTGGCAAGGCTCGAGCCGATTCCGTAGATGAGACCGGAAACCGTCCCGTTGTTCCCGATGCTGTTGTTCGCCGTCGGGTCTGTGCCGGCGATGATCGCCCCGACGCTCGGGGTGAGATTGGTGCCGAACACGAGTTGAGAGAACTGGCTGGTGTTGCCGGAGATCACTGTGCCCGAGCCCAGCACGAAGCTGTCCCCACCAAATGAGGCGGTGGTGTTGGAGATGTTGATCTGGCTGTTGGCGACGCTGACGGAGATCGCATTATCACCGGCCGCGTTGGTGGCGTTGTAGTTAATCGTCGAGGCGGTGCCGTTTGCGGTGGCGGTGATTGGTCCGTCGGCCGCGGCGCTCGCGTTGAGGTTGAGCGTGACGGCACCCAGGGAGCCGAACGCGATCGACATATTGCCCAGTGCATTCGGGGCTCCAAGTGTCAGGGTGCCGTTGGTGATGTTAGCCGTGCCGGAGAGATTCCCCGTGGCCGTGTTGGCAATCGTCCAGGAGGAGGCCCCGAACTTGGAGAGGATGCGTGGAGCGTTCCCGCCATCCACATTGCCCGTGAAAAAGTCGACTCCGCCACCGCTGGTAAGATTCAGGTTGGTATCCCCCACAAGCCCGAGCGTGCTGACCTGAAGATCGTATCCGTTGCCTCCGGTCATGGCGAAATTACCCGAAACGTTGGTCAGGTTGCCGAGGATGAAACGGTTGTTTGTATTACCCCCATCAAACCGATCCACATTGATCTGGGCGTTCGGCGATCCTGCCATGCTCAGGTTGTTACCGACGGTGATGGTTCCAGTGTTTCCGACACCGTTGCCGCGAAGCTGGAGCGTCGCCGTGCTGGTGGTGGCGGTTCCCCCGCCCAGCGCGATCGCCGCCGTGCCGAGCGGGTTGGTGCCATTGGTCGCCGCGTAGATCGCGCGCAGCGTGGCGCCGTTGAGCACCAAGATGTTGCCCGTGATGTTGTTGGCGGTGATGTTGCTGGTGTTATTCAGGATTACCGTCCCCAGTTTGTTCTGGCCGTTAAGATTGAGATTGGATCCAATGGTGACGGTATTGTTCCCGGCGTTGATCGGGGAGTTGATCTGCAGGAAGTTGCCGCTGCCGGCGTTTCCAGACGCGGCGAGGGTCGCGGGCCCGTTGAGGGTGACGCCGCCATTGCCGCTCAGGATTCGGTTGGTCGAATCGTTGGTGAGCAACCCGCCGTTCAGGTTGATTGTTTCGGCTTGCGTGTTAGTGCCGCCGCCGATGACGTAGGCGGCGGTTTGGCTGAGGTTGGAGAGGCCAGCCAGGTTATCGACGGTGATGGTGATGAGACCGACGTTTTCGAGCGCGTCGCGCAGGCCGTTGACAGCCCCGACCAGGGCCTGGCTGTTCGAGAGGGTGACGGTGCCTTGGGAGATGTCGAGGACGGTGTTGTTGTAGCCGCCCGCGACCGGGTCGGCGGCGGCGTTCGCATCGAACGTGCCTCCGGGGTTGATCAGGAGATAGGGCGAGAACGCGATGCTGCCGTCAGGCGCCAGATGGTTCACGTGGAGGGTCCCGCCGGAGGCGATTGAGAACGTCGAATTGGCGAAGTCGTTGTTCCCGCTGTTGAGAGTGACGTTGCCCTGGATGACCGCGGTGCTGGACGTGGAGTTGTTGCCGAGCACGACATTGACAAAGTTAGCGTTCCCGCTGCCGATGTTCAGATTTTTGTCCCCGAACCCGCGCAGGATGTAATCGACGTTCTGGCTCGCGTTGCCGGCGGCGGTGATGGTACCCGAGATGAGGGTCCGGTTGGCGAGGGCGTCGGAACTGAGGCCGCCCCACGGGGTGGTGCCGCCGCTGCGCCCCAGGGTCATGTTGTCGGACATGTTGCCGGCGAGGCCGAAGAAGAGGTTGTTGGTATTCGTGTTGTTCTGGACCGCGTTGTTGGCGCCGGCCTCGGTCTGGGCGATCATGGCGCCGGAGGCGACGCGCAGGTTCCACGGATTGCTCCCCGTGTTGTTGCGGCGGACGAGGTTGCCGAGCTGGATCAGGTTGCCGGAGATCGCGCCGGAGCCATCGAGGGAGAATTTCCCGTAGGTGGAGTTGCCGGCGGACGGTGCAAGAACGATCTGGGTGGCGGTGCCGCCCCCGGCGAACAGGGTGCGATTGCCGGCTCCGGTGCCTGCGGCGTTGGGCGCGTTATAGCGCAGGATGCCGCCGAGCATGCTAAAGCTGCCATTATAGCCCGCGGCAGTGGTTCCCAAGGTCACATCGAGGTTGCTGGTGGAGCCCGTGGCGTTGGCGAGTGTAAATGTCAATGCCCCGTTGCCGCTCAGAGCGCCCATCGTGATGAAGGTCGCGTTCGCACCCGCCACATCGGTGAGGATGTTGGTGGATCCATTGACCTGCACGGTCCCTCCGACGCCGATGGTCTGCGGGTTCGCGGCGGTGTTTTGGTTGAGATAGGTGAGAACGTTCCCGCCCGCGAAGGTGGTGTTGCCGAGCGCGAGCGCGTAGCCGATGGAGGTGTTTCCTTGGACTCGCAGACTCCTGCCGAAGTTGAAGGTGGTGTTCCCCAGCGCGAGTGCCTGATTGGTCGCGGTGGTGTTGGAGGCCACACGATCGACACTCAGGTTGCCGTTGTTGCGGACCACCAGATTGTTGGCGAAGGTCGAGCTGGTGTTGCCACGCAGTTGAAGCGAGGGGAAGGCGGCGCTGGAGGCGGTTCCATCGCCCAAGTTGATGGTGGCGTTGCCCAGAGTCGAAGCCGTTCCGTTGTGGTGGATCTGAAGGGTTCCCGAAGTATTCCCGGTGGTGGACCCCATGATGTAGACCTGACCGCTGAAGGTGTTCGAGAAGTTGGTGAGCACCACCGAGCCCCAGAGGCTGCGCCCTTCCACCGTCGCACTCCCGCCGATGAAAGTGGTATTTCCCCCGGCGAGCACCGGCGCGTTGAGGGTCAGCGTGCTTGACCCGCCGTTAGTGCCGTTGCCCGCCAGCGTCGAGGGACCATTGATGCGCACGGTGGTTCCGCCGGCCGGGTTCAGAGCCCGGCTCGAGCCGTCGGTGGTGAGGATCCCGCCGTTGATTTGAATTCCGGCCGCCTCGGTGCGGTCGGCACCCTGCACAACATAGGACGCCGCTTGGTTCAGGAGGTTGATTCCAAAAATGTCGTTGGCATTCATCCGGATCACGGCACCGCTGCCGTTCACGCCCGTCAGCGAGCCGTTCAGCGAGTTGGTGGCGCCGCGCAATGCGTCGGCATGGCTGATCTGGACGACACCACCGGTGTTCACGACAATGTTGCCCTGATAGGTTGGCACGGCGAGATTGCCGCTGCCGTTCGCCGTGAGGATGCCGCCAGAGTTGACAGTGATGTTGCCGAGGTTGGCGCCGCTGTTGTTGGTGGTGGCGTTCCCGAGGAGCAATGCCCCGCCCGAAGCGAGGGTCACGGTGCCGTTGTTCGAACTGGCGGTGCCGTTCATGAAGATGTTGCCACCGGTGGCGTTAATGGTGCCGAAGTTCGAGCCGTTGCCGGTGAAAATGATGTTGCCACCGCCCAGGCTGACAAGCGAGGTGGCGTTGATCACCGGCGCGCCGACGGCGGAGGCGCCGACGTTCATGTTGCCCCCGGAAAGCACGACGTTGGCGGTGTTGACTCCCGAGCCCAACACCCCGGTGCCAGAGCCGGTGCCGTTGAGGGTGAGTGCTTCGCCGGTGACGGTGATTCCGCCCTGGATCTGGAGGGCTGCGCCGGAGCTGACGCTCGTGCCGGCGGCATTGGTGCCGAGGGCGGAGTTATTTCTGTCTCTTATACACATCTCCGAGCCCACGAGACTAAGGCGAATCT